>Ga0116131_1000004_pt1 | contig 218547 bp, 223 predicted proteins | sample June2015DPH_17_1_FD_89734 | JGI IMG/M metagenome (GOLD analysis project Ga0116131, IMG submission 89734) | Peatland microbial communities from SPRUCE experiment site at the Marcell Experimental Forest, Minnesota, USA - June2015DPH_17_100 | ecosystem: Environmental > Terrestrial > Soil >...
GAGTGTGAGACGTCAACGGGCGGATACACGCCCGACCAGACGTGCATCACGCACACCGCGGTTGCGGGCGAGACGTACACGTTTCCGTTCGTCAACCGCAAGACGGTAACGGCTCCGCCGCCGGTAATTGTTGTTTCGGCGACGGCTACTGCTACGGCTTCAGCGTCGTGTTCTGATGGCACGACGGCCTCGGCCTCGGCAACAGCCTCAGCTGAGGCGACGACCTATGCAGAAGCGTATGCAGCAGCGTACGCGCTTGCCTTGGCTTCGGCTGAGGCGAGTGTCAGCTGCTCGGTAGCTTCGCCGCCGTCTCCTCCGACGCCGACGATGCTGATCAACAACTGCTACCAGCCGGAGGAGGATGCGGTCGGGCAGCAGTATGCCAATCTCTACTGTGACGTGTACTCGCCGAGTGGCGACACGATCACGGTGGTGTTCAGCACGTCCTACGGGCACTTCACGTGCTTGGCCTCGACGACGTTCACGTCGGCGGGCTACAACCGTGTGTACGCGCCGTGCAACTACGTCGCTCCGACGGAAATTCCGCCGGGCGGCAACGACACCTACACGGTGACGGTAACGGACGTTACGAACTCAGCCGTCCTGGCTGTGAGCGCGACCACCCCGTTCCCGATCCACGACCCGGACGTGCATCCGTGAAGTAGTAGTCGGTTCGTTCTTGGGACGGCTCGCGTACGCGCGAGCCGCCCCTCCGACCGGCGGAAATTTAGTAACAACTCTTGGCTTAGGCTAAGGCTCGTAGTGAAAGATTTTCGTCGGTCGTTAGACCATAAATCTAAAACCCAATAACTATCTAGTTTGCGCACAAGTAATTAACCTATAAGAAAGGGGATTGATATATGAAAATTCAATCTAAACTAGCCGCTCTTACGACCGGCTTCACTGTCCTTGCTATGGCTGTCTTTGGTCTATCTCCAGTTTTTGCAGATAGTCCTGGTCAGCTGCTCAGCGGTTCTAATTTCTACGTCGTAAAAAACATTACACAAAGTGGTAGCTACGGCGCTTCTGCCAGCGCTGCCTGCAACGAAGAAGTCCAATACAGTATTGACCTTCACAACGGCGCCTTCGGTGGTCTTACGAGCCTTGTAGTTAACGCTACACTGCCTAGCGGTGCTGCAAGCACCTCTACCGCCACAGCTACACCCGCGGAAGGTGCTAGCGCTGGTGCTTCCGGTAGCGTTACGGTAAATGGTGTGTCTAACGGGAACTTAGTCTACGAAAACGGTACAACTACACTTTACAATGGTAGTGGTGCTGTCATCAGGACTTTACCTGACACTATTACAACTAGTGGTGTGAATGTAGGCAACCTGGCCGGTTCTACGGTAGAGTTTGTGAACTTTAAAGCCAAAGTTAGCTGTCCTGCACCGGTCACACCAGCAAAACCAATTGTTACTCCGGCTGCTGTTACCAAATCTACAGCCTTGCCTAACACTGGTCCTGGCGATGTAGCTGAATTGTTCGTCGGTGCTTCCGGACTCGGTGCAGTTGGGCACTACGTCGTTAACCGCCGCCGCCGAAACTAACAGACCGCATTCCCCCTGCTGCCCGGCTTAGCCAGGCACACCGGGTAATGCTCTCGGCGCATTACATCGTTGCAAGCTGTGGGGCGCAGTCAACGTATTTCAATACGTTTCCTTTGCGCTCCGCGCTTGCGCCTTGTACTACGCTCGAGTCTGCTAGTTTCGAGCGCGCAGCGTTTTAAATAAAGCTAAACCTGTGGATAACAGGTTGAGAAAAACGTCTAAATGTGCTAGGGTTAATTTTAGGAACCAGAGCACTGACTGACCGCTCCGATCCAAAATAAAAATTGAAATAACCAGTAAATCCCTTGTGGGCTATGGTGGAGATAGCAGCAAGGGATTTTTGGTATCCAGAATAACCCTTGAATTCTGTATGCAATGTGAACTGTAAAATGTAAAATGTAAAGTGGTCGAGGCCCCATCGTCTAGAGGTTAGGACACCGGGTTTTCATCCCGGCAACAGGGGTTCAATTCCCCTTGGGGTCACCATGATCTCCTGGTATTTAGTCATTAATCTTGACATACTTATAACAGCGTAAGCTTTATGAAAAAGGGTGGCTTTGTTTAATAAAAAAACCGTCAAAGATATAAATTTGAAAGGCAAGCGCGTATTGCTGCGGGCCGACTATAACGTGCCTGTAGAAAACGGGGTTATCTCTGATGACTACCGTATGAAGAGATCGCTGCCAACCGTGAAGTATATCTTAAAGCAACTGGGTTCGAGCTTGGTGATAATCTCACATCTCGGCAGGCCAAAAGGCTCCAGCGACAAAAATTTGAGCCTTAAGCCGGTTGCCAAACACCTCAGCGAGCTATTGGGCCAAGAAGTAAAATTTGCACCAGACTGCGTCGGGGATGCGGCTAAAAAACTGGCCAGCGAACTAAAAGCCGGTGAAGTCCTGATGTTTGAAAACCTACGCTTCCATGCTGGGGAAGAAAACGACGACAAGACGTTTGCTAAGCAGGTAGTGACTGCCGCCGAGGCGCAGGTTTTCGTGCAAGATGGATTTGGCGTAGTCCACCGGGCGCATGCCTCAACTAACGCTATTACTAAATTGCTGCCATCCGCCGCCGGGCTGTTGCTAGCCGATGAGGTTGAAACCATTACTAAGGTAATGGAAAAGCCCGAGCACCCACTAATGGCCGTAATAGGCGGCGCTAAAATAAGCGATAAGATTGACTTTTTGAACCGCTTAATTGATCTGGCCGACTGCGTGGCAATAGGCGGAGCTATGGCCAACGACTTTCTGCTGGCGCAGGGCATCAAGGTGGGTAGAAGTTTGGTAGAGTCAGGGACGGCAGATACGGCTAAAGAAGTCTTAGAGCATGCTCACGCAACCTCGCTGAAACGGCCATTTAGTTTCTTAGTTCCGCTGGACGCCGTTGTATCATCCAGCATGGACGGCACAGCGCCCACCAGAGTGGTTGATTTATCCAGCCATAGTCTGGCTGACATAGAAGCCTACCCCAAAATGCCGTCGCCCGAGGCCTACACCGTGGGTGCGGAAGAGATGATTTTAGACATTGGCCCACTAAGCGCTATGCAAATTGCTGGGGTTATGAAGTTTGCCAAGACCGTGATTTGGAACGGCCCTTGCGGAGTGACAGAAGTAAAGGGTATAGCTGGAGCCCATAATCCCTATGCCCATGGCACCAGATTAATAGTGGAGGCTATGATTGGCAGCGGTAACAAAGATAAAAACAAACCCTTTAGTTTAGTGGGTGGTGGCGATACAGCGGCTTACGTGGAATCCGAAGGCTTATTGGATGACTTCAACTTTGTGTCTACCGGTGGTGGAGCCAGCTTGGATCTAATGAGCGGATATAAACTGCCAGGTGTTGAAGCGCTGCCGGATAAGTAAAAGAATGCTACAATAAGCGTAAGGTTTATGAGGGTGGAAACATGCGAAGAATTCTAATAGTCGGCAACTGGAATATGGCGGCTTCGCCTTATGAAGACAACCTATGGTTTTCCTCATCGCGCCGGGCACGAAATAAATTCGACGCTCGGGCTGCTCTTTTCCTCAGACAAAAGGAGACTAGGGCATGCGAAGAATTCTAATAGTCGGCAACTGGAAGATGTATCTAAATGCTTCTCAGGCTAGTTTGCTCTTGCATCGTTTACAGGAACGCATCATGATTCATCGTGACATCGAAGTGGTTCTGGCGCCCAGCATGCTGACGTTGCAACCACTGAGTATTCAAATTGACCGCCGCAAATTTCGCCTAGCCGCGCAAAACGCCTATTTCCACGATGAGGGAGCCTTTACAGGCGAGATAAGCTTCACGATGCTGCGCGAGCTGGTTCACTATGTAATTATTGGCCATAGCGAGCGTCGACACATTTTTCACGAGGACCTTGATATGATCCGCGACAAAGTAGCCGCTGCGGTGCGCAATGATATTATGCCGATTTTGTGCGTTGGCGAGACCAAACACGAGCGTGAGGAAGGTGAGACCAAACAGGTTCTGCACGACCAGTTAATGACCGGGCTTTCCAATCTTACGGCCGGTGAAGTCGGCACTATGGTTATCTCTTACGAACCGGTTTGGGCGATCGGCGAAGAAAATATCGCCAAGCCGGACCTAATCCAAAACTCCGTGGACTATATACGGGCCTATGTGCGAGACGTGTTCGGGCCGAAAGCGACCAAAAATCTACGAGTATTATATGGCGGCGGGGTAATGCCCGAATCAATCCATGGCTACTTGGACGTAAACGGCGTTGATGGATTTTTAGTAGGGCATGAGAGCTTGAATTATTATCAGTTCGCGTCAATTGTAAATGAAGCCAGACGCTGGCAAAGAAATAAGGAGGAACAATAAATGGCCTATGGTGACGAAGACCGGGTGTTTGACGTAAGTAAACCGCATAAGACTAGCCCCAGTGCTACCAGTAAACCGATAATTGTTGGCCACCACCCAATAATGAATGACCCGATGGTTACTAAGGACCGGCTCGACGAACCAGCGCATTTAAAACAATCACCCGAACCAACACATGTACTAATTTCTGTCGAAGATAATAATGAGCCGTCAGCCATGCCTCTGTTGCAGCATAGCGATGACGTAGCCCAGCTGAAAACACCTCTGCTCGAAGACTCTAAAGGATCGCCTTCTCTGCCGGCTGAATCTGCCGAGGAACCTCAACCTGCAGAGATGCCCGTACACGGGGAGCCAGCGGCTATTTATTCGCAGAATGAAACTGTACAACCAGATTCTGCTGAACTGCAGCCCGTACATGAAGAGGCGGATCTGGCAGCGCCAGGCACACCAATGGCCGATGAACCGCAGCCCGACAGCGGTGCTCCTTTCAGCGATTTGCCACTATCGTCGCACCACGGCAGCCAAACCTCCAAAGGCAGGAGAAAAAAATGGCTCTGGATCTTAATAATCTTGATAGTATTGGCTGGTGTATACACGCTGCTTGATGCCAAAACATCTGTCAGCTTACCGTTTTATCTGTTGCGTAAAACCACTCCAGCTCAAACTCCCTCGTCGGTTCCTGTAACCACTGCGCCGAGTACCGGCACACCGTCAAGCTTACCAGACGGCTTTACGGCCTATTCGCTGAGCAGCACTGGTGTCAGTTTTGATTACCCTACTACTTGGGGTACACCGTCTATAACCACTGACCCCGGGTTTAGTAAGCGTGGCGGCGCCAACCAGTCCGATGGGGCATACGCTTATCTAGTCAGCTTTGTCACTAGTAAGGGTGTGCAACTAGCCTTCACATCGTCTAAATATCTGCCTGCTGCCCGGCCAGCATTGTATTACGATTATCTTAAATGGTGCACCGGCACCAATGACAATAAGTTCTATAAGTCGGTGATGCACTTTACTACTAACGATGGCGTGGATACGCCTTCAACTATCACTTGCGACCAAGGGCCGCTTGCCGATGCTTCTACTGTGAACAGCAGTGCTATCGTCGAACTTAATACCCAAGCTCCAGACGGTACGGCACTAGGAGATCTGTATACTAAAAACCTTACTAATACCAGCTTGCCGGTCGTACGCGTCAAGGATACGGCTATGAGCAACGGTAACCTTATCAAGACACTGCTCGGGACTATTACGGTTGCCGCTAGCACAAGTTCTACCAGCAGCCAGCAATAGCTACGCCACCAGCTAACCCACATCTGTTAGAATTAGATCATGCCAATTAAGAACGTCAGTCAGGCGGAGTTGTTCAAAGGGCTAAATCCTGAGCAACAAAGGGCGGTTAAGACTACCGAGGGACCATTGCTAATTTTGGCCGGTGCTGGCAGTGGTAAAACCAAAACCCTAACCCACCGGATTGCCTACCTGTTAGCCAGCGGCAAAGCTACGCCGTTTAATATCTTGGCTGTGACCTTTACCAACAAAGCTGCCGGCGAGATGCGCCAGCGCATCGCTAAGCTCACCGGGCATAATCCGGACAACCGCGGCTTCATGCCGTTTATGGGGACTTTCCACAGTATTTGTGTGCGTATCCTGCGCCTGCACGGCGAGGCCGTGGGCATACCGCGCAACTTCGTAATTTGGGATGAACTGGACCGATTGGCGGCCGTCAAACAAGTGGCCAAGAACTTGCACATTGACGAGAAAAGCTTCCCGGCGCGCCTGCTGGCCAGTTTAATAAGTGCTGCCAAAAACGAGATGGTGGGATCAGCCGAATTTGCCTCAGTTGCCAGCGGTCCGGCGCAGCTTGCCGCTGCCAAAGTTTTTCCGGCCTATGAAAAATCCTTGCACGAAGCCTCGGCGCTGGATTTTGACGATTTGATTGCCCGCACGGTATCAATGCTAAAATCGCAAAAAAAGCTGCGCGAGCATTGGCAGAAACAGTTTGCCTACGTCATGGTTGACGAGTACCAAGACACCAATGCCGCCCAGTACCAGTTGGTAAAATTGCTGAGCGGCCCGCACAAAAATATCGCTGTGGTGGGTGATGACTGGCAGAGCATCTACAGCTGGCGAGGGGCCGATTTTCGCAATATCTTAAATTTTGAAAAAGATTACCCTAACTGCACGGTTATTAAACTGGAACAAAATTATCGCAGTACCAAAAATATTCTGGACGCCGCCCATAGTGTAATAACCCACAACCAGCAGCGTAGCGACAAAAAGCTCTGGACAGCATCTGGCGCCGGTTCGCCGGTACAGGTGGTGGCTGTCAGCTCCGAGCGTGGCGAAGCCGAAAGTATCGTCGGGTATATCAAGATGGCGGTAGACATCAAAGCCCGTAATTTTAAAGACTTTGCAATACTTTATCGTACTAACGCCCAGAGCCGGGCTCTCGAGGAGGTGTTCGTACATCACGGACTGCCGTATCGCATCATCGGCGGAGTGCGCTTTTACGACCGCAAAGAAATCAAGGACATCATGGCCTATCTGAGGTTGATCTATCAGCCAGAGGACACAGTTAGTTTCGAGCGTATAGTCAATGTGCCGTCGCGCGGGCTGGGAACTAAATCCTTGGATGTTTTCCATGCCTTCCGGGCGGTGAACGGCTACAGTCTGCTAGAGGGACTTACGAAAGTTGCCGAGTGCGATAGCTTGATATCTAAAGCGAAACAGGGATTTACAGATTTAGCTGATATTATTACCAGCTTCAGGGCCCAGATAGATGAGCTGGCACCTCCAGCTTTGATTGACGGACTGCTGAGACGTCTGGACTACCTCCATTTTTTACAGGACGGCACGCCGCAGGGTGAAGCCCGCATTGAGAACGTGCGTGAGCTACTGAGCGTTGCCAGCGAATATGGCGATTTAGGCCTGGCAGGTTTTCTAGAGGAAGTTACACTGGTTTCCGATCTCGATAACACTGACTTTGGTAGTGATTTTGTGACTCTTATGACACTGCATTCGGCCAAAGGACTGGAATTCCCGGTGGTATTTATCACCGGCCTGGAGGAATCGGTCTTGCCGCACAGCCGGGCGCTTTATGACGGGGCCGAGATGGAAGAGGAACGCCGGCTAATGTACGTCGGCATGACCCGGGCGCGCGAAGAGCTTTATCTTACTTATGCTACCAGTCGCACACTGTATGGCGGCCGCTTATCTAATCCTCCCAGCCGGTTTTTGGCCGATGTGGAGGGTCTAACAACTGCGACGTCCTCAGATATCTCCGTAAATAGCGCCTTGGGTGTGGATGAGCCCAGATACGTACCAGAGTTAAACGAAGGTGACGGTATCAAGCACCAAGTTTTTGGCGTTGGTACCGTTTTAGATATGGACGGCGATATTGCCACAATTTATTTCAAGGGGAAGGGCACAAAAAAGTTGGATATCGCCTTCGCGCCGCTGGTTAAGCTAGAATAAATGAGAAGTTTGAACCAGATGAAAAGCCAAAACAGGCTCATTGGGCAGTACCAGAACGTCCAGGACCAAGGTAAATCACAACTACGCAGGCGCCCGTATTTAATACCAATATTCGGCCTGTTTATAGGCGTAGCTATGGTGGCGGGCGTAATCTGGGCCCACGGTGGCCGGCCTAGCCAGCCTAGCAACGCCCACGTAGTTTTTTTGTTTGATAGTGGCAAGCAGGAAACCCTAGATACTAAGGCCGCTACCGTTGGCGAACTGGTCAACAGGTTGCCCCTGCATCTAATTGCGCAGGACATAGTTGAACCAGCCACCGACACGCCTATCGTAGAAGACAATTTTCGTATCAACATTTATCGCGCGCGGCCGGTAACGGTGGTGGAAGGTAGTACTAAAATTGTTACGCTAACGGCCCAAAAAAGTGCCCGCCAAGTAGCTGAGCAGGCCGGTCTACATATCAATCCTGAGGATATTGCAACCTTTGCCCAAGGCAATCTGGCACAAAACATTATTGGCGAACAGGTAATCGTGTCGCCGGCTACACCCATCACGCTTAATCTTTACGGTTCCCAAGTACCGACTTATACCCAAGCTAAAACCATCGGCGGCATGTTGCAAGAAAAACACATCAAACTGGAAAATGGAGTTAGTGTCTCACCGGCGTCAGATACTAAAATTACTCCGGGCATGTTGATCTTTGTGCTTAATCCCGGTGCCCAAGTGGCTACCGTGGAGGGCACCATACCAGCCCCGCTGGAGGATATAGCCGATTCCTCCTTGAGTTTTGGCACTACGGCTGTGCGCCAAAATGGCATGGCTGGCAAAAAAATTGACACTTACATAATTACCACCGATAAAAACGTCGAAGTCAGCCGCGAGCTTATCCAGGAGATTGTCGTCCAAGATCCAGTACCACAAATTGTGGCCGTAGGCACGGTGATTGACATCGATAGCGCCAAAATCAAACTCATGGCCGCTGCCGGTATCCCGAGCTCGGATTTTCAGTACGTCAACTATGTCCTTAGCCGTGAATCCGGCTGGTGTGCCACTAAGCTGCAAGGCCAGGCTGGCTACTGCCCGCCCAATGCCCCAGGTGATATCCCTAGCTATTTAGGGTATGGATTGGGGCAAGCAACACCGGGTTATAAAATGGCTTCCAATGGCGCTGACTGGGAGACTAATCCCGTAACCCAACTTGAGTGGTGCAATGATTACGCCCTGACCCGGTACGGTAGCTGGGCAGCTGCCTATGAGCACTGGGCTGCCTATAGTAACTGGTAACCAAGCCTTGCACCGCACACCGGCCTGCTTCCACCAGGGGTGGACCATGGCTACTATCTTTCCTTTGAGTTAGAATGATGGTATGGCTACCGCTAAAAAATCTTTGGGACAGCATTGGCTAACGGATGTTGAGGCACTAGAAGCAATTACTGAATTCGCCGAATTACAACCCAGCGACACGGTTTTAGAAATCGGCCCGGGCTTAGGTAGTCTAACGTACCGTCTGGTAAAACAAGCTCGCCATGTTATCGCTGTTGAGCTGGACGAAGAACTAGCTGCCGCGCTGCCAAATCGGGTACCGGCGCGCAACTTACAAGTGGTCCAAGCAAATATCATGCACTTTGACCTGGGTAATTTACTGGCTGGATATAAAGTAGTGGCCAATATCCCCTATTATTTAACAAGCAATCTGCTGCGCCGTTTGAGTGAGTCATTAAACCCGCCAAAGCTGATGGTGTTGCTGGTACAAAAAGAAGTGGCGCAACGGATTTGCGCCAGGCCAGGGCAGATGAGCCTGCTGGCCGTCAGCATCCAGCTCTACTACCGGGTGGAGCTAGGAATAGTCGTACCAAGGAAGCTTTTTAACCCAGCGCCAAAAGTGGACTCGCGGGTGGTAGTGCTAAAACGCCACGCCAAACCGCTATTTAATACTTTGGATACTAAAAGATTTTTCCGTCTGGTTAAGGCCGGCTTTTCAGCCCGTCGCAAAAAACTACGCAGCTCTTTGAGCGCTGGTCTGCATATCAGCAAAGAAGAAGTAGACAATCTGCTCAAAAAGGCCGGTATTGATGGTAATTTGCGTGCCCAAAACCTCAAATTGCAGGACTGGCATTCTATTTACAATAAGGCCATAGCCCAAAAAATAATTTAACCCCTGCCCCCAACCATAAAATACTTGACTTGTTAAGTATCTTAGCCTTAAGCTTTAAGTATGAAAAATAATTTGCCAACCATAAAATCAAAATTTCCTCCCCTGCTCCACTTTACGTATAATTTACAACATCTGGCTGAAGAACTTCTCTTGGCCAAGGCGGGAATAGGACTAAGCCAGGCGCGAATAATGAGCGGCCTCAGCGCATCCGTGGCCCGATCGCAGCGACGTCTAGCAGCTGAGCTCAACCAAACCGAGGCCAATATCAGCCGCCAGCTCAAAGAGATGAAAAAGCACGGGCTAGTTAGCATTACTAAGAACAAAAAAGATGGCCGACAACGCGACGTTATTCTAACCACCAAGGGCAACCATACCTATCAGAAGGCTGAAAAAGCTCTGAGGTCCCAGCAAAGCAAGTTCTTGAGGGCTCTCAACAAGGGCGAAGCCGATGCCTTGGAATTCGCCGCCCAAAGACTCTCCCACCACTAGAAACCTTTGCTTTACAAACCTTTTATGGTATAATGACTGTAGTCACTACCGGAGTGATATCCTTAAAAATTCATCCGCTTCACGTAACCTACTCTTATCCAATTTTGCGAGACAAGTAATTGTCTTGCTTGCAAAAATGAGAGGAGGAACATAGCCTTAAACCGAAGCTTTTGCAAACTAATGCAAAACGAGGTAGAGGCGTAGGTTCCGACGAGGGGCTGAATTTAAGCTCGACGAATGGACTTTAACAATTCAGGTGGCAGGCCGGATTGATCTGCACGTTAGCCGGATCAAACAAGATAGCTGTCAAAAACTCTATCTCTAGGGCATTTGAGGCGGTCGCGAACTTGTTCGCTCCCCGCAGCTTTGCTCTCAACGTAGCCTAATTTAATAGGCTACCGTCAATCGTTTGACATCAGATAAAACGACATGGCGCCATATTATCTGATCGCGTAAGCAGCTGGGTGGTCCGCCCACAGCTTATTAAGTTTAATGGACTTTAGCCGGACTGTTTTGGATCGTTTCTATAGTTTGGCTTAAGAAATTTCAAGCGATCTAAGCTTGTAGTCACCTGGGTTAGTTACCAATCGGACGTGGGGGTAGTGCCCACCAGCTCCACCAAATGGGCATCAGAAGTCATTTCTGGTGCTTTTTTGATATGATGTGTGGATAAGGAGAATTCTATGAAAAAAAGTTATACACCGATATTGATAATCATAGGTGTATTATTCGTAGCTTTGGCAATTTATTACTGGGCGACTGCAGCCGGATCTTTACCGCATTGGCTGCCTGGCTATGAGATCAGATCCGTCCATCACCACCTTAAACACGGCGCGCTAGCACTTGTCCTTGGCGTTGGTTGTTTTATTTGGGCATGGTTTGCCTCGGGCAGCAAGCCCGAATCTAAGTCAGGGCAAAGTAAAGACTTGCAATAATCCCGGCCGCCAAACAGTAAAGCGCAAACGGCTTGAGCGTATTGGTCTGGAAATACTTAATTAGGAAACGTACAGATAAGTAGGCAGCTATCGCCGCTGCAATGGCTCCAGCTATGGCTGCTCCTCGCAGTGATGCAGCAGAAGCCGTGAATAAATCGGGCAGTTTAAGTAGTGCCGCTGCGCCAATTATTGGAGTCGCTAACAAGAAACTAAAGCGGGCAGCATCTTCGTTGTTTAAGCCCGTTAAAAGACCACCGGCCATAGAGGAACCAGAGCGCGAAATACCGGGGAAGAGAGCGGCCGCCTGGGCCGTACCGATGTAAACTGCCCGGGACCAACGCAACTTGGCGATGCTTTTAGTGCTGGCCGCGGCGGCGGCTTGGCCCCTAGTATTATTTTTTCGCAAACGCTCCGCTAACATCAATACCAATCCGTTGATAATCAAAAAGCCGGCGGCATATTGGGCAGAAGCGAAGAATTTACGTAGCGAATCCTGGAACAGTAGGCCGATAACGCCTGCCGGAATCGTGCCCACTACTAGCAGCCACCCCAGCTTGGCATAGGCATCGTCGCTGGCGATATAACGTGCCCGCAGCGACCTGAAAATCGCTTTTATTATCTTCACCCACTCATCCCAAAAGAAGATGAACAGCACAATGGCGGTGGCCAAATGGGTGGCCACCAAGAAAGTCAGAAAATTGGAGCTGTTTTGGTCGATATTCCAGCTTAAAAGCTTGGGGATAATCACGCTGTGGCCGAGGCTGGATATGGGAAAAAGTTCAGTTAGGCCCTGTATCAAGCCCAGAATTATTGCCTGGAGGATGGATATCATGTTTTTAGGATACTTTAAAATCCGCTAAAAAAGTACTTGCGCAAATTTGGCCAGCAAGGTATAAAGGTACGCATGGTGCAAAAGCACATGTTTACCGGCCGCTGGATTATCCTCGTCAAGAGCGATAGTGCTGCAGTTTAGGTAACATAGCGCGCCAAGAGTAACAAAAAGCTAGAAACAACGACTGCAGCAAGAAGCAGTCGTTTTTTATTCGCACTTCACAACGCATTGTCCTGCCATCCGCCGAAGACGGATGCACCGCCAATGCTTCTGGCGCATTGCTGTGTCAGCGGCTCCGTTGCTCAATCACTGTATTTAGAATACAGCTCATTGTGCTACTCGCCGCTTCCTTGCACTGCATCCAGATGTGAAGCGCGAATTTTGTTGCCTGTCCGCTGGGCTTGAAGTCAGCAAGCACCAGAGCCCAGCGGGGAGGCAGTAAGCTTGTGATGACGAATCGCAAGTGCCTCTGAAGACTAAAAGGGCAAACGTGCGTCCGCCTAAAAGTGACGCGTACCCTTAAGAAGGTGGTGAAAGCCAAGGTCTTTCGTTAATAGTCTCTTTGGTCTCAAAGTCGTGTTGTGCAAACAAGAGGAGGCTGTACCAATGTCGGAAGGTCTTATTGCTGCAGCAGCCAACGCAGTTGAGGCATTCGGGTCCAGAAGGATGACGAAACGACCTTGTAGGTCAGTAGCGGCTATCCGCTACCACGAGACTTGCAACCGTTTCGGCCACCGCAGAACACGACGCGTGTTCTTGCGGGTCTACATCCACGCCTCGGCAACGCTTTTCGCGTTGGGCAACCGACGGGAAGCCCGCCGCTTCTACGACGGCGCGTTTCTTTTCGGGAATCGCACGGCCGTACGCACTGAGTTGCTGGCAGCCTGCGTCAGGCTCGCCGGTATCAGACCTCACGCCACTGACACTCAGGCCATATGGGGTCTCGTGTGCGGTGCAATGATGTACCGCCCCGATGACTTGACGGCCGAGGACGTTTGGCTTGAGTTCTCTCGGAGTGGCATCCAGAGGGATGCGCTAGGAGAGCGACCCGCCTTCGTCCCCAGTTTCGCGCTGGTCTGAAGGGTTTACGGCGGGCGCGGGACCTTCCCGCGCCCGCCGTCTCGGCACCATCTCCTATTCATATTTGTTATGCTTAATGGGATGAGTAAAGGTTATGTTTACCTTTGGATATTTATTGGTAGTTCCATCGGCTCATATCTGCCTGTTCTTTTTCATCAAGGCTTTTTCTCGGCAATTAGTATAATCGGTGGCACCATAGGCGCCTTTGTGGGAATATGGGCAGCTGTTAAAACCAAAGATATGTTCTAAAAATTGAATCGGCTATAATCATTCTTAGAGCGGGATCATAACTCAGCGGCTAGAGTGCTTGCATCACACGCAAGAAGTCGGGGGTTCAAATCCCTCTGATCCCACCAAAATTATGAAAAAGCACAGCGCAGGACTTTTAGTTTATAGAAAAGCAGGCAACTCAATCGAGGTGTTAATTGCCCATATGGGCGGGCCGTTCCACGCTAAAAAAGATGCCGGGCATTGGTCTGTCCCCAAAGGCGAATATGGGGAAGATGAGAACCCTAAGTCAGTAGCCAAGCGGGAATTTAAGGAAGAACTGGGTAAAGAAATTCCGAAAGGCGAATGGCAGGACCTAGGAATGATTGAGCAGAAAAATAGTAAAACTGTAGTCGCCTGGGCAGTCGAAGGCAACTTGGACATTAGTGAAGTAAAAAGTAACACTTTTGAAATGGAGTGGCCGCCGCGCTCCGGCAAAATGCAGGAATTTCCCGAAATTGACCGCGCAGCTTATTTTCCGCTGGATGTAGCGGCCAGTAAACTTATCCCGGCTCAAGTGGAATTTTTGGAGAGGCTAGCGCAAAAACTAGGTATTAAGATGAAAATAGACAAAGAATCGTCGGGATCTGTGCAACCATCCCTGTTCTAGCGGTAAACCCTCAGATCAGATACAATTAAGATAATGAGTAAGTTCTACATTACAACGGCTATACCTTACGTTAATGATAAGCCGCACCTTGGGCACGCTATGCTGCACCTGTATGCCGATGTTTTGGCGCGCTACCACCGGCAGCTCGGCGACGAAGTTATCTTTAGCACTGGCACTGACGAGCACGGCGGCAAAATTGCCGAGAAAGCTGTCGAGGCTAAATTAACTCCGCAAGAGTTTACTGACAGAGTTAGCCAAACTTTCCGCGACTTGATGAAGGACTTAAATATCAGCAACGACCGCTTTATCCGCACTACCGACTCCGGGCATGAACAACGCGCCCAGCTAATTTGGAAAAGTCTCAGTCCATATATTTACAGGGGTAAATATAGCGGCTGGTATTGCGTGGGGCATGAGGAATATTTTCCCGAACAGGTTGTCAAAGCCAATAAGGGCATATGCCCGCTACATAACCGGCCGTATGAGCATCTTGAGGAGGATAACTATTTTTTTAAGCTCAGTACTTTTACGCAAAAGGTCAAACAAGCTATAGAGACCAATGCCTTGCTTATAATCCCGCAAAGCCGCAAAAACGAGATTCTGGCAGTTTTAAAAGATGGACTGGAAGATATTAGCGTTAGCCGGCCGAAAGATAAAATCGCTTGGGGAATTGCCGTGCCGGGTGATCCCAGCCAGATCATGTATGTTTGGTTCGAAGCCCTAATGAACTACATCACGGTTTTGGGTTACCCCGAACAAGATGACTTCAAAAAATTCTGGCCGGCTGACGTGCAAGTCATCGGCAAGGACATCTTACGTTTTCATGCCGCTGTCTGGCCGGCAATGCTTATGGCCCTTGGTCTACCGTTGCCCAAGCTGCTTTACGTACACGGATTTATAGAGGTAGATGGCAGGAAAATGAGCAAGACCCTTGGTAATGTGGTAGCGCCAATGGATATCGTTCAGAAGTATGGTGTTGATGCCTGCCGCTATTTTTTTCTGCGTCACATACCGAGTTATGAAGACGGAGACTTTAGCTGGAAACGGCTAGAGGCAGCCTACAACGACGAGCTAGCCGACCAATTAGGCAATGCTGTCTCGCGTACCGCGGCCATGGTAACACGCTATCAAAAAGGTCTGATAGGTGATATCCCCGATCCTGATCATGACGTTGCGTCTTATCAGCAGGCTATAAGCGACTGTCGTTTTGACCGCGCACTAGACGAGGTCTGGGAGCAGGTAAAGGGCCTTAACCAATATATCGATGAGACTAAACCTTGGGAGATTGCCAAAACCGGCGACGAGGAGCACCTGCGTGAAGTGCTGGCTTACACTGTGGCCTGCCTGTTGGAAATCGCTGCTCTGCTCAACCCCTTCATGCCCGATACGGCAACTAAAATCAAAGCAGTCTTTGCTAGCGGCATATTAAAACCATTACCGGGAACTTTGTTCCCCAAGCACAAAACGGCTGGGTGACTGAGGGACTGGATGACTGAGCCGCTTGAGCTGGTTGATACCCACTGCCACCTACACTTTGCTGACTATGATACTGACCGCAAGCAAGTTTTAGCCAGTTCCGTGGCCGCCGGCGTTAAACGTATAATCTGCGTCGGTTGCAGTTTGGATGATAGCCAAAAAGCTATTAACTTCGCCCAAGACCATTCTGGAGTTTGGGCGACTGCCGGCGCGCACCCGCATGATGGTGCAGATTTTTTAGGGGACGAACAAGCTAGTGTCAAACTGGCTAAAATGCTGGCCAAGCCAAAGGTCGCGGCGGTAGGCGAAATTGGCCTGGATTATTACCGTGATATTACGCCCAAAGCTGACCAGATTAAGGCGCTGCGGATGCAATTGGAGATTGGCCTGCAAACCAACCTGCCGTTTGTATTCCACGTACGTGAGGCCTGGGATGATTTTTGGTCCATCTTTGACTCTTATAGCGATATTAGGAGCGTAGTACATAGTTTTAGTGCCGGCCCGGATAGGCTAGAACAAGCACTGGGGCGCGGGCTGCTGGTTGCGCTTAATGGCCTGATGACCTACACCAAGGATAATAGTTGGCTGGAAGCCGCCAAGCAAGTACCACTGGAGAGACTGGTGCTGGAAACCGACGCGCCGTTTTTGACACCTAAACCTTACCGCGGCCGCCGCTGCGAGCCTAAGCACACAGCTGATACTTGCCGTTTTCTGGCTGAACTTAGACAACAAGATCCCGAGCAAATCGCCAGGGCTTCGACTAAAAATGCCGTAGAATTTTTCTCCTTAGGCGAAGAGCGCATAAAATGAGAAGCATCTATCTGGATTATGCCGCCGCCACACCGCTTGACCCACGGGTATTACGGGCGATGCAGCCTTATTTTAGTCAGAATTTTCATAACCCGTCGGCTACCTATCTAGCCGGGCGGGCGGCGCGAAAGGACCTTGATAAAGCCCGGGCTAGCGTAGCCCGGAATTTAGGAGCTAGGCCTGGCGAGGTTATCTTTACTGCCGGAGCCACCGAGGCTAACAACTTGGCGGTAAATGGAGTGATGCGCCGCTACCCGGACAGCGAACTGTTAGTTAGTTCTATTGAGCACGAATCAGTCCTGGCGCCGGCCGGACAATTCAATAGTAGGCAGATACCAGTAACACCGCAGGGCATAGTTGATACCGCTAAATTGCAAAAAATGCTCACCGACAAAACTGTACTAGTCAGCGTAATGCTGATTAACAATGAGCTAGGAACCATCCAACCACTAAGAAAAATTTCACAAATACTTAACAAGTTAAGCAATTCACGACGCCTGGCTGGTAATAAATTACCGCTTTATCTTCATACCGACGCTGCCCAGGCACCAAGCTATCTGGGTCTCCAAACTACCCGTTTGGGCGTTGATCTACTAACTGTTAATGGCGGTAAAATTTATGGCCCTAAGCAAACCGGTGCACTTTATGTACACTCCGCCGTTAAATTAAAGCCCCAGATACTGGGAGGCGAACAAGAGTATGGCCTGCGCAGTGGCACCGAAAATGTCGCTGGCGCCGTGGGTCTGGCCAAAGCTCTGGACATCGCCCAAAAACAGCGGTACGAAGAAGTAGAAAAGCTTGAAGGTCTGCGTAAGTTTTTTGTGGGGCGGCTACAGCAGCAACTCCCTAAAACCATAATTAATGGCTCGGACAAACACCAATCGCCGCATATTGTTAACGTTACTTTCCCGGGCATCGATAACGAACGGCTAATGATGGAACTGGATGAGCGTGGCGTGCAAGTTGCTGTGGGCAGCGCCTGCAGCGCCAGTCAAAGCGAAGCCTCGCATGTACTTAAAGCCATAGGCCTGAGCGATGAGTTAGCACGTGCTAGCCTGCGCTTCAGCTTCGGCCGCCCGACTACCATACGCGATCTGGGAAAGACCCTGAGATTAATCAGTCTGGTGCTTTCTAATAACAGATAGCCAGTCTTAAGTCCAGTAGTGAGCTTTCGAGATTATCCACCTACGCGGATATTTAGCCCCACCTCTGGTGGGGCAACTCGAAAGTCTACTACTGGGCAAGCAAAACCGTTATAATCATTAGTAATGAAAAAATGGCTTCACCGCATAACCTTTCCTCTGGCCGCTCTAGTAGTTGCCGGCCTTAGTCTGGTAGCAGCCAGTGTCAGCGCTGACACTATCGTGCAAAGTTTTGCATCCCAGAGTCCCATAAAAACCGGCTGGGTGGTGGCTATCAAACCCGGTTCGACCAATATGGTAGAGCTAGCACCGGCCAATCAGCCCCAGCAACTTTACGGCGTATCAATCGACCCTAGCCAGGCACCTCTAACACTGCAGCGGCAAACTGGCCAACAGGTCTTCGTAGCTACTAGCGGCACCTACCCAGTACTGGTATCGACCCAGAATGGTCCTATTAGCGTTGGCGATTATCTATCCATATCAGGCACTAACGGTACTGCTGCCAAGGCCAGTAATAGCCAAGTGCTTGTTTTGGGGCAAGCGCTACAGAAATTTAACGGTACCAGCAATGTGCTGAACTCCGGTAGCAACGGTTCCGCGGTTGGTATGATACAGGTAACCGTATCTATTCAGCGCAATCCATTTTTGCAAAATACCGTAGCCATACCTTCGTTTCTAAAAGGTGCCGGTGACGCCATTGCTGGCAAAGAAGTCAGCCCGCTGCGTATCTATGCTGCTTTAGCCGTATTTTTGGTAGCGGCAGTGATCGCTTGTGGTGCCCTGATAGTCGGTATTCGTAGCGCGATGATAGCCATTGGCCGTAATCCTCTCAGCCGCCATTTCATACTCAACGGTTTGGTGCAGGTGGTTATAGTAGCAGTAGCAGTTTTAAGCTTAGGCGTCATAGGAGTATATTTATTACTGAAGCTATGAAAACAGCAGGTTAATTTTTGTGGATACGGGTGGGCTAATTTTAGTCATTGGCTTGCTGCTGGCAGCAACGGCAGCTTTCATTTGGCTGGCTCGCAAAATTGGCAGTTCGGGTAGTCCAGACAGGCAGAGCAAACTGCCTGCCACTGGGCTTGAAAACGCTGCTAGCAAAGATGTAGAGCATATCTTTAATGATGAATTTCGCGAAGAGTTAAGAAACCGCGGGCGGCTGCACTTCGAGAAGATTATTGGCGAAAATGCGATGTTTTTGCAGCAGGATTTGCGCCAAACCACTAGTCAGCTTAATGACTATATGCGCTCTGAGATAACGCGCACACTGCAGGAAGAGTTTAAAAAATACGAGCAATCGATTGCCGATGCTAAAAAACTGGCACTGGATTCAATCGACAAAACTATCACCACTATCGAGCAACAGCGCCAATTTCTGGAAACTCAGCTACAGACGCAGTCGGAAGCCCAAAAAGCCCGGATAGTTGCCGCCTTTGAAACTGAAATGGCCAGCATCGTCAACCACTATGTGCTTAGGGCCATCGGCAACCAGATAGATTTATCGGATCAGTTGGAATATATCTTAGCGGAGCTGGAAGCTAATAAACCGGCTATTTTAGAGGATATCAAGCGTGGAACTTAAGATCCCAAACACTGTTATGAGCCAGATTGATGTGGCGCGCTTGATCCGCGAGCTTAACAACTTGGAAGATTTTTTTACTTCTGTTGCTACGCGTCAAAGCGGTACGCCGATGACACCACCGCGGTTGTCGCGCACTCTTGATAGCTTGGCCAGAAGCAACAAATTCAACTTGCTGGATAAGAATCAGCGCGGGGAGCTAAATAACAAACTTGACCAGGTACTTAAGAGCGCCCCGCTATTGCACATCAGTTTTGCCAGCGAGCCCTCGCCACAGGTTATGGAACGCATATTAGTCTGGCTTAGAATTAATATCCATCCGCAAACCTTGGTGCAAGTAGGCTTGCAACCGACTATTGCCGCCGGCTGCGTACTCCGGACACCTAATAAGATTTTTGACCTCAGCCTGCGTACTCGTCTGAAGCAGCAGGAACCATATCTGGTGACACTAATTGCGGGAGCTGCCCATGGACATTAAGGGCGGCTCGCACTTTCAACGTTTTGTCGCTGCCGGTAACCCGGTGGGCGAAATTATCGCTATTAACAGTTTTTTGGTGGAAGTCCGCGGCCTGCAGCCAGTGAATATTCATGCGTTGGTGGTTTTTGAAGACGGTAGCCGCGGTTTTGTGCAACGAATTTTTGAAGATAAGGTGCTGGTACTACATATGGGTACTTCGCTGCTCAGAGTCGGTATGGTAGCCGTAGTCCAGCAACCAGAACTTTCAGCCAAGGTAGGCAAAGATTTTATCGGCCGGGTAATCTCCGTAACTGGCGAACCGCTAGACGGTAAAGGCGCGGTTGCCGCTGATGCCAATTGGCCGGTATTCAACACCTCTCCGCCAATTTATGCCCGCGAACATTTGGATACCCAGTTGGAGACTGGCGTAACACTGATCGATACACTTTTCCCGATTGTCCGCGGCCAACGCATGGCCCTTCTGGGAGATAGCAAGTCGGGTAAATCTACGCTGGCGACCCAAATTGCTATTAACCAGCGCACCACCGACCAAGTAGTAATTTACGTCCTGGTGGCTAAAAGGCGCAGCGATATAGATAACCTACTTAGCCGGCTAGCTGATAACCAAGCTATGGAAAAAACTATCGTGGTAGTCTCGACCATCCTTGAGTCGTTGGTCATTAGTTACTTAGCGCCCTACGTTGGTTGCGCGCTGGGCGAATATCTCTGGCAGGTAGCCAACCAAGACAGCATTGTAATTTATGACGATTTAACTACTCACGCCCAAGCTTATCGTGAAATTGCACTGCTTTCCGGCGTCAGTCCAGGGCGTGATTCTTACCCTGGCGATATTTTTCATACTCACTCTAGTTTGCTAGAACGGGCGGGTAAGTTAAGCAAAAATCATAAGTGTCTGACGGCTATACCGTTAGTACTAGCCGATGCCGGCGATATAACTGCCTACTTGCCCACCAATATTATGTCGATTACCGATGGCCAGTGGATTCTGGACATGGATGTTTTCCACGAAGGTTTACGGCCAGCACTGAGCGTCGGTTTGAGCGTTACCCGTGTAGGTAGTCGCGGCCACAATGAACGTCAAAAAAGCCAAACTACTCAAGCCTTAAAACTGCTGGCAGATTATGCCCGGGCGCAAGAGTTCGCTCACTTCGGTTCCGAAGCGGAAGGGACTATCCAGAAAGATATGAGCCGTGGACGCCGTTTTTACGAACTTTTAACCCAGGTGCCAGGCGAAACTTATAATTTAATGGCCCAACAACTGATGCTTGATATCCTGATGGATCCGCAGTCACCCAATGTCAATATTACCGCCTTAAAGCGCAGTGCCAACGAGGCTGCTGCACAAGTCAAAACCGAAGCGGATTACGAACGCGTACGGGTCGAGCTGAGAGAACGCGTTAACAGCCCGGGGGCAGTCTAAAAATATGCGCCAACTTAACGAGATTTCACAGGAGCGCGATGCTACAAGAACCGTCGTCGAGCTTACTGGCGCTTTTGAGGGCATTGCCAGCATGCATATTAGCCAGATCAAAAACGAGGTAGAAAACTCAGAAAAATTTTTTGGAGAGCTCTGGAAAATTTACCGACAGATCCGGGTTGATGAAATGTTCCACTTTGGCCGCAGCCACTTGGCAGTCAGCGTCATTAATAAAAATCTGATGCTTCTGATTACCAGCGAGGGAAGTTTGAGTGGTGATATCGACCAGAAACTTATCGAGCTGGCACTGCAGAATTACAATTCACAGAAAAACGATATTATCGTGGTTGGTCATCATGGTACCACCCAGCTGGCTCAGGCGCACGTACCTGTCGTTAAAAGTTTCAAACTACCAGCCCAGGACCGCAACATTAATGTTATGCCGCTAGTAGTAGAGGCTCAAAAATATGCTTCCACCACAGTTTATTATCAGACTTATATTTCGCTAACCAGTCAGGACGTTAAGAAGATAGAACTTAGCGCAGCGGTCGCCGAACGCGGACGTAATATTAGGGGCAGCGGTGAAATAATTAGCGAACAAACTTATCTTTTCGAGCCAAGTACTTACGAAGTCGTCGATCACTTGGAGCGTTCGATGATGCAAATTACTTTGAGTGAAGTTATTCTGGAATCTAAACTAGCACAGTACGCCAGCCGTTTTAAAGCTATGACTGTCGCTCGCGACAAAGCCGATGAGTCATACGATGACCTGAACACGTCTTATAACCGCGCCCGTCGCCACCAAAAAGACGAGCGACTCAAAGAAATCATCAATGGTCTGCGAAAGGTAACGGGATGAGTATCGGCTCAGTCAGGTCGGTGCGCGACCTTGTAGTGACAGTACAATTTGATGAGGATGGCCCGGATATTGGCGAATTGTTGTCGGTACATAACCAGGCGCACAGCGTGCTGCTAGTCAATAGACTTGATCCGGACAACATAGCCGTTTGTCTTAACGTAATGGGCGACCGGTCGATCCAGAAAAATATGCCGGCTGAACGTACTGGCCGCGGAATTAACGTACCGGTGGGCAATGCCATTATCGGCCGGGTGTTGGATGCCCTGGGGCGCCCGCTGGACGGCCAGCCGCTGCCAGCTCCCTCGGAGCTGAAATACAAAAATATCATGCAACCGCTGCAGCCGCGTACCTCGTTTCGGGCTGCCCAAGCCGAGATTTTGGAAACTGGTATCAAAGTCATAGATTTTTTCACGCCGTTCGTGAAGGGTCGTAAGATCGGCATTATTGGTGGTGCTGGTGTAGGAAAAACCGTATTGACCATGGAACTGATTCATAATATTGCTAAAAGTGGCCAAGGACTAAGCTTTTTTGCCGGTATTGGCGAGCGCATCCGTGAAGGCCACGAGCTCTACGAAACCCTAAAAGAGCGTGATTTGCTCAAAAATACCTGCATGTTCTTTGGTCAGATGGACCAAAATCCTGTACAGCGCGTGTTAGTAGGGTTATCGGCCACGGCTAGTGCTGAGTATTTCCGCGATGAAGAGAAAAAAGATATCTTGTTTTTTGTCGATAACATGTATCGTTACATTCAGGCGCATAATGAACTGTCAACTATTTTAGAGCAGATTCCCAACGAAGGTGGTTACGAACCAACAATTTTTTCTGACGTTAAAACTTTTGAAGACCGTCTAAGTTCCACGGAAAATGGCTCTATCACCACCGTACAGACCATTTATGTGCCAGCCGACGATTTATCTGACCCGGCGGTACAAATGATCCAGCATGAACTGGATGGCGTCATCGTACTTAGCCGCAAGGTGGCTGAACAGGGTATACGTCCGGCAGTCGACCTTATCCGCAGCGGCTCCAGCCTGCTTAATCCGGAAACTGTTGGTCTGCGCCACTATAATTTAAGTGTTAAGGTTCAGACCTTACTACAAAAGTATGAATCACTTAAAAACATCATTGCCATTATTGGCGAGAACGAACTGTCTTTGGCCGATCGTAACGATTTTGCCAAGGCCCGCAAGCTAATCGAATTCTTCTCCCAGGACATGTATGTGAGTGAAAGTTTTAGTGGCAAGACGGGCGAGCATATCAGCCGGGCGGATATGCTAAAAGGCGTAGAGGACATACTGAATTCTTGAATACGGCCATGGATCAAGATAAACTCACCATGCGAGTAAAAATTTATGCCCCCTTCAGGACTTATTTTGAGGGGCCGGCAGTCAGCTTATCGGCCGCCAACAAAACCGGGCCTTTTGATGTCCTGCCACACCACAGAAATTTTATGACGCTGCTGATTCCGTGTACCATCACCGTGCGCATGCCCGAGAAGGCGGATTTCAACATGAAGGTTAGCCGCGGCGTAATGCACGTCAAAGCCGATAAAATCACTGTATTTTTGGATATCTGAACATTCTAGAGGTGAGCGTCCATTCTAGTTGCTTAATCTGTTAAACTGATACCGATGAAGACCGTTTTTGTGGGCCTCAGTGGAGGTGTGGATAGTTCGGTGGCAGCCGCCCTGCTAAAACAGCAGGGCTACCAGGTCGTGGGCGTTTATATGAAAAACTGGACTCAAGACTTGCCCGGTATGCCATGCCCTTGGATGGATGATTTCCAGGACGCCAAAAGAGTCGCCGTACAACTTGGTGTAGATCTCAAAGTTTATGACTTCGAAGAACAATACAGGGAAAAGGTAGTGGAATATATGCTGGATGGTTTTAGAGCAGGTTTTACACCTAATCCGGACATCATGTGCAACCAGGAAATTAAATTCAAACTTTTTCTAGAAACAGCTCTTGAGAATGACGCCGAATTTATCGCTACCGGACACTATGCACGGACAAAAGATGGGCGACTACTCACGGCCAAAGACGCCAACAAAGATCAAACTTATTTTTTGTACCGCGTGACCAAAGAAGCCCTAGCCAAGACGATTTTTCCGCTGGGCGATTTTACCAAACCACAGGTTAGGGAACTAGCCAAGAAATTCAATCTGGTTACAGCCGATAAAAAAGACAGCATGGGCATTTGTTTTGTGGGCAAGGTCGGTATCAAAGAGTTTTTGCAGCAGTTTGTCAAAACCAAACCCGGCAAGATAATCGACCAAATGGGCAGGGAAGTAGGGACACATGATGGCGCAATTTTCTATACCATCGGTCAGCGCCGCGGGTTGGAGGTCGGCGGTGGCCTGCCCTATTACGTCACCGGCAAGGATATGAAAGAGAACGAAGTCTATGTAACAACTGATCTGCAGGACGAGAAATTATGGAGCAGGGAAGTCAAACTAACCGATATGTATTGGATAAACACAGATTTTGAAGCTGCCTATAAACTAAAACCTAAAAACTATAAACTGTCTGTCCGTACGCGCCACCGCGCCAAGTTAGTTCCTGTCAAAAGGTTGTTTCCAAGGCTGGTCCTTGGAAAGCAGGAGTGGATTACAGAGCTAGAAGAAGAAGTTCGGGCGCTAACTCCCGGTCAATCCGCCGTCTTCTACTCCGACCAAGAGTGTTTGGGCGGAGGAATAGTAATTTAGAATGTCTCGGCTTGCCCCGCATCAAAACCTGAGTGGAGCAGTCTGCAATCAGATTGTGGAACTTCAAGTTTTTGGTGCCGGGGCGGCGGCATTGTGGTATAAATAGCGAGATGGAGCTCATTGTAGTTAGACACGGCGTAACAGAGGCAAATATCAATGGCATTACGAACGGCCAGCTTGATGAACCCCTTGCTAGTGAAGGAGAAATTCAAGCCCAAGAACTTGCAGAAAGACTTGCGCCTAAACCGATTGAAATAATTTACAGCTCACCGCTTAAACGTGCCACATTTACGGCGATGCCAATAGCTGAAAAACTAGGAAAAACCATCAACATTGACCACCGACTAATAGAAGTAAGCCTTGGTCGATTTGAAGGTAAACCAAATACTGAGGTTAAAAAGGAACTGGGCTCCGAGATGCGTGATCTGTTCAATCAATATGAATATGACCTGATACCCTATGGTGGCGAATCATCTACCCAAGTTGAAACACGCGTCCAATCCTTTCTAGAAGACTTGAAAGACCAACCCTATAAAATGGCACTAATCGTTACGCATGGTGGCATAGTTAGATGGATACACTATCTGGTAACGGGCGAAAAAACTGGTCCGCGTCCTAATGCTGAGGAACTGCACTTAAAGATTTAACACCTATAATCTGTTACAATAACAGTAATGACGGCGCAGGAAATACGCAAAAAATATTTGGAGTTCTTTAAGGCACGCGGACACAAAGTTATTCCGCGGGCTAGCTTAGTGCCCCAAGACGACCCGACGACTCTGTTTACCGGCAGCGGCATGCAGCCACTAGTACCGTATTTGCTGGGCGAAAAACACCCGAACGGTAATCGTCTAGTTAACTCACAGCCATGCGTTAGAACTCCAGATATCAAAGACATTGGCGATGGTCGACATTTTACTTTTTTTGAAATGCTAGGTAACTGGAGCTTGGGTGATTATTTCAAGAAAGAACAGCTTCCCTGGTTTTTTGAGTTTCTGACAGATGTTATCGGTCTGGATCCGACCAGACTCTATGTGACGTGTTTTATCGGCGATGAAAATAACGGCATTCATAAGGACACTGAAGCCACGGAAATATGGCAAAAGCTTTTTAACGCTAAAAATGTAGAAGCCAAAACTGGGGATATTGGGAATACTGAGAATGGCTACGTGCGTGGCATGAAGCCGGGCGAGCGGATTTTTTATTACGATGCATCTTGTAATTGGTGGAGCCGCGAAGGTGGACCGGCAGATATGCGCGAAGGCGAGCCCGGTGGTCCCGACAGTGAAGTTTTTTTCGATACTGAATCACCCCACAAAGACGAATTTGGTGAGCACTGCCATCCCAACTGCGAGTGCGGCCGGTTTCTAGAAATTGGCAACAGTGTGTTTATGACTTATAAAAAAGTAGGTGAGCAGTTTGAGCACTTACCCGAACCTAATGTGGATTTTGGCGGCGGCTTAGAGCGCATTTCCGCAGCCGCTTTGGGTACTGGTGATGCGTATCAAACGAACCTGCTCAAACCAATTATTGACAGGTTAGAAAAGTTAAGCAGTAAAAAATACGAAGAGCACTCACATAGTATGCGCGTAATAGCCGACCACTTGCGTGCCGCGACCTTTTTGGGCGCAAATGGCGTGGTAGCTAGCAATAAAGACCGTGGTTACGTTTTACGCCGCTTGCTGCGCCGGGCCATCCGCTACGCCTTTGATTTGGGCATAGAGCAGGATTTATGCGAAAAAATCGCACCCGTCATTGTAGATTTATACAAAGAAGATTTTCCAGAAGTGGCCAAACGCAAAAAAGAGGTACTGGAAGCCTTTGCCCGCGAAGAAAAACTCTTCCGCCAAACCCTCCGTAAAGGCCTTCACGAGTTTGAAAAATATATTTTGAAACCAACCCCCATTCACCGTTTATACGGAGAATTAATTAGTATGCCAGGGGCAACACTTGATGGTAAAATGGCTTTCACTCTCTTTGATACCTATGGTTTTCCGATTGAACTTTCCGAGGAAGAAGCAAAACGTCTAAAAATGAAAATAGATGAAAATTTAGAGAAAGACTTTGAAGAACTAATGGAGAACCAGCGTAAGCGTTCGCGTACAGCAACAACTGGCATGTTCAAGGGTGGGCTGGCGGACCATTCCGAGCAAGTTGTTAAGTATCACACCGTGACGCATTTGATGTACCAGGCGCTCAAAAATGTTTTGGGCGGTCATGTGGTGCAGCGCGGCAGCAATATTACTTCCGAGCGCACGCGTTTTGACTTTAGTCACCCAGAAAAAGTCACACCAGAGCAGTTAGCGGAGGTAGAAAAAATCGTCAATGAAAAAATTGCCGAAGATTTGCCGGTGACTTGGAAAGAAGAATCAACCAAAAATGCTCTAAAAACTGCGAGCGGTGCTTTTGGTGATAAATATGGCGACAAAGTTAAAGTTTATACTATTGGTGATTCGGTTAAACCTTTCAGCCGCGAAATTTGCGGCGGCCCGCATGTAGAGCACACCGGCCAAATCGGCGAAGGCGGCAAGAAGTTCCACATTATGAAAGAAGAAGCGTCCTCGGCGGGCGTGCGCCGTATCAAAGCCGTCCTACAATAAATTGCTAACCCTGCACCTGGATGCAGTACAAGGAAGAGTCGAGCAACAAACTGAGCTGTATGTACAATACCGTGAAGGAGTAGCGGAGACTCTGACGCCGTAATGCGCCAAAAGTCCGCCGGAATGCCCGGCTTTGCCGGGCAGCAGGGCGGACGGTGCAGGTGTTAGCGTGCTATAATCAATCTGATAATATGCTTGATAAAGCTAAAGCTCTAAGGAGCAAACTCCCCAAAGTCAAAGAAGTTGCCAGGCGGGGTAAACCGGTGGGCAAATATATAGTGGCCTTAGATGTGGGCACCGAATTTATAAAAGCTCTTGTTGGCCGGGTTATCGGCGATAGCGTGGAGATTATAGGGGTCGGGCGAGCCCATCAGAACCTGTCTGATATGCAAGCCGGCGCAATTTCTGATATCGAAGCTGTGGTAGCCAACTGCGACAAAGCCCTGGCTAAGGCCGAGCAACAGGCCGGCGTGAGCGCCCGCACGGCTATACTGGGTATCGCCGGCGAACTCGTAAAAGGCACTACCAGCACGGTACGTTTTACCCGCAAAAATTCCGAAAAAGAACTGAGCATTGATGAGATGTCGCGCATCATAGAGTTGGTACAAGAGCGCGCTGAGGCCAAAGCACGGCAGCAACTGGCTTGGGAGCTGGGCGGCAAAGACGTAGAAGTGCGCTTGGTAAACAGTGCGTTGGTACGTATTGACATCGATGGCTATAAAGTTACCAATCCGGTAGGTTTCCAGGGACGCGACGTGGTGGTAGAGATGTACACCGCCTTCGCGCCGATGATCCATATCGGCGCACTGGAGCGCACAGCCGCCGAACTTGATTTGGAGCTTTTGGCGGTGGCGGCTGAGCCGTTCGCTGTAGCCCGTTCGGTAGTTGGCGATAACGCCAGCACTTCTATAAGCGCCGTACTAATGGATGTCGGCGGCGGCACTACAGATATAGCCGTAGTCAACGAAGGCGGCGTAGAAGGTACTAAGATGTTTGGCATCGGCGGCCGGGCCTTTACCCATGCTATTGAGCGTGAGTTGGACATAGATTTCACTAAAGCAGAATCGCTAAAGCTGGCCCTAAGCGCTGCCCAAGAAGGTGCAAAAAAGGCCGAGATAGAAAAAGCCTTGTCAAAAACTCTGAACGTCTGGCTTAGCGGCGTAGAACTGGCGCTTTCCGAATTTGATAAATTAGACCATCTGCCGCAGCACCTGTTGTTGTGCGGCGGCGGTTCTTCCTTGCACATGTTGATGGATCAACTTCAGGACGGCGACTGGTACAAAAGCCTGCCGTTTACCAAAAAGCCTACTGTGCACCACATACAACCAGATGAGGTGGTAGGTATCACCGATACCACCGGCGATGTTAACGACCATACCTTTATCACGGCCATGGGTTTACTTAGAGTCGGTATGGACACTATAAATAGCGGCGTGGCTGGCGATAACGCCTCCGTTAAGGATAAACTCAATAAGATGTTAAGAATATAAGCCTATGAGCGCGACTAAACCATCTGGCAAAATTCCCCCCAAGCTCGACAAAGAGACGGTGTATGTGGATGTGGATGATGAGATTACAACCATCATTGATAAGGTAGAGACTGCTAAAGAGAAGATTGTAGCCCTGGTGCTGCCAAAACGCTCAACCACGCTGCAAAGCATAGTCAATATGCGCCTGCTTGGGCGTAGCGCCGACAACGCTGACAAAAACGTGGTTTTGATAACTAAAGAAGAAGCCCTCTTGCCGCTAGCTGGCGCCGCCGGTTTACATGTGGCTAGCAGCCTACAGGACAAGCCCGAAATCCCGCCTTCACCGCGTGCCGGAATGCCGGCGCCTAAAGCCGAAGGTATACCGACTAACGAAGGCGATATTGATGAAGATAACGCCAAGCTAGATTACCACCGTTCTATTGGCGAGTTGGCAGGCGATTACGAAGAGGAAGAACCGGAGGCCATTGCCCTGGGGGATGAAGATAAGCCAGCGGAAAAACCGGAAAAATCTGCCAAGACTCCCAAATCTAACAAGGTAAAGGTACCCAATTTTGACCGTTTTCGTATAATGCTGGGCTTGGGTATGTTGGCTTTTATTCTGTTGATAGTATTCATCATTTTGGCAGTGTTTGTGCTGCCCAAAGCTACCATCACCGTCCAGACTACCAGCTTGCCGGTTTCCGCCAGCCTGACGCTTAATGCGTCAAGCGCCGTTAAAACCCTTGACGAAACTGGCGGCAACATACCCGCCGCCCAAAAAAGCTCCACCGAAACCAGTACCCAGAGCGTGCCAGTCACCGGCCAGCAAAACAACGGCCAAAAAGCTTCTGGCACCATGGTTTTTTATAATTGTAATCAAAACGATACTTTATCGGGCACAAACCATACGGTGTCTGCCGGCACGGGGATAACTTTGAATGGACTAACCTATATCACACAAGAAAACGCGGTAGTTCCTCCTAGCCATTTCAATGGAAGTGGCTGCGAGGATGACATGGCTAGCAATAACGTGGATGTGGTTTCCCAAACCGGGGGCAGCAAATTCAATCAGGACATCTCTGGTGGCTACTCGGTTTCTGGGTACTCTACTATCACTGGCTCTGGATCAAAAATGAGCGGCGGTACAGATAATATCATCACCGTTGTCAGTCAGGCAGACTTAGATGGCGCTCAGAGCAAACTTACCAGCAGCGACACCAGCAGCTTCACAAAGAGTTTTGAAAACCAACTGGCTAGTCAGGGCCTCTATGTTCTAACCTCTACGCTTCAGGCCGGTACACCGGTGGTTACGTCTACTCCGGCCGTGGGCCAGCAAGCCAGCACAGTCAGCGTGACCATTAAAATCACTTATACTGTGCTCACTTTGCAAAAGAGCGACCTGCAAAAAGCCATTACCGACGCCCTCAATAAACAAGTTAACTCCAGTGAGCAAAAGCTTAGCAACGGTAACGTACTAAATAGCGCGACTGTAAGCGTTCAAAGCCAAAGCTCGCCAACTACCGCAACTCTAGCCGTTACCGAAGACACCACAGCGGTACCAATTCTGGATGTCGCCAGCATCAAGAAAGAAGCTGTCGGCCAAAAAACCGGCGATATTGCCGCGGCTATAGATAACTTGCCCGGTGTTAAAAACGTAACTGTCAAGCTGAGCCCGTTCTGGGTTTCCAAAGCGCCCAAAGCCAGTAAAATAACGGTGGTGCAGCAACAGGTCAAAAGTGGAAGTTAAACAACTGTTGGGCTTGGATGTGGGGAAAAAGCGCATCGGTATAGCCCGTGCCTCAAGCCTTGCTCGCTTGCCCGAGCCGCTGACAACCATCAAGACCGCCGGTGCGCTAAAAGCGTTGCAGCAGATCATCAAAGAGCACGACATGCAAATCGTCGTGGTCGGTCTGCCGCGTAATCTACAAGGGTATGATACCGCCCAAACGGCCTGGGTGCAAAACTGGGTAGACGCCGCTAAGAAGCGCATAGAGTTGCCGTTTTACTGGCAAGACGAAGCCCTTACCAGTATCAAAGCTGAAGGACTGAGGCTAAAAGCCAAGGATCAGGATATTGACGCTTTGGCCGCCGCCATAATTTTGCAAGACTTTTTAGACGCGCCGGAATCAGAAAGAGTGCCATGCTAGGCTTAAAAATAAAAAGATACAAATTCAAACCGCCGGTCCGCCGCCAGCGCCGCAGCGTATGGCTAATTACTGTAGTTCTGATCGGATTAATTGTTATTGGAGGTGCGGTTGGTGTGCATATTCAATATAACCACAACCTGCAACCAGTATCTTCATCTACCACTGCTAAATACTTTACGGTTAGCTCGGGCGTGGGCATAAACCAAATCGCTGTTAATTTGCAACAAGCCGGTCTAATTCGCAGCGCTGGGGCTTTCGAAACCTATGTTCGCGATAAAGAGCTGCAGGCCAGTTTACAGGCCGGTACTTATTCTTTGAGCCCATCTATGAGCACCCAGCAAATAGTCGATAAAATGGTCAAGGGCGAGGTGACCAAGAATCTGCTTACTATTTTACCCGGCTTGCGCGTAGACCAAATAGAGCAAGCCTTTGCCAAGTCCGGCTATAGCCAAGCTGAAATAGACACGGTTTTTAACCCCGTGACCTATGCCGGTAACCCGGCGCTGACCAGCTTGCCGGCTGGCGCCGGTCTGGAAGGTTATCTTTATCCTGACTCTTTCCAAAAAGAAGCCGGCACCCCAGCCGCAACTATTGTTCAGGAATCGCTGAATGAAATGGCCCAACAACTTACACCGGATATCATACAAGGTTTTTCTGTTCAAGGACTGAGTACCTACCGGGGAATAACCCTGGCATCAATTGTGTTGCAGGAAAGCGGTGATGCAGCCCAGGAACCGACCATTGCCCAAGTCTTTATCAGCCGCCTGAAGCAAGGCATGATGCTGCAGTCTAATGTCACCGCTGACTACGCGGCCGATATAGCCGGAGTACCGCGCAGTGTTAATATCGACTCGCCCTATAATACTTACCTGCATGCGGGCTTGCCGCCCGGGCCTATCAGCAATGTAACGGCCGCGGCGCTGAAGGCCGTAGCGCATCCCTCTAACACTAATTACCTATATTTCATAGCTGGCGACGACGGCAAAATTCACTACTCCGATACGCAGGCCGAGCAGAATCAAGCCATCCAGCAATATTGTCCGACCACGTGTGCGCAGCCATAGATTCGGGTAGGGGCGCAAAGGTGCTATTTGCTATAATGATATGCGGCGCGGGCGACCTGGTAAAAGCAGCCGAAGGCGCGCTCCTAGGAGTGATTTAGAAATTCGTAGACCCAAATTGGCGTTTATTAGGCGTAAGGGCAAGCGGGGCATGGAAACTGTCATGGCTCTACCAGGCCTACCCTATAGATTCGATAAGATGAATAAGAAATCTCGCCGCCGGGCCACCCGCTGGGGTGTGATCGCGGGAAACTTTATATTACTTGTAACCATAAGTGTGTTTTTACTAGTTAACCGTTCGGCTAGCCAGACAGTTCGCAGCAGTGCTGCCGATAGTCTGGTGAGCACGGCCAGCTCAGTTTCCAGTCCTTTGGATCAGCTGTCATCTGACGAAATCGCCCTGCAAGCCGCCCAGATGGCTCATTTACCTGAACTGACCATGGTGCGCAACCGCGCCGATTCCTCAGCCATCCTGCTGGCTGTGGTGCCCAATGACAGCACTACTTTGGCTAAGCCACAAATCGTCTCCACCGCCGAAAAATCACGCTATGACATCACTCATTACACTGTCGCCAACGGCGATAGCCTCGGCAGTTTAGCCACTAAATTTAGCATTGGCGCCAATAGCATCCGTTGGTCCAATAATCTTACTAGCGACACCTTAAAAGTTGATACCATACTGCTGATTCCGCCGGCAGAGGGTATAGTTTACCAGGTCAAACCCGGAGACACCGTAGCTAGTATCACCAATAAATATCAAGCCAATGTCGATACTTTTATAACGGTCAATGATGCCGAAAATGGTGTAAGCAGCGGCGAGCTGGTCTGGATACCTAACGGCATTCAACCAGTGGTGGCTACGGCCGCCCTAAACTTATTTGGAAATATAGCAGCTACCGGGGCCCACCGTTTTGGCTCATGCAGCCTCGGGATAAACGATGCCTATGACTGTGGCTGGTGCACATGGTGGGCAGCTTTTAGGCGGGCCCAGATTGGCCGCCCGGTTCCGCAAAACATGGGCGATGCTTACACCTGGAAAAGCTATTATATTGAACATGGCTTGCCTTGGAGCAATACACCGCAGGCGGGCGCTGTTATCTGGTTTTCTTATGACCACGTAGGATTCGTCGAGAGCGTGAATAGCGACGGCAGCGCTACCATTTCTGAAATGAATCAAGAAGGCTGGGATACGGTAGACTACCGGACTATACCTGCCGACCAGGTGGGTGACTTCAGCTATCTTTACTAGAGACAGACTTGCTTTACCCTGTAAGCTAAACGCGCTACCCTTAATTATATGTTTGTTGACAGAGTTCAGGTGATACTCCGGGCAGGTGATGGCGGCAACGGCGCGCTTAGTTTCAGGCACGAAAAATTCCGTCCAAAAGGCGGACCGGACGGCGGTGACGGCGGCAATGGCGGTAGCGTAATTTTGCGCGCCAGTCGTAACCAAAACACGCTGGCAACCTTTCGCTATAAGAAGTTACTTAAAGCCCAAGATGGCCAGCCCGGCGCCAAGTCTAAGCGCCACGGCAAAAGCGGCGAGGATTTACTAGTGGATGTACCGGTTGGTACGGTGGTTAACAGTAGTGGTCAAACATTGTCCGACCTGGCCGCCGATGGTCAGGAGTTCGTAGTTGCTAAAGGCGGAAAGGGCGGATTTGGTAACGCCCATTTCGTAAGCTCTATCCGGCAAGCGCCCCGTATCGCCGAAAAGGGTGAAAAGGGCCAGCAGCTCGAGGGGATTATGGAACTAAAGATGATTGCCGATGTCGGGATAGTCGGCCTACCCAACGCCGGTAAATCCACCCTGCTGTCAGTTATTAGTAACGCCAAGCCGGAAATTGCCGACTATCCGTTCACAACATTGACTCCCAATTTAGGCGTCGTCGATATTGATAAAAAACATAGCTTACTGTTTGCTGACATCCCGGGACTGATTAAGGGTGCCAGCCAGGGCAGGGGCCTGGGTGACGAGTTTCTGCGCCATGTGGAACGCACCAGCGTGCTCGTACATCTGATTGACGTCTACAACGAAGATGTCGCCGAGGCTTATAGAACCATCATGTCAGAACTTGCTGCCTATCAAGTCGATCTAAGCAAAAAACCACAGATAGTAACATTGACTAAAATCGACGGCTTCGACAAAAAAGAACTTAACAAGAAAATAGCTCGTCTTAAAAAAGTATTACCCCGCGGGACTCTGCTGCTGGCAATTTCCAATACGAACCGTCAGGGGATGGAGGAACTCCTGCGCGCCGCTCTCAGCAAAGTTAATAAAGCCCACAAAAAAGTCCACAGGACATCCAGAAAACTCAGACTGCCAACTATCGGCCTCAAAGACAATGATGATTCCTGGGCCGTCCAAAAAGCCGGCCGCGTATTTATAATTACCGGCAAAAAAGTTGAACGCTTTGCTAACCGCATTAACTTTAACGATTATCATGGGCAACAGCGCTTGCGCGACATCTTGCGTAAAATGGGGGTCATGCGCGAGCTAGAACGCCAAAATATTGAACCCGGGCAGGTGGTCCAAATCGGCAACCCAAAGATAGGCGAACTGGAATACTAAAAATGACTTTTTATTTTTATGATCTGGAAACCAGCGGCTTCAACCCTCGCTTGGCACGTATCATGCAGTTTGCCGGGCAACGAACTGACATGAACCTTAAACCAGTAGGCGAGCCTGATAACACGCTAGTTAAGATGACATCCGATATTTTGCCGGAACCGGACGCCGTGATGGTGCATGGTATTACTCCGCAACAGACAATCACCGAAGGGGTCACCGAAGCTGAGTTTACAAAATACTTAACACGTCAAGTATTTACGCCGGATACCATCGCTGCTGGTTATAATAATATCCGTTTTGACGATGAATTTATACGCTTCACACTCTGGCGCAACTTCGTGGATGCTTACGAGTGGCAATGGAAAGGTAGCCGTGGCAAGTGGGATCTGCTTGACGTGGTACGTATGACGCGGGCGCTCAGGCCGGAAGGTATAAAATGGCCATTTGCCCCTGATGGCAAAGCCAGTAACCGCTTGGAAGATATCAGTCAGATTAATAAACTGGAGCACGCTAACGCCCACAACGCCCTAAGCGATGTTAAAGCCGTAATTGCGCTGGCCAATCTGGTAAAAACCAAGCAGCCAAAACTGTTTAATTATCTACTCAAACTGCGCGACAAAAATAAAATCGCCGCACTGGTCGCCACGGGCAGACCCTTTATCTATACCAGCGGACGCTACCCGGCTGAATACGAAAAAACTACCATAGCGGTAATGGTTGCGCCAGACCCCAGCAAAAATGCTGCCCTGGTATATGATTTGCGCATTGACCCTACCCCGTTTTTGTCAATGTCTCCGACAGAGCTCGCGGCAGCATGGCAATATCGGTCTTCCAGCAGCACGCAGGCGAGTGGAGTGCAAGGCGCCGGCGAGCAGCGGACTGAGCTGTACAGTAATGGTACTGCGAAGGAGCAGTCACAGCCGGCAACATCGCAATCCGCCGCAAGCGCCAGCAGAGTTACTGGCTCTGCCAGTAAGCAGGTTGGCGCAGTGCGTGTTGCGGAGCCGTATTTTCCTGTAAAGGTCCTGTCTTATAACAGATGCCCAACTATTGCCCCGTTGTCAGTTTTGGACGCCAAAAGCGCTAGCCGGCTGAAAATTAACAGCGCCGAAGTTGATACCAATCTGGCCAAGCTGCTAAAGGCTGAGGATTTTGGCGACAAACTGGTAGCCGCCGCCGAAATTATCTGGCCCAAAGTCCAAGCCGGGATAATTGCCGACCCGCAGAAAGTCGACGAACAGCTCTACGATGGTTTCATTAATGATACTGATAGAACCAGAATGCGCGTAGTCCGGGCCGCGGACGCGGAAAAGCTGGCTGATCTTCAGCTGGATTTTGCTGATGAGAGGCTAAAACTGTTGCTACCGCTATATAAAGCCCGTAATTATCCCAAATCACTCAGCCCCGGCGAGCAAGAACAATGGGAAAAATTCCGCCGCCAGCGTCTGATGGAAGGCGGTGGGGCTAGCCGCGCCGCCCATTTCTTTAAGCGTCTTGGGGAATTGGAAAAACAAACAGGTCTAGCTGAACAGGATCGTTATTTGCTGGAAGAGCTAAACTTATATGGCCAATCGCTTGTACCGGCAGAATAAAACGCTGGTTCTGCAACTTCTCGGAGAATTTCCTGTCCCACGCTGCTTTCAACTCCAGATAATAAAGGTAGCCGCAAAGAAGTAGAGCCAGGCTGAGTAGAGATATGTCCACGATGTCGGTAAAAGTTATCTGAAAATTGGTTCCGGGGATTTGCCCCAAGAAGATTAGATCATTAAGCATAAAGAGCGCTCCAAAACTTATCTACATTCTATAATTAAATTGCATACTAATCAATAATATTTATTTATATGCTTATGCTTGCGCTCGTGTTCGTAGTACCACCTTAGGGTCTAGAAAAAAACCGCAAATTTGTGTATAATCGTTCGGTTTAATGAGTGAAGTTATATCTATTCGGGGCGCGCGCGAGCACAACCTCAAGAATATTTCCCTTGAGATTCCGCGCGGTAAGCTGGTGGTTATAACCGGGCTTTCGGGTTCCGGTAAATCTTCTTTGGCTTTCGATACCATTTACGCCGAGGGCCAGCGCCGCTATGTAGAATCACTAAGTGCTTACGCCCGCCAATTTTTGGGCTTGATGGAAAAACCGGATGTCGACCAGATTGACGGCCTTAGCCCGGCCATTAGCATCGACCAAAAATCCGCCAGCCGTAATCCGCGCAGTACAGTAGCAACCGTGACCGAAATCTATGATTATTTACGTCTACTATACGCGCGCATCGGCATTCCGCACTGCCCGGTCTGCGCCAAGCCGGTGCAGCGGCAAACCACTACAGCCGTGGTCGACCAAATTGTGGCCGGCAGCCCAGGTGCCAGACTGATAATCTTGGCACCAGTGGTAATAGATAAAAAAGGCGCCTTTGAACATATCCCGGAACAGTATTTGCGCGTCGGTTTTGCCCGGGCTCGGGTAGATGGCGTAATTTATGCCTTGGATGAATTTCCGACCTTGGATAAAAACTACAAACACAAAATAGAAATTGTCGTAGACCGCTTGGTTAATAATGAAGACAGCCGTACCCGGTTAGTGCAAAGTGTGGAGCAGGCCTTTGATATAACCGAGGGCTTATTGATAATTAATGACGCCGATAACAAGCAGGACAAGCTATATAGCCTTAAGTATGCCTGTGTCGACCACCCTGACGTGGCTATACCAGACCTGGAACCGCGGACCTTCAGTTTTAATTCGCCGTATGGCGCCTGTCCGGTTTGCACCGGCCTGGGCAATCGCCTAGAGGTTGATCCGGAGCTGGTAATTCCTAACGGCCGGCTGACTATCGCCGAAGGGGCTATTAGGCCATACAACCGTATAAATACGGACGCTTGGTACATGAGAAAAATGCAGGCCGTGGCCGAGCACTATGGGTTTTCTATCCACCAACCGACAGGCGAACTGAGCAAAAACCAGCTGGGTAAAATCTTATATGGCACAGGTAGTGAAACCTATAAAATCAGCCTGGGTCCCGGCCGCTCGTTTAATACTACTTACGAGGGTGTAATATCCAACTTAGAGCGCCGCCACAAAGAAACTGAGAGCGATTTTATCCGCCACGACATAGAGCGTTTTATGCAAGAGCGGCCATGCAATGCTTGCGGAGGCCGGCGCCTTAAACCGGAAGTGCTGGCCATAACTGTTGTCGGGCAAAATATCATGGACATTTGCGAGCTGTCGATTGACAACGCGGGTGATTTCTTCAAGAACCTTAAACTATCAGACGCCGAGATGAAAATTGCCCATCAAATTCTAAAAGAAATCAATGCCCGCCTGAGATTTTTGCAGGACGTTGGCTTGAATTATCTTACACTGGCCCGTAGCGCCGTCGGTTTGAGCGGCGGGGAAGCCCAACGCATCCGCTTGGCAACCCAGATCGGCTCGGGCTTGCAGGGAGTTCTGTACGTTTTAGATGAACCCAGCATCGGCTTGCACAAGCGCGACAACAAACGCCTGCTTAATACCCTAGAGAAATTGCGCGATCTGGGGAATAGCGTAATCGTGGTAGAACACGACGAAGAAACTATTCGTAGCGCCGACTTCCTAGTAGACATTGGCCCCGGAGCCGGTATCCATGGTGGCGAGGTGGTAGCCACCGGTACTCCAGATGAAGTCGCCAAGGCTAAAAACAGTATCACAGCGGAGTTTTTGCGCCACGAAAAGTTTATTCCAAGGCCTAAGACCCACCGGCCGGGCAATGGCAAGCGATTGGTCGTAAGAGGTGCCCGCGAAAATAATCTTAAAAACCTGGATGTAACTATACCGTTGGGACAGCTAGTGGTGGTTAGCGGTGTATCTGGCTCCGGTAAGTCTAGTCTGGTAAACGACATTTTGGCGCGCGAGCTCTCAGCTAGGTTAATGCGTGCCCAAACAGTGCCAGGACGACATGACGATATTGAGGGCATTAATAATCTTGATAAAGCGATTGTCATAGATCAATCGCCAATTGGCCGCACTCCACGCTCTAACCCAGCGACCTATACTGGTGTTTTTACGCCCATCCGTGAATTATTTTCAACCACTCCAGAGGCTCGGCTGCGCGGTTACGGTCCGGGACGATTTAGCTTTAATGTGCGTGGCGGCCGTTGCGAAAACTGTGCCGGTGATGGTGTAATCAAGATAGAAATGCACTTTTTGCCGGATGTTTATGTTACCTGCGAAGTCTGCCACGGTAAACGCTATAACCGCGAGGCATTGGAAATCCATTACAAAGGCAAGACTATTAGCGACGTACTATCAATGACTTGCGAACAGGCTCTGGAGTTTTTTACCAATATTCCGGCCATTGCCCGCAAGCTGCAAACGTTAGTTGACGTTGGCTTGGGTTATATAACCTTGGGCCAGCCGGCTACGACGTTGTCCGGTGGTGAAGCCCAACGCATCAAGCTAGCTTCTGAACTGTCGCGTCGCGCTACCGGCCGCACGCTTTACATCCTGGACGAACCAACAACCGGCTTACACATGGCCGACGAGGCCAAACTACTGGATGTCCTACACGCGCTGGTAGACGGCGGCAATAGTATGATTGTGATTGAGCATAACCTGGATATGATTAAAAACGCCGACCACATTATTGATATGGGCCCCGAAGGCGGCGACGCCGGCGGCAGAATCATCGCCGAAGGCACGCCGGAGCAGGTTGCCAAAATCAAAACCAGCTACACCGGTCAATTCCTAGCCAAAACACTTAAATGACAAGTGATTTTAAGGAGAGAGTGGCGCTAGAGGCTAATCAGTCGACTCTGGAAAGAGCTCAAAGACTGGCAGTTGCCCTACAAGCATTATCATTGGCGCACGACAGGCGCAATAACGTGTCTGTTATTGCCGATGAGATGGAAGCTCGCAGATTGCTACTACCATCCAAGTCTTTGCTTGACCTAGCTACAGTTATCCGCGTTCTAGATGAGGACATTAGAAAAGCTAGAATTCTTTATGAATTTCTACTAGACCCCGCCGTGAGTGTTCCAGAGCCGGACCCTGGGAAGCGAATTTCTCTGGGACTCGAGAAAACTGATCATTTGGGCATGCAGGGCGAGCCTGAGCAAACACGTCAAAAGCACAACTAATAAGCCGAGGACTTAGCCGAGCGACTCATCTAAAAACAGTAAAGAGCGAGACCGATCCCCGTAGGGGTCGTTCCGCAGGCTGTTGGGCGCTTTGACGGGTGATTGCATCAAGCGAGCCATGCGCCCAGAGTTTGGCGACACCTTTTCGGTAAAAGGTGTCAAAAAGTTTTTGCTTCTTTGGAAAAGAAGACAAATCTTTACACTTTCTTTTTAAAGAAATACCTATATTCTTCGCGCAAGCCCTCAATCAGTTGGTGCCTTGATGACTTATTGCGTAGAACAAACCAGAATTCGGCTCCGGCGGTCAGGGCGATGCCGATAATCACTACCGGAATGATAAACCTATCGACATTTTCCACGCGGTTGCCGACCCAATAAGACCCTAGGGTTATACTGCTAATCCAGATGATCGCACCGATGATGTTATAAAACAAGAAAGTGCTTTTACGCATTTTGCCGATACCTGCGACCAACGGTACCAGGGTGCGTATTACGGCAATGAAACGAGCCAATACCATAGTTTTGCCACCGTGCCGGGTGACATATTTTTCGGTACGCGGGATATAATCTTCCCTGAAAAGCAGGCCATCTTTACGCTTAAAAAGTTTTGGTCCACCGCGCCAACCTATTTGGTAACCAACTTGGTAGCCAGCTATGGCAGCGATTATTACTACTGGTAATAACGCGAAGATATTTAATTTATGCTCGCTGGCAAAAATACCAGCGGCAATCAGCAAGGTATCCCCTGGCAGGAAAAACCCGACCAGCAGGCCGCACTCGGCAAAAATAATCAGCGCCACCGCTAAAATTCCTCCGGCCTGTAAAATATGATCAACGCTAAAAATCATAAGTCTAATTGTATCAACAAAAAGGTCTTTATCTGTTACAATATTGGCGGTAAGAAGTGGAGTTTAGTTTTAATCCATGGGCAGTTTGGACGAACCGTTGAAGTTGCAAGAGCGTACTGTTATTGGGAAACGCTTAGGTTCGCTGCGCCATGAAGGGCTAATACCGGCGGTGATCCATAACCACGGTCAGCCATCAATCCATGTAGCTGTGGCTGAGCGTGAGATGGTCCGGGTGTATCAAGAGGCCGGCAAGCACCACCCCCTCAACCTTAGCGTTGGCTCGCAAAACTTCTTGGCGTTAATCAAAGACGTCCATATCAACCCGCTTAAAAGGCGTATGCAGCACGTAGTTTTTCAAGCTGTTAAACGGGATGAGAAAGTCGAGGCCGAAGTTCCCATACATATCGAAGGTGAAATACCGGCTGAAAAAATCGGTTTGGTCGTACTGCATCAGCTTGACACAGTGGAGGTTGAAGCTTTGCCAAAAGACCTGCCGAATGAGTTCATCGTTGATGGCAACAAACTGGCTGAACTGCACGACAAGATTACAGTTGCCGATTTGGTTGTCCCCTCGGACGTGATCATCTTGACAGACCCCGAACATCCGATTGCTAGTGTTGTAGAGACCAAGGCTCAGATCTCTGAAGAGATTGAAGAGGCTGTCGAGGCTGAAGAGGGCGCCGAAGGTGAAGCTGCCGAAGCCGAGGCCGCCGAAGGCCAGGCCGGCAAAGGCGAGGCAACTGAAACGGATACTTCAAGCCAGCAAAAAGCCGAAAAATAAAGTATCTCTTTAATCTTCTAAAAATCCGCCGGACTGGTGGGCCCAAAGTTTAGCGTACACGCCATTTTGGCCGATAAGCTCTTTGTGTGAGCCTTGTTCAACGATTTTTCCTTCTTCCAATACCACAATCCGATCCATCCGCTGGATCGTGCTTAAGCGGTGTGCAATAACTATGGCGGTGCGACCTTCCATTAATTTCCAAAGAGCTGCTTGGATTAACTTTTCACTCTCGGAATCCAGAGCACTGGTAGCCTCATCGAGCGCCAAAACCGGGGCGTTCTTAAGCATGGCCCGGGCAATAGCAATGCGCTGGCGCTGTCCGCCGGATAATTTAATACCACGCTCACCAACTAAAGTTTCATAGCCATTCGGTAAGTTTTTGATGAACCCATGAGCGTTAGCCAGCTTGGCGGCCTGCTCGATTTCGGCTACGCTCGCGCCGGACTTACCATACGCGATATTTTCAGCGATACTGCGGTGAAAAAGCAGCGGTTCTTGCGGCACATAAGCAATAGCGGAACGTAAATCATCCTGTGCAACAGCAGCGATATTCTGGCTATCTATAGTTATTTCACCACCCCTGATATCTGAAAACCGCAACAACAATCGTGCAAAAGTCGTCTTACCGGACCCGGAGTGTCCCACTAAACCGATTTTTTCACCTGGATAAATTGTTAAATTAAAGTCTTCAAAAATAGCTTCGCTAGAACCTTCATGGCCAAACACTACATTTTTAAACTCAATAATTCCTTGCCTGATCTTTAATTTCTCGGGGTTTGGTGAATCCTCCACCTCTTGATTCAGCTGCAGTATGGAGACCATATTACTGGCGTCACCTAACGAACGGTTGTAGTTACGCAACGCCGAATTACTGAACTGAAACAATTGTCCAACAATGCTGGCGGTATAGTTCAGAATCAGGAAAACTGTCGCTAAATTGGCTTTGAAAATAGCCACACCAACAACCGCCATCGTAAGGGAAGCAGCTGATATCAGACTTGCCATCGACGAGAAATAAATCTGCTGTCTTTGGTGGCCTCGCATCAAAGCCATTAGGCTGTCTTTGGTATTGTTGGTCGCTTTAGCAAAACGGCGATTTTCATGAGCTTTGGCGGCAAAGCTTTTAATGGTCATGATGTTGGTGATGGCATCAGCCAGATAGCCGGTTTGAATACTTTCAGTTGCGGCTTGCTCGGCGCCAAGTTTACGCACCGGCTTGGTTACAAAAAAAGAGGTAACTATATAAAAGACTGAAAAAATCAGCAATATTATCACGAATAACGGTGCCCGGTGAGCCAGGATTATAGTAGCAAATAACAAGCTGGCTATCAGCGGCACCACCTGGTATATAGTGGTGTCGGCCATACGAATGTATGACCCCATAAGTTTATTGGTCTGCGATACTAACGATCCTCCGAAATGATTTGCGTGGAAATCAGCACCGAGACTCAACAAATGGTCAAAAACTTTTCTAGCTATGTCCTGTTCAACGTTACCTTCTAGCCGCCAGGCCAACGAGTCGACTATTCGCCAAGCTATGACTCCGCCAAACAGTGTCAACGCGGCATAGGCTAATAAATCCCCGCCAAAACTATTCCAAATGTGGTGTGCGTCAAAGTTCTTAGTACTAAGCCGGTTTAAGACGTTAGCGAGTATGATCGGCGGCAAGAACTGGTTGAGTAAAACAGTTAAGGGTATGACAAGCAATAGGCCAATAACTTTTCTGGGATATTTCCAGACTCGTTGTCCATAGAAAGCTAGAATTTGTTTGGTTTGATCCTTACGAGGTCGCATTGCGTCGGCTCCTTACCGCGCTTACATTGCCTAAATTCAGTCTGAGAAGATATTTATTTGCAAGAGTTAACAGGCTACAGAAGCAGCCAGAGTATTTATATTAAGTGCAATTTTTTTCATGTCGGCTGCTCCTTTCTCCCTGTTAAATAATTAGTCCAAGCATTATAACACCTACATCGATCTGATGACAAACATTTTATAGCCTGTTAGGCTAAAGATTGTAATGAGTCCTAAAAAACTGCAGACCAAATTATCGCGGTTGCCAACCTCGCCGGGGGTTTATTTTCATAAAGACCAAGCCGGTGAGATCATTTATATCGGCAAAGCGGCCAATTTGCGCAACCGCGTACGCCAGTATTTTCAGCCAAGCCGCGCCCGCGATTCTAAAACTGATATACTGGTCGCCGAAATTGCCGATGTTGATTGGACAGAGCTAGAGAATGAAGCCGACGCCCTGTTTTTAGAAGCCGAGCTCGTGCGCCGTTACCAACCGCGCTTTAACATCTTGCTACGCGATGATAAAAGCCAGCAGTTTGTTAGAGTTGATGACAAAAGCGACTACCCGACGGTAAGTTTAGTACGCCGGCCGCTGGATGACGGCGCGCGCTATTTTGGCCCCTACATAAATGGCTTAGCCGTTAAAAAAGCTCTGCGCTATTTACGCCGGGCTTTCCCATACGCCACTAGTCGGCCAGTTGGGCAAAAACGCGTCAGCCTGCACTACCACTTGGGGCTTGATCCGGGCCTTGAGGAGGGGCGCACTAGTCTAAGCGATTATCGCGCCAATCTGCGCAAACTAATGCAGTACCTACGAGGCCAACGGGTAGCGTTGGTTCGCGGCATTGAACGCGATATGAAGAAAGCTGCCTCGGCCAAGAATTTTGAAAAGGCCGCCAGCTTGCGCAACCAACTCTTTGCCCTATACGAACTCAACCGGCAAATTTTATTTGGCGATCGTGAGCTTCAAGATGCTAGCCAGGACCGGGCACTAACTGAGTTAGCCGAACTACTAGGCTTGGCTGACCCGCCAAAGCGGATAGAAGGTTTTGATATCAGCCATATGCAGGGCACGGATACCGTTGCCAGCATGGTAGTTTTTGCCAGCGGCGTGCCCGATAAAACCGCCTACCGCAAATTTAAGATGCGGCTTCCTGGCAATGATGATTTTGTGCATTTGCATGAAGCCTTGAGCCGGCGTTTGAGCGAGACCAACCGCCAAAAATGGGGGACGCCTGATTTGATACTAGTCGACGGTGGTAAAGGTCAGCTCAAAGTGGCGTTAAAGGCCCGCGACGCAGCCGGTCTTAGTATTCCGATGATCGGTTTGGCTAAGCGTGAGGAAGAAATCATCGTTTTAAACCAGCCAGGTAAAAACCCGACGCCCAAAGCTAAAACTATGGGCGCATATGTTAGCGAAAGCTCAAAATTTATAACTATTCTCTTGCCAAAGAATAGCCACATTGTAAAACTATTGCAGCGTATCCGTGATGAATCGCATCGTTTCGCCATAAGCTACCACAGCACGCTTAAGCGCCGGCGCAGCTCCTCAAGTCTGTTGGACGAAATTCCAGGCATCGGTCCGGCTACCCGCAAAAAAATTATTCGCCGTTTCGGCTCCGCCAGAGCGGCTATTAGTGCCGAGCCATCGGAATTACAAGAACTACTTGGTAGGCGAACCGGCGCAAAAGTCGCTAAGTACCTAGAAGCACTTAGGTAAATAACTCGCCTTTGGGTGGCCCAGCTTGGTACAATATAGCCGCATGCAACGATTAGCTATGCGTTTTTTGGTCCGTTGGCTGGTGTCGGCTCTGGGGCTTTGGATTGCCGAGGCTATCTTGGGTAATTCTCGTTTGAGCGTCGGTACTAGCTGGGGTACGGTTGTTGCCGCCGGCTTTTTTCTAGCCCTAGTCAACATGTTTCTAAAACCATTACTCGTTTTCTTGTCTATACCTGCGATTTTGCTCAGTTTGGGTCTATTCATGCTGTTGGTTAACGGCTTGCTAATACTGATCGCTAGTTGGCTTTATCACCCACTGTTTGTAGAGAACTTTGGTGTAGCTATTATCGCCGGTGTTATTGTTGGCTTAATCAATTTTTTGGTAACGCGTGTTCTAGACGACACGCTTAAGCCGTTAGGTAAACTAAGATAAGCAGATGACAGTTTGGAACTATATAACCATCGTTAGTGTAATTCTGCTGATAATTCTAATTTTAATTCAAACGCGAGGTGCCAGCTTGGGGGCCGGCTTGGGCGGGGCGGGCGAGGTTAACACCGTGCGACGTGGTTCTGATAAGACGTTACACCAACTGACTATTATCCTGGTCTTTATTTTTGCTGCCAGCATAGTTATCAATATTGTCGCTAAGTAGCTTGGGGCGGGAGTGAAAATAGCGATTCCGCAATTGGATAAAAACACCAGGCGCCGCTGGCGCCGGGGTCTTAGCCAACGCCGTAAAGGGGCCATTGAACTTGGCCAACAAGCTGACGCCAATATCGATAAGTTGTTAATTAGACGTTTTGACAGATTGGCTTCAGTCCGCCGTTTTGTGCTGCTTTGGGTCGGCCTTTTCGTGGTGTTGGTCTTGGCCGGCATAGGGCAACTAAGGGGCTTATCAGCTTATTACCATGTGCTTAGACCGGTACCAGGAGGACTCTATAACGAGGGTATGATCGGTACTTTTACGACAGCTAATCCGCTTTATGCTACCGGTACTGCTGATGCCGCAGTTAGCCGTTTGGTATTTTCCGGCTTATTCAAATACGACAATAACAACAACCTGGTTGGTGATCTAGCCAAAGACTGGACGCTTAGCGATAATCAGACACGCTATGTGGTCCACCTAAAGAAAGGTATCAAATGGCAGGACGGTAAACCGTTCACGGCGGATGACGTAATCTTTACTTATCACACGATCCAAAACAGCGAGACTCAGTCGCCGCTCTACAGTAGCTGGAAAGATATTACTGTTACCAAACAAGATGCCTACACGGTTAATTTTGATCTGCCCAACCCGCTCAGCCCGTTTCCATATGCTCTGACTAACGGTATTATTCCGGCGCACTTACTTAAATCTATACCACCGGAACAGTTACGTAGCGCTGCTTTCGATACGGCGCCTATCGGCACCGGCCCATTTGAACTGAAATACATAGATGTTAGTGGCAATACTGCAAACGACCGGCAGCAACGTATTGCCCTACAAGCATACGACCAGTACTGGGTGGGCCGTCCCAAGCTGGATGGCTTTAGTCTGACTACTTTTTCTGATGACCAGCATCTAATATCCGCTTTTGAGCACAAACAGCTTAACGCTATGAGCGGTCTAGAAACGCTACCACCGGAACTGGCGAATGACAGCAGTGTGCAGACTTATTCCACACCGCTAACTAGCGCCGTCATGGCCTTTTTCAATAACTCTATGGCTAACCTTAACGATGTCAATATCCGCCGGGCGCTTACTATCAGTGTTGATCGCAGCCAGTTAGAAAATCTGTTTGGTTCGCCAATCAAATTAGTCACCGGCCCCCTACTTACAGGTCAGCTGGGTTACGATTCCTCAATTACTGAACCTAACTACAACTTAACTGCTGCCAACCAAAGCCTGGACCAGGATGGCTGGCTCCGTGGTGCCGGCGGGATACGCTACAAAGACGGCCAACCACTTAGCTTTACAATGAGTTCGCAAGATACGCCGCAATACTCGCGCGTGGCCCAGTTTCTGCAGCAGCAGTGGGCTAAGATCGGCGTCAAGGTCGTGGTGCATTACTACGATGCCGAAGATCTGCAAAGTATAGTCATCGCCAACCATAGTTACGACATCTTGCTTTACGGTATTAATATTGGTGTTGATCCGGATGTTTTTGCCTATTGGGATAGTTCCCAGGCTAGCGTCAGTTCGCAGGGCCACCTTAACCTAAGCGAGTATAAATCCGCTGTCACAGACCAGGCCCTGGAAGCCGGCCGAACGCGGTCTGACCCATCAATAAGAGTGCTTAAATACAAAGCCTTTTTAACTGCCTGGACGGGGGACATGCCAGCGCTGGCGCTGTATCAACCCAACCTTCTTTATATAACCCGCGGCCCGGTATTTAACTATCAGCGTAAGGCTGACAACAGCGAGCTGGACCAGTTCTATAACGTCAACCAGTGGGAAGTCCGCCAGCAAGAACAGAACATCTAAAATTTAATGCTGCGGGTATCAAAAAGCCGGTCTTTCGACCGGCTTTTTGATGGTGGGCGCTGAGGGACTTGAACCCCCGACCCCCTCGGTGTAAACGAGATGCTCTAGCCAACTGAGCTAAGCGCCCCCGATAATCTGTCTGATTTTCTCGGGGGATAATAGCATAAATACCTCCTCGCTGTCGCGTCCGATTTCTTGATAGCCGAATCTTCTAAAAAGCACTTGTGCACCTTTGCGATCAAGACGTGAAGACAGCCATATACCATGGAAATATCCCGCTCGGCCGTTTTCCACCACAGTTGTTACGTAATCCCAAAGACAGTTTTTCATAAACGGCTCGGCTAAACCCCGCCCCCTGTAACCTTTATAGAGTCTGATAGCAAATGTGTCTTGAGCCGCTTGGGGACCAAATTCAGCTTTGGGAAAAGGCTTCGGGCCGTGCCAAATTATGCCGCCTAGATCTTGAGACTGCTCATCAACCAGAGGATAAACCTGCCGCTCCCGGCTTAGCCATTCCTCGAGTGAGCCCAAGTCTTTAAATCTCTTGTCGGCGTCATTGGGGCAACTGGCATAAATTTCGGACTCCCACGACTTATTAATTAACTGCAGAGCCAGCTCTAAGTCTAGCCCGCGCCGCATTTCCAATCCTCCCAAGCCATTTTCTGGCTCAGTAAGTTTTTGTGAGAATAGTTGTTCAATCATGGCTGGTGGGTGAGAGAGGACTTGAACCTCCACGCCTTTCGGCATAGCCACCTCAAGGCTACGTGTATACCAATTTCACCACTCACCCGTGTAGCATACCCTGATTATTTTACAAAAAACAGAGGTAAAACACAATCTGATTGCCAGACTCACATCCAGGACTTACAATCAAGATGTAGGGGAGAAACAAGCTATGGCGGCACTTTTGGTTTTAGCGGTTATCGTGGTTCTTTTAGTTTTGGCCGGAGTCAGAATCGTCAACCAATATCAAAGAGGCGTGATCTTCAGGCTGGGCAAATTGCGCCCAGACATTAAGCAGCCGGGTCTACGCTTCATAATCCCCTTGGTTGACCAGATGCGCAAAGTCAGTTTGCGGATTGTAACTCTGCCGATCGAGAGCCAAAAAATCATCACCAAAGACAATGTCTCTATCGGCGTGGCGGCGGTAGCCTACTATAAAGTCAGCGACCCCATAAAATCGATAGTCGAGATAGAGAACGTTCTAAGTGCTACCTACCAGATTGCCCAGACTACCATTCGCAATGTTGTTGGGCAAAGTTCGCTAGACGAAGTTTTAAGCCAAACGATCGCTATCAATGAAAAAATCAAAAAAATCTTAGACGGGGCAACCGCCAAATGGGGGATTTTTGTCAGCACTGTCGAGCTAAAGGATATCCAATTGCCAGATACCATGCAGAGAGCTATGGCCAAACAGGCCGAGGCCGAGCGTGAGAAGCGCGCTAAAATTATTACCGCTGAAGGCGAGAAGTTAAGCGCTGGCGCCCTGGGCGATGCCGCCGATATTATCGCCAAACACCCAATCGCCTTGCAGCTACGCAACCTTCAGGTCTTAACCGAGATTGCCGACGAAAAAAATAGCACTATCGTCTTTCCGGCCCAGTTTATGGACACGCTCGAGAGCGTAAAAAACTTCTTGGAACGCGAAAAGAAATAAAAAATGGACTTGAGCAAATTACCTAGCCCCTTCTACAGGGGCACAATCAAGGCAATTATCCTAGATGAGCATCAGCAATTGCTAGTCGGGGCAGGCGAGGAGAGCAACACTGGTTGGGAGATACCTGGTGGTGGGCTTGAACACGATGAAACCATAGAAGATTGTCTCAAGCGTGAAATTATGGAAGAGCTAGGGGTTGAAGTAGAAAAAATCGGCCAAGTGGCCTTTATATACCGCGGGAAAAGCGTACACGGCTGGATGATACTTCGCGTGGCAATGCCAGTTGAACTTAAGAGCACTGATTTCAAGTTTGGCGACATGAAAGCAGCCAAGTTTGTCACCAGAGATGAATTTTTATCTCTAGATTTTGCTGCTGACGAGGGGACCATAAAAACCTGCGTAGACTTTATCTGGCCGCCCACATGACTTGAATAAACAGAGGTAATCCCGTAAAATATTTCTTGCAGCTTAACAATTTTGCGAAGTTCCGTTTTAGCAATACTTTGCAAAATTGAGAGGAGGGAACGACCTGAGGTTGGAAGTAAGCAAGTTCTTACGCGCTTATGGAAATCGAACGTCGGTTCCGACGAGGCGCTTTAGCTCAGTTGGTAGAGCAGAGGCTTGAAGAGCCTTGTGTCCTCGGTTCAAGTCCGAGAGGCGCCACCAGCTTTGGCCTAAGCCAAAGCATTTAACATTTAGCAGTTATCATTTGTCATTAACTTTTCATTGAGCATTAGTCATTGATAATTCATTGAAAGATGTAAATTGATAATTGATAATTGCTTTTGCCAAATGGCAAAAGCGCGGGTGTAGCTCAGTTGTTTAGAGCGCTTCCTTGCCAAGGAAGAGGCCACGGGTTAGAGTCCCGTCACCCGCACCATTTGTACTTTTTGGAGCGTTTTAACGCTCCTTTTGTTTACTGCTAACCTGTAAAGTGGGCTAATTTCGGGCGTGTAAACATTTCCATTTGAATCCACGTAAAAACCAGCAGGGAAAACTATTTGTTTACACTGGAATCTTTTTTCTTGGGGTAACTCTAAAAACTTACTGCCCATATCCACTACAAAGTTAAAAGCAAATTTTAAAAATCGCTCTTTATCGTTATCGGTTTCATGCTTCAATTTATCTAGTTGTATTTCTAAATTAGATACTTCGTCCTTTTTCTTTGCAATGGCATCTAATATGTCGTGTTTAATAGAGAAATTATCTGGGTCGGTAGCTTCTTCCACTTGATTACTTATCCTGTCGTTGATAGCTTTAATTTGATGTCTGACGCGATTTGCTTCTTGTTCAGCCTGACCTTCTCTTTGTTTCCAAACATTAGCCAGAGCATCAATTAAATCATTCTTACCTTCTTCTGTAATTGGGTTATCTTTAAAATGCTGCATTACTTTTGTATGCAGTTCTTCTCTTGTCCAATATTTAGCGCAGCCAAGTGTACGGCAACGGTACTTTTCGTATATTAATGCTCCATTCTGTCCATTCCCGTGATTGAAGCCCACAAGCTTGCCCTTATTCATTTTGTCTAAACACGTGTCGTGCATAGCTATCATGTTAAGTGGGTATTTTGGATTGCCGTCTTTGCGTGGTCCTGATTGGTTTTTCTTTTTGTTGTCCATTATTTTTATAAGTTCGTGGTGCTGCTCCAATGATATTAACGGCTTGTGTTGCCCATTTACATTACGAACTTTAACTTGCTTATTAATTTCAACAATCCCAGCATAGAAGGGGTCTACTACAATACTTCGGAATTTATCCATTTTAAGGGGCGCACGAGTTTTTGTGTAATCGCTATTATTAAGCTCTATTAGACCTTGTGTTGGCGTAACTCGTTTTGTAGCAATTTGTATCAGTATATTCCGAAGTATAGGTCCACGCACATCATGTAGTTCTGGCACGCCACAATCATATCCTTTCTTATAACCTGCTTTGGGGTGAAAGGGGTATCTACCATCTTTCAACGCCGAACTTTGCCCCGAAATAGATTTTCTTTTTCTTTCGTCGTTACTGCCTGCCGCCCTATAACCCTCCATATATCTCATTAAACCCGCGTGAATATCATCTTTGTTTAATTCTGGCTTATCAGCAAACCAGATTTGCACATCTAACTCGTAACGGAATTTTACAAGGAAATAGGTCTGTTCGTCAGGACTTCTCATGAACCTGTCAACTTCTTGTACTATAAGATATTTGACCCTTGTATTCTTCTTGCAGTACTCATATATTTCTTTTAAGTCTTTTCTGTTGAAATTAACACCGACTTTACTGGATACTTGACCTTGCCAGATGCCATCACTTGGTATTAATACGCCCAAACTTTCAGCAGCTTTTAGCACGTTATCTTTTTGATGACTAAGACTATTATTAAGCAACTGCTCAAGAGAAGACACTCTACAAAGCGCAATTGCTAGTATTTGCTTAGACATAAACGTACCCTATTAACAGAAAAGGAGATTTCTTGGACAAGGCTTGCAAAACTAAGCCAAAAGAAATCTCCGCTACTATCAATAAATCAATTGCTTGTTGTCGTATTTGCATCAGTTTGTCCATTTATTATTGTATGACCCTTGTTTTCATCTACAAAGACGTCGTATATAAGTTGTGCCAAAGCTAGGGCATCTTCTTGACGCTTTTTCTTTTGGTCATTTACAGGAATATTTGTATTTGCAAGACCATCTTGATTGATAAAAGGTTCAACTTCGACATCAAAAGGTTTTTGAATTTCATCAACACCAGTTGTTTGTACTAGTTTGTGTGATAGACCTTTTGCCATGTGTTGCCCTTACGGCTAGCAGAAAGGTGCATTAAAAAAGACCCTTACTGCTAACATTAAATACTTACCTAGTACTTAATTGATTGCTGTAAGGGTCTAACCTAAAGGTTTTGCGCTCTAGGGTATTAAACTAACCTAGACCCGTTTGTACTGCTTGCATTATACCACATCAAAGCCCATTAAGCTAGTGGTTAATTGTGGGAGGGCTACTAGATGTTCCGTGTAAGGTCTTGCACAGAACCAGTAGTAGAAAGATTGCGCAAGGCGTTGCGGTATCATTCTAAAAAAGGTGCATAGCTGTTCCGAAAGTCGGCGTTTAACTGACAGAACTACCCGTTACGCTCTTATCTGAAATCTGGGTCGCGGCGTTCCAAATACCACATAGCTGTTTTGGTATCATTATTTTCAAGTGCATCAGAGATTATTAACTTAGCTTTCCTTAAGAGATAGCCTTTAGCTCTAGACATACGAAACGCAAATACTTCATTTCTAGCCAGTTCGGAATAGTACGTAGTGCGCCCTAATCGTGCGTATCTGCACGCTTCTGCCACGCTACAACCGTATTTCAGGGCATGTTCCACCATAACTACCACTACAGCATTAATAGCGGTAGGACGCCCGATTTTCGCAGTAACTTCACCCATGTATATATTTTGACAGCACTATGCCAATCTGCCAATTTTTAGGTGGCGTATAATAACACCGAGAGGAACGGAGTATATAACATGACAGTTTGTATAGCATGTATCTTTAACAACAATGCAATTATAGGTGTTTCAGACCGTATGCTTACTGCTGGTGATGTACAGTTTGAACCTCCTGCCAAAAAGATTTTTAGTCTGACGAACTCAATAGCTGTTTTAACAGCTGGAGATTCTAGTTTACAAGCACAGCTATTGGCAGAGGCTAATAGGTATGTTGGTAAAAGAATAGATACTGATAGAAGTAAGTGGATTCTTGTAGTAGATGTAGCTAACTTTTACCGTGATACCTACATCAATATAAGAAAAGAACTAGCAGAAAAAGAAGTGTTGGCTCCTTATGGCTTGGACTATAAAACCTTCCTCAGCAATCAAACTGAATTATCAGAAAACTTTGTGAGAGAAGTTTCATATCGCCTGGATAATTTTACTATTGAAGATGCTGCCACTATTATTACTGGCCTTGATGAAGAAGGCGCGCATATATATGTAGTTATGAATGATATGGTGATAAACAACGATAATGTCGGCTTTACTGCAGTTGGAAGTGGCAGTAACCATGCACTTTCGCACTTAATGTTATCTGGGTATTCAAGATATGCTCCTGAGGCCAAGGCTATATTAACTATTCACCGTGCTAAAAAGAAGTCTGAAGTATCACCTGGTGTTGGTAAAGATACGGATATGTTTGCTATTGCTGGTGGATTGGGCAGCTTTCAAATGCTTGAGCCAATGCCCCAACTAGACATAGTTACAGATTTAGACGGCTTTTATGAAAATTACAAAAGCGAAATAGATAAGCTAGACCAAGCGGATGAAGATAAAATTAAGGATTACCTTAAAGAGCAGGTGGCAAAAAACTCACAGACACAAAAAGCCACTCCAGAAGCGCTTGAAATCAAAACTGCTGAGGAAGTCAAGGTAACTGACAATACTCAAATCAAAAAGCAGAAAAATGGTAATAGCAAGGCACCTAAAAAGCCGAAACCGTAAAATAGAATCCTACTATATATAATGCAGTTTTATGGGTTTATAAGTTGGTATATACTTCCTCTTCGATAACGAGAATAGAAATTGACTATTATGAAATCATTCTTACAGGGTGTTTAATAATACGTAATGATTAGTTTGATTACAATGATAATAGGAGGTCTTTGGCTTTTATTCCAAGGTAAATGGTCAATTGTGATTATAGGTATAATCTATTCGGTTTTTGGCGCATCATTACTGTTTTACTTTATGCTACCTGGTTATGGTCTTTCCAGTTTGTCTTTTAAGTTAATGGAGAAAAAACACAACATAATAGCTTTTCCATTAAGTTTTTTGGCATGGTTCTACAACGTATTACTCATAACTATTAGTAGTGTTCTGATTTATTCACTGCTATTAAACATGACTAATCGGGGCGCACTCTTCCCGACAATATTATGGGCATTTACTCTATCAACAGCACCTTGGGCATACATGGCAAGTAGAGAGAATAACACTGACGGCTATAACGCAACCTATATGACAGTACTAATTCAGAACATAGGGCTTGGCATTACTAGTTTGATGTTACTTTTTAAAATGAGTTTACCTATCAGTCTAATCCCTTTTTATATATCAATGCTAGTTTTATTGGTAACTCAAAGTGTAGTAACTTTTAAGATGTCAGCAGAAGTATCTGGCAAGAAGAAAAAACATGTTGCGTAAGAAAAAAATAGACTGGAAAGATGAGGGTGAAATTGCGGCTGCACATATAAAATTGGCTGCAGCTAAACTATGCGAACAAATATATGAAAATGATAAAGAAATAGTTAAAGACCAAATTGCCTGTTTGGAAATACTAACATTTGCTAGTGCTTTGTATTTTATTGTTGCAGACAGGGAAGCATTTAATTATTTAAATGAGAAAGAGCGTTCTGTTTTCGATAATACTATTTTGAACGAAATAGTAACTGGCCTGTCAGACCTATGGACTGAGCCTGATAAGATTAGGCCTACGGTCGGGGGTCAATTAAATAAATATATCGCTAAACTTGCACCGTTTTCAGAAAGACTTTATGCAGAAGAAAAAGGTGGTAATCCTAAAGGTACTTTATATTGGGAGTTTTCAAAAATACTAGACAAAGAGCATGGTGTTGAAACAGTAGCCGCATTATCAGCAAACTGGCAAGCAACTATAATTGGAACTGATGTAAGAGTAGAACTTCAAAAATTGTTACCTAAAAAGTAACGAAGTCTAAGAAAAAGTTTTGTTCCCAATGTAGGAAAGAAATGATTAGATAGAGTGTAACTCCCACCACTCACTTAATGAGTAGTGGCAAGCAAGTACTCCTGATAAGGTACTGCAAGTATTTGACGCCAACGCGTGATTTCATCAGTAATTTCGTGTAAACTTTTACCCAGTTGCTGCACCAATACGACCCAAATGTTTTTCAAACAGTATAGTTTCTAACATTTAAGCCTCTTGGAGGCTCTTTTTGTTATAGTTAGGTCTATGTCAACTTTTGTGCAAGCTTATAGTGGTGCAAAAATCCGAATACCAGATTACGACGGTAATTGCATAACGCAGTTGCCTGCCTTTTTTCAAAACACGCTATTAAACGATAAAGATAACCCGCTAACTCACGGTGTGACAGATAAAGTGAAACTTGATGGAGTAAAAAATATTGTTTTCTTTCTTGTTGATGGCTTTGGAGTAAAGCAATGGCAAACGTATAGCTCGACATACAAAGCACTGCAAAGGTTTGAGCAAGACGGTTACTTCAGCAATCTTGATAGCGTGTTTCCATCAAGTACGCCAGTAGCTCTAAATACTTTGCATGCAAATGGTCTGACGCCTGCCCAACATGGCCTTATTGACTGGTGGTTATATGTAGAGGAAATTGACAAGATAATTGCCACTTTGCCTTTTAAGGCTATGGGTAGTGAAGAAATGGACTCTCTGCTCAAGGTTGGGGCAAAACCTTCAATACTTTTAGATAATCCGACAACTTATGAGCAATTTGAAAAACAAGGCATAAAAACAAGAGCCTTTATTCAGAAAAATTACCTTCAAAGTGTATGCACAAAGACTACATACAAAGGAAGTGAGCTAGTGCCGCATGAGAATGTAAATGACCTTTTCGTTACGCTTTCTGATGAGTTGGCGAAGCCACAAGAAAAGCTAAGTTACAACTTTGTATATTTGGATAGGATAGATGGAACCGGACACGAATTTGGTCTAGACAGTGGTGAGTATAAGCAGGTTGTCAAAGAGTACTTTACTGCTCTTGATGAGTTTTTGGCTAAAGCAAACGGTATAAAAAACACGTTGTTTGTTATATCTGCAGACCACGGTCAGGTAAATGTAGACCCCAAAGAAACAATTTACCTTGATAGTCTTGCAGACCTCTCAGAGTCATTTAGAGTAAGCACTCAAGGCAATCCGATTTTACCCTGGGGCGGGAAAAGAGAAATGTTCTTGGCTATCAAAGACGACAAACAAAGTGAAACTCTTAATCTATTGCAAGATATAATCGGCAACGATGCGGAGCTTGTAGAAAGTGAAAAGGCTTTGAAAGCTGGGTTGTTTGGGCATACATTGGTCAAACACCCTCATCTTAAATCAAGGATAGGCGACATACTTGTGCTACCGAAAGGTAATAAAACTGTTTGGTATCATCATCCAAACGAAGAGCCATACAAGCTAAAAGGTGAACACGGCGGGCTTAGTGATGCAGAACTAAAAGTACCTTTTGGCCTGCTTCGCTTAAATTAAATCGGCTGATAATCCAAAGATTTTAACCAGGTGCAATAGTTGTTGGTTATTGTATTGCTCAAGCGAAGATGTTTGAAATGCGTCAACTATCCTGCACCAAGCATAAGTGTTTTCGTATATTTCTGGTACTATTGATTTATGAAAAACAATCAAAAAGGATTCGGGGCAATCGAAGGATTGCTCATCGTAATTATCATTGGTTTGATAGGTTTCATAGGATGGTATGTCTATCATACTAAGAACGTCACAGACAAAACTCTTAATACTGCAAGCAGCACAAGTGCAGCGACCGCGGCCACTGAAGCGAATCCATATACTGGCTGGAAAACATACTGCAATGTAAGTACCAAAGAGTGTTTTCAGTATCCGTCGGATTGGACGCTCACAAGCGGTGTTTCTATTAATACACAAGTCGAAAATCCATCAAAATCAGTTCAGGTAGTGTATTCTAATCCTTCATCTGACTTTGGGGGACCCCAGACTTTCCATACAACAAGTATTGACTCGCTCGCAAAATCCAATTCCGCCTTAAAGGTGGTTGGCGGCTACTATACTGCCACAAATACACCGATTTACTATCTGATAGATTCTACACTTATTCAGCAGTACTCATTAACTAGCGGTAGCACAACGGATAATGTAGGGTACTTGGATTACACATCAGGGAGCAGCTCGGCATCTTTGGCGGCATACGACAATACTAATACACAGTTTACGGCAACTCAGGCAGATAGTTGGTTTAGTTCGACTGATGCTAAAACCGCTTTACTGATAGCTAAGTCCTTCTATAAGCAATAGAATCGAACCACTTACTACTCGTGTAACCCCCAACTCCTACTTAGCTAGTAGATGCTTCTGATACGGCACTTCCAAAATCTTCCTCCAGCGAGCCATTTCATTCCTGATAAGGTGTAAAGATTTTCCTACTTGCTGCACCAAGCATAAGCAATATGACCTCTGTGATAAGGGGTCTTTTTCTGTTAGTTTTGCTATGCTATAGCCATGAAACCCCAGACCGATATTGTATATGCAATGAGACGTAGTTTAATTGAACCAACTGTTTTTGTGCTTTCAGTTGACGCTAATGGTAAGCCAAACGGCATGGCTGCTGGCTGGAATATGAAGTGTTCATACAAACCGCCCACACTGGCGGTAGCATTGCAAGATACAAATAACACCCATAAGTTGATTCTAGAAAGCAAGGAGTTTGTCATTGCTGTGCCAAGTCCTGAATTACGTCGCCAATTAGAGTACTTTGGTTCTGTAAGCGGAGCAGATGTAGATAAATTTGCAGAATCAGGCATTGCTACCCTTCCAGGTACTATTGGTAAAACACCGCTACTCGCCGACGCTCGTGTGAACTTTGAGTGTCGTCTGCATAGCTATGCTAAGCCAGCTGACCATTACGTATTCTTTGGCACTATCATAGCTGCATATCTTAATGAGGAAAAAGAGCAACTGTTCTATACAGGTAGAGATAAGGTAGGTGAAAGAACTTTTAGGAGTGTTAAGGGTTTTTAGTCGGTGTAATTTCCAACTCTTACTTACCCAACAAGTACTCCTGATACGGCACTTCCAAAATCTTCCTCCAGCGAACTATCTCATCCCTAATAGCGTGTAAGTTTTTACCCACTAACTGCACCAAGCATAAGCACTTTGGCCTCTGTAGAAAAGGGGTCTATTTGTTGCAAAAAATTATCTCTAAGCTTATGCTTAAACCAAAATGACTAAATTGAAAAAAAATAAACAGGGTTTTGGAGTAGTTGAGATACTGTTAGTTTTAATAATTGTTGTGCTGCTGGGTGTAGTCGGTTGGATGGTGTACAAGAACCATCACAAGGCAACGACTTCAACTACCGCAGCTAATAGCTCAGCTCCATCAAAAACCGCTGCTTCGCCTACAAAGACTGCGACACCCGCCGTTAATTACTTCACCATAAGTCAATGGAGCGTTAGGGCACCATACAGTGGTTCCTTGACACTTCAATATCAACCAGACAGTAGTTCATCAAACAGAATGAATGTTAGTTCGGCTGAACTCAATGCTGGCGGTCCATCAATGTGTACGACTGCAGCCGGTGCAGCGGGGTATATAGGCAAGTACTTACCAACAGACAATGTCGCGCCAGAAAGCCCTACTCCAGAGGCTGCGCAGGAATATCTCAGCCAAGATTTTGCAGCATCTAACACCCTGCCACCCGCTTACTCAAAAGTGGGGAACTATTATTACATATATTTTGATGCTTCAAATGAGTGCGACGATACTGCACTCCAAACACAGACCACCCAAGATTTCGCTAACATAGTAAACCACCTAACCGCATACTAGATTGTTAATAGCCTGCCATAGGGGTTATAACCATCTCTATTGACTTACTACACAGGCAGAGTACAGTTATCCTTAAGTAAACATAAGCGAGGTGGGCAAATCATGAACCGCAAACTCCGTAAAAATCAGCAAGGATTTCATTCCTTAGAATTATTATTAGTAATCGCAGTGATTGTCGTCATCGGCCTAGTTGGCTGGGTAGTATGGAAGAAGAACTCTAGCCCAAAGCTCAATGCCGCTCAAAAAGTTGTTCAAAGCAGCTGCTTGAAATCGTATAACGATACCAAGCTCTGTGATTTTGGCGCCCTTTTCACATTAACTAACAAGCCATATAAGCTAGTCATCAAAACGACCCCTAAATCCGGCAGTGCCGATACTATAACGATTGAATCTGATGGTAATGGCGGACTTTCATACATCACCTCTTCAGGTGATATCATTAAATCTGCCGGAACGACCTATGTTGAACTTCCAAATACCACGACTTGGTACAGATACGCTGCAGGATCTACGTCCGCGCCAGCTGTGACTAACCCTGGCGATAGTCTTAAGCCTGACTTCAAAACCCAAGCTGCCAAAAAGGTGAAATATAACTACATCAGTAAGGTTTCCTGTGGAACATTAACTTGTTACAAGTATCAAGAAGTTGATCCGACTCAAACTGGCACAACTACATTCTTCTGGTTTGACACCAAGAACTACCGGCTTCAGAGTCTAACTTCAGAAGATAGCGCTGGTGCCACCACTGACATGACTGTGTCCTATGAATCAGTCACAATCACAGCGCCGGCCACGTCCACACTGATTCAATAATAGGTCTAGACCCGTATCTGATTTAGTCAGCGTATGATCTTACGGCCTTCTGGCCGTGGTGCTGCGTTAGTTCGTGTAAACTTTTTCCTACTTACTGCGCCATTATCGCAAGCTTCTTGAAAAGAACACCTGTACAGGTGTTCTTTTCATCCCGGGGTAGAAACCTGCTATTTTTTGCGGCCGAGCTTGAGCCAGCGACTGAGCTCAGGCCAGATGCGGCCTCTCTTTTTGGGCCTCGCCACCTTGCTACGAACTGACTTGGGTTGGCTGTATGTCGGGGTATTCTCGGTTGCTGGCTGTTCGGGGATAACGGGTGGTTTGTTACCAGATATAGCGCCCATGGTAATAACGAAGGCGAATACTATCACCCCGCCGATGATATAAGATTTATACTTCGTAAGATCTATAGATTTGTTCGGTCTTTGGACGCATAAACTAGAAACAACCTCGCTTCCTGAATAAAGTTTGTAGCACCAGTTATCCCCAGAATAATAGTATTGAGTGAAGGTTTTTGACTTACCAGACCCAATGCTAACCAAGCATTCGTTATTTGATTCTCTTTCGATAACAGGATGAACTATACCGTTGGCCGTCGTGATATCTGCTTGGCCGCTCCTGTAGTAATCGCATATGGCATGAGGGTCAGTGTACTGGCTGAAAGCATCCGAAGCACTCTGCGCCCTAACTAAGTTTGGGGTAAACAAAATAACTATAGATACAGCTACAAAAAACAGAGCCAAGCTTCTTTTCATAATAAAATTCTATTCCCATTGGCAAGTACTTACAACGCCCCGTTCCTTCGTTTCAACAATGGCTCTAAGCACGTAACTCACTGCTCTTACTCAATGGGGTTTAGTGTATAGGTATTCTTGATAAAAAAATATCTAATGTCTTCCTTCAACGAACCATCTCGTCTCTAATAAGGTGTAAACTTTTACTCACTTGCTGTACCAAAAAATCTCGCCCAAGCTGTGAGCGAGATTTTTAAGTTAAAGCGCTTTAACTTTAGCGGCGGCGGGGCGGACCGATGTCTCTGAATGTTTTTAATGCCCAGCTGACTAAGGCAAGACTCAATGTCATACCCACAAAGAAGATACTGAGCGCGATGGGCGAGTTCCATTGCCAGACGACTTCCATTAGACCCTCCTAGCCCACCACTTTTTAATGATTGTGTCTAAACAATAGCTCTTATTTGGCATTTGCGCAACTAATAGATGTGGATATCTGGTATATAATTGTTATGTCCTTGTCGGTGTTCCGACGATGGCGCGTTGGCCGAGAAGTTAGGCATGGGTCTGCAAAACCCATTAGACGGGAGCATTACCCGTACGCGCCTCCAGGGCGAGTGCTGGAATGGTTTACAGAGCGGACTTAAAATCCGTGCCCCGAAAGGGGTTGTGGGTTCGAATCCCACCTCGCCCACCACTATTTGCGTTTTTGGCGGCGTTCCCTGTAAGATGTTAAGCCATGCAGGGCGACTATAGCCCAAATGATATTCAATATTACCGTTACGTAAACCCTAAAGTGCAGCTGATAAATTGTAATCATGACCGCGCCAACCAGATTGTCCAGTTCATACAAGCGCGATTTGCCAGTCCATTTGCCGATGCTGATGCGATAAAAACCAAACAGCACCAAAATTGCCCCAATAATTCCTATAAATGTGTACATCTTTAGCTTCCCGGCAGGTGCTCGTGGCGATGGCCCAAATTGTAATCACTGCGCATTAAAGCCCGGACATCGTCCATGGTGGCCGTTTTTACGCCGGGATTGAGGATGCCGTGCGGGTCAAAAATTTTCTTGACCTGCAGCATTATGTCATGCAGACCGCTACTGTAGAGCTTACGGCTATAAGGGCTGCGTACCCGGCCGTCGCCCGCAGACGCGGTTATGGATCCCCCCAGTTCGATAGCTAAATCGTACATAGAATCGGCTAGCTTAAATAACCTCTGTCTATCGCCCAGTTGTGATAAATCTAACACTGGTTGCATACGGACGATACCGTCACCAGCGTGTCCCCACGCGCTAGCCGTCAGTCCATTTTGCTCATAAATTGCCGAGGCTCGCTGCAAAAACTCCACCAAACGATCGGTTGGCACGCTAATATCTTCGGCTACGGGCACGGCTTTGGCCTGATTCTGGGGTTCGCTTAAAATTGTGGCTACGCTTTGCCGGACTTTCCAAAGTTTTTCCTGGGCGTTAGGATTATTTGTTATTTGCGTGTGGCCGCCAGCCTGCTCGATAATTTTCTTAGCTTTCTTTATGCTGTGTTTCTGGCTGCTATCTTTAAGGTTATCAAACTCGATAAACAAATGTATAACCGCCGCCGGGTTCTCCAGCAGCCCCGATAACTGAGGCGGGCTGATCATTGTGACGTGGCCTATGGCAGCCTGGTTTATCATCTCAAAACTGCTGGGCTTAAGCTCAAGTATCTTGGGTATAATCCCATCCATAGCTTCCAAGTTGTCCAAGCTTGCCAACAGTAAGTAGGTCCTGGGATTGTAGGCGACCACTCCTAAAGTTGCTTCAGTAATGATACCTAGCGTACCTTGTGAGCCCAAAATCAAGGGTGTTAAATTAAAATGACCCTTCTTTTTGATGTCAAAAATGTTATATCCAGCGGCATTCCAGCGGGTCTTTATCTGGCCTTTCTCACGCTTGATGAAATCAGCATTCTCTTCCAGCAATTTGTCCAAACCGCGATAAATCTCGCCTTCAAAAGTTGATAAGCCGAGCTTGCGGTTAAGCTCACGCTTGCCCAAAGGACCGGTCTCAACAACCTCGCCGTTAGTCAGTACAATTCTTAATCGTTCCACATAGTCACCAATAGAACCATACTTAACTGATTTTTCGCCCATGGCATTGTTAGCTAGGCCGCCGCCAATAGTAGCGTATTGCTTGGAACTGGGGTAGGGAGGCAAAAATAACCCGTGCGTATAAAGGGTTTGCTCCAGCTTATCGTAAGTAACTCCCGGCTCCAGAGTTACAAAATTTTTGCGCGGATCCAGTGTCAGGATTTTGTTCATGTGGGTGGTGAAGACCAGCAAAATGCCGCTGCCAATAGCCGCACCGGAGGTGTCGCTGCCGCCGCCGCGGGCAGTTATAGGTAAGATACGCTTGCGTTCCGCTAACTGCCAGCTAAAGCGCGCAGTCTTGCGCACATCACTCTCGTTTCTGGGGTAGACCACAATAGACGGCACTAGGCGCAAAATGCTGGCATCCTGAGAGAAATACCGACGTACCTCAGGGCTATCAGTCACTTCCCCCAACAGATGCTCTTGTAAATAATGCGCGACCTTACTCAACTGTTATTCCCCCTGAAAATTGTTTTCGCTAATCATGATAACACGGCCCCTTTTTGAAAAATTTGTTCTGGCATGGTGGGCGAAAGAGGACTTGAACCTCCACGTTCTTGCGAACACTAGCTCCTGAAGCTAGCGCGTCTACCAATTCCGCCATTCGCCCCTTCGTCGGAATCGAGACAACGGCTTCCGTAAGCGCGTTAACACTTGCTTACTTCCAGCCTCGGCTCGCTTCCTCCTCTCAATTTTACATGCAAGTGTCTGCTTGGCTCGTAAAATTGATTAAGACCAGATTCATTCTAACATTTCTACAGGGAATAAAATACTTAACAAGTCAAGTATTATAGACGGAATAGGCGCCAGAGAAGGGGAGGTTTAGGAACAGCCTGCTTAATGACCACCGGTACGCTAACTGTTTCTTGGCCAGAAGCTGCGCTCAAAGTACCAATTTGCATTCCAGCCGCGGCTGATGCATGCAGTGGATTCAAACTCACTATAGGTGTTATTTGTACGCCTTTCCAAGTAACAACCGCTAAATCTTTTTGGGCCACAGCTTGTATACTGCCGCCCCAGGGCAATTTGTATGCACCGATTATTTGGCCAGCTTTTACAATAGTCGGGTTGCTAAAACTTGTTTTGGCGGCATCAGCCAAAGTGCGCCCATTGCTTATCGCATCTGTGAGTGTGGGCATGCCCATAACCGCTCCAACTATATACAGCGGCTGGCCACCAAATATCTGGCTAACAGCAAACAAATAACAGCCGGGATCTTGGTCGGTATTGCCGGTTTTAATGCCCACAAAACCGTCGCTGCCCAGCAACCAATTTGTATTATCAACCGTCCCGGCAACCGGCACCGTGGCTTGGCTCTGGCCGACGATTTGCGCTAAAACAGAATTATTCATTGCCGCCTCGCCCAAGATCACCAAGTCCTTGGCTGTGCTGGTGGTTTGCGATACAAAACCGCTGGCATCGGCCACGTTTGTCTGGGTCATGCCCAGAGTTTTTACGAACTGGTTGACGTAGGCAATGTAGGCGTTAGGCGAGCCAAAAGCCCAGCGCGCCAAACTCTCAGCGATGTTATTGGCTGAGGGTAGCAGCATGGTCTGGAGCACTTGATATTCACTGATATTTTCGCCGATGACAACTTTTGCCACAGAACCGCCCTCGGCAGCATAAGTTTGGTAATAAGATACATCCGTGCTATCGAAAGTAATCGTCGGTCCTTGCTGGCCCAGCTCCAGGGGCTTTTGTTTAAGCACAGCCAGCGCGGTAATGATTTTAGCTACGCTGGCCATTGGTATAGCTTGCTCGGTGTGGTTTGTAGCCAGTACCCCAAAACCAACGGCGCCAATAGCTGCTTGTCCGCCAGTTGGCCACGGTAAGTCAATAGCTTGGGCGGCTATCGGGCTAGGTGTCTGGGCTTGCGGGCGTATTAGTGGTAGGGGTCGGGTATAGTCAAAAATCACCAAACCAATTACCGCCAGCACTATCACCGCCAGCAACCACCCGAGTCTTAACTTTTGGCGCAATCCGTAAATTCCTCTTATGTTTTTATCATACACTTTCCGCTATTTAATATAGCTCCCCAGATGTATAATAAGGGCTATAAAGTGGGTAAAGGAGTAAAGTCTAAATTATGGTAATTGCCATCGTCATCATAGTTATTGTTCTTCTGTTTGCGGTCTATTTGTATAACAGCTTAATCCGGCTTAAGGTACGTACCGACGAGGCCTGGAGCGACATAACCGTTCAGCTAAAGCGACGTTATGACCTGATTCCCAACCTGGTTGAAACTGTAAAAGGTTACGCCAGTCACGAAAAAGAAGTTTTTGAGAAGGTAGCCGAAGTACGGACCCAAGCGCTCAGCGCTACAACTGTCGGTGAAGCCTCCAAGGCTGATAACCAATTCCAGGGCGCGCTAAAAAGCCTGTTTGCTGTCGCCGAGAACTACCCGCAACTGCGCGCCAGTGAAAACTTCCAGAAGCTGCAAGACGAAGTCACCGACACTGAGGATAAAATCCAAGCCTCCCGCCGTTTTTATAATGGCGCCGTCCGCGACCTCAACACCAAGATCCAAGTTTTCCCGACTAACTTTTTTGCCGGCGTCATGGGCATTAAAAACCGCGAATTCTTCGGGGTTGATGAGAGCGAGGCCGCGGCTGTGGAAGAACCAGTCAAAGTAGATTTCTCCGGCGGCAACAAGAAATAATTTATGGAGTCTTGAAGGGAAAAAGAGCAGCCCGAGCATCGGATTCATTCCGTGTCCGGTGCGATGAGGAAAAACCGTAGGTTTGTCCTCATAAGGCGAAGCCGCAACTATGTACGAGCAAATTTCTTCAAATAAGCGCCGAACGGTAGTGCTGATGGTGGTATTTTTGGCCCTACTGTGGGGAATAGCTTTCGTGATAAGTAAGGCTCTGGTGCAACCGGATCTTTTATTTATCATCGGCATTTTTGCGCTAAGCTACGCGATTTTTAGTTATTTTGCCGGTAGTAAAATGGCCCTTGCGGTAAACGGCGCCCAGGAAATTCAAAAAAGCGATGACCCGCGCCTGTGGCGGATTGTCGAGAACCTATCTATTGCTGATGGCCTGCCGATGCCCAAGGTTTATATCATGGATGATCCGGCGCCAAACGCGTTTTCTACCGGCCGTGACCCTGACCACTCGGTAGTCTGCGCCACCTCGGGTTTACTGCAGATCATGAACGACACCGAGCTGGAGGGTGTAATAGCCCACGAGCTTGGCCACGTCAAAGACTATGATATCAGGGTTAACACTCTGGCTTTTGCTCTGGTGGGCGTAATCTCGCTGATAGCCGATTTCTTTCTGCGCTTCGCCTTCTTTGGCGGCCTGCGTAACGAACGGGACAACAACAACCAAATAACTATATTTCTGGCTATTTTTGCAGCGATTTTAGCACCTATAGCTGCGACTTTATTGCAATTATCCATTAGTCGCCGCCGAGAGTATCTAGCTGATGCCCAAGGGGCTTTGACTACCCGTTATCCGGAAGGCCTGGCCGACGCGCTGGAAAAAATCGAGCAAACTGGCAGTGCGACCATGAAGCAAAACACCTCAACCGCGCACATGTTTTTTGTCAATCCGCTAAAAGGCCACAGCCTACTAAATCTTTTTAGCACCCACCCTCCAATAGAAGCCCGCATCAAAGCCCTGCGCGAAATGAAACTCTAGCCCCGATTTCCGATATAATTATGACTATGGTGAAAAAGGGGGCTAAGGGGCAGCCAAAGAAAGCTGTAGCTGCTAATGCCGGGCGGGTTCGGAAGCTGACCAAAAAGCAGCAGAAAGCCAAGGCTAAAAAACAGGCTCAAAACCAGACGCCAATCCCAGGTAGTTTCCATCTGACCAAACAAGTATTTAGTGTCTTTCGCAAATTTTGGAAGCCGCTAGGCGGTATCTTATTGGTGTATTTGATTCTTAATATAATCTTTACCACCGGCTTTATAAGCGATTTGAATAGCACGGCCAGCACGCTTAAGGATACTCATCATCTGTCTAGCGCGTTTAGTGGCTTTGGCTCTTTGTTGGGCAGCGGCACGACGGGCACCCAATCTTCATCGGCAGCCCAGAGCCTGCTGCTGGTACTGGAGAGCCTGGTCATAATCTGGGCGCTGCGACAATTGCTAGCCGGAGAGCATATTAGGGTTAAGCAAGCCTACTATCGCGCCATGGCTCCGCTAGTGCCTTTTCTGCTGGTTATCGTTGTTATTATTTTGCAGCTTTTGCCGATAACCTTAGGCGCTACGGTATTGGCGCTAGTTTTATCCACTGCAATTACCAGCAGCTCGTTCCTAACAGTGATCTTCAGTACCTTATTTGCCCTGCTGGCTGCGTGGTCCTTTTATATGCTTTGCAGCTCCATCTTTGCGCTCTATATTGTTACCCTGCCAGACATGCAGCCTCGCCAAGCCCTTCGCTCAGCCAAAGAGCTGGTACATTTCCGCCGCTTACAGATTATGCGCCGCCTGCTGTTTCTGCCAATCTGCATATTGGTCATCATGGCCGTAATTATCATTCCGCTAATCCTGTTGGTACCAGTTTTGGTCGTAGTAGCCTTTTTTGCCTTGGCAATGCTAGCAATTTTATTTGCCCACACCTATCTGTATAGTTTGTATCGAGGGCTAATCGCATGAAATCAGAAGCCGAGCGCGCGCAAAAGCTACGCGAGCTTATCAATAATTATCGCTACAACTACCATGTGCTCAATAAATCGATAATGGCCGAAGCGGCAGCCGATTCACTTAAACACGAACTGTCGCAACTGGAAACTGAGCATCCAGAACTGATTACACCGGATTCGCCCACGCAGCGTGTGGCTGGCGAGCCGCTGCCAGGCTTCCAGCAAATCCGCCACAGCTCGCGTATGCTGAGTCTAAACGATGCCTTTAATAAGGAGGAAGTAGCGGCTTGGGTCACCAGGATAAGTAAACTACTGCCAGCTGCTAAATTTAAATTTTTCGCTGATATTAAAATGGACGGCCTGGCCTGCGCATTGGTTTACGAAGACGGTGTGTTTAAGCAAGCCGTGACCCGCGGCGACGGCTTTGTGGGCGAGGACGTTACGGCCAACGTTCGGACCATCGAATCAGTACCGCTAAAGCTGCGGCAGTCAAAAGGTTACGAACAGTTCACTAAAGGCCGCACCGAGCTCCGCGGTGAGATCGTTATGTATAAAAAGGATTTCGCCAAGCTTAATGAAACTCAAGCCAAGACTGGCAAGCCGACTTTTGCCAACCCCCGTAATTTAGCCGCCGGCACAATCCGCCAACTAGATCCTAAATTAGTAGCTACCCGGCCGTTACACTTCCATGCTTACGACCTGCTGCGCGACAACCCGGCTGATGTACCGGCCAATGAATACGCCTATCAAACCATCCGCGAACTAGGCCTAATTGCCAATTCGGCCGCCCAGAAATTCAAATCGGTTAAAGAAATTATGGATTTTGCGGCCAAATGGGAAGAAAAACGTAAAGATCTGCCCTTTAACACCGATGGTTTGGTGATTAAAGTTAACGACCGCCAAGCTTTTGCCAAACTTGGCGTTGTCGGCAAAGCTCCCCGCGGCGCCATCGCCTTCAAGTATTCCGCCGAAGAGGCCACCACGGTTGTCAAAGATATTGTTATCAGTATTGGCCGTACCGGCGCGGCTACGCCAGTGGCGGTATTTGATCCGGTTCAAGTGGCTGGTACGACAGTGCAGCACGCCTCACTCCATAATGCCGATGAAATCACCCGCAAAGACATACGGGTCGGGGACACGGTCATAATCTTTAAAGCCGGTGATATTATCCCGCAAGTGAATAAGGTCTTGCTGGAGTTAAGGCCTAAGTCTGCTAAGCCGTTTGATATGGAAACGGAGCTCAAGCGCCAATATCCGGAACTTAAATTTGTACGGCCGGCAGGCGAGGCGGTCTACAGGGTCAAAGGAGTCAGCGGTAAATTATTGCTTAAAAAAGCCCTGGAGCATTTTGCCAGTAAGTCGGCCATGGATATTGATGGCTTGGGCGAAAAAAACGTCGCAGCTTTGGTAGATGCCAAGCTAGTGCATGATATCGCCGATATCTATAAGCTGACCAAAGAGCAAATAGAAAACTTGGAACGCTTCGCGGATCTGAGTGCCAGCAACCTGATAAAAGGTATAGCTGCCAGCAAAAAACCGGACCTGGCGCGTTTTGCCTACGGCTTGGGAATCCGCCACGTGGGTAGCCAAACGGCAGTTGATTTGGTTGAACATTTCGGCTCGTTGGACAAACTGGCACACGCAACCTTAGACCAGTTGATGGAAGTTGAGGGCGTGGGGCAGGTGGTAGCCGAATCGATCTTGGCTTGGTCCACTGATCCCGATAACCGCGAGCTGCTAAAGAAATTTGAAAAACTTGGCATGGAGCCAGTTCATCACAGCCATAGCGGCCGGCTATCCGGAAAGAATTTTGTGGTTACCGGCACGTTGCAGAGTATGAGCAGGGAAGAAGCAGCCGACAAAATCCGCGAACTAGGCGGCACGTTCCAGACCTCAGTTGGCAACGACACTGATTATCTGGTGGTCGGTGCCAATGTCGGCGAAAGTAAGTTGGCCAAAGCCCGCCAACTCGGCACCCAGCAGATCGGTGAAAAAGAATTATTAAAGTTGCTGGCTTGACCCAGCAGTGAGCTTTCGAGATCATTTGACTTGCCTTTCAGCTATTCAGCTCGTTGGTACGTCTACAAAAACAGGAGCTCGTCAAAGTTAGCAAGACTTAATGTCAAATAAATGGCTCGCCGGACGACGAGCTGACTCGAAAGTCTACTGCTGGGTTGACAAAAAGTAAGCTCAAGCGTGTAATAAGGGCAGCTTCGCGCACACGGCTGCAAAAACAAAAAATTAAATAAATGTGGCCACGCCCCGCACTTAAACTTGAAGCTTCATAATCTGATTACAAACTACTCCGCTCAGGTTTAAGTGCGGGGCAAGGGTGGGCTGCGCGAAGTACTAAAAATATCCGTCGACGTGACGGATATTTTTAGTGGTGGAGATGGGGAGACTCGAACTCCCTACCTCGGCAATGCGAATGCCGCGCTCTACCAGGTGAGCTACATCCCCAAACCGACCACTAATATACTATATAACTATGGTCTTTAGCGCACTAACCCGGCAAGCCATCACCCATACCCGGCATTGCCTGACCGGCTGTGCTATCGGCGAGGTGCTGGGTATGGCAATTGGCCAAAACTGGTCCAACATATTGCAAACCGCTTTGGGTGTCTTACTGGCATTCCTTTTTGGCTACTTACTGACTTTCTCTGGCGCGCGCAGAAAGGGCATCACCCCGAGAGATGCCGTTAAGCTGGCGCTTGCGGTAGACACCATCTCAATTACCACGATGGTATTTATAGATAACACCTTGGAGTGGCTTATCCCCGGCGCCATCAACGCCCAACTGCATAATATTCTGTTCTGGTGGAGCGAGGCCCTGTCGCTATCGGTCGCTTTTCTTCTCACCGTGCCAGTCAACCGGCTGGTAATTGCCCGCGGCGCCCACAGCCATCACTAAAAATAACCCAACAAACGGGTTATTTATGGTGGAGCATAAGGGATTCGAACCCTTGACCTCTTCCATGCCATGGAAGCGCGCTAGCCAACTGCGCCAATGCCCCGCAACAACAGAGTGATTATACATAATTCTCTCTGTTAATTCCAGTCAAGGATGTATTCTAGATAAATGAGACTTAACGCATATCTTGCTAGAGCGGGAGTGAGCTCTAGGCGAGGAGCCGATAAGCTCATTCAAGCCGAACGGGTTAAAGTTAACGGCAAACCCGGCCAGCTTAATGATGAGGTTTCAGAAAATGACCTTATTGAGCTAGATGGCAGAAAAATACAATCGCAAAGACTGCGTTATATTTTGCTCAATAAACCAGATCGCACCATAACCACCTTGAGCGATCCGCAGGATCGGCCCAAAGTCACTGATCTAATTGATATTCCTGAGCGGGTAGTACCGGTGGGGCGTCTGGACTTTGATACAACAGGGGTGTTGCTGCTGACCAACGACGGCGAACTGGCCCATAAACTGATGCACCCCAGCTTTGAGGTAGACAAGACCTATGAAGCAAAAGTGCAGGGGACAATAACTTCAAAAATACTTAACACGTTAAGTAATGGCGTAGAGCTGGAAGATGGCAAGACAGCTCCAGCTAAAACCCGCAAGCTTAGCGAGAATAAAATTGAGCTGACAATCCACGAAGGCCGCAATCACCAAGTCAAACGCATGCTGGAAGCCGTCGGCCTGGATACGCGCCGGCTCCATCGTTCGAGATACGGAAAACTGGGCGTAGAAAGCCTAAAACCCGGCCAGTGGCGCGACCTCACCCTCGCGGAAATCAACGGCCTAAAAAATTAGGAAGTCTGCAGGGTTTTCAGGTCGTTGATAATTTCGGCGGCGTGGGTTTTTGGGTCAACACCCTTGTACTGCTTCGCAATGCTTCCACCGGGGTCAATGATAAAAGTATTGCGCTTGGTGCCCAGGTATTCATGGCCCGCCAATTTCTTGGGTCCCCACGAATCGTAGGCTTCAATAGTTTTATGCTCCGGGTCGCTTAAGATAGGAAAGTTCAGATTGTATTTATCGGCGAATTTCTTGTGGGATTCAACGGAATCTTTGCTAATACCAACAATTTCCGCGTTGCCAAGCTGGGCTATCAGTTCGCGCTCGTCACGAAAACTGCAGGCTTCGGTTGTGCAGCCAGGTGTATCATCCTTGGGATAAAAATAAAGCACCAGCCACTTGCCGCTATAATCACCCAGCGTGTGCGCTTTGCCGTTTTGGTCCAGCAGGTTAAAATCCGGTGCTTTTTGCATTCTTCTATTATCTCATGCCCTCCGACCCCTGAATCCCGCCCCCAAGTTTTATCGAAAGGTTTTGTAAGTATCTGAGGTTTCGATCTTACGCATGACTATTTGCCATAACTGCATACGGCGTATCCTGAATAACCCCGCACAAGTTAGTAGATAAAAATTCCACATGCGATAAAAACGCGCGTCGTACTTATCTTTGAGCTGTGGGTAGCTTTTAACAAAGTTTTTGTGCCAGGCCATTAGGGTTTTGTCGTAATAAGGGCCAAAATTGTGAATATCCTCAATGACTAGTTTGTCTTCTATCGCCCGGGTAATTTGCGCTAATGAAGGTATAACCCCGCCGGGAAATATGTATTTGTCGATCCAAGGATCTGTTTTGTTCGCCGAGTGATTATTGCCGATAGTGTGGTGCAGCATAATACCACTGTCATTCAGCATTTTTTCGCAGTGCTCAAAGAAGACTTTGTAGTTTTTGGGGCCAACATGTTCGAGCATCCCTATAGACACGATGCGGTCAAACTTTCCATCTATTTCACGGTAATCTTTTTGCAGGATTGTGACCGGCAGGCTTTTAGTCCGTTCCCTTGCTAACTTGACTTGCTCTTTCGCTGGCGTAATGCCAGTGACTTTGACACCGTAATTTTTAGCAGCATAGACAGCAAAACCGCCCCAGCCGCAGCCAACGTCCAGTAGAGACATGCCCTTTTTAAGATAGAGCTTCTGGCAGATTAACTCTAGTTTTGCATCCTGGGCATCGTCCAGATTTGTGGCATTTTTCCAATAAGCACAGCTATATATCATATTCTTGTCCAACATGCGCTCATAAAGATCATTGCCGATATCGTAATGCCTAGAGGCGTTATTTTTAGCCCGTCGAATTGTCTGGCGGTTCAAAAGGCTAGAGATAACAACTGTTTTAATGATACCTGGGCTGGTACGCACCTTTGATTGGATGTCAGCCGAAAATAACTTTGCCGCCAATTGGTCCAGCCGCTGCACGTCCCACCAGCCATCCATGTAAGATTCGCCAAGCCCCAGCTGAGGATTGCCTAAAACACGCCTATAGAGACGCTCATTTTTTACCTGAATATCAAATGGACGGCTACCGTTTATTTTTATATCCGCAAATGAGAGCAGGTGCGCGACGGTATCTTTTGGACTAGCCATTTATTTGAGTATATCAACCCAGGACCTGAATTCCGTCGCGGCGGCAAAACCAGAATTTCTGGCTGTTTTGTTATCATATAGCTGTGGTGAAGCCTAAAATTATTATCATTCATGGCAATGGCGGTGCAACCGGCACAGATCATTGGTTTCCTTCCGTCAAACACACACTCGAACAAAAAGGGCTAGTAGTTATTGCTGAAACGATGCCGGACAATGTTCTTGCTCGGGAAAAATATTGGATTCCTTTTCTGAAAGATACTTTGCATGCTGATGAAAATACTATTTTAATTGGTCATTCCTCGGGAGCGGTAGCAACCATGCGTTACGCCGAAAAAAATAAAATCTACGGTTCTGTACTGGTTGGTGCCTGCCATACAGACCTGGATGACGAAGACGAAAAGAAAAGTGGATACTACAACCGCCCGTGGCAATGGGACAAGATTAAGGCCAATCAAAAATGGATAGTCCAATTCCACTCAACCAATGACCCTTACATTCCCGTTGAAGAGGCGAGATATGTTCATAAGAAGTTAAATACAGAGTACACGGAATCAACCACTGAAGGACATTATGGTGGTGGAGCCAGGGAAAAACTCGAATTTCCTGAGCTAATATCGGTTATTCAACAAAAACTCGAATTAAGCTAAGCCAGCTCGGGGCTTGAATTCCGCCCCAAATTCATCACTACCACTTTCATTTATTAGGAAACTTTTTTATAATGTGCGCAAGCAACGGGAGTCGTTGCAGGTGTTCTTTAACAATTTGCCCAGGCTGGGTTAGTGCTTTTGGTGGCAAGTAGTAATCCGGTCTGGACAAGCTAGACCATGAGACAAGGAGTTGATGAGATGGAGCGCAACTTCATGCAGTTGCTCCATGCCCGCTGGGACGAGGGCAAGTTCGTCTGCGTCGGCCTCGACAGCGATGTCACAAAGCTGCCGAAGTCAGTCGCATCGCACAGAGATGCGCAACTCGAGTTCAACGAACGGATCATCGACGCGACCCACAACCTGGTTTGCGCCTACAAGCCGAACCTGGCGTTCTACAGCAGTTCGTACGGCTTCGAGATGCTTCGGCAGACGATCGCGTTTCTCAACGAGCACTACCCCGAGATCCCAGTGATCCTCGATGCCAAGCAAGCCGACATCGGGAACACGAACAACGGCTATGTGCTGGAGGATTTCACGTTCTTCGGCGCCGACGCCGTGACGGTGCACCCGTACCTCGGCATGGAAGCGATGAAGCCGTTCCTCGACCAGAAGGACAAAGGCGTCATCGTGCTCGTCCGAACGAGCAATCCCGGTGCGGGCGAGTTCCAAGATTTGCTTTGCGAGCACTCGGACTGGACTCGCGAGGAGATGATCAAGTCCATCGAGGCCAGAGAGGGCATCAAGGTCAAGCGGCTCTATCAGATCGTCGCGCATCGCGTCGCTACGACTTGGAACTACAACGGCAACTGCGCCGTCGTGTTCGGAGCGACGTACGTCGAAGAGCTGGCGGAAGGTCGCAAGATCGTTGGCGACATGCCCATCCTGATCCCCGGTTACGGGGCTCAGGGCGGCGAGCTGGAAGCAACCGTCAAGGCGGGTGCCGACAGCAAGAAGCGGGGCATGATCATTAACAACTCGCGCGGCATCATCTTCGCCTCGGCTGAAGCGAACTTCGCAGAAACGGCGCGCGTTGCAACCCAGAAGATGCATGATGACATCACGGCCGTCCTCGCGACGATCTGAGAGGAGACAGAGTGACTTTTAAGATCCGAGGTACAACTGTGAGCATCCACATCCGGCTGGTGCCCGGGTGGAAGTGCAAATTGCACGTCGAACGGCGAGAGGGGTGATCAAAGAACACCAACCGATGTCCGTCGGTCAGAACGGACAAAAGCCCGGGAAACACCCGGCAAGGGCGGAGCGAAAGCTCCGCCTTCTTCATGCCCAACTACAGAAATACTTAACAAGTTAAGTATTTTTTATAAGGGTCCGGGCATCGGCTTTTTCCTGATAACTTCACGTCAACAAAACAACTTTTAAGCCCGAAGGCTGTCTGAGGGACCAACGGACCGAGTTCCTGAGGCTGTTGTTCTTGTTGACCAGTGAGTTTATCAAGAAAAAACGCAGCCCGGCGCTTTGGTCACACCTTTACGCTATAAAGTGTGAAAACATTTGGTTCTTTGGAAAAGAACCCCTCAAACCCCTTATCTTGCTATACTTTAAGCATGAACGTAGTTGTTAACAGCCTGATGACTAACTACCAAAAAACCGGCGAGGGTAAAGTTTTATTGTTTTTGCATGGCTGGGGCGACAAAGGGGATACCTTTGATCCGTTAATTGACATTATCCCGAGGAAATACGAAGTTCTGACCTTAGACTTACCGGGTTTTGGTGGCACCCAGGCGCCAGATACGGCGTGGGGGCTGGACGATTATGCCAATTTTATAGCCGCGTGGCTGAAAAAAATCGGGGTTGATAAGGTCGGTGCTATTATTGCCCATTCCAACGGCGGCTCAATAGCTATCAAAGGCCTAAGCAGCGGTAAGCTAAAGGCCGAAAAATTAGTGTTGATTGCTTCAGCTGGGGTGCGCGACCGGCGCCAAACCCGAAAGAAACTGTTAAGCGTAGCGGCAAAAAGCGGCAAAGCCGCGACGTTTTTTCTGCCAAGTAGCGCTAGAAATAAAATCAAGGGGCGGTTTTATAAATCTATTGGCTCTGATGCTACGCTTTTGCCTCAGCTGGAAGAAACTTTTCGCAAAGTAGTGGGCGAGGACGTACAGGCCGATGCCGCCAAATTAAAGCAACATACGCTGCTAATTTACGGCAGCTCTGACAAAATGACACCGCCAAGCTACGGCGAACTGCTGGCCACCGCTATCGTTAATTCCGAGCTTGTGCCGATTGCCGGCGCCGGACACTTTGTACACCACGAGCAGCCCCATCAAATAGCCGAGCTCATAACCGATTTTATAGTTGAGGGCTAAGAGGATGAAAGGTGTACTTAGTCTATACAGCCCGCGCTTTAGCCGAACTGTTGTTTATATGCTGCAAGCCAGCGAATATGATGTCGCGGCATACCTGAATTGGCTGTTACGGACAGATGACTTTAGCCGCGTAATGCATAGAAAACAGCTGGTTGTTACAAAGCCCGCAGGGCTGCTCTTGGCCTTCATGCGCCTAGGCATGCTGGCCCAACTAGTTTTTGCGGCCTACCTCTTCCAGAGAAATATCCATATGGCGGTTATTGAGTTGATATTTTTGGTGCTGTTCGTGCTATCCGCGCCAGTAGTTTGGGCTAACTTGGTAGTTGTGCCCTTGGTGCTTGGGCGTTGGCTGATTATTAGACCGTACCACTTGGTCCGAGTGCGTGCCTCCAAGAAGGGCTTTGCTGGCCACCAAGCTGTTAAGATCGCGGTTGCCGGCAGCTACGGCAAAACCACCATGAAGGAGATATTGCTGGCGGTTTTGTCGGAAGGCAAAAAAGTCGCGGCCACCCCAGCCAACAAAAACGTAGCCATTAGCCACGCTAATTTTGCCAGGAGCCTGAGCGGCGATGAAGACGTTTTGATTATTGAATATGGCGAGGGCGCCCCCGGCGATATTAAAAGATTTACAAAAATCACCCAGCCCGACATTGGCATTATTACCGGTTTGGCTCCGGCGCACCTTGATAAATACAAGACTTTGCAAAAAGCCGGTGAGGATATTTTTTCTTTGGCTGATTATCTTGGTGGCAAAAATGTTTATGTAAATACCGAGGCCGACGGGGTCAAATCATTTATTAAGCCTGGGTATCTGTTATTTAATTCCCAAAAAGTTGGAGATTGGACCGTAGAGGGCATCAAAGTTAGCTTAGATGGCCTAAGTTTTAAGATACAAAAAGGCGATAAAGTGCTACAGATAAAAAGCCGGCTGCTGGGCAAGCACCAGGTTGCGCCTTTGGCAATGGCGGCGGTGCTGGCCGACAGACTTGGACTAAGCGAAAGGCAGATTGAAAAGGGTGTTACTAAGGTGCCGGCATTTGAGCACCGCATGAAGCCTTACCAACTCTCCGGCGCTTGGATAATCGACGACACATACAACGGCAACATCGAGGGCATGAAAGCCGGTCTGGAACTCCTTAAAAACCTGCCCGCCAAGCGTAAAATCTATGTTACGCCGGGTCTGGTTGACCAGGGGGCAGAGAGCGGCAAAATTCACCGGGAGTTGGGTAGCGAAATAGCCAAAGCCGCCCCAGATCTAGTGGTGTTGATGAAACACTCCGTGACAGATGACATCGTAGAGGGCTTAGGCGATTTTAAAGGGCAAGTGGTTATAGAGGATGACCCCCTTAATTTTTATACCAATCTTGATAAATTAGTAGCAGCCGGTGATTTGCTACTAATGCAAAACGATTGGCCGGATAATTACAAATAGGATACGTTAATTGTATGTATAAATTGTTGACAAGCGCTCGGGGAGGCGTATCATCAAGCTTATGAAAACTATTGCGGTCATCTTTGGCGGGCGTTCAACTGAGCACGATGTTTCGATCATAACGGCACTGGCCAGTATCATTAAACCGCTGGAACTTACTAAACAATACAGGGTAGAAGCGGTCTATATAGCTAAAGATGGCAGCTGGTACTGGGATGATAAGCTCAAAGACATTGCCCTCTACCAATCCGGTGAAATTGATGAATTTATGCGCAAGGCGCCCAAAATTCATCTGTTGTTTGATAACGGTCTAACTTTAGTAAAATCCAGCCAGTTTGCCGGCCGCAAGATGTACCGCAAGATTGACGTAGTTTTTCCGGCGATGCATGGTACTCACGGCGAGGATGGCGAACTGATGGGCCTACTCCAGATGGCCAACGTGCCGTTTGTCGGTTGCGATATGGCTTCCAGCGCTGTGGCTATGGACAAAGCACTGGCCAAACAGGTGGCCGAAGCCTCGGGCATAGAAAGCAACGCCTGGCTGTGGTTCTATAGCCGAGATCTATCTGCTACCCATAAACAAGTCCTCGAGTCTATTAAGAAACTTAAATATCCGCTGTTTGTGAAGCCGGCGCACCTCGGATCAAGCATCGGTATATCCAAGGTTGAAAAAGAAACCGAGCTGGCCAACGCTCTGGAAGTAGCCAGCCACTATGACGATAAAGTGATCGTTGAAGAAAGCGTTCAAAACCTGATCGAGGTGACCCTGCCCATTATTGGCAACGAAGAGCCTACGCCAGCTCTGTTAGAACATCCCCTAACCAGCCCTGAAGATTTCTTTGACTTTGATACCAAATATCTCGGGAATGGTAAAAAAATGGGCGGCAAGAAGATGGGCGGCAAAAGAGGATCTCAGGGTTACAGTGAACTGCCAGCCAAACTGCCAGAAGACCTCTATAAAAAAGCCGAAAATCTAGGGATAAGTGTTTATAAAGTATTGGGCTGCAGTGGTATTGCCCGCGTAGATTTGCTAATCGATTCCAAAACCGAAAAGGTCTACTTTAACGAAGTTAACCCCTTGCCGGGTAGCCTGTATGCCCACAACTGGGCCAGGGCCGGTATCTCCAATGTTGATCTGGTGACCAGGCTGGTTAATCTGGCCGAAGAACGCTGGGCAAGCCAGCAAAAACTCAACACCACCTTTAGTACCAACTTTCTAAAACAGTTCTAAAAACTACACACATCTCTGTTAAAATAGAGGCAGGATGAGGCGTTATAATCCGCAGGAAATTGAGCCCAAGTGGCAGAAGATTTGGGCAGAGTCTAATTTATATAAGGTTGATATGGGCCGCACGGCCGACAAATTTTATATTATTCCAATGCTGCCCTATCCGTCGGGCGATTTGCATGTTGGCCATTGGTACAACTTTGCGCCCACCGATACAGTCGCTCGATTTAGACGAATGTTAGGCCAGAATGTGCTGCAGACTATCGGCTTTGATGCTTTTGGGCTACCGGCAGAGAATGCCGCTATAGAACGCGGCATCCAGCCCGCCAAGTGGACTCACCAGAACATTGCTACTATGACCAAACAAATAGGCCAAATTGGCGCCAGCTACGATTGGTCGCGCACCCTATCAACTTGTGACCCGGGTTATTACCACTGGAACCAGTGGCTGTTCTTGCAGCTTTACAAGCACAAACTGACTTACCGGGCGAAAGCGGTCGTTAACTGGTGCCCCAAAGACCAAACAGTATTGGCTAATGAACAGGTTGTTGGCGATGAAAACCGTTGTGAACGTTGCGGTACGCCAGTCATCCAAAAAGAAATGGAGCAATGGTTTTTTAAGATCACCGACTATACCAAACGGCTGCTAACAGACTTAGAAAAAGTCGATTGGCCGACCCGCGTCAAAACCATGCAGATTAACTGGATCGGCGAAAGCCGCGGCGTGCTGATTGATTTTGCCACCGAGGACAAAAAGCACAAGATCCAGGTGTTTACTACCCGTCCGGATACGCTATTTGGCGCAACTTATATAGTGCTGGCTCCGGAGCATCCACTGGCTGAAAAATTGGCAACGCCAGAACAGAAAAGCCAGGTTGTTGATTACATCAAAAAAGCCAGTTTTAAGACCGAGCTGGAACGCAAAGAGGGTGAAAAGGACAAAACCGGAGTATTCACCGGCGCCTACGCGATTAACCCGGGCACTAAAGAGAAAGTCCCTATTTGGGTAGCCGATTATGTGCTGATGGGCTACGGCACGGGGGCCATTATGGCCGTGCCCGCCCACGATGAACGCGACCGGCAGTTTGCTAAAAAGTTCGATCTGCCCATCAAAATGGTTATCGCCCAAGATTTTGGCGAGTCCCTGCTGGATGAGCAATACGTGGAAGGGGCGGTTGTTATTCCATATGATCCAAAGACCGGTTTATATCTTGGTTTGAGCGGCTGGACTAAAGGCACAGGCTTAGTGGGCGGTGGCCGTGCAAAAAATGAGACGATGGAACAGTGCGCCCGGCGGGAGCTGGCTGAAGAAACTGGTATCACAGATATTGAAGCACTAATTCCGCTTGGTGATCCGGTCTACTCACATTATTTTAATGACCTCAAAAAAATTAACCGCAAATCATTCGGCCAAGGCTATTTAGCGGTAGCAAAAGCTATCCCGGGGGTAGCAACGAAGCTTGAAGCCCATGAAAAATTCCACCCTGAATGGCAGTCGATGGGCAAGATACGCGAAGGCATAATCCGTCTAGGCGGAGGCGTGAACCACTGGCTGGAGATGTGCAACCGTGCTAAAGCCGCGGCAGTAGCCTATAAACATGGTCAGCTGTATGAAGCCGGAGCTTATGTTGGCGAGGGTGTCCTGGTAAATTCGGGCCAATACGATGGGCTGAACAGCAGTGAAGCGCGCGAAAAAATCGTTACTAATCTGGTTAAAGAGGGAATCGCCAAAGAGCAAACCAACTACCGGCTGCGAGACTGGCTAATCAGCCGCCAGCGCTACTGGGGTACGCCGATTCCAATTATTTATTGCGATGGTTGCGGCACCGTACCTGTTCCAGAAGAGGATTTGCCGGTAATCTTGCCCGAGGACGTGGAGTTTGAACTTTCCGGCCAATCACCGCTGCAGAGCCGAAAAGATTTTGTAAATACCAAGTGCCCTAAGTGCGGCAAGCCGGCCAAGCGCGAGACTGATACCATGGATACTTTTGTGTGCAGCAGCTGGTATTTTTTGCGCTACCTGGACAATCAGAACAACAAAGCACCTTTTGACGAAGACATCATTAACAAGTGGGCGCCAGTTGACCACTACATCGGCGGCATCGAACACGCTATTCTGCATCTGTTATACGCCCGTTTTGTGACCAAATTCTTGCACGATAATTACGGCCTGGCATTTGACGAGCCGTTCAAGAAACTGACCAACCAGGGAATAATTTTGGGTCTGGATGGCCAAAAAATGAGCAAATCCCGCGGCAATGTGGTCAGTCCGGACGAACAGGTCAAAAGTTACGGCGCCGACAGCTTGCGGCTATATCTGATGTTTATGGGCCCCTACGACCAAGGCGGGCCATACAGCATGGGCGGTATTGCCGGTACCCGGCGCTTTTTGGAGCGTGTGTGGACTCTGGTTGACGAATACACAGCAGCCAAGACTGAGCCCCGGGCTGATATCGACGAGGTAGCATTAATCGCGGCTACCCACCGGATGATCAAAAAAGTCACCAACGATCTAGAAAAACTGGATTTCAATACCGCGATTGCCGCCATGATGGCAGGCGTAAACGAGCTTTATCGACTTAAGGGTGAGCCGGGGGTAAGTAAAACTCCGGCCTGGGTTTTTGTTATTAATAATTTGGTGCAACTGCTGGCACCATTCGCGCCGCACATCGCCGAAGAGATGTGGCGGGACTTAGGTCACGAGGAGTCAGTTCATATAAGCAATTGGCCGCATTGGGATGAATCTTTAGTTAAAGAAGAGACGCTAACCTTAGCCGTGCAGATCAACGGCAAAGTCCGCACCGAGATTATGGTACCGGCCGATATCGATGAAAAATCGGCCATAGAAGCCGCTAGAACAGATGAGAAAGCGGCCGAATATCTAAAGGGCAGAACTATCAAAAAAGCCATTTATGTGCCTGGCCGCCTAATTAGCCTAGTTGTAAGTTAATTCTTGCCCGGTAGTAGACTTTCGAGATTATTCGACATACCCCGAGAGCCTCAGCTCGTCAGACTGTCTATCAGTAGTTGAAAGATTGTCGGCCAAGTTATGCTCACGTTGTCGAATAAATATTTCATGCTGTGACGAGTTGACTCGAAAGTCTACTACCGGGCTTGTAATCATCCTACCTAACAGATATAATGGCCGCAAGCCACAATTAATATTTGAGCAGATAAGGAAAGCTTTGTATGGGCAAGCCCAAAAAACGTACGAGCTCTAGGCGCACCGGTAACCGGCGCAGCCACCAATTGCTCAAATTGGCCAGGCGGGTCAACGCTAAAAGCCCGGTGCGGGTTTACGCTAAACGCAGCGAGCTGGATCGTGAACTCGCGGACAAAAAATAACTTTTTATCAGGGGCCGTGGGCTTAAGTAGACTTTTAGTAAGCTATAATAAAGCTTAAGGCCTCCATCATAAAAAGGAAGACTTAACAATATGAGTGCTAACCGTCACCTTGGTAGAATAGTCGCTCTACAGACCCTGTATGAGCAAGATTTCCGCCGTGAGTGCGAAGATAAAGATCTGGTACTTGATGAAGTGCTGGCGCGCAACATCGGGCGCTACAGCGAGACCATCGACGACAAGACCTTTATTGAGAAGTTGGTGCACGGCGTTGAAGCTCACCAGAAAAGCTTGGATGACATCATACGCCCGGTAGCTCCAGAGTGGCCGATTGAGCAAATCGCCCGCATGGACCGCATAATCTTGCGTATAGGCGTTTATGAGCTGACATTTGAGCGCGGTGTGCCGCCAAAGGTGGTGATTAATGAGGCGGTCGAACTGGCCAAAGCTTTTGGCGGTGATAACTCATCTAAGTTTGTTAACGGTGTGCTCGGTACGGTGTTGCGCAACCTCGAAGCTGCTGCCAAAAAGACCAAAAAAACTACTAGAAAACCAACCAAAGCCAAGAAGGAATAACTCTTTAATATATGAAACGGCCTAATCCCATCAAAGGGTTTCGTAAATTTGTCCACCGCCGGCCGGCCATCAACGAAGTTGTGCGCGAGCCTACCGCCGGTGGTATAATTTTTCGCCGGGCAGCGGGTAGTCCGACTATTGATATTCTATTAATCCAGGATTCCCGGGGTCGCTGGACCATACCCAAGGGCCACATAGAAGAGACTGAAAAAGCCAGTGAGACCGCCCAGCGGGAGATTCGAGAAGAAGTTGGTCTGCAGGAGATGAAAGTCTTGGACTGGTTGGGTAAAATTAATTTTCGCTACCGCCGCGACAGTAGCCTGGTGCTAATGACCACCGAGATCTTTCTGGTGCAGGCACTTGGCAATACCGATAAAGTCAGGCCCGAAAAATGGATGAAAGGTTTGGAATGGCTGCCAGCCAATGAAGCCCTGGAAAAAATCGAGTATGAGGACATAGGCAAATTGATATTGCTGGGCCTAAAGAAAATCAGGAAACATAATCTGTAACAGGAGATAATTTAAAAGAACATGGATACTTCAATATATAAAAATTTTGCGGACACACATTTCGGCGGATTTTCCGACATCGAGCTTTTAATCACTGCTTTTACTCATCGCTCATACCTCAACGAACACCGTAAAACAGCAGCTGAGCATAACGAGCGCTTGGAATTTTTGGGCGACGCGGTGCTTGAGCTGGTAGTTACTGAAAACCTTTACAGTAATTTTAAAGAGCCGGAAGGCATTTTGACCAACTGGCGCAGCGCCCTAGTTCGCACTGAAAGTATTAGCGAGGCTGCGGCCAAAGAGGGTTTTGAGTCTTTGCTCAGGCTATCACGTGGCGAAAAACGCGGCTCCGAGCGCGCCCGCCAGCAAATTTTGGCCAATTGCTACGAGGCGGTCGTCGGGGCTTTATATCTAGATAAAGGCTACGACGCCGCAAAGAGTTTTATTGAGAAAACCTTGCTGCCAAGTCTAGACTACATTCTGCACAGCGGCTCATGGTTAGACCCCAAGTCGCAGCTACAAGAAATGGCGCAGAGCCGCGACGGTTTTACGCCAGTCTATAAGGTCTTGAGCGAAGATGGTCCGGATCATGACAAAACGTTTGTGGTGGGCGTTTTTGTTGATAACCAGTCTAAGGGTGAAGGCACAGGCTCCAGCAAACAAGCCGCCCAGGTCGCCGCCGCCATCGCCGCCTTGAAGGACTATCGATAACTCTAAATTCTAAATTCAAAGCACGAAACACTAAATAAATTACAAGCACCAAAAACTAATTATCAAACTTTTGAGAAACTGAAATTTGGACATCGTTTAGGATTTAGATATTCGGATTTAGGATTTACAGATTGACTAATCTGTTGTTTATCTGTAGAATAGCCGGGACATGCTAGCTATCCGTCTGCAAAGAACCGGCCGGTCCGGGCACGCCCAATTTAGGGTAATTGTTCAAGACGACCGGTTTAGCCCCAAAAGCGGTCGGGTGGTAGCCTATGTGGGCAACTATGACCCGCACGTCAAAACTGCCAAGCTGGATAGCGAAAAGATCGGCCAATATTTAGCTAGTGGTGCCCAACCATCCGAGCGTGTAGCCCAATTGCTTAAAAAAGAAGGTATTAAACTGCCCGGCTGGGTCAAATCAAGTGAACCGCAAAAGCGGACTGTCAGACATCCTGAAAAGCTGCGCCGTAACCGTCCAGCTGGCACGCCGGCACTCGAACCGGTAGCGGCAGCGCCCACGGAGGAGCCGGCAAACGAGCAAGTTAAAGCCGCCAGTGTGGAACCAGAAACTCCTGCGCCAGCCGCCGGGGAAGTTCCCGCAGAGCCCGAGACTCCCGCTGAAGAGCCAGTAGCCGAGCCAGCTGCTGAAGCACCAGCCGAAGAGACACCAGAGGAAAAACCCGAACCAGAAATAACAGCCGAACAGTCAGCCGAAGACTCCGAGCCCAAACCCGCCGATAATGCCTAGGAAACGGCTGCTATAACCCCGTAGTGGGCTTTCCAGATGAGCCCGCCTAAGGCGGGCTTTTTATCCACCCTAGGGTAGATAGACTGGAAAGTCTACTACAGGGTATAATAACTATTAGCAACATACTGAAAATAAGGAGAGACCCCAGATGAGCAGTATCGACCAACAATTCATTGAATACATCATAAAATCACTAGTCAACAAGCCCGAGGCCGTCAAGATAGACCGCCGTATTGATGAAAAAGGCGTCTTGCTGGAACTAACCGTGGACCAAGAAGATCTTGGCCGGGTGATCGGTAAACGTGGTGCTACTGCCCAAAGTTTACGTACCTTGCTTCGAGCGCTTGGTACTAAGAATGATGCCCGTTACAACCTTAAAATTGTTGATGTCGGCCCGCCGCCAGTTCGCGACCACGGCGCTAGCCAACCAACAAGCAGCGATGATAGCCAAGATGCGCCAGTCGTCGACGAGCCGCCAGTGGCCGATTCAAAAAGCGATGACAAGCCAGCCGATGATTCCCAGCCGGACGATTCCAAGAAAGCCGACGATATTGACATGGCAGATGACGAACTGCCAGAAACTCCTAGCAGCGACACCGACCACTCCAGCGTGATAGATAAAACACGCAAAGAGCTGGCCGAACTCGACGATTTAGACGTCTAGAGTATTAATTTTTCCTGAATCTGGCAATAAGTTTTTTTCGATTTCGAGCGATTGTTGGTGCTAATGCTACATCTTGAGCCAAACCAACACCATGCAGCATCTCCAGAGCCGTAAACCTTATTTCTCTATCCCAGTATTGGTTGTCGCGGACTGCTTTTTCCAAACCCATTAATACTACCGTCGATAATCTAGCATTGAGTTTAAGAGGCAATTCTTGCGAATGATCATCCAAAAAATTAAAAGTATCGAGAACCTCTGATCGTCCTACTTCCGATACGCCTTCGCTCATTTCATCAACTACGTCCCAGGCGGTACTATGCTCTTCCGAAGTCTCCAAAGTAACAGTACCCTTCTCTTTATCTAGCTGCATCGCATCTCCCCGTTAAGTTATTTGTATGATAAGTTTAAAGAGATGATAATTCAAGTTATAACCCTTTTCCCGGAGATGTTTGACGGTGTGCTGAACTCCAGCATGCTGTGGAAAGCCCAGGACAAAAAACTGGTTGAGTACAAGCTAATCAACCTACGGGATTTTGGCCTTGGCCCACGTAAAACTGTTGATGACACTCCTTATGGCGGTGGCGATGGTATGGTATTGCGTGTTGAACCCTTGGCTGCTGCAATTGAATACGCAAAACAAGAAACAGGAAACAAGAAACAGGAAACAAGTGTTATTTTAATGACCCCTAGGGGCCAGAAGTTCACGCAGGCCAAAGCTCAGGAGCTGTCGAAACTGGAGGATTTAATATTAGTTTGCGGGCGCTATGAAGGTTACGACGAACGGATTGTTGAATTCGTCGACCAGCAAATATCCATCGGTGACTATGTGCTTACCGGCGGCGAATTGCCGGCAATGGTGATAGTAGATGCTGTCACGCGTTTGATTCCTGGGGTGCTAGGTGGCAAAACGAGCGCCGAACTGGAAAGCTTTAGCGATGGCAAAACCGTGGAGCATCCTCAGTACACCAGGCCGGAAGAGTTCCGGGGAACGGAGGTGCCGAAAGTGCTGCTAAGCGGCAATCACGCTAAAATTACTCGCTGGCGTGAACAGAAATCTAAAAAAGCTTAGTGTTATTATAGATATACATTAACGGAGGAGAATATCTTGTTTAAATTACCCGATTTAGGTTACGCCTACAGTGCGCTAGAACCGTACATTGATGCCAAAACTATGGAGACCCATCATGATAAACATCACGGAACTTACGTCGAAAAATTAAACGCCGCACTGGAGGGTCATGGAGACTTGCAAAACGATACTATAGAGGAAATACTCGCCAGCTTGAATGATGTGCCCGAAGATATCCGTACAGCTGTTCGTAACAACGGCGGCGGCCACGCCAATCACACGATGTTTTGGGAGACTATGAAGCCGGGCGGCGCCAAAGAGCCGACAGGTAAGCTAGCCGAAGCCATTAACAGCACATTTAGTAGCTTTAACGATTTTAAGGCCAAGCTGGCCGAGGCCGGTACGACCCGCTTCGGTTCCGGTTGGGCCTGGCTGGTCAAAAACGGCGATAAACTGGAGGTTTATTCAACGGCCAACCAAGATAGTCCGATCACGGAAGGGAAAACACCGATTTTGGGGTTGGATGTCTGGGAACACGCTTACTATCTGAAATATCAAAACCGTCGCCCTGAATATATAGAAAACTGGTGGCAGGTAGTGAATTGGGACATCGTCGCCCCTCGCCTAAATACTTAACTTGTTAAGTATTTCTAGCCAAGGATATTGACGGCGCGGGCAGTAACTAAGACTACTGTTAGCAGCGAGATAAATGCCTGCAGGCCCATCAGCAGTTTGGCGCCATGAGTCATCGGCAGAGCGTCGGTTGGGCTGAAAGCGGAAGCATTCGTAGTCGATAAGTACAAATAGTCAAAATAACTGGGTTCCCAGTCTTTGGTTTCGGGAATATTGATTGCCATTTGCGGGAACTGGAACTTGGGGTCGTCATCATGCTTTCTTATGCCGGTTAAGCCGGGACTGTCAATTTCCCAGTACCACAGGCTAAAGATAATAATGTTGGTTACAAAGATGGCAAAGGCGGCAAAAATTAGCTGCCGGCCCTGAATACTCGAGCCTTTAATTAGATCATTGGCCACTAAAATCATCGAAGCGCCGTTGGCTAACGATATAAGGGCTATCAAAAGAAGTGAAAAATTACGGCGCAAGATAGCGCCCAAGCTGTGCTTGAGAGGAGCAGTAATGCCAATACCAAATACTAAAAATAGTTCCAGCACGGCGATGATGTACTTGGGGCCGACCACTAGGCTTTTGTCCAGACTGAGCCCCAAGGCTATGGCTATCAGCAGGGCGGTCTGGGCGTAGACCATCTCGCGCCGCCTAAAGGCCTCCTGATTTAAGCTCATAAGCATAAGTATAACGCAGAAATAGCCGCACCGCACTAGCCTGCCAACCGGCCGAGCCGGTTGCACCGCTAATGCTTTCGGCGCAGCGCAGCGTCAGAAACTCCGCTGCTCCTTCACGGTATTAAAATACGGTTCTAGTCCACTAGGTCAATTTGAAGTAGAATAAATTCGGGAGAAAATATGAAAAGTATACAAGATCTATTAAATCTAAAAGATAAAATTGCGATCGTAACCGGTGGTGCTAGGGGCATCGGTTATGGGATAAGCTACCGCTTAGCCGAGGCAGGAGCTAGGGTGATGATTGCTGATATGGATGACGCAGCTGCCCAAAAAGCCTCTCAAGAATTGACAGACAAAGGCTGGTTTACCGAAGCCCTTAAAGTTGACGTTTCCAGCGAAGAAGACGTCAAGCAAATGATTAACATATGTAAAGAAAAGTTTGGCTCAGTAGACATTTTAGTGAACAACGCCGGTATTTATCCGTCTATCCCGGTAGCCCAAATGACAGCGGACCAGTTCGATAAAGTCATACAGGTGAATCTGCGAAGTGTATTCTTGACCACGAAATATGCGGCCGAGATAATGAAGCAAAAGGGTGGCGGAAAGATTATTAATATCAGCTCAGTTGATGCGCTTCACCCCTCCATGATTGGCTTGGCTCACTACGACGCCTCTAAACACGGTGTCTGGGGTTTTACTAAGAACTCGGCGCTGGAGCTGGCCGAACACAAAATCTGGGTTAATGCTATTGCCCCAGGCGGTATTGCTACCCCTGGTGCAGCTGCTATGAGCCAAGGTGCTTCAGCTGACCAGATGGCGGCACAAACCCAAGCTTTTATGGCCAAAATCCCGATGCACCGCATGGGTGAGCCCGACGAAATCGGTATGGTAGCCCTCTTCCTCGCTAGCGATATGTCCAGTTATATGACAGGAGAACAAATAGTCGTAGACGGCGGAGTTCTACTGTCCTAGGGGTCTTACTGGCCGAGTTTTTCTTCGGTTTTATTGATATCGATCGTGGTTTTTACGACCGTGTCCGGCGCTAGTGACATGCTGTCGATGCCGGCTTCAACCAAAAAACGCGCAAATTGAGGATAATCTGACGGCGCTTGGCCGCAGAGGCCAATCTTTACATGCTTGGCTTTGGCAACTTTAATCACCCGCCGGATAAGCTCCTCGACCGCCGCGTTATTTTCATCGTAAATATGGGCAACGGTACGATTATCCCTATCGACTCCAAGTGTAAGCTGCGTCAAATCATTTGAACCGATAGAAAATCCGTCAAAGAGCTCGGCAAACTGCTCCGCCAAAATGACATTTGAGGGGATTTCAATCATAACGTAGGCTTCAAAACCATTTTCACCCCGTTTCAATCCATTCTTTTCCATGATATCGAGGACTTTTTTGGCTTCGGTCAGATCGCGGCAGAACGGCACCATACCTTTAATATTCGTCAGCCCCATGCCATCCCGGGCTTTTTTGAACGCTTTGCATTCTAGCACAAACGCATCCCGGTATCCGTCGGAGTAATAGCGGCTGGCACCCCGCCAGCCAATCATCGGGTTATCTTCTTTGGGTTCAAACTGCACGCCGCCAATAAGGTCGGCATACTCGTTAGTCTTGAAATCGCTAAATCGGATAATGACATCTTTCGGATAGAAGGCAGCGCCGATAATGCCAATGCCTTCCGCCAGCTTGTCGATAAAGTACTGGGCTTTGTCGTCATATCCGGCCGTGAGGTCGGAAATCTGCACGCGAGCCTTTTTGTCTTTGACCTCATCAAATCGCAACAAGGCCAGCGGATGGATCTTGATACTGGAGTTGATGATAAATTCCTCCCGGGCCAGTCCTACCCCGTCGTTCGGAATCATCGAATACTCGAACGCATAGTCCGGAGAGCCGACATTCATCATGATTTTGGTTTTTGGCCGTTTCAGGTTTTTTACACTGGTCCGGTTGATTTCGAACTTAAGCTCCCCTTCATAAACGATACCTTCGTCCTCCTTGACGCAGCTGACGGTTATAGGACTGTTGTCCGTGATATTTTGGGAGGCATTCCCAGTACCGACTACGCAAGGGATACCAAGCTCACGGGAGACTATGGCGGCATGGCAGGTGCGGCCGCCTTTGTTGGTCACGATAGCACTGGCTATCTTCATGATCGGCTCCCAGTCCGGGTCTGTCATATCCGTCACCAGTACGTCGCCAGCCTTGAACAAGTTTATATTTTTGATACTCATGATCTTGTTGGCTCGGCCGACACCGATCTTATTACCCACACTCGCCCCTCTAGCAATAATAGTTCCGCTTTCAAGCATCCGGTATTCCTCAATGATGTTCGTGTCCTTCCGGGACTGAACGGTCTCGGACCGGGCCTGTACGATGTATAACCTGCCGTCATCTTCATCAAGCGCCCATTCGATATCCATCGGTTTGCCATAATGCTTCTCAATCTCCATGCCCCATCGAGCCAGGGTCTTGACCTGCTCATCCGTGATAGAAAATCTTACCTGATCCTTTTTAGTAACGGTAATATTTTTGGTCTTACTGCCGCGGACAGAGACCATTCTCTCTTTTTTGGTTCCGACCTTCTTTTCTAGGATTGCCAATGTAGGTTTGAAGACAATGAATTCATCGGGGTTCACCCGACCCTGCACGATGTTCTCGCCCAATCCGTAGATGGAACTGATGATCACCGCATTCCTGAATCCGGACTCGGTATCAATGGTGAACATTATGCCTGCTGCTTTAGCGTGTACGGCCACCATTTGTTGGATACCAACCGACAGCGCTACTTTCATATGCTCAAAGTGATTCTCGACGCGATAGACAATGGCTCGATCGGTGAAAAGTGACGCAATACATTTCTTGGTTGCGCGCAGAATATTTTTTTCACCCTTAATATTTAGATAGGTTTCTTGCTGGCCGGCAAAGGAGGCATTCGGCAAATCTTCGGCAGTGGCCGATGACCGCACCGCCACCACTAATTTGCTGCTAGCACAAGTTCGGCTTAGTTCTTGATAACCCCGTCTAATTTCCTGTTCAAAATCTTTTGGTAGTTTGGCTCTCACAATCAATGATCTGATTTTGGCGCCTCTTTTTTCTAGATCCTTTACATTGCTGATATCTAGACCCTCTAAAATCTTTTCGATATCCTTACGAATACCGGCTTGGTTAAGGAAATAATAATAACTTTGAGCAGTAGTGGCAAAGCCGTTTGGCAGGTTGATACCTTTAGGCGCTAGGTATCGGTACATCTCGCCGAGCGAGGCGTTTTTACCGCCAACCTGCGGCACATCAGTAATAGATATTTCTTTAAAGAACCTAAGGTATTTATACATATTTTATTTTTATCTGGCTACCTTTTTCAGGTGGTATTATATCAATTTCTTTTACCATTAGCACTTTTCATTCAGCCTAGCTGGTAAGTTATAAATTAAATGAAAACCTGGCTAACGCCCCGTCCTCCATAATTAAGCTGTTATAATTGGCTTTATGAATGATGAAATAAAAATAATCGCTAATTGGCTTGGTACGGGCTCCATCAACATTTTTGGCTGCCCGTTTTCAGGCAAAAACACACAGGGCCGCATACTGGCAGATTTATTTGGCGGGGTACTCATTGCTGGCGGCGACATTTTACGCAGCCACCATGATCCGGAAAAGATTAAGCAGGTAATGGCTAACGGTGGCATTGTCCCATCTGATTTTTACTTAGGTATGGTACTTCCTTATTTGTCGCAGCCAGAGCTTAAAGGAAAGCCATTGATGCTAAGTGCGGTGGGACGCTCACACGGTGAAGAACCCGTCATAATGAAAGCCACGACCGACTCTGGACACCCTCTTAAAGCTGTAATTTTACTAAATCTTTCCGAGGAAGAGGTCTGCCGGCGTTTTGAAGCCGAGACCGCTGAGGCTCAACATGACCGTGGTAAGCGTTCAGATGACCGCCGCGTGGTGTTGAAAACCAGGCTGAAAAAGTTCCAAACCAATACCATACCAGTCATCGAATTTTACCGTGATAGAGGCTTGCTCATAGAGGTTGACGGGGCACTATCGCGCAGCAAAGTAACGAACGAAATTTTAAAAGGCCTGCTTGGCTACGTTTCAAAATAATCATAAAGGCTTCGCCAAAACAGTGACAAATCAGTTTGCGGATCTGGCCATAACGAGTCTTATTCTCGGGCAATTAGGTTATAAGTTCAGCTAGGCGTGAGGCGGCGTGCTATCAACTTGGACAACCGATGAACCTGCGCGTAAGCCATCGGCTGAGATGTCGTACACAATAATTTGATCGAAGAGCATTTCCAGTTGGCTGACGTCTTTGTCGCTGATAGATTCTAGATATTTCATAAGTGCTCTGAGGCTATTGCCGCTAGCCACAATCAAGATGTTTTTGCCGTCCCGCAAGCGCGGCAGGACGGTTCCAGTATAAAAAGGAACAACACGCTCATATACCATTTTGAGGGTTTCGCCGCCAGGTACTGGTACATCCCAGCCGCGACGGATCTGATTGAACGCCTCTTCGCCAATGAGTTCTTTTACCTCCCATTTATTCCGGCCGGTATATTCTCCATAGTCTCGTTCATCAAGCGCGTTACTGGCGACGATGTCCACTTCAAATTGCTGTGACGTATCCAACATAGCTTCTAGCGTTTCACGTGTCCGAATCTGCTCAGAACAGTAAGCAAGATCGATATGGATATCCGATTTTTTGAGGGCTAGTCCCAACATGGCTGACTCTTTGAAGCCTTTTTCGCTTAAGTGAACATCGGTGATACCGGTCCATCGTCCGGTCGCATTCCACTCCGATTCGGTATGACGAACTATCAATAATTTTCCAAAGGCTCGTTTCGCCGGCACAACTTTGTTAGGTATATTCCCAGACCAAAAATCGATGATATTCTTGGCGGTAGTTTGATTTATACGAGCAATTGCCTCGACCGTATTAAAGGCATTATGGGGGCTGATTATAACATTTGGCATTTGTTCCAGCACGGTTATTTCGACACTGTGGCGCAACACCTCTTCGGGGAGTGTGTCACTCCGCAGGAGAGCCATTTCTTCGTGATAACTCAGTAGCGCTTCGCCTTCAATGACGTCTATGGCGGCTCCCCCCAGCTGACCCTTATCAAGTAATTCGATAAGCGCGTTTGTATCGACAAGCTCGCCACGAGCCGTATTGACCAAAATGGCGCCACGCTTCATTTTGTTAAGCCGGTCGCGGTTCATCAGGTGGTGAGTCGAGGGAAGGTAGGGGACATGGAGCGACACTACGTCGGATTGCTCCAGTAGTTCATTTAAACTAACATACTTAAAATGGTATTCATTTTGGAGTTCAGCTTTTGGATAACTATCATAAGCAATAGTTTTCATTGAAAAACCATCAGCAATTTTCAAAGCTTTCTGTCCAATGTGGCCTGTTCCTATCACACCGAAGACTTTGCCCTGCAAATCGCGACCCATTAGGTCATCAAGCGAGAATTGTTCTTTTTCAGTTTCGAGCACAGCAGGCAGTTTGCGCTGCAAGGCCAGCAGCAATGTGAAGACATATTCTGCAACCGTTGCTTCGCCGTACGTAGGGACATTGACAACAGTGACGTCGTGTTCTTGCGCGGCCGCGAGGTCAATGTTGTTAAAGCCGGTTGATCGACAAGCAATGAGCCTGAGTTTTGGCATCGCCTCAATCACTTCACGACTAACATTACTGCTTACAAACACAGATATCGCTTCGGTTTCAGGGTTACAATTGGCCGGCACAATTTTGTCTGTCACATATTCATAATGGTGGTCAGTCCCATCAAGCGCAGCGCTTAACTGTTTTTTGTCCAGTTCCGTTACGTCATAAAAATAAACCAGTGCCATCTTGATATTTATTATACATAAGGACTATGAGAAAATAAGCCCATGAAAATCACGAGCATAAAGGCTAGACAGATCCTTGATTCACGAGGTGTACCAACAGTCGAGGCTGATGTCTGGCTCGAAAGTGGCATTTTCGGTCGGGCAGCTGTACCCTCCGGATCTTCAACGGGATCGCATGAAGCGTATGAACTAAGAGACGGCGGTAGTGCATTTGGCGGCAAAGGTGTACTGCGGGCAATCGCTAATATTGAAGGCGAAATTGCTGATTGCTTGCACAACGTACCGGCAGACAATCAGATTCTGATTGACCAGAAAATGATTGACCTCGATGGGACCCAAAACAAGTCGAGGCTGGGAGCCAACGCTATCCTGGCGGTGTCTTTAGCCTGCGCACATGCGGCCGCGAATACTCGGCAAATACCCCTGTATCTTCATGTCAACGATATTGCTGGCAGTCCACCAAAATCACTACCGCTACCGATGATGAATTTTCTCAACGGGGGTAAGCACGCTACTAATTCTTCAGATTTTCAAGAATTTATGGTCATTCCGAGGCAGGCAGAAAGCTATGCCCAGGCAATCCAAGTTGGTGCTGAGATATTTCAGGCGTTGAAGAGCGAAATCGCATCAGTTGGCGTATCCACTGCGGTTGGTGACGAAGGCGGTTTCACCTTTCCGGTCAAATCCAATACGGAAATGCTTGATTTACTAGGCAGGGCAACTGAAGCAGCGGGATACAAGCCAGGCGCTGATGTAGGTTACGGATTAGATGCCGCAGCGTCGGAATTATATAAAGACGGCACCTACTACCTGAAAACAGAAGGTCGACGACTGAATAACACGGAAATGATTGATTATTTAACGACTATTTCACAAAGCTACCCGATGTTGTCTATTGAAGATGGGCTGGATCAAGACGAGTGGGGCGCCTGGGAAGACTTGACGAAACGACTTGGAGAACTACAGCTTGTCGGCGATGATTTGCTCGTGACAAACCCGGACAGATTGCAGCAAGCCATTGACCGGCGAGCAGGTAACGCAATTCTTATCAAACCAAATCAAATTGGGACGCTCACTGAAACAATCCATACCTTACGACTAGCAAAAAGTCGTGGCTGGCGGACAATTATTTCACACAGGAGTGGCGAAACAGAAGATGTCACGATCGCACACCTTGCTATTGGCACCGGTGCAGACCAGATAAAAACCGGGAGCTTATCAAGGGGTGAAAGAACTGCTAAACACAATGAAATCATGCGCATAGAATCTGCTGATGAAACATTGCGGCTCGCCAATCCTTTTAAAATGGGCTAAATACTTAAATATTCCATATTGGAAAGTGGCCAAGTGGCAAAGACTATCACCCCTCTTTAGAGTAAAATAGTGTAGGTTAATGGGAGTTGGCCAAGCGGCATGCGCACTGAGGTTCAGAGTCCCAGATCGGGGTGAGAGTTGCCTGGCGGCAACTCGCAAGGCCGCAGCCGCGACGGCGGCGAGGAGGGCTCGCGAAATTTTTCAGCAGAAAAATATTCGTGAGTCGAAAGCCCTCGGGATTCGAACCCTAAAGTTCTATAATTTATCTATCAGTGGGGAATGGCCAAGTGGTAAGGCACTGGGTTCTGGTCCCAGGATCGGGGGTTCGAATCCCTCTTCCCCAGCCAAGCAGTGCACCAAAGGTGACCATAGTGCCAATTTGTATCTGCAAAATACTGCAATTTTGGATTAAAGCAAGTTCATTTTCGGGTTTGCTTTAATATTGCCCCAATCATGCCAACAGGGCGGCCGGGCTTGGACACTACTTGATTAAATTGACCGAATATTATTCTTATGCTATAATATGAGTAGTTTTCGTACCTTTAGTGATTGGAGTAAGATGAGCGGTCAAGAGATCCGCATGTTCAACATTGAGCGCGGACGGGATGGTGACATCACCCATGCCGTTCTATGCAATGGTCGCAGGCATTTCGGTGGCCCCCAAGGCATCAACTCAGTCTGGATCTACAACGACGGAAACACCAACTGCGACGGCGGCGCCTGCCAGGCATCTGGTAGCGAGCCCGTAGACACCTCTCTGCTGACATCCGCCTCGCAGGAAGTTCTCGGGCTTAAGGCACACGTGCCTCCAGGGATGGTTCTCCTGATAGACGGCACTATCGAGATCTACAGGGTGCGCTACTCCCACGCCATCGAGAGCGGCGCTCTTGTTACGCCAAGGATGCTGGAAAGCGGCCGGTTTCTGGCGGAAGGCGAGGGGGCAACCACCGTCTCGGACTGCTGGGGCGAGTTCTCGAGCTACAAGGCTCTCTACTACGTCCGCAACGCAGGGGGCAAGCCCTTCGTGAAAAAGGTTGGCAAAGCCGGCCGCAAGCGGACGGAAAAGAAGCTCGCCAAGCTACGAGTGGGTGAACGCAAGTCCGAGGTCTCTTACGAGGTCTCGATTCTCAACGGCCGTCTGCTGGAGCTTATGCAGCTCCACCGTACGCCCGAGGTCAACGAGGAGATCGAGCGAGTCAAGGGACTCTTGCGGCTGGCGTCAAGCCTCTCGGTGGAGGCATCCATCGAAGCAGCTGAAAGTAACGAGCAGATCGCCCGTGAGCTCGCCAACGCACGAGCTCGCGAAATTGGCTCCGAGACCCAACTGATCCGCGAGCGCCTGATGCTGGAACAACAAGTAAGGGAGGCGGTCAAGGAAGAACTCGACAGGTACGACAACTAGCTTGAAAGAGCTCCGGTACTCAATCCGGCGTGTCCCGCAAAGTATCGACGATACGCGGGGCATTTTTCTTGGTTTAAATCTTCTTCGACGGGGGTGAATTGTAATCTAGTATAGGGCGAGTCCGAAAATCGGATGGTAATATATTATGGAAGGTTCGGGCGCCAAGGAGTCACGCACAGATGCTTGCATCGAGCATGATGAGTGCGTGTTGCGACAGCAACCATCCCTCCTCCCCAGCCAAGTAGTGCACCGAAGGTAACCATTATGAATATAGATATCGTTAACTCATGGCTGGAAGCATCCATCCGTGAAATCAGCACTCAGGCTCACTTCGCAGACATCGCACACAGGAATATTAATAAAAAATCTGCGAGTCAATTTGACACAGCTTTTACTTCCATACACTCGTTTCTGTCTCACTGCGCAATGGTCTCAAAAATGCTAAAAGGAGAATACAGGGTAGAGTACTCTAACTATACAAAAGTAATAACTATGGGGAAAGTTCTTGGAATTCCAAAGTCCTCGGTCATTCATAATCGAAAGTTTCGTAATTACTTAGAGCATTATGATACAGAGATTCAAAAATGGGTTAATAAGCACCACAATGACAACATTGGCACATACAATATAGGCCCAAAAGCGGCTTTCAATGGGATTGTTTACATAAGCCATTATGATCCCACCTCAGACACCTACACTTTCGTTAATAAAGATCTAGGCCTAGCCCCTCTTCACAAGGAAACCCTAAATATTAAGAAACTCGCAGATGGTTGGGTCGCGCAGCAACAAGGGCGGCCAATCTAGGCCGACACGCTTAGCCCAGCATAAGCGTCTTACTTAAAAACCTTTCGCGCAAGACTCGCAGCCAAAACACCAAGCAAGAAACCGCTACAGAAAATAAGCACATTATGGAACCTGCTAGCGCTGATTAACCTCCACGTTAACAACAGTACTATTGCCCAGGCTACAAAAACACCAACAACATAAATCCAATACGGGTATTTTTTAATCATAACCGTATTATAGACCGACAAGTATCTGCATAAAAACCGAAAAGGTTCCTGACCTGTATGCTCAGCCAAATTGGTTATGTTCATGCTATGCTTTGGCTATGAAAATACTGGACTGGCTGACACTTCTATCGTACATAGCTCTTAATGTTGATGTAGTTCTTCAAATCAGACGGATCCATCGAACTAAATCATCAAAGGACCTTTCCCTCCTTGGTATGATAATTCGTTACGTTGCCATAGTCGTAATACTTATCAAGTTCGTTAGTTTAAATGATGCGCCACTAATTATTGGGCAGGGTCTAATAGCGCTAACATTCACAGTTTATTTTATTTATGCTGTTTTATATTTTCGGCATCGGAAGAAAAGATAAAACGCTCCAGACCAATATACTCAGCCAAAATTCTTATGCTTATTTAAAGCGCTTTAGTCCTTTTTATGGCAATCGCAGTAGCACTCACGGTGGCAAGGGCAATCACAATGTTCTTTTTCTTTATGCTCTTTTTGCCATTCTTTAATTTTGGCTAAATCTTTCTTCATTGAACCCTCAACCAATTTATCAAGAATTTTCTTTGTGTCTTCTTTTGAGGCCCCTTTTTCGTCAAGCATCAAGCGCAACTTGGTTAACTTATGAGAAGCTTTTTTAACTTTCCACATCAGATGTTCATCAATCATTTTCTCATCAATACCCAACTCTTTGAGTTTTGAAGTCAACTTTGCCTTTTTTTCTTCACTCATTTCTTTATGATCAAACATAATTTCTCCTTGTTAATTTATATAAGTAATGCCAATACGTCCATCTACCATAATCATTATAGAGGATATTGCTTACATTTCGCTGAGAGATAGCAAATTACTGAAACAGTGCTAAAAACTCTAGCATAAGGTGTCAGACCAGTATGCTCCGGCCGAGGACATCCGGATTGGTATACTGGAGCAGTGGGTAAAAAACATGCCAAACTTTTTTGGGGAATACAAAGACCCGAAACGCCTTTTGATTATTTGGTCTACCTTTTCACTGTAGCTACACCCCTATTTGAAATACCACAAGCCATCACCATTTATGCTCATCATAGTGCGGGAGATGTGTCCATATATACATGGGGCTTTTTCGTAATAGACAATTTTGTCTGGATCATTTATTCGATCAAAAAACGCCTAATTCCATTGCTCGTTACCTCAGTCCTTTATTTGCTCATCGAGGCCAGCGTTGTGGTTGGCATAGTTATATATTCGTAAGTATGTACCAGACCCAGACGCCCGGCCAGTATTTTTTATCGGTCATTCATCGTTGAGTTGAGCCAGCCGCACAGTTTCGTGGACGATAAAACCGATAATAATAACAGCGAACCCGGAAAGAATAAGGAATATTTGCTGCATAAGCTGAACCCCCTTGTTCACTTCGGTTAAAATGACGAACAAGATACCGCTTGCACTCCAAGCGATAAGCGCTGTCCATGTCATTCGCTTCAATACCCCACTAAGTTTATTTAGTGCGGCCAGAGTACTGGCACCCATCAAACTGATAAATATTCCAAAGGCCGCGATACCGCCAGTAACATCATGCAGGCCAAACGCTTGGTTAAGATGGGCTCCACAACCCACTACAGAAGCATAACAATTAAGCGGCAATAGGGCACTAATCGCAGTAAAGAGCCCGAACAGCAGAAGTCCTATAGATACCATAGACCAGGCATTGGAACGCAGTCCAGAGAATGTTTTCGACCGCATGAACATTACTACGGCCAAGATGAAAATACCTGTTAAGATGTCGGTCATGATAAATAGCCAATTAAACGGCTGATTAATTGCTCCCAAGTCGCTTATTAAACCATGGTGTGCAACTTTATTATTTAGCACATAGCCCAAGGGCCAGGAGTTATAAAGTATAGCCGATGCTACACAAAGCCATAAAATCGCCCGAGTATATTTCAGTGTCAACATACCTTTAGTACTATATCCACTATTTATCACTGACGTAAACGATATTATCATGCACTATTAAATTAGGGATTTATGTGGACGATTTTCAAACTGGCGTATAATGCCCTCATAGTAAACTTAACGGGGAGGAAGTTATGAAAAAATATTGGATTGGTTTAGTGATATTGATAGTGATAGTGGGTGGTGGTTTTGCCATCTGGTGGTTCACTAGCGGTAGGACTAATTCCGACAACAACGCAGCCAAGAGCCAGATTCAGACTAACTGGGTCGCCTTTTTTAACGGCTCAACTTCAGCCCAAGGTAAAATTAACCTGTTGCAAAACGGCCAGCAGTTCGCACAAGTCATCCAGGCTCAGGCGCAATCAGCGACAGCCAAGGCTACAACTGCAACTGTTTCTAGTGTCAGTCTAAATGGCAGCAGTGCGACCGTGCAATATACCATTGATATTAATAAACAGCCGGCACTAAGCAACCAAAAAGGCCAAGCCGTGAAGGTAAACGGCGCTTGGAAGGTGGGTGATGCGGCCTTTTGTGGCTTACTGCAGCTTTCTGGCAGCGTACCGCCGAACTGTCCTGGTGGCAGCAGCCAATAGACTCAATTTAGCACCCCGACGTCCACGGTAGCCGTAATATCTAACCCCGAAGGAGGATCGTTATAGCTTTAACCACCTCAACAAAGACACGCCGCCGGGCTTTGGCTATAATCTGTACAATCCTATTCTTAACATTTTTAGACAACACGATTGTAAGTGTAGTGTTGTCCGGTGTGCAGACTAATCTTAATGCCGGCGTGCAGGCTTTGCAGTGGATTGTTGACGGCTATATGCTGGCCTTTGCGGCATTAATGCTCACAGGCGGGACTTTAGGTGATATATTCGGCCGCAAAAAAATAATGCTGGGTGGCGTGGCCTTATTTTCGGCCGGCTCAGTCGTAGCCATGCTGGCGCCGTCAAGCGGCATATTAACGATCGGCAGAGTCATTATGGGCATAGGCGCCGCAGCCTCGGAGCCCGGGACACTATCTATGATCCGCCATATTTATCCGGAGAGAAAGTCTCGGGCCCGCGCGCTTGGCGTCTGGGCAGCGGTATCGGGAGTCGCACTGGCTTTCGGCCCGATTATCGGCGGTATTATTACTGGTTTTACCAGCTGGCGGGGGATTTTTGCCTTTAATCTGGTTGTTGGCCTTCTGGTATTTATTGTCGGCCTGAAGATGCTGCCTGAAAGCGCTGATCCTAGTGGCCGCCATTTAGATATTGGCGGATTAATAATTGGAACAGCAGCGTTAGCGGTTGTGACATTTGCGGTTATTCAAGGTGAATCGTCAGGCTACCGTACTTGGTGGATTGATCTGTTATTCGCCCTGTCGCTACTGGGAGGCGGCTTATTCATACTATGGGAGTCACGCAGCCGCGACCCGGTACTCAAACTAGACTTTTTTCGTAAACCGGCCTTTGCTGGTGCTAATTTTGTGGCTCTAGCCACTAGTTTTGGCGTGTTCGCCATCTTTTTCTTCACGGCACTATACTTGGCAATCGTGGTCGGTTTCTCGGGCTATGACATAGCGCTAGCTTTTATAGCTATGGCCGCCACTATGATGTTGGCCACGTATATTACAGGGCGATGGGTGTCTAAAAGCGGGCCGGCTTTGCCTATGGTAGTTGGGTGTATTGTGGCCAGTATCGGTATATTTGCAGTGGATGCTGTACTTAAGCCCAGCGTTGGTACTGTGACTCTGGCTTGGCCGCTGGCCATTGTTGGTTTTGGTTTTGGCATGACGCTGGTTACCGCAACCTCAATGGTGTTGACGATTGTGCCAGCTGAGCGCTCTGGTATGGCAGCCTCAACTTTCAATACATTCAGGGAACTTGGCGGTGTTTTTGGGGTAGCTATCCTGGGCACTATAGTCAACGGCCAGCTGACATCGCAGTTAGTACAAAAACTCCAGGCGTTGGGGCTGCCTCATGATTTTCAATCATTAGTCATTTATGCCATCACCCACGGTGGTAACTTGCCGGCCAATAGTCATGTGTCGGCTGGAGCAGTGTTGAGCCACCCCCAGTTGGTGCAACAAGTAACTGACGCAACATATCAGGCTTTTGGCAACGGTCTAGACATTGCTCTGCGGCTAGCTGGTGTGATTATGCTGATAGCGGCCGCCGCCTCGGCTCTGACCATGCGACAATCGGCAACCAAGTTGCAGTTCTCGGTTGAAGGGGAATAGGTATCGAAACACAAAAAGAACCCAGGTTGATATACCCGATTAGATTTTCGTCAAGAAAAAGCTTTATTTATTGTGCTGATGTTTGGACCGAGTGTTAGCCAGTATCAAGCCGATGGCTAGTACGCCCAATGATACCGCTAGGAAAGCTGCCCGCGGATGCTGGCGCATAGGTGCTATGTGCCAAACCAGGACAGCAACCACAAAGTTGATCCAGCCCCATATGACGTTTACCGCAGCTGATGATTCCTTGCCAAAAGGCGAGTGGTATTTTTGGCCAGTAATACCTTTAACGAAGTGGGGCAGGCCATTGCCGCCCAAAAGCCCGGCGATAAACCCTAAGATAAGAACACTTGTCATTACAATCTCCTATTTTATCTATCATCCATCATTGTAAATGCTCCGGAGCTTTTTTATAAGCCTTGATTTAACTCTAAAAAAGTTCCAGACCGGTATGCCCTATCACTAGATGCGCTTTGTACGATGGGTAAAAGGACGTCGCAACATGTGACAGAACCAACCCCCCCTGTTATAATTAGGCGTGGAGGTTTCTGGCCATCGGTGGGCCATTGACAAGCATAATCAAGAAAGATAGAGTAAAAGTAAATTAACGAGCGAGTAAATCAATAAATGAAAATATTTAATAAGCATTCAATAGCAATTGGGCTGGTCGTTACATTCGTGCTTGGTCTCACCGGGCAAGTCATGGCCCTGACTACGGTAAGTCTCGGTACAGCTAACAGCTTCGCGGTTTTAGCTGGTACCCCCAACATTACGAATGTTCCCACTTCTGTTATTACCGGAGATGTTGGGCTGAGTCCAGCAACTGGCGCCGGTATCGGCTTAACGACAGCCCAGGTAACGGGCACGATATATGCCGTAGATGCCTTCGGTCCTACAGGTTCCGTAGACAATCCCGCCTTACTGACTACAGCTAAAAACGACCTGACAACCGCTTATCTAGATGCTGCTGGACGAACACCAGCTACTGTACTTAGTGGTTCTGACAACCAGCTTGGCGGGCAAACCCTAACCGCTGGTATTTATTCGTTCGGTGGCGCTTCAACTGCTAACCTGACCGCTGCGAGCCCTCTGACACTCGATGGCCAGGGCAACTCGTCTGCAGTTTTCATTTTCCAGGCCAGTTCCACTCTCGTCACGGCATCGGCTAGCGTTGTACGGCTTGTTAATGGTGCTCAGGCTTGCAATGTCTTTTGGCAAGTCACCAGCTCCGCGACACTTGGTACGGGCTCTACCTTTGTAGGAACCATCATGGCCTTAACATCCATCGCCGATAACGGCAGCTCGAACGTTAGCGGAAGACTGCTGGCAAGAAATGGCGCGGTTACATTGAACATGACTACCGTTAAAGTATCAACTTGCGCGACAACTACTACTGGCACCACTACCACTTCGCCAACATTGCCGAATACCGGACTTGCTCCCAAGAATGACAATAGCAGCTTATGGAGCATCATCATTCCAGCCGGATTTGTTGTCGCCCTAGCCTCGCTGCTCATAGCTCGAAAAAGACGAGCGATTTAGCCAAAGCATTCAGAAGAGTTACGTATGGGTTTACCGAAAACCTTATTAAAGCGAACACCATTAGTAGTAGTTTCTATAGGGTTGGCGCTTGCTCTTGTAATTATTCTTTGTCTTGTTTTAATAAGCTCAACCCGCAGTAAAAGCAAGGTCCAGAATGCATCGGCAACGCTTGCCGCCAAGACTACTGCCCCATCCAAACAACCAGAACCAACTGCCGGGTTTCCGGTGCGTCTCAAGATCCCAGAAATTAATGTTGATGCCGCCCTAGACTATGTGGGCCTCACACCCCAGGGTGCACTAGGTGTACCAAAAGGTCCCGCCGACGCCGCTTGGTACGACGGGGGGCCGCGCCCCGGCGAACAAGGGGACGCAGTCATTGATGGACACTACGGCTGGGAAGATAACATACCAGCAGTATTTGATAATCTGCATGAATTGCAAAACGGGGACAACGTATACGTTGTGGACGACAAAGGGGCGACTACTACTTTTATAGTACGCGAAGTCCAGACGTATGGTAGTAGTGAGGACGCTTCAGACGTCTTTCGTGCAAGTGATGGAAAGGCACACCTCGTTCTTATTACTTGCGAAGGGACTTGGAATGAGACTCTGCAGAGTTACTCTAACCGGCTCGTAGTTTTTGCTGATAAAGTAAATGGATAAGGATAATCAATCTGGCGCCAATCGCCGCGCTAACTAAAAACTTTAAGACACAGCGTTATTAAATGCCTCGGTAGCCCAAACTACGACAATGATAGTCAGAGGCACCATAAATAAGAAAGCTTCCCCGACCTTGGCCTCAAAAATATGTCCTGCTGCCAATAATCTTCCGGCCTCCACTGCGTAATAAGCAGGGTTAAAGTGGGCGATGACTTGCAGCCACGTCGGTGCCAGCGACATCGGCAGGAGCATGCCGGATAGCAAAAGAACAGGTAAGTTAATGCCTTGGACTATCGGTGACAACCTGTCCTCGTCTTTCAAGATCAAGCCTAGCGCGTTGCCGAAAGACGAAGTAGTGATGAGTAACAAAGACAGCAAGATCAGCAAAACAAGAAAACCAAGCAGGTGGATATGAAATCCAAAAGGAATGGCGATAAGGGCAAAGAATATGATAACGACCAGCGTATTAACCAGGTCCCTTAAAACCCGGCCAGCCAGCAGGGCAAACCGGCTTACGGGCGTTACGCGAAAGCGTTCAACCACGCCGGTCTTGACTTCGTCAATCATGGTATAGCCGACAAAAAGGCCGCTCAAGAACGCCACGATTACCAGAAGCCCGGGGATAAAGGTATTAAGGACGTTGCCTGAGCTAAAACTGGGCACGCCGGTAAGTTTTTTCAAAAGCGGCGAAAAAAGCACCAGATAAATAATCGGCGTTGACATACTGATAATAATAAAAATAGGGTTGCGGAGTGTTTCCATCATCTTGCGCCAGAAAAGCAACCTGATATCATGTAAAGTTTTCATTTTTGTAGTTCCTCATCAGCGTCTTTGTCCCGCAGTGAATAGCCGGTTTTTTGCAAAAATACATCGTCAAGCGTCGGCTTGGTAATCGTTATCGCTTGGAGCTTGATGTTTTGTTGTCCCATCATCTGCAAAATCTGGGGTAGCGAGCCTGCCGCCTTTTTAACGTACAGGTTTAAATGCTCCGGCTGCTCGGTAATACTTCGGATAAAGCTTTTTTCTTTGAGTAGCGCCACTAACTTTTGGGCTTTTTCTTTCTGGTTTTCAAGGCCAATCGTAATACAATCTTGGCCTACTTCTTCTTTCAAAACCTGAGGGGTTCCTTCGGCGACAATTTTACCTTGGTCTATAATTGCCAAACGGTCAGACAAGGCGTCAGCTTCTTCAAGATAATGGGTGGTTAAGAAAATCGTGACACCGCTGTCTCTAAGTTTTTGGATCTGAACCCACAGGTTAGCGCGGTTTTGCGGGTCAAGGCCAGTTGTCGGTTCATCAAGAAACAGCACATCGGGCCGGTGCATGATACCAAGGGCGACATCCAGCCGCCGGCGTTGGCCGCCGGAATATGTATAGACAATCCGTTGGGCAAAGTCACTCAGCTGAAGTAATTTAACAAGCTCATTGGCTCGTTTTTTTGCTTCCTGATATGACATGCCGTACAAACGGCCCTGGAGAACCAGATTTTCCAACCCGGTTGCCGGCCGGTCTGAGCCGCCGCTTTGCCCTACGTAGCCAATGTGCCGGCGTACCTCGCCGGGTTGTTTTACCACATCGAAGCCAGCGACGGTAGCTAAACCACCGTCCGGAGTCATAAGTGTTGCCAGCATCCGCAGGGTTGTGGTTTTACCGGCGCCATTTGGCCCCAAAAACCCAAATACCTCGCCGCTTTCAACTGACAAGTTAATTCCATTAACGGCCTTGATCACGCCTTTTTTACTAGGAAAAAACTTTTTTAGGTTTTTTGTGAGTACAACCGGTTGTGCCATTAGCACCCATCTTATATGTATTATGGCCGATAATACAACCAAAGAATTTCAGCTTGGTGTGCTCAGCCATAGGTTTGAAGCCAACCTTTTTGAAAGACACCAAGCCTTACATGCAGAGTTGGCTGCCAATGCGTATGAGCAAGGCGCCAAAAGCCATGCCGGTAATTGATTGCGCGACAAACAAAAGATGCGCGGCCCCGATAAGGGTAAAAAAAGCTATAAAAAAACCTACAAGTTGCGCGGCTAACAACGAGATATTGACCCTGTCTTTCACTAAGACCATCACCAACCAGACAGCCATAACCATTTCAAAACAAAATATCATGACGCCCGAAATTATATGAATGATTCTTAGCGTCGAATTAATTTTATACGGGTAAGTTGTGGCTAAGACTAAAAAAAGCAAGCCCGCAAGAGCGTATAGTGCGTAACGTAAACAGTTGAGTGATTGCGTGGTGCGTGGAATATAGCGGGCCGCTTGCAAAATAAACACACCGCAAAGTAAAAACGCAAGAGAGTAGGGCACTATCGTTGCCGCGTGGACCCCGTAATTGCTTACACCGCCTTCGTTACGCTCAAAAAGGAACCTGGGCAAAAGCGCGATGCAAATGCCTAGAAAAATAAACAAACTCAACTGGCTTAAGACAAGATAGCGGACAACTTTATTAGCCATGTTCTAAGTATAGAATACGTCCTAGAAGGCTTTTTTTGTATCTGGGCTGTTATTTAGGGGAACAGTCTGTGTTACTCTGGTAGCTATGAATGCGTTTGAGACAAAACATTTGCTAAAACGCTTCGGCGAGTTAAAAGCCGTAGATGATGTTACGTTGATCGCGCCAGAAAACAAAATTTTTGGCCTGCTTGGTCCCAATGGCGCCGGTAAAACAACTATAATCAAGGTCTTAAGTACGCTGCATGTGCCTGACAAAGGTTCAGCCCAAGTACTGGGTTTTGACGTAGTGGAAGAACCGCAAAAAGTTCGGGAAGCGATTGGACTAGCTGGACAATATGCAGCCGTTGATGAGTTCCAAACCGGCTATGAAAATGTTTACATGACCGGCCGCTTATATGGATTAGGCCGGGCCGAGGCTAAAAAGCGGACTGATGAACTGCTGGAGCGACTGGATTTAAAAGAGGCTGCAAACCGTCCAGTTCGAACGTATTCTGGTGGTATGCGCCGGCGCTTAGATGTTGGTGCCAGCCTAGTCGGCCGGCCCAAAGTGCTATTTTTAGATGAGCCTACATCAGGCCTCGATCCAAAATCGCGTCTGGATATATGGCAGATCATTAGGGAGTTGGTGCAAGCTGGCACGTCTATACTTTTGACCACGCAATACCTGGAGGAAGCGGACGAACTGGCCGATCAAATTGCTATCATCAACAAGGGGAAAGTTATCGCCGAGGGCACAAGCGATGAGCTTAAAACCCAGCTTGGCGGTGACATCGTAGAATTCGGGCTGGAGAATGCCGGCGACCAAGCCCGGGCCATGGAGGTAGCGCATAAATTTTCCAAAGCGGCGCCCAGCTTTAACGAGACAACTTTGCAACTAGCTGTACCGGTCGCACACGGCGCTAAAAGCCTGGCGGAAATCGCCGGTGCCGTGAGCAACGCGAACTTAAAAATTTCAACACTGTCGCTACACCGGCCTTCGCTCGATGATGTCTTCTTGGCCTTGACAGGCGACAAAACCGAGCAGCCAAAGTCCGCATCCACTGCCAACAGGAGACCGTTCTGATGGGCTTGTTTAAAAGTCTTTATAAAGTTTTACGTGATACGGGAATAATTACCCGGCGTAACCTTATGCGCTATGTCCGCCTACCCCGCCTGCTATTCTTTTCGTCGATCCAGCCGGTAATGTTTTTGTTGCTTTTTAACTATGTCTTTGGCGGCGCGCTCGCCAGCAGTATACATGTTCCGGGCGGTAAGTATATTGACTATTTGCTGCCGGGTATTTTGGTGCAGATGGTAATGTTCGGCGGCGTACAAACTGGCATCGGACTGGCTGATGATATGAGCAAGGGCATAGTTGACAGGTTCAGGTCGCTGCCAATGAGCCGTCTGGCGGTAGTGGCTGGCCGGACTCTTGCCGACGCGGTCCGTAACGTGGTCGTGGTATTGATTATGATCGCTGTCGGCTATTTGATAGGTTTTCACTTCCACAGCGGCCCAGTTGACGCAGTTGGCATGGTTGGCGTGGCGGTCTTGTTTGGCTACGCGCTTTCCTGGGTTTTCGCGCTGGTCGGCATGGCCGTCCACGACCCGGAAACGGCCCAACTGGCTAGTTTCGTATTCATCTTTCCGCTGACCTTTGCCAGCGCCGCCTTTATACCGGTGCAAACGATGCCTAGCTGGCTGCAGGTTTTTGTGCGCAACCAACCCGTTACATTCGTGGCCAATTCTGCCAGGCATTTGGCGCTTGGGGTTCCTGATGGCGGGGCAACCTGGAAGATTCTGCTTTGGTGTATCGGCCTGCTGGTTGTATTTATACCTTTAGCCATCAGACAATATCAGCGTGCCGTAGCTTAGCGCTAAAATTAATGTAGATGAGCGACTACACGATTGTTAATGCCGATGATACCAAAAACCATTATGCCGGGACTGATGTGCCCGGCGAGTTCCGCCGGCTGACCGAGGCGCTAGGGGCCGAGCAACTGGCGGTAACCTTAATCCGCGTGCCACCCCACTGCGATTTTGAGCAGGGTACCGGCCACTTCCACGAGGAGATAGAAGAAATTTATATTATTACAAAGGGTACGCTAACGATGCGCTTTGGCGACGATATCAAAAAAGTTTCCGCCGGTTCGGTGGTGCGGGTGGCGCCCAAAACACCCCGCTCGCACCGCAACGAAGGCGATGAGCCGGTTGATATGTGGGCCATCTCACGCCAATTGGACCGCCACGACGCCACCAAAATTGATGATTTTTGGGAAGCCTCCGACCGAGCCAAACAAAAGCGCTAAAACGGTTATTTCCAGGGGTTTTTGTCGGTTTGCTATGATTAGTTCATGAAAACCGCTGTTATAACAGGAGCAAGCCGTGGGATTGGTTTAGCTACAGCTAAGCTTTTTTTGGAGAATGGTTGGCAGGTAATCGGGACATTTAATAAGACAGATATACCAATTAAGAACGATAAACTAGCTGCAGTTAGACTGGATTTAGCTTCTCCGAAAGAAGTTAACCATATCGCAGAACAGATTAAAAAACAAGTTAAAACTGTAGATATTTTGGTTAATAACGCCGGTATCGTTCTGGACGGGCGCGATGAAAATATTGACGTTGATAAAATCCGCCAGACTTTTGAAGTTGACCTGTTCGCACTAATTGACCTAACGCAAAAACTTTTGCCGCTGATGGCTGCCGGATCCCATGTTATCAATATTGACTCTAATTACGGCGCGCAATCCTTCCCAATTGACGATAAAACCCATGTTGGTTACCGACTGGCCAAAGCAGCACTTAATATGTATACGCGCATCCTGGATTTTTATCTTAAAGATAAAAATATTAAGGTTTCGTCGCTAGATCCGGGTTGGGTGAAAACTGACATGGGTATGGTAGCAGCTACTGGTATAAACCATCCGGATAAAGAACCGGAAGAAGTAGCCGAAGAAATTTACCGTATCGCAGCGAAAGTTAATGAATCTGGTTATTTTTGGCACTTTGGCCAAAAACGCGAGTGGTAAACCAGCAAGCCAGAACATTAGCCACGATCGACGAGTTCGGTCAGTAGATTTACGAGTATCTCCGGGCATATAATGTAGATACGGAGGGCGAGATGGCGAGAAGGAAAAATTTCTCCGAAAATTCCCCCGATTCGCTGCTTGATGTCTTTGAGGCGATAAAACGGGCCTTGATTCGACGCGGCTTCGTGCGGCACAAACCCGTAGCCAAGCTCCGGTTGCCAAGAATCCTTAGACCCAGAGAACTGAAGGGGATTGCCCTTAGCTCTCATGATGTACTCTTTAAAACCAACACCGTTTTTCCCTTTAATATTTTCCCGGACACTGTTACCGTTGACCGCGAAAAGCTGACCATAGCCCACCGGATCTTTTTTAGAGTCGCCAAAATAACCAGCGTGCCGATTCGCGATATCCTAAGTGTTGAAGCCGATGTCGGGCCGTTTTTTGGCTCGGTACATACCGCCTCCAGATACTTTGTTACCAACCCGTACTCTGTAAACTTTTTATGGCGGCAAGATGCGATTAGACTGCAAAGGTTGCTGCAGGGCTATATTATCGCTAACGAACAGAAGATAGACTGCTCTACCATTGAAAAAGACAAATTGATAGCTATGCTCAACGACTTGGGCGAGGGTGACACGGACTAGGTTGACTGCCAAACGCGGCTAACATAAGCTAGATGGTACTGCTAATAAATTAAGCTAAGAGGGAAGGATTTTATGCGAAAAGTGAAACTTCGATCAGCGCTAATCGTGGCCGGTGGCACACTGGTCATCGCCGGCGCTCCGATGGCAGTGCTAGCGCCGGCGTTTGCTCTGGCGACGACCAGTTCGACGGCCCAGGCAGCGGCTAGCGCCAGGCTGGACGCAGCTAAGTTAAAAGTATGTACGGCCCGCCAGAGCGTTATAGATGGAATTTTGACCAGAATTACCAACCGCGGCAACCGCCATCTGGCGCTCATCACAGATGTCGCTACAAAGGTTGAGAACTTTTACACTAAAAGCGGCAAGACCTTAAGTAACTACAACGCGCTGGTGACCATGGTAAATACCGACAAAACTGCCGCCCAGAGCGCGGTTAACCAGGTCAAGACCGACAGCACCAGCTTTAGTTGTTCCGGCACTGACCCACTGGGCACGCTCCAGCAATTTAAAGATGATGTCAACGGCGAAGTCACGGCATTGCAAGCCTACAAGTCGTCGGTACAAGGTCTGATAACCGGAGTTAAATCTGTGGCAACAACCACTAGCACCAGCGGGGGGAGCCAATAAATGAGCAGAGTTAAAAATACTTACGGCTTTGCGGCTCTGGAAGCGCTATTGATACTAGTGCTGGCAGCTATAATCGCCTTTACTGGATACAAGATCTACAAAGACAGAAACAATACCAACAAACTCAACGAACAAAGTGCTGCACAACAAGTTGCCGTGCCAAAATCTACTTCGTCAAGCACCAGCGGTGTTCCGTCCAGCATTGGTTCTACCAGCGACTTAAACCAGGCTTCACAAACACTTAACAGCGATAATCCTGACGATAACGCTGCCGATGTAACACAATTGAACAGCCAAGCCAGTTTTTAGACCTAGCGGTGGTGGCGCTTTTTCAGGCGCGCCAATTGCAGCTGGGCGCTGCTATGCTGTAGCATACGTTTGGCTTCGTGTAGGGCGGTCCGGCTCTCTGCCGCAACCATCATTTCCTGTGCCCGGGCCATTGCTTCGGCCGCTTCTTGTTCGCTAACTTCCTCGGATGTTGTAATGTCGTCACTAATAAAGCGGGCAGTTTTGCCGTCTATTTGGATTACCCCGCCAGCAATCGCAAAGTGCTCCATGTCGTCATCGCCGGTAGAAGCTTCTTTACGTACGCTGATAAGACCGGCATTACCAGCGCTGATAAGCGGCATGTGATTTTCATATAGAGCAATAGTGCCACCTTGGGTAGGTATCAGCACCTCGTAGACGTCAGAGTCAAACTTAGTCCCCTTGGATGTAACCAACTGGAGATGGATCATGACTTAGTCTTTTTCTCCACCAGCTTGGATGGCTCTTGGACCTGGTCGATGGTGCCCTTCATATAAAAGGCTTGCTCGGATTTATCGTCGTGCTTACCATCCAGAATCTCTTTGAAACCGCGGATAGTCTCTGCCAGCGGCACGTATTGGCCGGGAATATTGGTAAAGACTTCGCCGACAAAGAATGGTTGGGTCAAAAAACGCTGGATGCGCCGGGCCCGGGCGACCAGGTTCTTGTCCTCGTCGGAAAGTTCTTCCATCCCTAGGATAGAGATAATGTCCTGCAGGTCCTTATAGCGTTGCAGCACGCGCTGTACCTCGCGCGTCACTTGGTAATGCTCGTCGCCGACGATTTCTGAGTTTAGAATCGTAGAATTACTGTCCAGGGGGTCAACGGCGGGGTATAAGCCAAGCTCGGTGAGCCCGCGGCTAAGCACGATAGTTGAATCCAGGTGCGCGAAAGTCGTGGCCGGGGCAGGGTCGGTCAGGTCGTCGGCCGGTACGAATACCGCCTGCACCGAGGTGATAGAACCCTTCTTGGTGGAGGTTATACGCTCTTGTAGCGCACCCATCTCGGTGGCCAGGTTAGGTTGGTAGCCTACGGCGCTTGGCAAACGGCCCAGCAGCGCCGAAACCTCGGAGCCGGCTTGGGTAAAGCGGAAAATATTGTCGATAAACAGCAAGACGTCGTTGCCCTCGTCGCGGAAACTTTCGGCGATGGCCAAAGCCGAGAAACCGACGCGCAGACGGGCGCCGGGCGGCTCATTCATCTGTCCAAACACCAATGAAGTTTTGTCCAGCACGCCGGAATCCTGCATCTCGTAGTAAAGATCGTTGCCTTCGCGAGTGCGCTCGCCCACGCCGGCGAAAACGCTGCGTCCTTTATGGAACTTGGCAATATTATTGATAAGCTCAGTGATAAAAACCGTTTTGCCGACGCCAGCGCCGCCGAACAAGCCGACCTTGCCGCCCTTGGATATCGGCGCGATAAGGTCAATGACTTTGATACCGGTCTCAAAAATCTCAATCTTGCCACTCTGGTCGGTAAGTGACGGCGGCTCGCGGTGGATCGGGCCAAGCGTAACGCCTTCGGGCGCCGGTTTGCCGTCGATCGGCTCGCCAATAACATTAAACATCCTGCCCAAAGTCTTGTCGCCCACGGGTACACTGATTGGCGCACCGGTGTCGGTTGCTATATTGCCGCGTCTTAGTCCGTCGGTCGGACCGAGAGCGATGGCCCGAACGGTATTTCGGCTAAGGTGCTGAGCGACCTCCAGAACTAATAGCCGGTTAGCATGTTCGATACTTAAAGCGTTATCAATCGGCGGCAGGTGCCCTTCGAATTCCACGTCCACAACAACGCCGACTATCTGCACGATATGTCCGGTTTTTTTGCTGGTCGTTTCGTCAGTTAGCATGTCTTTAAGTCCTTCCTGGTATTTTCTTCTTAAGCACCAATGGCGACCGCTCCGCCGGTTATTTCGGCAATCTCCTGAGTGATTACAGCCTGGCGTGTGGCGTTGAGTTCCAGCGTCAGGTTATCTATAAGATCATCAGCGTTGCGGCTGGCATTGCCCATGGCCATCATGCGCATGGCATACTCGGAGGCCGCCGACTCTATACGAGCCTGGAGTAGTTGCGATTCAAAATATAATCTGAGAGCTTCGTCCAGCACCAACTCCAAAGAGGGCTCAAACTCATATACCGTTTTATCGGCTTTTTCTTTTGCCTGCGCGTCATCAATCTCTGGCAACGTGACTGGCAGCAGCAACTCGGTTTGTACATGCTGAGTCATAGAAGATACAAAGCCGGTATATATGATAGTCACACTGTTGAAATCATCATTTTCTATGCCATGGGCAATAGTTGTTAAAACTGGCGCAAAAATTTCGGTAGCTGGCACATCAGCTACTTCTTCGTATTCACCCAACAGTCGCAGATATTCCAACTTGGCGAAGAAATTGGCACCCTTGTTGCCGAACACCACGACCGAGGGTTGCACGCCCTGATTCCGATCCTGGCTAAAAAGCTTGATGGCGGTGTGAAAAACATTGGAATTAAAGGCACCGGCTTGGCCGTGATCGCTGGTGAATATGATATAAAGTGAGGATGGCTTCTCGGGCTTTTTAAAGTATGGATGATGTTGGGCTTCTTGTGAGGGGGCGACTTTACGCATGATGGCAGTAGCTATCTGAGCATATTCGCGCGCGGTTACGACCGAGCTCTGAATTCTACGCATGCGGCCGGCAGCTACCAGCTCAAGCGCCTTGGTAATTTGCTTGGCGTTTCTGACCGAGCGGATATGCCTGCTTAAAGCCTGGGTTTTAGCCATTATGTGCTCGCCTTTACTCTAGTTTCACTAACTTTATAGCTTTCGGCTACTTGACGCGCGGCGCGCAGAATAATAGCTTTATCGGCATCGCTCGGCGGGGTGCCCTTATCTATCTGCTCGATTATTTTTTTGTGGTGCTGTTCCAGTTCGGTCAGCAGCGCGCTTTGGGCGGCTTTAACCTTTTCTATATGTACGTTATCAAACGTTCCTTCGGTAGCGGCCAGAATACTGACTACCTGCTGCCAGACATGCAGGGTTGTGTACTGCGGCTGTTTTAAAATTTCAGTCAGCAACTGTCCGCGTGACAGGCGTGCTTGGGTCTCGGCATCCAGGTCGGAAGAAAACTGGGCAAAAGCTGCCAACTCACGGTACTGCGCTAAATCTAAACGTAGCGTACCAGCCACGTCGCGCATAGCTCTGGGTTGGGCAGCCCCACCAACGCGTGATACGGACAGACCGACGGAGATAGCCGGCCGTATGCCCTGATAGAACAAGTCGGTTTCCAGATAAATCTGGCCGTCAGTTATGGATATGATATTAGTTGAAATGTAGGCACTGACATCACCGGCTTGGGTTTCTACTATAGGTAGGGCTGTAAGACTACCGCCGCCGAGCTTGTCGGAAAGTTTTGCAGCTCGCTCCAACAGGCGTGAGTGCAGGTAAAAAACATCACCGGGATAAGCTTCCCGCCCGGGTGGGCGTCTAAGCAGTAATGACATTTGGCGGTAAGCCACGGCGTGTTTGGAAAGGTCATCATAAATAATCAAAGCATGACGCTGGTTATTGCGGAACCACTCGCCAATGGCGCAACCGGCGTAAGGTGCAAGATATTGCAGGCTGGCGGCATCAGCCGCCGAGGTCGCTACGACGATAGTCTGGTCCATAGTGCCTTCGCGCTTAAGCCGCTCAATCAAGCGGGCGACAGTGGCGTTCTTTTGGCCGATGGCGACATAAATATTTATAATATCGCTGCTCCGCTGGCTTTGATTTATCATGGTGTCTACAGCCAAAGCCGTTTTACCGGTCTGACGATCACCGATTATAAGTTCGCGCTGCCCCCGGCCGATGGGTATCATTGAATCGATAGCAGTAATGCCGGTAAGCACCGGTTCGTGTACGCTTCTGCGGTCAATGACGCCCGGAGCGGTGTTTTCTACCAAGCCCTGTTCTTTGGTCTTGATTTCACCCTTGCCGTCTAGCGGCTTGCCCAGCGGATCCACAACCCGGCCGATAAGCTCTGGTCCAACTGGCACTGAAAGCACCTTGCCGCTTAAAGCTACCCGGGCACCAGCTTCTACCATCCGGTCATCGCCAAGCAGTACGGCGCCAATTTCATCTTCCAGCAAGTTCAGGGCGAAGGCTGTAACCTTCTGGCCATCAAGCCCCTCGATCTCTAGCATCTCGGAGTAGCCGCAACTGCGCAGGCCGTAAATCCAGGCTATGCCGTCGCCGATTCGGGTAACCACGCCGCTGGTCTGCTCCTGGCCGCTGGCACGCAAATCAGTAATGGCTTTTTTGACTTCCTCGCTTAACGACTTGGCATCAAATGCCGTTTTTGGCATCTAGAACTCCTCCCGTATGTCAGACAATGCCCGGGCGACGGTTTTATCCCAGGCGTAGGTAGCAGTTTCTATCCGCATGCCGCCAAGCACTTTCTTATCTGTCAGCTCATCTAATATCACGTTATCGACTTTAGCCGCGCCTTTAACGAACTTTTGGATATCGCGTTTTAGCGATAGGGTCAGCGGAAAAGCACTGGTTACTTTAACGTTGGCGACTTTGCCGCGGCTTTCTAGCTCCCAGGCGATATCGGCAACCAGCATGTCGGCTTCTTTGGCACGCTTACTTTCGAGCAGTACGGAAGCCAGCTCACGGGCAACTATCACGACCGGCTGGTCGGCAATTAACTGGGCAGCGCCATAACGGGCTAAATGCCTGCGCGACAGTAAAATCATGATTTGAGCTCCTTGATGGCGGTTTCCACCAGCTGCTTATCGGTTTCTTTGTCAAGTTTTTGACGGACTACCCTTTCGGTGGTACGGATTACTAAATCTGCCAGCTCACTTCTTAGTTCCTGGTGCAGCCGCTCGTGCTCCTGTGCCAGGTGGGCTTGAGCGTCCTTGATAATCCGGCCAGCTTTTTCACCGGCGGCGGACTCGGCATCGGTAATCACAGCCTTGGCTTTTTTGCTAGCGTCAGTTAACGAAACGTCGGCCTGTTCGCGGGCCCTATGGAGTAGTTTATCGGCTTTTTCTTCCGCAGCTTTCAGCGTCTCTTCGGTCGCTTTGGCTTGCTCCAAACTACGTTCTAGCGCCTCGCGCCTTTTTTCGAGTGTAGCTACCAATCTGGGAAAAACCCAGCGACTTAAAATTAAAAGGACTATCAGGAAAGTGATTAGCTGGAATATAAATGACTTTAGGTTAAGTCCCAAGCTGGAAATCCCACTGGAGCTGCTACTAAATTGAGACACTAGTTGTATCAACTACGCCACTCCCATCCGCAAGACTCGCACATGTGAGCATAGTCCAAGGAAAAAGCGAGCACCGCAAAAGAACTGTATTTGACATACAGTGAATGCGAAGCGCAGTTTTTAACGCAGGAATGTGCCATATGTGCGAGTCCTTGCTAACTAGTTGTAAATACGATTAGTAGTACGAAGGCCAAAACGGCGTCGACCAAACCGGCCATAACAAATGCGGTCGATAATATCCGCCCTTGCATTTCCGGATTGCGGCCGATAGCGCCAACGGCTGAAGCGCCAATCAGTCCGACGCCGATAGCCGGGCCAATAGCACCAAAGCCGATGGCCAAGCCTTTGATTAATGATGGATCTACGTGGTTCATACCTGCTCCTTTTACTTAACTTACTTCTTGTAACCTTTGCTCATTGTCGCGATCTTGAACGGAATTACTGTGCTTCTCGCTATCCTCTGTAGCAACTGCTATATAAGTAGCGCTCAGCATCATGAAAACATAGGCCTGGATAAGGGAAAAGAAAATTTCCAGCAAAACGACTGGCACTGTAGCTATCCAGGCAAAATTACCAGCCAGTTGCCCAACAGCGCTAATCAGTACTTCGCCAGCATAAATCACTCCAAACAACCGCATGGACAGCGTGACGATTCTCAGCAGCTCACTGAATATTTCATTAAGCCCCATGAAGATGTTCAAGGGATTCCACAACGGCCGGGCAAAATAATGGCGAAAATGCTTGCTTAGTCCGAGTTGGCGCAAGGCATAAAACTGCACCAGGCCGATGGTCAGTAAAGCCATGGACAGGGTGGCATTAAGGTCGGTTGTGAAAGGCCGCAGTAGAGGTGTGATTTGGCCGCCGCTGCGGGCGGTAATCGTACCGACGCCCGGTAGTATGCCTGAGCCCGACAGATTACCAATTAGGATAAAGGTAAACAATGTTGCCAGCAGAGGCAGGTGCTTGAGGGCTTTTTTACGATCACCAAAAGTATCAACCGCCACACCCCAAATTCCCCCGATTAAAAGTTCCGTGTAATAGGCCAGATGTGAGCGCGGGTGCAACTGGGTTGAGCGCACTGCGGCTAAAAGCAGTAGAACCGTAAAAACAGCAGTAATTATGCCAAAGAACATAGCATTGGTGACAGGCAATGGTCCGATACTAAATAACTTTTGGGCGGCTAGCGGCTCTATATCTAAGCCAAAAGCGGATAAAGCCAACATATTAAAAAATCCCACCCGCGGTCAGGCTAACGGCTGGCAGCGATCTTTCACTGGTCGTTTGGATTTTCCCACAAACCATTTGCTTATTAGTCTAGCAGTTTTAACCCTTGTCGCCAAGAGTCAATTAACTGGCCAGTGTTAACGCCTGGTCCATACCGAAAAAAGCTGCCGGTTAATAGTTTATAATAACTAAGTAGTGTCAAAATCGGTCATTGTGGCCCGCAATGCGGTGAAGAACTTCGGTGATATCAAAGCCGTCAGAGGAATCAGCTTTGAAGTGGAATCCGGGGAAATTTTTGCGTTCCTCGGGCCTAACGGTGCTGGCAAAAGTACTACCATCAGCATGCTGACCACCATGCTTAGGCCAACCAGCGGCACGCTTTTGCTGAACGGACACGATGTGACCCACGAACAGGATTCAGCCCGCAAAGCTTTTGGAATAGTTTTTCAGGATCCGGCGCTGGAAGAAGAGCTAACAGCTTACGAAAACATGCAGATCCACGCCGTTTTATACCACGTTCCCAAACCGCAGCAAAAAGCCAGTATAGAAGAGCTGCTTAGATTAGTAGATCTTTGGGGACGCAAGGATTCGTATGTAAAAACTTTTTCGGGCGGTATGCGCCGCCGGCTGGAAATTGCCCGCGGCCTGCTGCACCATCCGGAAATTTTATTTTTGGATGAGCCGACGTTGGGGCTAGATACCCAGACCCGCAACCTATTGTGGGATTACGTGAAAAAACTTAACGATACCAAAGGTACGACCATATTCTTTACCACGCATTATTTAGATGAGGCTGAAGCCGTAGCCGACCGCATCGCCATTATCGACCATGGACAAATTGTCGCTACCGGCTCAGTTGAGCAACTGGCCAGGCAAACTAAGACTACAAGTTTGGAAGAGGCCTATCTGGAGCTTACCGGTAGGGAAGTCCGCGATGAAACCAGTCTGAGCAACAATGGCTTAAATGTCCGTACAGCTCGCAGAAATGAGAGGCTCCGCTAGTGGATGCTGTTTACATTCTTTGGCTGCGGCAAATGAAGCGCTACGTACGCAGCCGTTCACGGGTATTGGGCGCCATCGGCCAGCCAATTCTGTTCTTGCTGGCTCTGGGCTACGGCCTGGGCTCGGTTTATAAAAAAGCCGGAGAGGGAAACTACCTGCAATTTTTGGTACCGGGCATCATTGTGCAAACAATTTTATTTTCTGGCGTCTTCTGGGGTATTCAAATCCTATTCGATAAGCGCTTCGGCTTCTTAAAAGAGATGCTGGTGGCGCCGGTCTCGCGCTTGCGTGTCTTGCTGGGTAATGCCCTAGGCGGCGCCACAATCTCGTTGCTCCAAGGCCTTTTCGTACTGGTAATTTCGATTGCCCTGGGTTTTCGGCCATATAACTGGGTCTATTTTCCGGTAAGTTTCCTGGTAATGTTGGCGCTTTGCCTGGCGCTGACTAGTTTTGGCGCCGGCTTGGCTAGTATCGTGGAAGATTTTCAGGGGTTTCAGGGCATCAACAACTTTATTATTTTCCCACTGTATTTTCTATCTGGCGCATTGTACCCCTTGACCAATGTGCCGACGTTTCTGCGCGTTATGTCTGAGGTTAATCCATTGACATATTGTGTTGATGCTTTGCGTTATACCATGATCCACCAATCGCACTTTGGCTTAGCCAAAGACCTGGTTGTAATCACTATTATGCTCGTAGTTTGCGTGGCTTTTGCCGTCAATCGCTTTAACCGCATCCAAGCCTAGTCTTGTGTGCGATGGGTTAAATCTATCCCAGCCTATATACTTATATATATGAAAAACCAGCCGATAGTTTTGGTGGTTTTGGGCATCAGTGGCGACCTTAGTCACCGCTACCTATTGCCGGCATTGGCTGAGATTAAAAAAGCCCGGCAATTACCGCCGGATTTTAAAGTTTTGGGTATCAGCCGCCGCCAGCTTGCCCCCAAGGATGTTTATAGCGGTAGCACTAGAACACTGTCTGCGATTACCGAATTTCTACAGATGGATTTTAGCCGGCCCGCAGACTATCACAAACTCAAGCTGCGGCTAAAAAAACTTGCCGGCCCACGTCCCCAGATAATTTTTTATTTTGCCGTGCCGCCGGATGCCACGCCAGCGATAATCGGCCACTTGGGTGCGGCCGGGCTAAACGGCCCAAATGTTAAATTGCTGCTGGAAAAACCTTTTGGCACCGACTTGTCTTCCGCCCGGAAGCTTGTTAGACAAACTGCCCAATATTTCAAAGAAGGCCAAGTCTACCGCATAGACCATTACGTTGCTAAAGAAGTAGCCCAAAACATCAGCATTTTTTTAGGTAGCAACGTGCTATTTAGAAAAATCTGGGATAAGGAATTCATTGATTACATAGAAATCGTGGCCGCCGAGGCTATCGGACTGGAAGGCCGGGGGAATTTTTATGAGAAAACTGGCGCCCTGCGCGACATTGTCCAAAGCCACCTGTTGCAACTGGCGGCACTAACCCTTATGGAGCCGTGCCCGGACCAGTTTGATTTTAGCGAGCTGCCCAAGCGGCGGCTAGAGGCTTTGCGGTCCCTGGTTGCCCCGCCGCCGGCCAAACTACCAGAAACGGTTTTTCGGGCGCAATACAAAACCTATAGGCAGGAAATCGGCAATCCTGATTCTGTTACGGAAACTTTTGTGGCCTTGCAGCTGCATTCAATGGCTCCCCGTTGGCGTGGTGTGCCGGTCTATCTGGCCACTGGCAAGAAATTGGACCAAAAACTCACCCAGATCAGGATAAACTTCAAAAAAACCAGCGCTAGCCACTCCAATGCGCTAGTCATCCGGCTCCAACCGCGCGAGGGTATCGAGCTGGATTTGTGGGTCAAGCGCCCGGGCTACGACAAGGCGCTAGAGAAAAAAACCTTGAGTTTCTCTTTTGCCCAAAACTTTGACCACCTGCCTAACGCCTACGAGCAGGTGCTGGTGGATGCCATACGCTCCGACCAAAGCCTTTTTACCAGCAGCCAGGAAGTGCTAGCCAGTTGGAAAATTCTGCAGCCAATTTTAGACTTCTGGCAGCAGGATTCTAGCGACCTACAGTTTTACAAACCGGGCAGCTCTGTCGCAGAGGTGCTTGGCGAGGAAGAGGTGTGGAAATAATTAGACAATCTGACCCTAGCGCGGCTACTGAATATCTCGCCCGCATCATCAACTCTAAACTGGAAATGGGGCAAAATGTTTTGTGGCTAGTAGCCGGCGGTTCGGCTATCAAGATAGCTGCTCTGGCCAGCAAGAAATTGCGCAAGCCTCTCAAGAATCTTACTGTGACTTTGACTGATGAACGCTACGGGCCGGTAGGCCACAAAGATTCCAATTGGCAACAGTTGCTTGAAGCTGGATTTCGCTTGGACGGAGCTAGCCTGCAACCCGTTCTACGAGGCAAAAGCCTTAGCCAAACGGTTAAAGAATATAGTACGGTTCTCCGGACTGGCCTCAAAGCCGCTGATTACTCTTTAGCGCTGGCCGGTATGGGCCCGGACGGGCACATTTTTGGTATCAAACCGGGCAGCCCGGCCGTGGTTGGCGGCGAGGACGTGCTGGGCTACCAATGGGACGATTACATCCGCATAACCCCCACCATCAAGCTCATCAAACAACTGGACGAGGTAGCGGTTTACGCGGTAGGCCGGGAAAAATGGCCGCAACTTAAACTACTCAAGGAAGATATCAGCGCCGATAAACAGCCGGCTCAGCTCTTAAAGCAACTCAAAAAGGTTATAATCTTTACTGACTACAAAGGAGATATCAAGTGAATCCCGTTAGAGCCAGTATGACTTACGTTTATGTTCTTCGCAATCCCGAAAACGGCAGGCTATACACGGGATGCGCGTCTGACCTACGGAAACGCTTAAGCCAGCATCAATCAGGAAAGTCCACTTACACCAAATTTCGAGGTCCATACGAGCTGATATATTATGAAGCTTGTATGAACTCGAATGACGCCTTCGCAAGAGAAAAGTATCTAAAGACAGGAACGGGTAAACGCTACCTAAAAAATAGGAACAAGCGTTTCCTGGCTCTAACGGGATGAAAATAGCTATCAGTGGACTGGGGCGGATGGGCGGACAGATTGTCCGCAAGCTGGCCGAGGGCGGGCACGAAGTAATTGCCAATAACCGCAGCCCCGAGCCGATTGACGAAGCGGTCAAGCATGGAGCCAAGGCCGCTTATAAAAAAGAGGACGTGGCGGCGGCCTTTGCCAGCCAGCCGGTGGTGCTTTGGATCATGCTGCCGGCGGAAATTATTGATGTCCAACTGGACGAGTGGCTAAAAATCCTGCCGAAGGGCAGTTTGATTATTGACGGTGGCAACTCGGACTTCCGCCACGATAAAGCCCGGGCAGAAAAAGTCAAAGCCGCCGGTAGCAGTTTTATGGATGTCGGCACCAGCGGCGGCGTGTGGGGTTATAAAAACGGCTTTTCGATGATGGCTGGCGGCGATGAGGCATCGTTCAAGCAGTTAGAGCCGGTCCTTAAAACTCTCGCCCAGCCCAGCGGCGCCTACCAATATTTTGGCGGCAGCGGAGCAGGGCATTTCGTCAAGATGGTCCACAACGCCATCGAGTACGGCATGATGGAAAGCCTGGCCGAAGGCTACCGCGTGCTAAAAGAGGGTCCGTATAAAGAGCTAGATTTAGCGGCTGCTGGCGAAGTTTGGCAGCACGGCAGCGTGGTTACTTCTTGGTTGAACGAACTGACGCGCCAGGCGCTGAGCGAAAATCCAAAGCTCGAGGGGATTGATGGAGTGGTGGCCGAAAGCGGCGAGGCCCGCTGGACGCTGGAAGTCGCCGAGCAGTACGGCATTGATACACCGGCAATCAGACAAGCGTTTGACGTGCGCTTAGCCAGCCAAAAAGGGCAGGTAACCTTCGCCACCAAACTGCTTGCCGCCGTGCGCAACAAATTCGGCGGCCACGACCTAAACCCTCGCCCCTGACTTTTCCCAGACATTCGGCTAACTTGACGCATCTGATGTCAGAAACAGGCTTGCTGCGGAACTCCTCGCTAGATTGCCACCCGGCAATCTAGCTTCGTCAGACATTCCTCGCACCCAAGGGCGCCTCTTTTTGACATCATCTGCTCAGGCTCGCCTCGAGTCTGGCTAAAAGTTAGGGGCTCGGTTAACTTTTTCGAACTATAGTGCTCGCGGCCCCCATCAAAATGCTTGACTTGTTAAGTATTTCTTGAGGTGCGTCCGGTTCAGATCGGGACTATAATAAGAGAATCATGGAGCATCCTTTAGCGGAGCGTATGCGTCCGCATAAATTATCAGAGGTGGTCGGCCAAGCCCACATTTTGGGCGAAGGCAAAATGATTCAGCAGTTGGTCAAAGCCGGCCAGCCGTTCAGTTTGATCTTTTGGGGGCCTCCGGGCAGCGGCAAGACCACGCTGGCACGCATTATCGCTAGCGAGATGAAGGCCGATTTTATTGAATTTTCTGCCGTTAATACCGGCAAAGCCGACGTAACAAAAGTTGTCGAGAGAGCTAAAAGCAACCTACAGGGCGACACCACGAAAAGTCCGGTCAAGACCGTCCTTTTCGTGGATGAAATTCACAGGTTTAACAAAGCCCAACAAGACGCCTTTTTGCCGCACGTCGAAAGCGGGTTAATAACGTTAATAGGTGCGACCACCGAGAACCCTAGCTTTGAAGTTATCACGCCTTTGTTATCTCGTAGCCGGGTAGTGGTGCTGGAGCCGTTAACCAAGGCCGAAATTATAAAAATTATTAAGCGGGCAGCTAAAGCCGAAAAACTTAGCGCCAAACGTCTGCCGGCCGGAGGCATCGATATGCTGGCCGAAATTTCCGGCGGCGATGCCCGCATTGCACTGAGCAACTTGGAACTGGCTCTGCAGCTTACCAAAGGCGCGATAACTCCTGAAGTTGTCCAGTCTGCCGCACAAAAGCGGGTGCCGGGTTACGACAAGGCCGGCGAAAACCACTACAACATCATCAGCGCCTTCATTAAATCCATGCGCGGCAGCCAGCCTACGGCGGCACTTTATTATATGGCGCGGATGCTGCAGGCCGGGGAAGATCCAAAGTTTGTGGCCCGGCGGATGGTGGTTTTTGCCAGCGAAGACATCGGTTTGGCGGCACCGGCAGCCCTGAACTTGGCGGTTTCTACATTCCTAGCCGTAGAGCGGATTGGTATGCCGGAATGCCAAATTAACTTGTCGCACTGCGTGACGGTGCTGGCTCGTGCGCCAAAATCACGAGAGTCTTACAATGCTTGGGGCAAGGCCCAAGTCGCCGCCCGTGAATATCCCGACCTGCCGGTGCCGCTGCAGCTGCGCAACGCCCCGACCAAGCTGATGAAAGACCTTGGCTACGGCAAAGGCACGAAATGGGAAGCCGGCTTCAAGCATCCTAAAGGTTTTTTGCCGGACGAACTGCAAAATCTGGACTTCTTTAGATGAGATAGGACGTAAATTAATGGCGATAGAACTTAGCGATGACGAGAAACAAAAGCTCAAAGACTTGAAGGATTTGTTGAAATTTGGTCAAGAACAAGTTACGTCTATGAATGTTGGCTGGCATCAAATGAAGCGCCGTAAGCAAATTTTGTCTCAAATGTTTGCGGCAGTCCATAGCCAGATAGAAAGCATAAGTATCTTGCTCGACGGTGGGAGAACCTTTTCGGTGGAGATTTTGCTTCGACCGGTTCAGGAAACGCTAATAAACGCGAATTACATCTTGGCAGGCAGAAACAATAATACGGCTAATAGATTTCTTGTTGGGAGCAACCATAAACTCATTGGCCAGATAAATAAGATGATCAAGTACCTTCAATCGAACCCACATTATAATTCGGGATCGCCTATGCTGACTGTCGCGCCCCTTCAGGAGGCACTCAAAAAACGAGAAAAAGAAAACAAGGCTTATTTACGTCGCTTCCCCTACAGAATACTTCTTAAAGAACCGTCGGTAGAAGAAAGAGTTATGGAGATTGATAAAGAGTATCTTCGCTTGAAACATAAACCCCCACTAATCGCTCAACAGTGGATGTACCTTACACAGTACTGGCTGCTTAGTGAGCAGGTTCATCTTAGTGCCAGAGGACTGTTAAACTATACGGTCGTAACCGATCAAGGCGTTACGCTTCTACTCGATGGTGATAAAAAAGATATAGATAAGTATATTGTCATTTCTTCGGCCATGTATTTAGAAATGCTCTATATTCTTAACTTCCAGTTTAAAATACCGCCGAAAAAAGAATTAGCTACTTGGCGAAAAAGAATAAAAGCCAATTCAAAATCAACATTCAGCTAGAGCGACTGAACAATATACGCTCAAAATAAACGAGCGGTTCAGCCAGGTCTCACTCTGACTTTTTAATTGGTCTTGTTTTACGTGGTTTAGGTAGTTTATTTTCCGACATACTTTAATTTACCGCTAAAGTTAATAAACTAACAATGCTTCCGAGAAGAAAAAGGGCAATGACTGGATTGAATAAACTGGCTTTCTTAGTTGTTATTGTGAATGACTCGTCATAACTTTTTTCCGCGTCAGAAATCAATTGCAAAATTAATTCTCGGCTATCCATTTCAGTGTAATCCATATTATCGGCTACTTTTACGGTGGCGCTATGGTAGTTCCTACTCCAAATTCCTATGGTTGCCAGAAGTACCGACAAGGCAAGAAGAGCTAAGCCGACAAAAATAAATAGCTGCCACTTCTTCACATTGCTAACAACCAATGTAATCACTAACAAATCGGCGGCTAACAGCGTGTTGAGCTTGCTTTCGATTGCGTCGTCGGCTGAATGAATCATAGTAAGATTCTGGCAAACACCCTGATATAGAGCTATTAAGCCATCAGTGTTCTTTTTCATAAACAAATTATACGCTCAAAAGGGACGGCCGGTTAGGCGACGGGCGGGGTCAGGTTTAGGTCGGATACATCTTTTGCAACCATAAACAAAACCTAAATTCTGGGGTTTGGGGCTAGAATGTAGGTAATGAAAGCGTATTTTATCCCCGGAGCGTTTGAGGACTTGAACTCAAGTAACTATAAAGCCGTACTGGATGTCTATAAGGACGTCGGCTACGATCCAAAATTCGTGAAGATTGATTGGGCATATAGAACGATGGATGATTATGTGGAGCAAGCTAGGGGGGAGATATCAAAAGGAGACTTGCCCAACTCACTCCTTAGTGGCTTTTCTTTCGGTTCAATAATTGCTTTATCAATCGCAGCAGCAGTAAATCCTAAAAGACTTCTACTCTTTTCATTATCACCGTATTTTAAAGAGGATTTCCCTATAACAAAATCATGGGAAGTATGGGCTGGTAAGAAGCGAGTAGAAAATCTCAGGAAGTTATCTTTCAACGAGCTAGCGCCTAAGATACAATGTCCAACGATTTTATTTGCCGGTACCAAAGAGGTGAGAAGGTACGGCGACAAAAGGGAGAGAGAAGCTCATAAGCGGATTGCCGGTAGCAAATACATAATTATTCCCGGCGTAGGCCACGACGTGACACACCCAAAATATGTTGAGGCCGTTAGAGAAGAACTTGCAAAAATATAAATTCTGGGGTTTGGGACGGGCGGTTAGGCTTTTGAATTTAGTTTTCGGGCTCTGTAGTAGCAATAAATTGTCACCACTAGCCCAACTGTCGCCCAAACAAAATCTACGCGGTTGACCCTTTCGCCAGGGTCGGCGCCAAAAGCACCTGTTGCTGTAACAAGCGCGGAAATAAGTGGCACTACCATAACTACCAGCCCGACCAAACCGGCCAAAAGCCAATAATTATTGATTTTCATAACTCGGATTATACGCCTGCCTGCCGGCAGGCTGGCTCAAAAGGGGCGGGGGAATAGAGCCCGCAAGACTCTATTGCCAGGCCTTTTCACTTTTGTTGATGTAGTGGTCAAAAGCTGTTTCCAGCCCGCCTACTACTTCAGCGGCAGTTTCACAAAGGGCAGCGCACTTCGGGTCCCCAGTTTGTTCGCCGTGTTGCCTTAGCTCATCCCTAAGCATTTTTATTTTGTGATGTAAGTCTTGAAATTTGTCGTCCATCCTAAACCCCCTTATGTTATATCTTAAGGATAACATGGGAACGAGGCAGGGGAATAGCGCCCGCCGGGGCGCCGGTTAGGTTTGTTATGATTAGTTTATGTTTAAAGAAACACAAGAACGCTCCATCGTTAAGTCCGTATCATTTAGGGTTCTAGTCGTCATCTCAGACCTCGTCATCACCTATTTAATAACTAAAAAGATTATTGTCACAGTGGCGATTACTGTCTTTACCAATCTAGCCAGTACCGTTTTCTATTTCCTGCACGAGCGGTTTTGGAACAGTATAAGCTGGGGGAAGACCAGCAGCTAGAATTCAACGACTTGGCCGGCTGGTTAGGATATCAGCGATTCAAGATCTTCAATAACTTGCTTTTCGTCTTTTGCGACGACTCCGTACATACCTAACCGTGTGGCGGCTTCGACATTTTCCGGGTCATCGTCGATAAATACGGATTTCTCCGGGTCAACTTTCATAGTCTCGATCACATGTTGGTAAGCTGCTGGATCGGGCTTGCGAAGTCCGATTTCATGCGACAGGAAAACATAGTCGAATGGTTCGAAAAGTCCGCTCTCGCGAACCGGCTTGGCATGCGGCTCGATGGTGTTTGAAAGTACCGCCAGTTTCATGCCTTTACCCCCAAGTGCCCGAATATACTCTAAAAGCTCCTCGTTATTTTCGAATGTTTCGGCGAATGGCCGGCCCAAAAGGTCTTCTTTAACGCCGACATCTCTAGTTTTGTGTTGGTCGGCGACTCTTTTCCAGAATTCTCCTTCGTCAATTTTACCGCTGCCTAGCAGGGGAATGAGCTCACCCCAAATGGCGTCAATGGTCGCCTGATCCACGCCAAGTTCCTTTTTCAAATTATCACCAACCACCGAACCCGGTGATTTTATTAAGACACCGCCCGTATCAAAAATGGCTGCTTCAATCATCAGATGACATTATACGCTCAAAAGGGGCGGGCTTATCTCGAAAATTAAGCTAAAACTCAGTTTGGCTTTGCTAAACTGGCGTGACATATGAATCCCGTTAGAACCTCACTTAACTTCCAACCTATCTTTGGCGTCTTGAATCGCCCGCGTGCTTCGTCGTATGAATTAATTATGAAAGTTTTTGAGGTCTAACGGGATGAAAAAACCGCTACTGATTATTATGACCGTCGCTATTTTAGGGACGCTCGGTCTTTATATCAACCCAGGCCATAACACTTCAGCTAAGCTAGTCTCATCGCCGGTTTCTGCTACTGGTTCGTCCAACCAGAGCAACAGCTCCACAGCCGGCAGCTCAGCTTCGCAAACAACAACAGCTAGTTCTACGACATATAAAGACGGCACTTATACCGGCAGCGCGGCTGATACGCCTTATGGCGTTGTGCAAATTGCAGTTGTAATTAACAGCGGCAAAATCACTGACGTGAATTTTTTGCAAATGCCAAGCGACCTAGCACACTCCCAGGAGGTGACCACCGTCGCCGAACCGCTGCTTAAACAGACCACCCTGCAGGCCCAGAGCGCCAATATCGAATTTGTTTCTGGCGCAACCAGCACCAGCAATGGCTATGAACAATCCTTGCAAGCTGCCCTTGACCAAGCCGCCCAGGCCTAGCGGCACTTAACATTTATCATTTGTCATTTAGCATTTATTTTGGCATTCAGCCATTTGTCATTGCCGCTACAATGTCCAAATGTTACCTGTTAAATAAATGTGAAATGTTAAATGTAAAATGGTAAATGAATGAGACGCGTCGAATTCATTATGGGTATGCCCATAAGCATTGATATTCCAGCTGCCTGCAGTGAGGCGCCGTTTACGGCCGCCTTCAAGTGTTTGGAGGCTATTGATAATCGCTTTAGCCTCTATAAACTCGGCAGTGAACTTAGTAAATTCAGGCGCGGCGAAATCAAACAGGCAGATTTAAGCGCTGAGATGAAGAATGTGATGAGAGCCTGCAAGCGAGCCGAAAAAGATACTGTTGGCTACTTTTCGGCCTATTTCGACAGCAAGTTTAATCCTACGGGTTATATCAAAGGTTACGGAATTAAGGAGGCGGGGGAGGCGATAGAAAAGGCCGGCTATAAAACTTATTGTATCGGCGCCGGCGGCGACATCCTGGCTCGTTCCAATAGCGACAAAGTCTGGAACATCGGCATTCAAGACCCTCGCGACAGATCAAAAATACTTAACACGTTAAGTATTTTTAGCGGGGCGGTTGCTACCAGCGGAACCTACGAACGTGGGCCGCATATCATCAACCCCAAAACCGGCCAGTCGGCTGATGAGCTGCTGAGTATGTCTGTGGTTGGCAAAAACATAATCAAGGCCGACATTTTTGCTACGGCAGCTTTTGCTATGGATAAAGCCGGAATCAGTTTTATGAACCGGCAGGCAGGCTACGAATGCCTGGCAGTTGCTCTGAACGGCGTAATCTATATGAGCGGCGGTATGCTAAAGCTGCTCAACCATAACCGGGAAAATAATCTGACTTGATTCGGTTAAGGCCCACGCCCATATCCAAAAGTGATTCCCGCACTGATTTCACAAATCCGTAAGGCCCAGACAAATAAAAATGCCGCTCTCGCCAGTCCGGCAGATTCTCGATGATAGTTTGCTGGTCGAGACTGCGCTTGGAAGTATCAAAATAATTGGTCGTAACGCCATAAGGTTCGGCTTGTTTGAACAGTTCCGTGAAGGCAAACTGGTCGGATCCGTTGGCGGTATAGAGCAAATTGATTGGCCGCTGCTGGCGGCTATCTACCACATATTTAATCATCGAACGGAATGGCGTGACGCCGATACCGCCGGCGATGAAAGCCAATTTTTTATTATTGTCATCAGGCAGGACAAAAGAGCCGGCAAGGTGCGAGGCTAATATCTTGCTGCCTGGCCTAGAAGTCGCTAGTGCTTTTTTGAAATGGCTGGCCCGGCGTGGCAAACGAACCGTAAACATTAGCTGGTTTTCGGTTGGTGATGAAGAAAGTGTCAAATAACGCCGGTTACCGCGGCTGTCGCTATGGTGAAGCGGCAGCGTCCATTCCAAGTACTGCCCGGGCTTGAAATTAAAAGCGCCGTGGTAAGTAAAGACGAAACTATATATCCCCTCGGCCTCTTTGCGCACGCTACTTAAGCTCAACTCCAACCGCTTGCCGCGTTCCAGTGCGTAGGCAAAAACATTGCCGATCAGCAGAGCTTCTTCTGGGGCCAGCCGCAAACGGTTGACGCTATATAGGACGGCTACCAAAACGGCGTACGGCATATAGCGCATAGCCAAGTCCGGTGACGTTAAAGGTTCGGTCAGCATGATGAAAGCAAAAAACATCACGGCGGTACCAGATGCCGCTAGCCATATGGTGTGCAGGGCCGGAGCGCCATCAAATTGGTGATGTAGAAACACACCGTAGACCAGTACAAAACTTGCGACCATTAAGAAGCGTTTCATTTTACGCATTATTAATAAGCCGCCAACCAGTACTAGCGGTGCCAGTACTGCCGTGCCGACCCACCAGCTGGCATACTGCCCAAAAAATACTCCGGCGACAACGGCGCCAGCTGCGGCCGGATTAAGGATATGACGCCGGCCGATGGTCAATAAGTACTTAGAAGCAATGGCAGCAAAACCCGCTCCTACCAGAATCGCGAAACCCTTCGAGGTGGTCGCTGGACTCATAATTAGGGCCAAAATCAACGCCGTTATGTAATCAGATTCAAAATTACGGGCGATGTTTAAAACGCGGGCGAAAAACTCCCCGCTTAGCCGGCAAATTATCACCAGCGCCAGCGCAGAAAAAACGATGGCGTGCCAGCTAAAGGGAGCATTCCCCCTGAAACTGGCCAGCGTAGCCCAGCCTAGAACCGTCAAGAGGAAATAGAGTAATAAGCGGTAAGAAGTTATGCCATCAAGCAGGCTATCGATAAGATCTAGTGGCCGCTGATAAAGTTTCGCCGCAAAATTCATAATTTGTCTAAATCATAACAACAGAATTAGCTGAGATTTAGCTAAGAACGGCGAGGAGAACTTAGCCGCGAGAACACTGGGCGCATAGGCCGTAAACTTCTAGTTGATGGCCGCGTGGCGAGAAACCATCCTTGGCCACCGTGCTGTCGATCATGGTCTCTAGCATAGGGTTGGCGGGCAAGGGGTATGTTTTATTGCAATTGGTGCAATAAAAATGGTGGTGGTGGGCATGAAATACGTCGCTTAGCTCCATTTTATATTTCCAGCCGATATTCAAACGGTGGACAATACCCAAACGTTCAAATAGCTCCACGGTGCGATAAACTGTCGCCCGGTCAACTTTGCCGGCAGCTCTCTGGGACAAAACTTTCATACTTTGCGGCTCCTGGTTTAGTAAGAGGTCAAATACGATTTTGCGTGGCTTAGTCAGACTGGCGCCGTCTTTCTTTAAAAGCGCTTTAAGAGTGTTGTGTTGCATACCTAGTAGTAGACTTTCTGTTGGCTTAAATTTTTCACCTCAGTCAGCTTCCCTCTAAGCATTCTATGTAAAGCTCTATCCCCTGCCGTGGTCTTTAGATATTTTTCACGGCGTCTGCCGTCTGCCTCTTTAGCATGCGCCTCGTAATAAATTAACTCCCAGGGCTTATAGCCTTTTGTAGAAAAAATTAAGCCCTTATTGTGTTCTGCAATCCTCTTCTTAAGATCATGCGTAAAACCTACATAGAAGCTCTTGCTGACATTAGAGTATAAAACGTAGACATAGCAGAACACTATAGAAAGCTCACTACTAGGCATATCAATATTGTATATTTTTGCGACAAATTTGCAAATATATTAGCGCTGGCTTTATGCTTTAGCCCATGCTCCCGATACTACTCTCTGGCGCCACTTTCTTTTCCACGCTCACAGGTGGAATCACGGCGCTAAGAAACCAAAAAATCTTACATCGTATTATGGGCTACACTGCTGGCGTGCTGCTGGGCGTAGTGGCTTTTGACCTGCTGCCGGAAATAGCCAATGAGGTAAATTCTACCCATACCGCTTTTGTGCGGCCGATGGTCGCGCTGGTACTAGCCTTTTTACTCTTTCATATTTTAGAAAAAACGATCTTGTTGCACTACGCGCAAGAAAAAGAATACGGCAAACATGTTCACCCAAAGGTCGGCATCGCCAGCGCGCTAGCGCTGTCCGGACACAGCTTTTTGGATGGTGTTGGCATCGGTCTTGGCTTTCAGGCCGGTAATGCCGTTGGTATTACTGTAGCTATAGCCGTCATCGCCCATGACTTTACCGATGGAATGAACACCGTGATTTTAATGCTGCATAATAAAAATGAAGCCAGCCGAGCCAAAAAGCTACTATTCCTAGATGCCATCGCGCCGGTTTTGGGGGCAGCTTCCACCTTGCTATTCAGCGTCCCTGATAGGTGGCTGGTACTTTATCTTGGTTTTTTTGCTGGTTTCTTGCTCTATATCGGAGCCAGTGATATTTTGCCGCAGGCTCACAGCAAGGATTCCTCACGTACAACTATCGGCCTGACGGTTCTTGGTACGATCTTTATGTTTGTTGTCACACGCTTTGCCTAGTAGTAAACTTTCGATTCGTCCGCATATTTGCGGGCTCGCTCAAAAGTCTACTACTGGGTATAATTAAGAACACGATGCTAAAAATAAAACTTGTCGCCGTTATTTTAGTTATAGCTGCTGCCGGTTTTTTTGTTTACCACCACCAAACTACGGTTAAACAAGTAACCCAAAAAGCGGCGGCTACCGCTAAAGCCGCTACCGCCAAAGCTGATGCCGCCAAGGCCGCGGCAGAAGAACTGGCCAGCCACTGCGCCGGCAACACGGCAGCCCAAGCGGTAATTGTCAGTATCAGCGCCCGGCATATGTGGGTCTGCGAGAGCAGCAAGACTGTTTACGATAATCCAGTTATAACTGGCATGGAAAAGTTGCCGGAAGATCTAACACCAGTAGGTACTTATAAAATCTATAGTAAACTAACAGATCAAACTTTAAAAGGCTGCGATACCACCGGTTGCTGGAACGACCCGGTCAGTTACTGGATGCCGTTTCTGTCTAATAAATATGGTGTTTATGGTTTCCATGATGCCACCTGGCGGGCCGCCAGCGACTTCGGCAATATAGATCCTAATTCTTCCAATGCCTCACACGGCTGCGTCGAAATGCCGCTGGCCGCCGCAAAATGGCTCTATGGCTGGGCACCGGTTGGCACGACCGTTACCATACAGAGTTAGAAATTTGCGTATAGCAAACAGGTACAGTAACCTCTTGCAAGATTCTCGTCCGGCTTGCAAGTACAGTCTTTCGGCGGGATAGGTATATTGCGCAAAGCATCTGTTATATCAAAAGTCTTACCATCCAAGCTTTTGCACGCAGTACAACCGGATGTCGAGACATCCACCCAAGCTGACTTAGCCCCCGCCTTTTTAAATAGCATCAAATTGTATCTTGCGCTTTGTAGTTGTGAGTTCCGAAAATCTGCATGGTTCTGCCATAAAAAATTAGCCATGCTGGATTCGAGCCAAGCTAAATGTTGAAAATTGCCCTCTTTGGCGAAACGGAGGCTCAACTGAACATGTACTGCTCGGGTAACATCTGTCCAGCTTGCTTGCATTCCCCATTTTTTGGTTAGTCTGTCGCGAGTTTCTTGATATGTTTCTTTAGTGACTCCGTAACCTGCAGTGTTGCTAAGCTGTTCGAATATATCAGATACAATTTTCTCTTTTTCGGTTAACAAAGTTTTATCAAAAAAAGGTTGCTTCCCACGAACGTAAATTATCTTGCCACACTCCGGGCACTTCGTGTCTCGTTTTGGTGGCTTACTTAGGACACTGCCGCAAGAAGGACAAGTTGTGTCGTTTTTCATGGTTTTAGTTTAGCATCAGCCTCGTGTTGCACTACCAACTTAAGCTACAATATAGGCATGCCCAGTAGTGAGCTTTCTGTGCTGTTTCGCAGTGAACAGTGTATATAACAAAGCTATACTTGGCAGGTAAAATATAGAAGTAAGTAAGTTTTGGCGAATAGCCAACAGAAAGTCTACTACTGGGTATGATTGTGGCGGTGATTATCTTAGGGGTTTTGTGCGTAGCCTTAGCAGGGTTTGTTTTTTGGAACTTCACAAAACCCAAGAAAAAGGATACGACCGAATCCGACGCCACCATGCTGCTTAAAGCCGATATGACGGAGCTCACCAAAGGCATGGCCCAGCTTAAAGACAGTCTGCAAAAACAACTGAGCGAACAACTTAGTAGCAGCAACAAGCAAATGGGCGTGCAACATGGTCAGAATATAAAAACCCTTCAAGAAGTAACACGTCAGCTAACGGAGATTGAACGAACCAACAAGAGCGTGGGAGATGTAGCAGACGGTTTGAAAACTCTACAAAATGTCCTACAGAACCCTAAGCAGCGAGGTGTTCTGGGCGAGTACTATCTGGAACAAGCGTTAAAAAACATGTTGCCTCCGGGTACTTATGAGCTCCAGTATAAATTAGGTGAAGGTCTCACTGTCGATGCAGTTATAAAATTTGGCGATAAACTGATTCCAGTTGACAGTAAATTCAGCTTGGAAAACTATAATCGGCTAGTTGAAGCCAAACCCGAAGAAAAGCCAGCATTGGAGCGTGTCTTTAAAGAAGACCTTAAAAAGCGTATCGACGAGACAGCCAAGTATATAAAACCCAACAGGGGCACCCTTAACCAAGCTTTTATGTATATCCCTAGCGAGGGCATTTACTATGACTTACTAGCTAACAAAGTTGGTGCTGGGGGCGTGAACAGCAGAAACCTCATCCAATATGCGGCTGCTGAAAAAAAGGTCACGGTCGTTGGCCCCAGCACGCTCGCAGCAAACTTACAGATTATCATTCAAGGTATGAGGTCTATACAGATTAATCAGGACACTGAAAGAATCCGTAAAAATATCGAGCAGTTACAGAAACATTTAGTATCACATTACGGCTATATGCAAAAGCTAGGCGGTAGTCTCAACACAACCGTCGGACACTTCAATACTACCTATAAGGAATTGGGCAAAATCGATAAAGACATTGTTAAAATTGCTGAAGTGGAACCGTCCGTGGAGCCGATGCTGCTAGATAAACCCAATCTTGAAGAAGACTAGTCTTTCAATAAATCAATGATTAAGGCGGCGGTCCAGCTAAAATTGGCGGCTCCGGCCGGTTCGCCAGTTAGAGGATTGTAGTACTCGTAAAAGCCGCTTTTGGCTACTAAATCCAGAGTTTTTTGGCGCAGCGACGCTGCCTCTTTACTAAAACCATATAGTCCAAGACCCTCGATGATTAGCCAATTAGTGTTTATCCAGGTTGGCCCTTGCCAGTATCGAAACGGATTAAAATATGGCGAACTAGCGGGGACACTAGGCACCGGCCACTTAGTCGCAAACTGCTTGGGCCTATTGAGTAATTCCACCAGCTGTTTGGCCCGGTCTTTGCTGATTGAGCCAGCATAAAGTGGCAGCAGTGTAGCAATAGTCGATTCTTCTATCAGTTTGTGGCTAATAAAACTACGGTAGTAATACTGGCCTGTAGATTCATCCCATAGTTGCTCCAGAGCGGATTCAGTTTTGTGTATCGATTGTACCAAATTGTCTGGCAATTTTTGCCCGATGGTCTTAGCTATCTCAGCCAGACGGGTATTGGCTTGGATCAAGATGCAGTTGAAAGCCAGATCCTCCACAGTGAAAAGCGAACGGGAAAAGAGAGCCTCGCTATTATAAGCTTTGCGCCGCAGACGGTGCATAGATGCCCAATAAGCCGCAGCTTCGATGTTGTCCATACGTTGGGCCAAGGTTGTATGCTGCGTATCTCGTCTGGCTAAGCCGATTATGCCACCAAGGTGGGCTTTTTCAACTAGGGTGAGCCAAAAAGGCATGTTATGTTTTCTGAGCTCGCTGATCCAAGGCGGAGCGTTATCTAGACCGCCTTCATAAGGATGCAGGAGAACGATCAGGCCCTCATTGTGTGGATTGCGCTCGCGGTATAGCCACTGGTGATATTCGATTAGCGGCTGGTACATTTGCCTGTACCAAGTGCGACGTTCTGGCTGCTTTAATTTTTGGCCAATGCGCACTACGGCCTCCGCCAACAGCGGCGGCTGGGTGACACCGCTGGTGGCTACCTTGTCGGGCGAGTAAGGACTGACATAACTACGCCAAAGTTCGCGGTCGCGGTGGTACTTATCATCGCTTGAGAAAATTATATTCGGTAGCATACCGTTGCTCCATTGGCCTTGTAGCAGACTGGTCAATTCGATTTGCGCCCGGTCGATATCAAGATGCCGCAAACCGATGGAAATAAGACAACTGTCCCATAGCCACTGATGCGGATATAAATCACCTGCCGGGACTGTCCATTTTTTGCGGTCATTGTGCGCCAGAACTTTCTTGGCCTCATCCAGCAGTTTTGACTCGTCTATAGCCATAAGCTTAAGTATATCTTGAAGTGCAACAATTGTTTATCAGGGGCGGCGAGCTGTTATACTGTAAAGCGAGTTATGGAGTATAAAAATCCCGAGATCGCAAAGGCTGCCAAACAGCTGAAAGATAAGCTTGCTAAGCTTGAAGATAAGCGGGCAATTTTACGCGCACCAGAGATGGCAGCTTTATACGACCGGCTTAAAACTTTGCCGGCAGGTAAGCCGCGAGCTGATTTTGGCAAAGAAGTAAATCACCTCAAATCCGACCTAGAATCCCTGACTCGAGAATCCCTACAAACTACAAACTACAAACTACAAACTATCGATGTTACTGCGCCGTTTGATATTAATACTCCAGTCGACCAACGCCCTGAGTTATTGCCAGCCAAAAACGGCAGCCGCCACCCTATTAACACCGAATTAAAGATTATTTTAGATATCTTTGGTCGGATGGGATTTTCGGTAGTAGAATCACGCGAGATTGACGATGATTACCACATGTTCAGCAGCCTGAATTTTCCGCCGGAGCACCCGGCCCGCGACGAGTATGACACGTTTGTAACTACTGAAGGGCTGATTGCACCGGCGCACACCAGCATCATGCAAAACCGCGTGATGAAAAGCCAAAAACCGCCGATCCGCGTTGTCATACCAGGCCGGGTCTTCCGCAACGAGGATCTTGACGCCCGACACGAGCACACTTTCTATCAGCTGGAAGGCGTTTATATCGATGAAGGCATCAATGCCGGTCACTTGGTCGCAACCATCAAAACTTGGCTAAGCGCTTACTACCAGAAAGATATAAAAATCAAAATCCAACCATTCTATTTCCCGTTCACCGAACCAAGTTTTGAATTCGCTGCCAGCTGTATTTTCTGCGACCAAAAAGGCTGCAATATCTGCAGCTATACTGGCTGGATAGAGCTTGGCGGCTGTGGCATGATCCACCCGAACGTCCTGCGCGAAGGCAGTATTGACCCGAAAATTTACACCGGTTTCGCTTGGGGCTTTGGCATAGATCGCCTAGTGATGCTTAAGTATGGCATCGAAGACATTCGATACTTTCATAGCGGCAATCTAAAATTCCTGAGGCAATTCCCATGAGTTTATTCACTGATACTATAAGTCAAAATCTTTATTGCAATGTTGCCACAGTGACTCTTGATGGCATGCCGTGGAACACTCCTCTTTTTTATGTGTACCATCAAAACAAGATTTACTGGTGGTCTCCTTTGAAAGCACAGCACTCCCAAAATATTATTCACAGACCAGAAATTTTCATTACTATATTTAACTCTCAGCTACCTGAAGGGAAAGGAAAAGGAATATATATTCGGGCGTCAGCAAAAGCGCTAGAAAACAATGTGCAAATCAGAGATGCTATAAAGATTTATAACGCACGATCCACCGTTTTTAAGCTATCAATGAATAATTCATCTGGCAAAGCCCCAACTAGGATATTTGTGGCACAGCTTGGAGAAAAATGGACCAACGTTGATGGCGAAGATCGCGGTTACTTTATTGACACCAGGGAGCCTATAGATGAAAGTTAGCGTCAACTGGATAAGATTTATTAACGATGAATATGGCTGCGCAGCCAATCCGATGCCGGATGGTATCAATGCTTTAGTTGAGAAAATTGGCGCGCAGCTCGGCGCTGTAGAAGAAGTTGTGAATCTTGGCAAAAAATATGATGGTGTTTTAGTCGTTAAAGTTGTCGCTTGCGAGAAACACCCAAACGCCGATAAGCTCACTTTCTGTCTGGTGGACGACGGCCGGGCGAACAAGAAGGTCAGACGCAACAAGGACGGTTTGATCGAGATTGTCTGTGGTGCGCCGAACGTCAAAGCCGGCCAGCTGGCAGTTTGGATTCCGCCCGGCGTGACTGTGCCCAGCACTTATGATAAGGAGCCATTTGTCGTCGAGCCCCGTGAGATAAGAGGTAAAACTAGCCATGGAATGCTAGCTAGTGCCAAAGAGTTAGCCCTGGGTGATAACCATGAAGGGATTGTGGTTTTAGAAAACGGTAAACCCGGCGACAGCTTCGCCAAAACACTCTGGCTGGACGACCACATCATTGATATTGAGAATAAAATGTTCACCCACCGGCCGGACTGTTTTGGCATGCTGGGCGTAGCCCGTGAAATCGCCGGCATCAACCACCAAGCTTTCAAAAGCCCAGATTGGTACCGCGAAAATGCTAGCTTGCCGGCTGACGGACGCAAAAACGTCCTGAAAATCACAGTCAAAAATGGCGTCCCGAAACTGGTCCCGCGATTTTGCGCTGTAGCTTTTAAAGACGTCAGAGTGGAGCCCAGCCCAGCTTGGCTGCAAAGTTTCTTGGTCCGCGTGGGCGTACGGCCTGTCAACAACATAGTGGACATCACCAACTTAGTGATGCTGGAAACCGCTCAGCCGCTGCACGCCTACGATTACGATAAGCTGCTAGTGCAGCAGAAACAAGAAACAGGAAACAAGAAACAAGAAGTAGTAATTGGAATTAGGCTGTCCAAAAAAGGCGAGGAGCTTAAATTACTGGGCGGCAAGACCATAAAACTAGATGGAAGCGCCGTGGTGATCACCGATGGCAACAAACCGATCGGTCTGGGCGGTGTGATGGGCGGCGCTGGCACCGAGGTCGATGAAAGTACCAAGAACATCGTGCTGGAAGTAGCCAATTTTGACATGAACCTGACACGTAAAACCGCCATGGCGTATGGTTTGTTCACCGACGCGGCCACCCGTTTTACGAAGGGCCAAAGCCCTCGGCAGAACATGGCGGTATTAGCTAAAGCTGCAGAGGATATCAAGAAAATTGCCGGCGGCCGCCAAGCCAGCAAAGTCGTAGACGACTTCGAGCAACAAGCAACAGGCAACAAGCAAAAAGCATTGGAGGCATCGACAGAATTCATAAACCAAAGGCTCGGGCTGCAACTGTCAGCAAAAGAAATGCAAAAGCTGCTAACGAATGTGGAGTTTGAAGTAGAACTTAGCGGCAACTTCCTAAAAATTACACCGCCATTCTGGCGCACTGACATCGGGATCGCGGAAGACATCGTAGAAGAAATTGGCCGCCTGCAGGGCTATGACCAGCTACCGCTAGTTCTGCCGCCGCGCGATCTGTCACCGGCCGCGTTGAACCCAGTTGTGGTTTTTAAAGACCGCCTGCGTAATATCCTGGCCGCAGCCGGCGCTAACGAGATCCTGACCTACAGTTTCGTCCATGACAGCCTGTTGCAAAAAGTCGGTCAAGATCCCAGGCAGGCCTACCAGCTGGCCAATGCTCTCAGCCCCAATCTGCAGTACTATCGCCTTAGCCTCACACCCAGCCTGCTGGAAAAAGTTCACCCCAACATCAAAGCCGGCTTTGACCACTTTGCAATTTATGAACTAGGTCGTACTCATATTAAAGGCGTTCTTGATAATGAGGGCCTACCAAGCGAGCCACAACGTTTAGGAATAGTTGTAACAACTTTGCAAGTTCGTCCCAATTGGGGGGCTCCGTATTTTGTCGCTAGGAAATTCACTGATTATTTGACGCAGAATCTGGGAATTTACTCCCTGAAATACGTTCCTTTGGCGGGCAAAAATATATTACCGCCCGCTTGGACACTAGCCGCTCAAGCATTTGAGTCGCAGCGGTCAGCAGTGATCTATAGCGGCAATCTGGTAGTTGGCCTGATTGGTGAGCCAACCGCAGGTTTGCGATCAAGTCTAAAATTACCTGAGCGAACGGCTCAACTGGAGTTTGATGTAAAGGTGCTGCAAGAATTAGCTATGGTCAATCAGTATTATCCTCTCAACCGCTATCCGGAAGTGGAGCAGGATTTTTGCCTGCGCGCCCCGGCGAATCTTAGCTACACCGAACTGGCTGAATTCATCGTTAAAAACTTAACCCAGCTTACCAAGCCGCACGGTTATGAATTCCGGTGGCGGCCAATTGACATTTTCCAGAAAGCCGGCGACAAAACCCACAAGCAAACCACTTGGCGTATAACCTTGTTCCATCCTGAAAGGACGCTGACTACCCAAGAGACTAACCAATTGCTGGATCAACTAGCAGCTACGGCTAAAAAAGAATTAAAGGCAGAAAGGGTTTAGATGAAAAAACCGGAGTTTAATGGAGAAAAATTAAAAAGTGGCCTCAGGCGTGCTATGTGGTTGTTTATGGCTTTGTTATTCCTGGTAACTGGTCTGGGAGTCGGAGTATACTATTTTCTACAGGCCACCCATCAAAATAACCAGAGCCAAAATAGTCTAAACTGTCAGATTAATACTCACCTTTCGCTAACCCAGCCAGGGCCCAGCGGCAAAGTGGACGGTGTTCACGTGGCCGGTTTTAAGCCAGGTACCAAAATCCCGGATCTGACGTGCATTGACATTAAAACCGGCAGCGGGCAAGCCGTGAGCTCCACGGATTTAATAACCGTCAATTACGCCGGCGCACTGGCTAGCAGTGGTATCGTCTTTGACAATTCATTTGACACCGGCCAGGCTTTTACCACCGGCCTGTCTTCAGTCATCCCTGGCTGGTCGATTGGTTTAATAGGCATGAAGGAGGGCGGCATTAGGCGCCTATTGATTCCGGCTACCCTCGGCTATGGCACGAGCGGTGCCTGTAAGACTTATAAAGCCGACAAAAAAACTTGTCAGACTTATGCCGTTCCGCCTAATACTGACTTGGTCTTTGACGTCCAGCTTCTCAGCATTAGTAAGCAATAAACAACGGGCCAAATTTACACCTTTGGGTGCATATTTGATGACAAAAGCACTACATATAGCGCTATTGACTTACACCCGACCACTAGCTATATTTATAAGCGTAAGTCATATATCAAACAAAAATATCCAATAGGAGGGATTCGGATAATGACCAAGAATATTACCATCTTCACGACCAACACCTGCTCGTACTGCGCCATGGTCAAAAAATTCTTAGATATGAAGGGCATGAAGTACGAGGTGGTCAATTTAGACGAGCACCCCGAACGCCAAGAAGAAGTCTTTAATATGAGCGGCGCTTTAACCGTACCTGTTACTATAGTTACTAAGTACGACAACTCTCAGGAAGTAGTCGTGGGTTATAACCTGTCTCGCCTAGCCCCCGCCATCGCCTAAAGGTAAATCGGACTACATTGCTGCGTCAAAACTTGCAAGCTTCACTTAACGTATTAATAAAAATACGGGCTCGATCCGATACTCAGCTTTTTCTTGCGCTGCGGCTCGCCTGCGCTTAAGATAAATAAGAAGGAAAAATTTTGGTAGAAATAAATAACACCCATGACCTTATTATTGTAGGGGCAGGGCCGGCAGCGTTGAGCGCGGCGATTTATACCTCTCGCGAAGATATTAAAACCCTGCTGTTTGAAAAGGGCGCTATTGGTGGCTTGGCCGCGGTGACCGACTGGGTGGATAATTACCCAGGGTTTGCTAAGGGCGTAGCCGGACTGGAACTGGCTGATGCCATGCGTGCCCAAGCCGAACGCTTTGGCGCCAAAATCGAGTTAGGCGAGGTCCAAAAGTTAACCAAAGACGGTAACTTTATAAAATTGAAAACCACCAGTGGCGATTTTAGGGCCAAGGCCGTGCTGATCGCCACCGGCAGCGACTACCGAAAAATCGGTGTACCCGGTGAGCAAGAATATTACGCCCGTGGCGTGCATTATTGCGCGACCTGTGATGGCGCCTTTTACCGCGACAAGAAAATAGTAATAGTTGGCGGCGGCAACTCGGCCGTGCAGGAGGGCATGTTCTTGACCAAATTCGCCAGCCACATAGATATGCTGGTGCGGGCCGATAAACTGCGTGCTAGCGAGGTACTGCAACATGAGCTGAAAGCTTACAGAGACAAAATAACCGTCCACTTTAATACCACAACCGACGAAATCGTTGGCCTGAATGGCAAGGTAAGCAAAGTTATCGGTACTGATAAGACTACCGGCCAAAAAGTGGAGTACCCGACAGATGGGGTGTTTGTGTTTGTGGGCCTTGATCCTACCACCAAATTTTTGGAAGGCAGTGGCGTGGAACTGGATGAGCGCAAGTTTATTAAGTCAGATAATAAATTAATGACCAGTGTGCCAGGCGTATTCGTGGCCGGCGATGTGCGTTCTGGAGCCACGCTGCAAATTGCCAGTGCCACCGGCGAAGGCGCCACAGCCGCACTAATGATCCGGGAATATCTGGAGCACCACGAGCAAATTAGCAAAACTGCGGTACAAACCCTCTACGGCGATTAGTTCTTAAACCTGTCTGGATAATCGGTAATCACACCGGCCAGGCCGTATTTAGCCCAACGTCGGGCCTTAGCCGGATTATTGACCGTGTAAGCATAAAGTTCATAACCACTACGCTTCATAGCCCTGATAAAACCCGACCATAGCCACGTCTGGTTCATGGCTATGGTTCTCGTGCCGATTTGCTTGGCGCGCAGTCTAGCGCGCACGCCGGACCAATTATCAATCACGATTTTTGGTATTTTCGGCAGGGAGGTCTGTAGTTCTCGCAATGTCCGTTGGCTGAATGAACTCAAGGCATAGGCATGTCTATACCCTTTTAAAATTTCAACGATCGGCCCAATATTAACATCAGACTTCACTTCTATATATAGAGGCACGGCACCTTTTACGGTTTCCAATGCCTCCTCGAGCTTGGCGAGGTCGGGTTTGTGGGCCTTGAGGTCTTCATATCTGCAGTTACTGATAAGAAATTTATCGCCAGCACCGTCTACGATAGTGGCGTTGTGGTATAAAATCGGGACATGGTCGTGCGTCACCCTGACATCAAATTCGATTTGATCCACGCCAATATCAAGGGCTTTCTTGAACGAGGGCAAGGTATTTTCTGGAGCTAGCCCCCTCGCGCCGCGGTGTCCGATTATCTTCACTACGAATTAGTGTACAATTATTAGCAGCAAAAGGAGATATCTATGGCTGATTTTAATAAAGTTTTAGAACCAGGCGACTATCAAAATGGCAAGGTTAACACAGTTGTTGAGATCCCCAAAGGCTCAACGATGAAAATTGAGTGGGATAAAAACAGGGCTGTTTTTGTATTGGATAGGGTCGAGCCTAAGATTTTTCCCAAGCCGGCTAATTACGGCTTTATCCCCGGGACGCTAGATGAAGATGGCGACGAGCTGGACACGCTGGTAGTTACCGAAGACCCAATCCCTACCGGCGTCTGGCTAGAGGCTAGAATTATAGGAATTCTGAATTTCAAAGACGAAAAGGGGATTGACCATAAGATAATCGTTGTTCCGGCCGATGATCGCCAGACGGATAATGCTGTAAAAAATCTTGACAACCTTGGTACACGCTGGAAAGAGGAAGTCGAGCACCACTTTGCTCACTATAAAGATTTATATAAGCCTGGTGCAGCACAGGTACTGGGCTGGGGCAACGCTGAAGAAGCCAAAAAGGTCGTCGCAGACTCGATTGCTCGCGCCAACAACCCTAGATAGTTGCGCGGCGTGGGCTTAGATCATACAATGTAGCTGTAGAACGCTTACGTTAAAATGGTGGGTAGATGAAAACTAAAATTGGTATCAATGGCTTTGGCCGTATTGGGCGTAATGCCTTTAAGGTAGCTTTTGAGCGCCCCGATTTAGAGGTTGTAGCCGTCAATGATTTGACTGACACTAAAACCCTGGCTCACCTCCTTAAACACGATAGTAACTACGGTGAGTACCAACACAAAGTTGAGTTTGATGACCAAAATCTTATAGTCGATGGCCAAAAGATAAAAGTTTTGGCGGAAAAAGACCCTAGTGCTTTGCCGTGGCGCGATCTTGGCGTAGAGGTGGTAATTGAATCTACCGGTTTGTTTGTTGACCCGACTAAAGCCCATGCCCATATTGATGCCGGTGCTAAACGGGTAATCTTAAGCGCGCCGGCCAAGGGTGAGGGCGCCAAGACGGTAGTTATCGGTGTTAACGAAAATGAGCTAGACCAAGCCGGTGAAGTTATCAGCAACGCTTCCTGTACCACTAACTGCATCACGCCGGTGATGGCTATTTTAGAAGAGCATTTTGGCATAGAAAAAGCCATGATGACTACCGTACACAGCTATACAGCCAGCCAACGCCTGCAAGATGCTCCAGCCAAAGACCTGCGCGAAGCCCGTAATGCGGCAACCAACATTGTACCCACCACTACTGGCGCCTCGATTGCTGCCGCCCAAGCCTTACCAACGCTTAACAATATTTTTGGTGGTATGTCTGTCCGCGTGCCTACCCCCGTAGTTTCACTTAGTGACTTCGCCGTGGTCACCAAGCGCGATGTTACGGTCGAGGAAGTCAACGAAGTGTTTAAAAATGCCGCTAAGGATCCGTACTTTCAGGGCATACTTACCGTAACCGAAGAGGAACTGGTCAGCAGCGATTTTATCGGCAACAGCCACTCGGCAATCATGGACCTAAATCTTACATCCGTTGTTGGCGGGAACCTCCTTAAAGTTGTTGCCTGGTATGACAACGAATGGGGTTATTCCAACCGCTTGGTGGAACTGACCGCTGACGTAGGGCGGATGTTAGCTGAACAAACTGACAGCAACACCGGGCAAACTGATAATTCTAATACCAAAAATAATCCGGCCGATACCCCGCCATCCACTGACCCAGATGAGCCACTCCTGGAACCTCCTACACCTGAAGACCTTCTTCCTAAACCGGAACCGTCGGAGGACAAAACGCAGCCCTTAATGGCCGACCTTGGCCAAGAATCGCACCAAAATAACTAGCTTTTAGCCTATGAATATCGCACTTGCCACTGACCATGCTGGCTTCGAGCAGCTGAAAGAGCTGCAGGTCTATCTTGAGTCAGCCGGCCACACCTGCAAAAATTTCGGCCCGGGGTCGCTAAATCCGGATGACGACTACCCGGACTTTATTATGCCGGCGGCCAAATCTGTAGCTGCTGGCGACTGCCAAATGGGCGTAATTCTGGGCGGTAGCGGCCAGGGCGAAGCTATGGCCGCTAACCGTTTTAAAGGAGTAAGATGCGCGGTTTTTTACGGACCAGTCGTTGCTCGGCGGCCAGTAGATGTCGAAGGGGATATCAGCCATGACCCGTATGAAATAGTAAGACTGGAGCGTCGCCACAATGACGCCAACATGCTAAGCCTGGCTGCGCGTTTTGTCAGCTTGGAGGACATGAAACAAGTTATTAAGCTATGGCTGGAAACGCCGTTTAGCGATGAAGAACGGCACCAACGGCGGATCGCCAAACTGGACGGGCTAAATTAATCATGCCGACTATTTGCCCGGCAATTTTAGCTGGCAGCGAAGAAGAATACAGACAACAAATAGCCAAGATAGCCCATTTTGCCCAGCGTATCCAGATTGATTTAACAGACGGGCAGTTTGCACCCAGCCGTACCGTTAGGCCCGAGCAAGCTTGGTGGCCGGTGGGGGTTAAAGCCGATTTTCATCTCATGTACCGCCATCCAATGCCAGCTGTTCAAACTATCATGGAGCACCGGCCAAATCTGATAATAGTTCACGCCGAAGCCGAAGGCGGTTTTGAGGATATTGCCAACTTTTGCCACCGTCATGAAGTAGGGGTTGGTGTGGCACTGTTGCAACGGACACCGGCTGAAACAATCCTGCCGGCGCTAAGTAGTATTGACCACGTGTTGATATTCTCCGGTAATTTAGGTTACCAAACCGGCAGCCACGCCGACCTTAAATTACTTAACAAGTTAAGTATTTTGAAACAGTATAAACCTGATTTGGAAGTGGGCTGGGACGGTGGTATTAATGACCAAAATGTTGCTGAGCTAATAAATGGTGGCGTGGACGTACTAAACGTTGGCGGTTATATCCAAAGAGCTGAAGACCCGGCGCGGGCTTTCGCGGCTCTGCAACGCATCGCCGACAAAACCCAGCAGTAGACTTTCGAGTCAGCTCATCGCTCGCATGAGCTAATTATTCGAGGCCTCGCTAACATAACTGTTCCCGACTTACAGTCTTCGTAAGAGATGCTGACGAGCTGACGGCTCCAAGGGAATCGAATAATCTCGCAAGCTCACTGCTGGGAAACCGGGACGACTTGACTCTAGTGATACTGCCCTTGGCACTTGCGGGTCACTAATTATATCTTTGCTCGTAATACAATTAGCGCTTCTGTGGTGCCTCATGCGGTATCACGAGAGCCAAGCAAAATGAATGAATATTAGGTATAATCTTAAGCAGAATGGCCAAAGAGCAAAAAAATTATTCCTTGGTGGCGCTGGAGAAAAAAGCCAATGAAATCCGGGAAGATATTATCAAAATGCTACTACGAGCTGGCAGTGGCCATTCGGCCGGCCCCCTGGGGCTGGCTGACATTTTTACGGCGCTATACTTTCATGTTCTAAAGCATGACCCTAAAAATCCCGATTGGCAGGAGCGTGATATCTTGGTGCTGAGTAACGGCCACTGCGTACCGGTACGTTATGCCGCGATGGCCCACGCCGGATACTTGCCTAAAAAAGAGTTAATGACACTTCGCCAGTTTGGCTCGCGTCTGCAAGGCCACCCGGAACGGCTGCGCCTGCCCGGGTTGGAAACTACCAGTGGGCCGCTGGGCAGCGGTTTAAGCCAGGCTTGCGGTATGGCGCTGGCGCTTCGGATGGATAAGACTCAGCACCGCTGGGTGTACGTGGTGATGAGCGACGGCGAGCAGGACGAGGGTAATACTTGGGAAGCGGCTATGCTAGCGGGCAAATATAAGCTTAGCAACATCATTGCTATAACCGATAGAAATAACATCCAAATTGAAGGACCGACAGAGATCGTGATGCCCTTGGAAAATCTGCGCGATAAATGGGAAGCCTTTGGCTGGCACGTGCTGGAGATTGACGGCAACGATATAGAGGCCGTAATTGATGCTTGTAATATGGCTAAGGCTATAGTGGAGAAACCGGTGATGATAATCGCCCACACCATTCCAGGCGAGGGCGTTGATTTTATGGAATACGATTTTCATTGGCACGGTAAACCACCCGATCATGAAGAAGCGATCAAGGCTCTTAAGGAGCTGCGAACTCTTGGCGGCAAAATCAGGAGCGAACATGAGTGACACTTGCATATTATTTGAAAGAGTGCGTTTCGCGCCGGGCCCGCTAAAAACGGACTCGGGCGGCGCTTGCGCTCTGGACCCTCTTTCAAACAACATGCTCGCTTGGCAGACTGGGGAAATAAATGGCTGAGATGAATTTGGTAAGCAAAGTGCTGACGCAAGAACCTATTCGCAAGGGTTTCGGCCGCGGCTTACTGGAAGCTGGTAAACGTTGGGATAATATCGTTGGTGTCTGCGCCGATTTAACAGAGTCAACCAACATGCACTTTTTTGCCGAGGCTTATCCGGAAAGATTTGTTCAGGTCGGCGTAGCCGAGCAAAATTTGGTGACGGTTGGTTCCGGTTTGGCGGCCATGGGTAAAATCCCGTTTGTCAGCAGCTATGCCGCCTTTAGCCCCGGCCGTAACTGGGAACAAATTCGTACCACTATTTGTCTAAATGATCGACCGGTTAAAATCATTGGCTCGCACGCCGGACTATATACCGGCGCCGATGGCGCTACCCACCAGATGCTTGAAGATCTATCGCTGATGCGCGCTCTACCGAATATGGTAGTGCTGGCGCCGTGCGATAGCATAGAAGCCAGCAAAGCTACCTTAGCCATGGCGGTAGATAAAACCCCGAACTATATGCGTGTTACTCGCGAGGCCACCCCTGTTATCACTACCGAAGAAACACCTTTTGAAATCGGCAAAGCCTATATTTTCCGACCTGGGGCCGATGTCAGTCTGATCACCACTGGCACAATGACCTACCAGGCAATGACCGCGGCCGATGTTTTGGCCAAAGATGGCATTCACGCTGAAGTCGTACACGTACCAACAATTAAGCCGCTGGACGCGCAAACCATTCTGGATAGCGCCGAACGTACGCGGTACATAGTGACTGCCGAGGAGGGCCAAGTCAATGGCGGCCTGGGCAGTGCCGTGGCCGAGGTTCTAGGCGAAAACCTGCCTACGCCGTTAATTCGGGTTGGTATGCATGACCGTTTTGGCGAGTCTGGCCACCCGGACGAGTTGCTTAAGCACTTTGGCCTGACAGCGCATCATATTGCCATGGCTGCCCACCATCTCTTAATGAACCAGCCTAAACATAAACACTAGCTCATGCCACTGACACTGCAACAGATCAGAATCAACTGCCAGACGGCACGTGCGACTTTTGCCCGCACCCGTGCCGAGCACTTCGCGCTGGGCGCGTTTAACCTCGACAATCAAGAGACCCTGGTTGCTGTGGTAAACGCTGCCTCGGCTAAAAAAGCTCCAGTGTTGGTCGAAGTCAGCAAAGGCGAAGTAGATGCCATGGGTTTAGCTAACGTCCGCGACATGGTGGATAACTACAAAACACAGTACGGGCTGGAGATGTACATAAATCTAGACCATAGCCCCAGCGTAGAAGACGCTATTGCCGGCATTGAAGCTGGTTTTGAGTGTATTCACATTGATATTAGCCAGGCTAACCACGATGCCACCGATGCCGAAATTATCGCCAAAACCAAACAGGTGGTGGAGGCGGCTAAATTCACCGGCGCGCTGGTTGAAGCCGAGCCGCACTACTTTGGCGGCTCCAGCAACGTCCACACCGAAGACATTAATTATGAAGAAATCAAAAAAACCTTTAGTACGCCGGAAGCTGCCAAGGCATTCGTCGATGCCACGGGCATTGACACATTCGCCGCGGCTATCGGCAACCTGCACGGCCATTATCCGGTACCTAAGGTACTGGATCTGGAGTTGCTGCAAAGAATCCGCTCGGCAATTGATTGCAATATCAGCCTGCATGGTGGCAGCGACACGCCACCGCATTACTTCATAGAGGCTGTAAAGATTGGGGTTAGTAAAATTAATATCAACAGCGACATGCGTATGGCTTACCGCGACACCTTGGAGAAAGTTTTAGCCGCCAATAAAACCGAATACGCTGTTGTTAAACTGATGCCGCAAGTTATCAGTGCCGTACAAGCGGTAGTGGAATCAAAAATCGAAACATTCAATTCCGCCGGGAAAGCTCAACCTTAAGATGGGCTTACCCAGTAGTAGACTTTCAAGTCAGCCCGCTTTTGCGGGCTAAATATCCGCTTTACGGATAATCTCGAAAGCTCACTACTGGGCTTATGCTAAAATAGCCGTTAGGATTATGGCTCAGCAACAACTTGATGTCTTAAGTGTCGGCGATGTAGTAACGGATGCCTTTATTAGGCTGTTTGATGATGAAGAACGGGTAGAGCACCGGCCGGATGGACTATGGCTGGCTTTACCGTTTGGCACGAAGGTGCCATTCGATCATGTTGAAGTGGTCCCAGCTGTCGGCAACGCTAGCAATGCATCGGTGGCTTTTGCTAAACTCGGTCTTCGTTCTGGCTTGGTCTCTAATATCGGCGACGACAGCAATGGCCGGGATATTCTAACAGCTTTGCATGCAGCTAAAGTGGATCGCCGTTTTATACATATTAATCCGGGGAAACTCAGTAACTACCATTACGTGTTGTGGTACAAAGAAGAACGTACTATTTTGATCAAACACGAGGAGTACGATTATCACTGGCCACGCTTTCGTATCGTGGATATCCCCGGGTGGATCTACTTTAGCTCTATTAGTAAACATGGCCTTGAGTATCATGACCAGCTGGCAACTTGGCTGGAGAGCCATCCGCTAGTTAAATTAGCGTTTCAACCCGGGACCTTCCAAATTGAGGCTGGCGCGCACCGTCTAAAGCGGATTTACATGAGGTCGGAAGTTTTGGCGGTTAACCGTGAAGAAGCGACAACTATTACCAGCGGTGACCACAATAATATCCATGACTTGCTCGATAAGTTACACGAGCTTGGCCCGAAGATTGTAGTCATTAGCGATGGCCATGCTGGATCATATGCCAGCGACGGCACCAATCGTTACAAAATGCCGATTTACCCTGATCCTAAACCACCGTATGAGCGCACTGGTGCCGGTGATGCCTTTACCTCTACTTTCGTGGCGGCCATTATGCGCGGTGCCGATATCCAGGGTGCGCTGCTATGGGCGCCAATCAATTCTATGAGTGTAGTCCAAAAAGTTGGCGCCCAAGCCGGCCTATTAGACGAGGGCGAAATAAACCATTATTTAAGATCTGCCCCACCCAATTACCACCCAACAAGGTTGCGCTAAAACATATGTCTAAAGCCATTGCAAAACTCTTAAACGCCCCTGAGCATCTGGTGGTCGATATGGTCAGAAAGCTGGAAGATATGAATGGTTCTCCCAGCGAAGACGTACGGCTAATTTCTGAGAACCAGCAAAAAATACGTGTCAAATTATCACAGCTTGGATTAGACCCCGATGACACTACCGGGGAGGAACTGTATCAAGCTTTGAAGGCTCAGTTTGCCAATGATTGCAGCCAGCTTGACAAAGCTTGGGGGATTGACGAACAAACCAGCTTAGCTAAACGTGTTATAAAAGCGACACAACTAGTCGCTGGTCTAGGTCCACCACCTGAAATCTGGGCACTAAAACACAGTGCCGCCAAAAAACTTCTACGCCAAACTCCGCCTAAGAAATTGATGAAGAAACTTGGTTACCGTTCGCTGGAATCACTACTAAAGCATGAGGATATCGGTAGAATTTATCTGGCTGCAGTTTGGCTAGAGCCGCACTCGTGGCAAAGCACCGCCGGTAGGAAAATCGCCAAGCTTGATACCGCCGGTTTTGAAATGCGCGGGCCGCAAATAACTGCCTTGCCAAAGGCTTACTGGCAGAACGTCGATGGTCCAAAATCCCATGTGCTTTTAGATCGCAATATCGGTGCGGTTGCTCTTTGGCCGGCTGGTATGGCGCGGGATAGTCAAGTATTGCCCTTGGCGATTATGCTCCTTAGTTCCGTAGAAAAATTAGCTGGCGCGGACTTTGGCTCTAAGTTATATAACGCCAGTCCGGTTCTCAGGTGGTGGGCGGACAACGCCCGTTTGATATCCGACCATCGGGATGGCCCCGTTTCGCTTAACATCAAAGATCTATCACGTGATTTTTTGAAAAACAATACTTATTCTAGCCGGTCATCCAAACACGGGGCGGGGGCTTTATTGAACGAGCTTCTGGGTCGATACCAAAATCAGTCTGAACAGCTTGCCGATACCATTAGAGGTATAGGCTATAATCTAGATAGTCTAAGAAACGATAGTCTTGAAGCTCCGCTGGCAACACGGCTAGCAGCCGAGTATAGTCTTCAGAATAATTAATGAGAATGGCCCAATAATGTATCAAATTTGCGTATCTGGTGCAGCCCGCGGCGAAAGCGTGGAGGAGGGACATAAGCTGGCCGAAGAGATTGGACGGGCGATTGCCTCCGCCGGCCACTCTCTACTAACCGGTGCTACTACTGGTCTGCCGGAAGCTGCCGCCAGGGGCTATAAAAAGGCCGGTGGCAAGATGTGTTTGGGCTTAAGCCCGGCTTCTACCAAAATTGAGCACGTTTTAAAATATCGGCTGCCCACCGAACCTTATGACGCAATATTATTTACCGGCTTGCATTACGGTGGTCGCGACTCGCTACTTATCAATTCAGCTGACGCTGTCGTGACAATTGGTGGGCGGCTAGGCACGCTGCACGAATTCACCATCGCTATGGAAAGTCACACGCCAATTGGCATCCTAGAGAGTGCCGGCGGTATCAGCGCTCAAATTTCGCAGCTGATGGAACTGCTGCCTAATGCTGATCCGGATACAATAATTTTTGAGGAAGATCCAGATAAGTTAATTGCTAAACTTACCCATTTGCTTGACAAACTTCACGAACCTTACCGCAAAATCTACGAATGAAACGCTTGTATTTTTACAACACTCAAGATATATTCAGCTTATGGATAAAAATCAAAAAGGCTTCGCGGTTTTAGAGACCTTGCTGATTTTAGTTATTATTGCCATGATAGCCGGCACCGGCTGGTACACATGGCATACTAAAAACCAGACAGATAAAATCCTTAATGAGGCTTCAAATTCCGCCCAGACTGTTCAAACCAATAAAACTACCAACAGCTCTTCGGCCAAGGCTCAACAGTATTTCACCATCAAAGAATGGGGCGTGCGGGCACCGTACACTGGGACGTTAGACTTACAATACAGTTTGTCGGACAGTAATACTTTGGCTTCCGTAACCTCAAAACAGCTGCTAGCAGCTGATCCAGCTTGCACTCGGGGCGGAGCGATATTAAGAGCTCTACCAAATGATCCAGTCGGTCCAGCGGGTGACCCTGCTTCTACGGTGGCTCAAAGCGGCGCTACATACGCCTACGTGGGCGGTTACTATTACATCTTTACGCACGATCAAGCCGCCTGTTCTGATAGCGATACCGCAACGACGCTACAATCACAAAATAATGACGCAGTGCAAGCACTAGTACCCAATCTGCAAGCCATTCCGCAATAGAATCTTCTTGCTACAATTTATAGGTGAGTAAGTTCAAACTGAGGAGCGACTATAAGCCGACGGGCGACCAACCGGCGGCAATTGCTAAATTGACCGAGGGACTAAAAGCCGGTGCCAAGAATCAGGTGCTGCTGGGTGTGACCGGCAGCGGCAAGACTTTTACTATGGCTAACCTGATCCAAAATACCCAGAAACCGACGCTGGTACTGAGCCACAACAAAACTCTGGCCGCGCAGCTTTATAATGAATTCCGGCTGTTTTTCCCGGATAATGCTGTGCACTACTTTGTTAGCTACTTTGATTATTACCAGCCGGAAGCTTATATGCCCCGTTCTGACACTTATATCGAGAAAGACAGTGATATCAATGAAGAAATTGACCGTTTGCGTCACGCCGCAACTAGTGCACTGCTGTCGCGCAACGACGTGATTATTGTGGCTTCTGTATCTTGTATCTACGGCATTGGCTCGGTGGAAGATTACGGCAATATGGCTGTTAGGCTTAAAGTCGGCGAGCGGCGACTGCGCGACAAACTACTTAGGCAGCTAACAGATATCCAGTACCGCCGGAATGATATGGCCTTTGAGCGTGGCAATTTCCGGGTCAGGGGAGACGTCGTGGACGTTTTCCCAGCAGGTGAAGAAAATGCCTATCGGATTGAATTTTTTGGCGATGAAGTGGAACGCATGAACCAAATTAATCCGTTGACCGGCGAGATAGAAAAAACACTTAACGAGTTAAGTATTTTCCCAGGGAGCCACTACGTTACACCGCAAGAAAAACTCCAAAAAGCGCTGGTTAAAATCCGCCAGGAAGCCGATAAGCGAGGAGCTTGGTTTAAAAAACAAGGTAAACTGCTGGAAGCCCAGCGCTTGGAGCAGCGTGTCAAATTTGACCTGGAGATGCTGGAGCAGACCGGCTTTGTGAAAGGTATCGAAAACTACAGCCGTTATTTGACCAATCGCGAAGCTGGCGAGCAACCCGCTACTCTGTTAGATTACTTCCCGGATGACTACCTGATGTTCGTGGACGAATCGCACATGACCATTCCGCAAGTCCGAGGTATGTACCACGGCGACCGTTCGCGCAAAGAGGTGCTGGTGGAATATGGCTTCCGCTTGCCTTCGGCACTGGACAACCGGCCGCTGACTTTTTCTGAATTTGAGCGCCATATGAACCAAGTTGTGTACGTCAGCGCCACACCTGCCGAGTACGAACTATCGCGCAGCCCGGAACCGGTCCAGCAAATCATCCGGCCAACCGGCCTACTGGATCCTAAAATTGAAGTCCGGCCGATTGATGGGCAGATTGACGACCTGATTGCCGAGATCCGCGCGACAGTGGGCAAAGCTCAACGTGTTTTAGTGACAACATTAACCAAGCGCATGTCGGAAGACTTAGCCGAATACCTGAAGGAACTGGACGTAAAAGTTGCATACCTACACAGCGAGATCGATACCCTAGACCGTACCGATATTTTACGCGACCTTAGGCTGGGAGTTTATGACGTACTGGTCGGTATCAACTTACTTAGGGAAGGGCTGGACCTGCCAGAAGTCAGCCTAGTAGCAATCTTAGATGCTGACAAGGAAGGATTTTTACGCAGCGAGCAAGCACTGGTCCAGACCGTCGGCCGGGCAGCCCGCCACGAAGAGGGACGGGTGATAATGTACGCCGATACGGTGACTGGCAGCATGCAACGCACCATTGATGTGACTAACCGCCGCCGGGCGGTCCAAGGGAAATATAATAAAGGCCATGGTATTACACCCCGCAGTATCGTGCGTGCCGTGGATGAACTGCTGCCAAGAGCCGAAAAGGCAGCGAAGCCAAAGTTGGATCTGCGTAAAATACCCAAAGATGAATATAACTTCCTGATCCGCGACCTGACCTCCCAGATGGATCTGGCGGCCGCCAACCTGGAATTCGAAAAAGCCGCCGAGTTACGTGACCTAATCGGTGAAGTCAGAGCCAAATTGTAAAACCTTCTGCCGAAAAGTCTTTATTAAAAACTGCTTGGTTGAAGGGCAGAGTAGTAATTGCCCGTGCGGTTGCGGCTATTGACCAAAGCTGCTTTATACAGCCTTAATCTCGCTAAAACGCTGGAGAAACCGGCCTGCATGTGCCAGCCGGTTTCTCCGTTTCCATGAGCGAATCAGAGGATGCTTGCCAGTGCTTGTTCGGCGGTATCGAGAGGTGCCGGTCTTCCCCTGAGACAGGATTCAGTGAAGCACAGATCCACGAACCGGCACGAGATGCCAACCATCGGGATACCCCGGATGTTGTGGACAGCATCCAGTACAGCTTTGCCGACGTCGGTGAGTGAGATCTTGTCGGTGCGCAGCCCGCCCGTATGTAGGACTGGTTGCGGATCTCCACTCGCGTCGAAGTGGATCACGAGATAGCTGTCGCTGAGCTCGACGTCCGGTGGTGCCCAGGTGCGCCAGAGCGAAGAGCTCAAACGTTCTGTTTGAAGGGTGTCGGACATCTCATGCGACCGCCGCGATCTGGGGGATCATTGCAACCTCGAGGCCGTCGATGAGCGTCTTCGCCCTTTCGATCATCCTCTCGTCCTCGTTGGGCAGGCACAACTTGAAGCTGTTGCGTGCGATCAGCACGCTTGTTCTGGGAGCGAGTGGCCCCAGCGTGGTGACGATTCTTTCTCCCCGATCGCCAAGCTCGGCCGCGAAGATCGACTCCTCGTTGCAACATCGTTCGCCCCGGAGATCGCCGTCTCGGAAGGTGACCGTTCCTTGGATGCGGCTGATCTCGCAGCGACCGGTGTTGACTCTGATGTGTCGACCATCAATTTCGACGTCCCATACCTGCGTCATTTGGTCAGATCTCCTCATTTTCGTAGTCGTTTACACGTACACTGAACTACTCTGCTAAAAGAACGCCAATAAAACAACCTCCTAGTCGGGACGTTACTTCATGGTTGCTAGCATCTTATAATAACAAAAGCGCTTTGTCAATCGCTTTCTATCTGTTAAGGGTCTGCTATACTTGATTGTCAGAAGTATGAGTAAACTCTCCAGGGACGACGTCTTAAAACTGGCTCGTTTGAGCCGGTTGAAGTTATCAAACGAGGAAGTCGAGCGTTTCCGCGAAGAGCTATCTAACATCTTAGGTTATGTAGAGGTACTCGACAAAGCCGATACCAAAGGACTTCAGCCAACCTACCAGGTGACTGGGCTGAAAAACGTTACGCGCCAGGATCAGATACGGGATTACGGCTACAAAAGCTTGGATTTACTAAAAAACGCCCCCGCCGTGCAAGACGGGCAATTTAAAGTAAAAAAGGTCCTATAGCAATGGATGACTGGCCAGCTATCGCTGATATTGCGATGCGCGTGCAAAAGGCTGAGCTAAAAGCCGTTAATCTGGTCAAGCAATCTTTGGCTGCGATTGAGGCAAAAAAAGAATACGACGCTATTATCTCCACGCTTGAAAATCGGGCGCTATCCCGAGCCGAGGATATTGATAAAAAAATCGCAAGCGGCGAGTCTGTCGGTAGATTGGCCGGCGTACCATTCATCGCCAAAGACAATTTTTTGACTTTTGGCGGCAGAACTACTGCTGCCAGCAACATTCTGCGCCCGTTTGAAGCGCCGTACCAAGCTACCGCCATTGAACGGCTAGAGGCCGAGGGCGCGATTTGCGTGGCTAAAGCCAACATGGATGCCTTCGCCCACGGCGCCAGCACCGAAAATAGCGACTGGTTTACTACCAAAAACCCTTACGATAAAACCCGGGTGCCGGGTGGCAGCTCCGGCGGCTCGGCCGCTGCTGTCGCTCTCAAAATGGCACCGTTTGCACTGGGAACAGACACCGGCGGCTCCATCCGCCAACCGGCCAGCTTTTGCGGTGTGGTTGGTTATAAGCCGACCTATGGTCTGGTGAGCCGTAGCGGGGTTGTAGCCATGGCTTCCAGCACCGATGTAATCGGCCCATTAGCTAGAACAGTAGACGATGCCGCTTTGGTGTTTGATGTGATGGCCGGTAAAGATGGGCTTGATGGCACCATGATCGACCGCGATAAAACTGTCTACACCAAGTTGCCCGCAGACCTAAAGAGCAAGAAAATTGGTTTGATTAAGGAATATATGAACGACCAATTGGATCCCGGCGTCAGACAAGTTATCGGTGAAGCTGTAGAAAAATTAAAGAGCGCGGGCGCTGAAGTTCAACAAATCAGCCTCCCATCTATACCGCTTTCCCTCGCAGTTTACTATATTATCTGTCCGGCCGAGGTCAGCAGCAACCTGGCTCGCTACGACGGCCAGCGTTATGGATACAGCGCCCCAGACACCAAGAGCCTCACCGATAGTTATGAGCTTAGCCGCGAGCAAGGCTTTGGCGCCGAGGCCAAACGCCGGATTATGATCGGCACGCACGTTCTGTCCAGCGGCTATTACGATGCTTATTATAAAAAGGCCCAAACGGTCAGGACAAAGATCATCAACGAGCTTAAACAAGCCTTTGGGCAAGTAGATTTTTTGATTGGGCCGGTAGCACCCACCCCGGCCTTTAAAATTGGCGAAAAAACCCACGATCCGTTGCAAATGTACTTGGCCGATATCATGACCGTGGCAGCTAACATATCCGGCAATCCGGCCGTTAGCGTGCCGGCAGGGTCGGTCGGTAAGTTGCCTGTCGGACTGCAGATCATAGCTCCGCAAGGTGCTGACCGACAGCTACTGGGAGCCGCTAAAGCCTTTGAGGAGATTGCACAATGATCAGCGTATTACTGATCCTGGCGATAATTTTTGGCATTGTCGTACTTTTTTTGATTGGCCGTTTTGCCCCTAAGCCCAGGCGCCGGCTTAATCACGAGCACTTCCAGAAGCAGTGGCTCGAAATACTCGCCCGAGTCAAGACATCTGATGACGGCATGACACTGGCTGTGATTGACGCCGATAAACTGGTTGATGAAGCATTAAGAAAGCTGCATTTTGGCGGTAAAACCATGGGGGAGCGATTGGTTTCGGCCCAACGGACACTTTCTAACAACGACAATGTTTGGTATGCGCACAAACTACGCAACCGGTTGGTACACGAACCCAACGTACAACTCAAAAAGCGTGAAGCTCAGGATGCATTAACTGGTTTTCGCCAAGCTCTAAGAGATTTGGGAGCACTATGAGAACAGTTTACAGTTTACAGTTTACAGTTTACAGTTGTAATCTTTTTGCTTTTTCTACTACAAACTACAAACTACAAACTACAAACTGGAGGGATGTATGAAATACATTCCGACTATCGGTATCGAATGTCATGTGCAGCTAAAAACCAGAACCAAGCTATTCGCAGCTGTTAACAACGATGCCCGTGAAGCCCCGCCGAATACCTTAATCAGCCACATTTGCGTTGGCCTGCCAGGAGCATTACCGTTTTTGAATAAAAAAGCCCTGGAGCTGGCCGCGCGCGCGGCCTTTGCCCTGAATACCAAACCGCAAACTTTCAGCAAATTTGACCGCAAACACTACTTCTATCCTGATTTGCCCAAAGGCTACCAAATTACCCAGTACGAACAGCCGATCATCATCGGCGGTTACGTTGATGTGCCGGTAAACAGTCGGCAGATACGTGTCGGTATTGAGCGCGTTAACTTGGAAGAAGATGCCGGTAAGAATATCCACCCAGCTGGTGCGGATTATTCGTTGGTAGACCTCAACCGGGCTGGTACGCCGCTTCTGGAAATTGTTAGCAAACCTGAGATCCACAACGCGACTGAGGCTAAAGCCTTTGCCCGAGAAATGTGGCTGTTGATGAAATACGCCGATGTTACCGAGGGCGATATGTACCACGGGCATGTCCGATTTGATGTGAATATCAGCGTCAGCCAGAATCCGAACAAGCTAGGCACACGCAGTGAGATAAAAAACCTGAATAGCTTCCGCAGTGTCGAGGGCGCGGTTGCTTACGAGATTGAACGGCAAATTGAGCTGCTGGAAAAAGGCGGGACAGTAGTCCAAGAAACACGCGGCTGGGACGAGGCCAAGCAAAAAACCACCGGCCAGCGTGAAAAAGAAGAGGCTCACGATTATCGCTACATGCCCGAACCGGACATTCCGCCGATTGGACTGACGAATGCAGATATTGCCAAATTCAAAAAAGATTTACCTAAACTACCGACTGCAATTCGCTCAGAACTTGCCAGACTAGATATGGGTAAAGCTCAGCTCGAGAGCTTGATTGAGGACGTCGACGGCACAAAGCTTATTCTAGAAAAAATAGCTGAAGGAAATCTAAAGGATGCCAGCGACACGGCAAAGTGGTGGACTGGCCCGATCCAAAATGCCACAGTCAGCGGAGTCTTAACGCGCGAACAAGCCTTGAGCGATTTAGCTAAAAGCTACTTTACTACAGTATCAGGAATGCTATCGGATAATTTGCTTAGTTCAACCAACGCTACAATAGCTATAGTGTCCTCGATAAAAGATTCGCGAGACCCAAGAGAATTTAAAAATCTGCTGCAAGTTTCGGACGAAAGCGAAATAGAAAAAATTGTGGCAGAAGCCATCAAAGAAAACTCTAAAGTTGCAGCAGACGTTAAAGCCGGGCAAACTAAAGCTATCGGCTTTTTGGTCGGCCAAGTCATGGCCAAAAGCCAAGGCAAAGCCAACCCGGGCCTGGCCCAGCAAATCATCAAAAAACAGCTAGGCATATAAACTGCTGGTGGTTGCAACTCTTCAACCTCTGAGCGTATACTGAAAACATGAATACAGCATCAGAAGTACTATTAATAATTGTTAGTGCGATTTTAGCGGTCTTTTTGTTGGTGCTTATCTTTGCGCTGGTCTACGTGGTAAAAATCATGAAACAAATCCGGCAGATTACCCGACATGCCGAAAATGTAGCCGATTCCATGGAGTCTGCAGCTTCGGCATTTGAAAAAACTGCTACACCCCTGGCCGTTTTGAGGTTAGTAGGTAACATCGTGGAGCATGCCAACCGTATGCGCCGCAAGAAAGGATAAACATATGAGTAAAGAACACACCGGGCGGAAACTGGCGCTGGGCACTGTTGTAGCCGGAGCAGTAGGCTATGTCACAGGAATTCTGACAGCGCCAAAAAGCGGCAAGGCAACCCGACAGGAACTAGCCGGTACGGCCGAAGACGTCAAGAAAAACGCCGAACAGCAGCTGCAAGACTTAAATAAAGATTTGAACGGGCTAATTAATGAGACCAAGAAAAAAACTGTAGCGCTGGGCGCCCAGGCCAGGAAAGAGTTCGACGAGACCGTCGTTAAGGCTAAAGATGCCCAAAACAAAGCCTCATCAGTGCTCAAGGCAGTTAAAGCTGGTGAAGCCGAAGACCCGCAGCTTAATAGAGCCATTAAACAGGCCAAGCTGGCTAAAAAAAGCCTTGGGAAATATCTGAAAAAGTAGTTTATCGTTTCCGTTGTAAAAATAGGACCGGCAAAATAAGCCGGTTCTATTTATAATAGACAGTAATGGCAAAGCTGGGGGCACAACTTAAACCGTCTGACTTTGTGCATCTGCACAACCATACTCAGTATTCGCTCTTGGATGGCTTGACTAAGGTACCGGCGCTAATTGAACGTATCAAGGAAATGCACATGGATAGCGTGGCCATAACTGATCATGGCACTATGAGCGGAGCCATCGAGTTTTATGAAGAAGCCAAAGATGCGGGCATAAAACCAATTATCGGCATGGAGGCTTATATTGCCCCCAGAAAGTATACGGATAGAGATCCGACCCACGACCGCCAGTATTACCACTTGACGATGCTGGCCATGAACGCTAAGGGCTATCAAAACCTGATGCGGCTCAACACGATCGCCAACTTAGAGGGATTTTATTACCGGCCTAGAATTGACCATCAATTAATAGAAAAATATAACGAAGGAATTATCATCTTGAGCGGTTGTATCGGTGGCGAAGTCAGTGACGCACTAAGGCAGGACCAATACGAGCAAGCCAAAAAAATTGCTGAGTGGTACAAGAAAATCTTCGCTGACCGTTATTATATAGAGCTCCAGGATCATGGACATCCAGCACACCCGACTGCTTGGGATGAACAAAATAAAGTGAATAACCAGCTACTGAAACTTGCCAAAGAACTTAATATACCGGCGGTGGTTACATGCGATGCCCACTATTTAAAGCACGAGGATCAAGAAGCCCATGAGATTTTGTTATGCGTACAAACAGGCGCCTTCTTATCTGACGAGAATCGCTTCAGCCTCAAAGACTTCGAACTCTACGTAGCGGACCCCAAAGATATAGTTAAACGCTGGGGGCCGGACCATCCGGAGTTGATTACCAATACCAAGACTATAGCCAAGCGTTGCAAAGTTGAAATTGAGTTAGGTAAGATCTTAATCCCTAAATTTCCCACACCCAAAAACGAGACCGAGAAGAGCCTGTTAGAAAAAAAAGTCTGGCAAGGTTTAGCCTGGCGCTACGGTGGTAGGAGTCGCGCCCAAGCAGATCAGCTAACCATTAACCAAGCCAAGAAAACTCTCCGTGGTGATGTGATTACCCGCGCCAACTATGAGCTGGGTATTGTGGACAAGATGGAATTTAATGGCTATTTTCTGATCGTAGCCGATTTTATCAATTGGGGTAAAGACAGGGGAATCGTGTTTGGCCCCGGCCGGGGTAGCGCGGCCAGTTCCATTATGGCCTACAGCTTGCGTATTACTGAGATCGATCCGCTAAGCTACGACTTGTTGTTTGAGCGATTCCTTAACCCTGACCGCATCAGTATGCCGGACATGGACATAGATATCCAGGACTCCAGACGTGACGAAGTCATAAATTATTGCGTTGAAAAATATGGTCGCGACAGGGTTGCCAACATTGTGACCTTTGGGCGCATGGCGGCGCGTAACTCGGTGCGCGATGTGGCGCGCGTATTACAAGTGCCTTATGCAGAAGCTGATCGCTTGGCCAAAATGATCCCGCCGCCAGTGCAGGGCCGCCATACGCCGCTAAAGGTGCACTTAAAACAGGTTCCGGAACTCAAAGTCGAGAACGAAACTAACCAGCAATCGGCCCGTGTATTTGACTTGGCCACAAAGTTGGAAGGAACAATCCGCAGCCATGGTGTGCATGCTGCTGGTGTAGTTATTGCACCAGACGATATTGTCAAATTTGTACCGCTTGAAATGGCCCAGAAAGGTGTTATCGCAACCCAGTATTCCATGGGGCCGATAGAAGAATTGGGGTTGCTTAAAATGGACTTTTTAGGGCTATCCAACCTTACAACTATTAAAAATGCCCTGCGGATTATTAAAAAGGTCTATAAAAAGGATATCGACATCGCTGAGATCGCACTGGACGATAGAAAGACCTTTGAACTGTTGCAAAAAGGTGAAACCACCGGTGTTTTCCAGCTGGAATCGGCTGGCATGCGCCGCTACCTCAAGCAACTCAAACCGACGGTTTTCGAAGACATCGTAGCCATGGTCGCGCTATACCGCCCAGGGCCAATACAATGGATCGACGATTTTATAGCTCGCAAGCACGGCCTTAGAAAAATCGAGTATCTGCATCCTGTCATGAAAAACGCCTTGGAGAATACTTATGGTGTAATTGTTTACCAAGAGCAGGTTATGCAAATCAGCAAAGACCTCTGTGGTTTCTCCGGCGGCCAGGCCGATACCTTGCGCAAAGGTATAGCCAAGAAAATCCCTGAGGTTCTAGCCAAGATGAAAAAAGAATTTATAGATGGAGCTATTAAACATTCCGGAGCTGACCGCATAGCCATGGAGAAGTTCTGGACGCAATTGGAAGAATTCGCCGCCTACTGTTTTAACAAGGTGCACTCAGCCTGCTATGGCTTGATTGCTTATCAGACAGCTTATCTCAAGGCCAATTATCCGGCAGCTTACATGGCGGCGCTAATGACTAGCGATTACGATAATACTGATCGCTTGGCTATTGAAATTACCGAATGCAAGAATATGGGCATTGAAGTCTTGTCGCCGGATGTTAATCAATCTTTCCATGAATTTGGTATTGTTCCAGGGAAAAATCAGATCCGTTTTGGTCTAGATGCTGTAAAAAATGTCGGGCATGGAGCTGTAGAAGAAATTTTACGTGCCCGTGAAGTACTTGGGGGGAAGTTTGAAAAACTAGAAGACTTCTTACGCACAGTCAGCGCCCATATCGTTAACCGTAAAGCCCTCGAAAGCTTGATTAAAGCCGGTGCGCTTGACGGCTTTGGCGAACGCGGGCAGATGTTCGATAACATAGAAAATATGCAAGCTTTTGCGTCGCGTTTGCAAAAAGACGCCAGCTCCGGCCAGGTAGATTTATTTAGCGAAGATAGCGATAACCAGAATCTGGCTGTCAAACTGGTGCTTGATAAGAGCGCAGCTGAATACCCGCAGGCAGAACAGCTGAATTGGGAGAGAGAGCTACTTGGGCTATATCTCAGCCATCACCCGCTTGAAGCTTACGAGGCCCTTTTGGCGGAAAGAACTGCGCCTATATCGTTTATTACACCGGAGATGGACGGCCGTAGCCTGGCACTTGGCGGATCAATTGTCAGCTTGCGCGACATTGTTACCAGAAACGGCGCTAAAATGGCATTTATCAGTATTGCCGACAAATCTGGCGAAATCGAAGTGGTGGTTTTTCCTAGGGCTTATCAAACTTTGACTGAGCCGCTCCAGCGCGACCAAGTAGTCATAGTCAAAGGCAAGCTGGGCGGTGGGCGCGGGTCGCGCGACGATAGTGAGCTAAAATTACTCGCCGATGAAATCCAACTAGTATCCATCAAAGAAGCCTCGGAGTTTCAGCCGAGCAGCAAGAATATACCCCCGCCAGAAGAAACCCAAGCAAGCCAATACGAGCCGCCTATATCCAAACAGCGACTTTACATAAGGTTAGAAAACAGCGCTAACCAATCATTGTTACTAACGCTAAAAGAAAAACTCGACGATCATAGAGGGGAGACTGAGGTTGTTCTGGTGACTGGAGCACCGTCCGCTAAGCAAGTCATAAAATTGCCGCAGACTATCAGTATTAACGAGTCTAGCCTTAGAGCTTTGGCGGACATCTTCGGTTCTACTAATGTAGTAGTGAGGTAAAAATACTTAGCAAGTTAAGTATTTATGATGTTCAATGGACGAATGGACTAATGGACGAATGAATAGTCGATACAGCAATAACTTAATGCATTAATAGCATTTCAAGCATTCATTGAACATTGTTCATTTGTCGCATTCGTTCATTTTACTGGATAAAGCCGGCGGTCTGGCTCAGTAAATAAGACAAGGCTGCAATTATCAGCAACCCAACATCCATCAACGGGTGGTTAAAAATGTAAGCTTCACTGTGGGTGAGGGCTCGCCGCAGCTTAAGCAGGTGGCGACTCAGCCAGAATCCAACGGCTGCGATTACACCAAACGTTGCTAGACCGGTAGCAAAACTGGCAAATGGCAATTTGGCAAAAGCCAGGTTGGCTCTGGAGGTTCGATAAGCTAACGCCATGCCTGATGCCGGTGTTTGAACTGTCGCGGATGCTGCTGCCTTAGACGACGTTGTACTTGGACTGCTCGTAGAAGAATTTGAAGGAGTTGAAGCGGCCACTGCGGTTGCTACTGAGGTTGGCTCGCCATAAAAAGTTACTACGATGGTCATCGGACCGCCACCCGCGGAGGTGTAGTTAGGATTATTGGCGAAACCAAAACCTACATCGCTATATATCGGGTTGAGCATGTTTTCGCGGTGCAGCGAGCTGGCAAGCCAGCCATTTATAGTAGATTGTTCATCATTAAAGCCAGCAGCTAAGTTTTGGCCAAGCGCCAGGTAGACATAGCCTTGGTCAGTCACCCATGTCCATGGCGGGCCACCCTCCGGCGTATTGTGACTCCAATAATTACGCGCCACCATGTCATTGGCTTGGGCCTGCGCGGCCGCATCTAATTTGCCATTGAGGTTTAAACTACCTACGCCATTATCTGCCCGTGCTATATTGGTGTCGGCCAACAGGCCGTTTATACTCATGCTGGTGGCGTAGGCCAGAACTCGGCCATTATGGCGGGCAAACGCCGCTTGTAAGGCACCGCTCTGACCGCTGAAAGATAACAATAATCCGATGATCAACACTACCGGTATATATGGCCAGTAGACTTTTTCGAAAGCACGTCTACTAACACCTTTTGGGCGATGTCGGTGGCTGCTATGAACTGAACGCGCACGAATTTTTATTTTAGCGGTCATTTACAAGCAAAATTTTAAACTAACATTAGCACTTTGTCCAGATGCTTTATGCGTGGTAGCGTAGGTGATACAGGGCTATGCCAGCAGCCACCACCACGTTAAGCGATTCCTTGTTGCCCAACATGGGTATTTCCAAGTACACATCGGCGTGCTTAAGAACATCGGCTTCCAAGCCGGTCACTTCATTGCCTAAGATTAATGCAACATCCCGCTCGGTCCGATAGCTCTGCAAAGTCTGGCTTTTGGGCGATTGCTCCAGGGCGGCGACCAAATAATTTTTTCTACCGAGTCGTTGGAGCAGACTGGAAATATCAGTTACATACTGCCACGCGAGCATTTTCTCTGCACCCAAAGCGGTTTTATGTATTTGGCTAGTGGCACGGGCCCGGACGTGCGGTAAGCGCCTGTCGCGAGGAGCTTCCGGATAAGGGCTGAAACCAGAAAAGTAAACCTTACTAATCCCTAAGGCGTCGGCTGTCCTAAGCAAGCTGCCAACATTATAGGCTGAACGTACATTATGAATGATTAGGATGATGCGCGGCATGTCTTAATTGTAGATACTAAATCCAAATATCTAAATTCGAAACCTAATTTCTCGAGGGTTTTGTGCTTAGAATCTCGAGTTTTTATAAGCGTAAGCTTATAATGATTTATATGCCCGAAGTAGCCCGTGTCAATGAAGAGCTGGTAACCCAGCGCCGCGCCGGCGTTCTGGGGCTTGACTATGTTGATACTAGCCAGATCCAAAAACAACTGTTCAGGACCATACTGTCGGTACCGGAGTTATACAGCCTTAAAGTGGTGCCCTTAGTAGCAGATGAGCATAATATCCAATTTGGTATAACTACCACCACCGCCCAACAAACAATCAACCAACTGCGCAACCGTTTTACGGATCAGCGCTTAAAGTTTTCTATCATCTCGGAGACCGGCTATGGCGAGTACATGAAACTTTATGATCCGCCCAAGCAGGTGGAATACCAGGACATATCATTCAGTGCCGGTTCTGACGCCGAAAAAATGGTTGCCGCTGTTAGCGCCACGCTGGATCAAGTACGCCCGGACGACGTGCTGGCCTATCTGGTGCAGCAAGCCTACGGCTTGAAGGCTAGTGATATCCATTTGGAAAATCAGCGTGACAAGGTGCGCGTTCGTTTCAGGGTGGATGGCGTACTGCATCCGGTAGCGACTATGAGCCAGGAAAAGTACCGCCATCTCGTGGCCGCCTTGGCCAGCGCCGCTAACGTTTCGACCAACGCTACCGATGCCCAGACTGGCCACATTAGCCGCAGCTATAAAATGACTACCGGCGAGAACGTGACTATTAATTTGCGCGTGGAGACTGTCCCGACAGTTTACGGTATGGATGCCGTGATGCGTCTTTTCAATATGCGCATGGAGATGTTTAGGTTGGAGAATCTGGGCCTAAGCCAGCAAGAACTGACTGTTGTCCAAGATGTCATTAAGCATCCGACTGGTATGGTAATGATTGTCGGGCCTACCGGTTCGGGTAAAACGACGACTCTTTATTCGATTATCAGTACCCTCAATACGCCGGAGCGTAAAATAATTACCCTAGAGGATCCCGTAGAATACGATTTACCAGGCGTGGTACAGATTCCCGTAGTCGGCCAGCTTGAGAGCCACGATTTTGCCGAAAAATTACGGGCCGTACTGAGGCTTGACCCAGATGTAGTCATGGTTGGCGAAATCCGCGATCAAGATACTGCTAAAACTGCCTTGCAGGGAGCGCTAACTGGGCACTTGGTGCTGAGCACCTTTCACGCCAGTAGTGCCTCGGCGGCATTGACACGCATGCTGGACATGGTAGGTATTAATCCGTTGTTCGCGAATGCCATGCATTTGGTGATGGCTCAACGCCTGGTACGTCGCTTGGATGACGCCAGTAAACAAGCTTATCAGCCGGACGAAGCCCTAAAAAAACAACTACAAAGTATTATCGATACTTTTCCGCCGTCTATCCAAAGGCCGGATATCAACCAGATTACGCTATATAAAGCTGGCAGTTCCGAGCAAAACCCTTTTGGCTACAGTGGCCAGTTGGCAGTGCGCGAACAGTTACGGATGACGCTAGGTGTCCAGCAAATCTTGAAATTACCGCCCAACCAAATCACTACCGAAATGTTGGAAGCCAAGGCTGTGGAAGAAGGTATGCGTACTATGCTCCACGACGGTATCCTAAAAGCCATTGCCGGTATTACAACCCTTGAAGAAGTTTACAGAGTAGTAGGTTAAAAATCCTAAGCACGAATATTTAAATACGAAACAAATTACAAATTCTAAATCACAATAATCCAAACGAGTTTAAGGTTTGGGACCTTGGGATTTCGATATTGTTTAGAATTTCGGGTTTAGGATTTAGTGCTTGAAACAGAGGTCATTTTAGTGTAGGATGTATAGAACTTATGGAGAGTGTTATTCAGAAAATTGAGGCTCAGCAGAAGAAAAGTGCCGTAGTTGATGTGCGGCCCGGCGACAATGCCCGCGTGCACCAAAAAGTCCGCGAAGGTAACAAAGAGCGCGTGCAGATTTTTGAGGGCTTGGTAATCCGTGTCAGCCGCAAGAACAGCCTAACTAGTAGCATTACGGTCAGGCGCATTGCCAGCGGCGTGGGCGTAGAAAAAACGTTTTTAGTCCACTCGCCCAGTATTCTTAAAGTAGAGGTGACCAAGCGCAGCAAGGTCCGCCGCAACTACCTGACTTATATGCGCGGACTAACCGGCAAAAGTACCCGTCTGAGCGGCACCGATTTTGACAGGGAGGCGGTTAATGCCATCCGTGACGAAACTGCTGAGGCCGAGGAAGCCAAGATCCGCGAAGAGCAGGTAGAATCTTATGACCCGGAGGCCGCCAAGGCCGAAAAAGCCGCCGAGGAGGCCGAAGCCAAGGCCGCCACTACTGAAGCGCCAAAATCCGAAGCCGAAAAACTAGAAAAACAGCCCGTCGAACGCGCCGAGGCCAAAAGCCCAGCCGCTGAGCAAAACAAAGAATAATCAGAAGTTAAGCTTCTTTTGACTGAACACAGATTGCCAGTCTATGCTCCAAAGGGTTGAGATAATAATCCTCCACCATATGATAGTTGTATGGGCTATCATATTCCGGGCTCGTACCTTTGAGCGCGGGTTGACCATCACTACCTATAGTGAGCTCGAAATATCTAATTGGGACAGCCCCAACTTCTAATGATTCTTCCGGGCGTACAACCCTCTCGCTAAACGCGGTACCTCTAACAACTTTTCTGATAGGTGCGGATGGTACAACAACCATAACGCCCTGGCTTAAACTATGGCTAAGCTTGAAAAGGCGTCTATCGCTAGAGTCTTTTAAGGATTCACTCAGCAGTATAGCGGCATCCACAAACTGCTGGCCGCGCGCAAAATCTTGTTCGGTTAAAGCACCGTCCAATTGCTCTGGCTGCCATCGCTGATCGTATAGCGATTCGCCGGGTCTTATAACAAACACCACAATGTTGGATATAATAAGCCCAGCAGTGATAAATGAGCAAGCATTAGACTTATGATAGGGGTAGATGAAGTGGGGCGGGGTTGTTGGGCTGGCCCACTGCTGGTAGTAGCAGTGCGGGCCAAAGCTGACTTGCCGCTTGGGCTCAAAGATTCCAAACTTATGACCAAGTTGCAAAGACAGCAAATACTTAACACGTTAAGTAGTTGTTGTGAATTTGGCGAGGGCTGGGTAAACGTCGCGGAAATAGATAGCCGGGGCTTAGCAATCGCGCTACGATTAGGCATAGCCAGAGCGCTAAGGATGCTCAAAGCCCAAATTGACGAAGAAATTATTATGGATGGCAAGGTAAATTACGTACCGGCGCACTTTAGTAATGTTAAGTGTCTGGTTGACGCCGACGTGCTAATCCCGCTTGTGTCGGCCGCCGGAATTTTTGCTAAAGTTCGCCGGGATAGCTATATGGGCAAGCTCAAAAAGCGCTATCCGGCATATGGTTTCGAGAATCATGTTGGCTATGGTACGGCCGCCCACAAGCTGGCGATTGAGCAGCACGGTATTTTAGAGGGCGTCCACCGCATGAGTTTTAAGCCACTACAAATTTTAGCCGAGGCTCAGAATTGAAAACAACCATTCGCGGCAAGCAGGCCGAGACCGCTGTCGCCGAACGACTGGCGTGTGAAGGCTACGAAATTATCACCCAAAACTGGAAAACTAAGGTTTGCGAGATTGATGTTGTTGCTAGGAAGAACGGGATTATTTACTTTGTGGAAGTAAAATACCGCAGTGGCGACAGCCAAGGTGTAGGCCTGGACTACATCACGGCGCAAAAACTTCGCCAACTCCACTTCGCGGCTAGTATCTGGAACCAGCAAAATGGCTGGGGCGGCGACTACCGGCTGCTGGCTGCCAGCGTCACCACCAACGGCCTGGACTACATCATTGAAGAAATTATTGAGCTGGAGTAAACTACGCTTGCACTTGGACCATTTTTTGATATAATTACGGAGTAATCGTCCGGCCGCAAAAGGTCGGATTTTTTCATTCACAACACTAAGATAATGACTCGTTACGTACTTGAGATCAGTACAAGGCAGCGGCGAGAAACGGACTGAAACGTATTGAAATACGTCGAAGGAGTACCGCAGCCGCTAACGCAGTAATGAGCCAAGAGCTCTAGCGGCATGCCAGGCTTTGCCGGGCAACAGGCTAGAGCATTACGTAAGGAGCCATATGGAAATGGATTTCAAACAACTAGCGGTCGCAATAAGGCTAATCGCCGAAGAAAAAAACCTGCCTGAAGAACAGGTGCAGGATATCGTACAGCAAGCCCTAGCTGCCGCATGGCGCCGTGATTATGGCGACCGGGAGCAAGAAGTGCGCGTAACCATGAACCTAAATACTGGTGAAGTTACCGCCTATGTGACCAAAGAAATCGTGGATGAGGCACAAGACCCCAACTTGCAAATCAGCTTGGCTGAGGCCAAAGTCATGCGCAAAAATGCCAAAGCCGGTGAGACCGTGGAGATGGTGCAAAAGATCGAGGATTTCGGCCGCGTAGCCGCCCAGACTGCCAAGCAGGTTATCCTGCAGCGTTTGCGCGAGGCCGAGCGCGAAATTGTGTTGGCTGAATTCGAAGATAAAATCGGCACCGTCGTTAATGGTATTGTCACCCGCGTAGAAGGCCGCTTAGTGCGGGTTGAGCTAGGACGGGCGCAAGGTATTATGCCTTTGGGCGAGCAAATCCAGGGCGAGCGTTATTATCCTGGACAGCGCTTAAAGCTGTTTCTAAAAGACGTCGAAAAAAGTTTCCGCGGCCCGCAATTGATTGTCAGCCGCGGCTGCAAAGAATTCATCGAGCAGCTCTTCCGTAGTGAGGTACCGGAGATGGACAACGATGCCGTCGAGATCAAAGAAATTGCCCGTGAAGCCGGCGTGCGTTCTAAGATTGCTGTCACCAGCAATGTGCAAGGCGTTGACCCGGTGGGGACTTTTGTCGGCGGCCACGGCACGCGCATTAATGCTGTCCGCGACGAGATTGGCAATCAGGAAATGATCGATATCGTGGTCTGGGACGGGGACCCGGCTACTTTTATTGCCAACGCCATGAAGCCAGCCAACGTCGAGCGCGTAAAGATAGATAAAGGCGGCCAAAAAGCTAGCGTCATTGTGGCCGAAGACCAATTGAGCATTGCTATTGGCAAGTCCGGCCAAAACGTCCGCCTAGCCGGCAAATTAACCGGCTACGAGTTGGATGTAGAAGGCGAGCAAGGTAAGAGGGCCGCTAAAGCGGCCGAGCCGGAGGCTGGAACTAAAGAGGCCGCGCCAGAAGCTAAAGCGGCAGCAACCCCAGTGGAATCTAAGGTCAATCCTACGGGGCAATCTGCCGAGCAGATTGAATCCAAACCGGTAGTGCAAAAACTTAAGAAGAAGTCCGAACTGGAGGATTCACTCCTCAAAGCCATCGAAGAACTCGGTACCGAAGAAGGCCAGAAGCCAGAAGCGTCTAAAAAGTAGTTTTTACTATGAGCCTATCAGAGCAATCAGGCGAGATTCCTCAAGGCGGACAGATACTAGACTGGCTAGTAGACGCTTTCCCGGATACTGACTGGAGGGAAAATTTTTTGCACCATCGTAGGGTCTGGCGAGCAGCCAAAGGCGCAATTTTAGATATCACCACTAACGGTAACTATTCTGAACTGGAAAGAAATATTTATCTACAGTCTGCTCGCGATACACTTTTTTCTGCCCGTTTTCAATCCAGTTGGGCAGCATCCATGTACCTTCTGACCCGAAATAGGAATAAGTAATACAAACTGGCACTCTTGACATGAGAGTGCTAATCCATGCTATCATTAAATAGTTGATAGTGCTTAGTTTGTAGTGAATAACAAGCTCAAAAACTACTAATTAAAAACTAACAACTACTCACTAAAAAATTGGAGAACAATTTTTTTCAATGATGCCAAATAGCCCAGATTTCCAAGAGTTCTTAAATCATCTGACCAATAACGCGCTACAGAGTCTGAAGCACGCCGACGCCATTTCGCGTGCCAGCGGCAGTACCTATATTGGTACCGAGCACTTACTGCTTGGCGTGTTGGCGCAAGAAGGTTCCATGGGCGCTAAAATTTTAGAGGGTGCTGGAATTACGCTGGATCGGGCCCGCTTGGCGCTTAATCTCACGCCTAAAACGCTAGTTATTAATATGGGTGGTAAAGGCCTGTCAGAAACGGCTAAACTTACCCTCAAAATGGCTTGGGAGATAGCCCAAGAGTTTGGCCAGGATTATTGCGGCACAGAACACATTTTATATAGCATCTTAAGCCAAAAAAACGCCCGCGCTACAACGCTGCTGCGCGATATGAGCGTCAATACTGATGTACTTAGCAGCGAAGTGGAACAATTCCTGAACCGCCAGCAATACGAAGAGAGCAGCACAACCCCTAACCGCACTCGTGGCAAGACTAGCAAACAAACCGCGCTGGAATTTTTTGGTACTGATATGACCGAACTGGCCAAAGCCGGCAAGCTGGATCCGGTGGTCGGCCGCGAAGCACAAATCCGCCGCGTAATCACCATTCTTAACCGCCGCACTAAAAACAACCCGGTACTTATTGGCGAGCCGGGCGTCGGCAAAACCGCCATCGTGGAGGGCATTGCCCAGAGGATTGTTAATGAAGAAGTGCCCGACAGCCTCCTCGATAAGCGAATTATAATGCTGGATTTGGCCGGTATGATTGCTGGTACCAAATACCGCGGCGAGTTTGAAGACCGCCTCAAAAAGGTCATTGCTGAGTTGGAGCGAGACAAAAATGTCATCGTCTTTATCGATGAGTTACACCTAATAGTTGGCGCCGGCGCGGCCGAGGGCAGCATGGACGCCGGCAATATCTTAAAACCCTCCTTGGCGCGCGGTAAGATCCATATGGTTGGCGCTACAACTACCGATGAATATACCCGTTACGTAGAAAAAGACGCCGCCTTGGAGCGCCGTTTCCAGCCGGTGCAAGTGCCTGAAGCCACCGTGCCGGAGACACTGGCCATCCTAAAAGGCCTAAGGTCGCATTATGAAGATTTCCATGGCGTGAAAGTCAGCGACGATGTGCTAGCCGATACCGTGCAGTTTGCCCACCGCTACATCAACGACCGCTATATGCCTGACAAAGCAATTGACTTGATGGACGAAACATCAGCTTACCTACGGGTTAACAAGGGTAAAACACCGCCCGAACTGCGCCAACTGCAAAAAGAACTAAAGCTTGTAAACACCCGTATAGAAGACGCCGTAGATTCGGAAGACTACGAAAAGGCCGCCCAGCAAAAACAGCAAGCCAGCCAAATATCTGAGAAGATCAAAGAGCTGGAAGCTGCCTACAAAACTGGCAAGCCCATAACTATTACCTCTGACGATGTGGCCGACACTGTAGCCCGCATGACCGGCGTACCGGTGACTAAAGTTGTCCGCTCCGAGGCTAAGTATTTGGTTAATCTGGAAAAAAACCTTGGCAAGTACATTATCGGCCAGGACGAGGCCGTGTCTACCGTCGCTAGCGCTGTCCGGCGCAGCCGCTCCGGTATTTCTAGCGAAAAACGGCCGATAGGCTCGTTCGTTTTCTTGGGTCCCACCGGCGTCGGTAAAACCGAGCTGGCCCGAGTGCTGGCCCGCGAATTTTTTGGCTCCGATGAGGCTTTGGTCAAGATTGATATGTCTGAGTTTGCCGAGCACCACACGGTGGCCCGCCTGGTGGGCGCGCCAGCCGGCTATGTCGGCTATGATGATGGCGGCCAGTTGACTGATAAAATCCGCCGCCACCCCTACAGCGTGGTGTTGTTTGATGAGATAGAAAAAGCCCACCCTGAGGTCTTTAATACCCTACTGCAAGTCTTGGAAGACGGCGTACTATCCGATGCCAAGGGGCGCAAAATCGACTTTACTAACACCATCGTTATCATGACCAGCAATATCGGCGCTGAGAAACTGCAAAAAGAAGCCAGCTTTGGCTTTGCTGCCAAGAAACCGTCCGATTTAGACAACCTGGATGAGCTGCACGAGTCCAACAAGAGTAAGGTGCAAGAAGAGCTCAAAAAAATGATGCGCCCGGAGCTTATTAACCGGATTGATAAAACTATCGTGTTCCGTGCCCTGACCAAAAAAGACGCCCTTAAGATTTTGGATCTACAGCTGGACGATTTGCGCGCCCGGCTGGTCAAAAAAGGTATCGGCCTGCAGGTCAGCACCGACGCCAAGCACCATCTGTTAGAAAAAGGTTACGATGCGCTTAATGGCGCCCGCCCGATGCGCCGCTTGTTGCAGGAAACCTTAGAAGACGCTATTGCCGCCGGCCTGCTGGACGAAAGTTACCACAAGGGGGACGTGGTCAAGGTTAAAACCAAAAAAGCTACCAAGGCTAAAGAGCCCGAACTAACCTACGCCGCCACCCCTGAATAACCACGAATCCACACCGCGCCGACCTGCCTGCTAGCGGAGCCAGCAGCTCTGTCGGCGCTCTTGGCGCATTATGGCGTCAGAGCCTGTGCTACTCCTTCGGAGTACTATCAATACACCTCAGTCCGTTGCTCAGCTCTTCCTTGTACTGCGCTCAAGCGTGAATCCGTGGAGTTGTTATAATATGGGAGCTCATGAAGTCGTTTAAAGTATTTTTTGGCACACTAATTCCACTGGCCGTCGTGGCTGCGCCGTTTGTGGTTTGGTGGCAGTGGCACGCGATTTATGACTGGGCCCGCCTGCGCGACTATACGCCGCCGCAAGCTATCAGCGCGTTGGTCAGCCAGGACACCATGACGGCTTATGGCCAACATCTCTTTTACGTTAACCACCCGCAACTCGTCAGCGGCGTGGCGGCTTTCCGGCAGGATTGCCCGGAAAGCGAACAAACCATCGTGCTGGGCTGCTACCACCCTAATATGGATGGCATATACGTCTATAACGTCACTGATAGCCAGCTATATGGTATCCAGCAGGTAACCGCGGCGCACGAAATGCTGCACGGTGCCTATGCGCGCTTAAGTGCTAAAGAGCGCGCCTACGTAGACGGCTTGCTTAATAATTTTTATACCAACGATGAGCACGACCAGCGCATAATTAACGAGATTAACCTTTATAAGAAGACTGAACCTAACTCTGTGATGGATGAAATGCACTCCACGCTCGGTACAGAGCTGGTAAGCTTATCGCCAGCGCTGGAAACCTACTACCAGCAGTATTTTACCAACCGTTTGGCGGTGGCTAATTTTGCTAACAGCTACGAAGCTGCGTTTACTAGCCGCACTAACCAGGTAAGTGCTGATGACGCCCAGCTGGCGTCAATGAAGCAGAATATTAGTACGCAGGAGCAATTGCTGCAAACCCAGCTTAACCAAATCAATAGTGACCGCGCGCGGCTTAACCAGCTAAGCAGCTCCGGGCAAACCGATGCTTATAACGCCGGGGTGGATAGTTTTAATGGCGAAGTGGACGCTTATAATTCCGGGGTTGACCAACTGCGGAGCGATATCACTGCTTACAATAATTTGGTGAGCGCCCGTAATAATATTGCTAGTGCCCTGGCCAGCTTAGACCAGGCGATTGATACAAGATTGACGCCTCAGGCGACACAATAGCTAACTTCTTTTCCAAAGAAGCAAATTATCCATACTTTTGCGCCGCCAAAAGTATGCAAAAGCTCTCGGGCAGACTGTCTCGGCTTGATGTGCCTGATGTCAAAAACGGGCTTGCTAAAGAACTCCTCGCAAAACAGCCCCCGGCTGTTTTACTTCGTCGAACATGCTTTAGCAACCGAGTACGCCCCTTTTTCACATCATTCACTCAGGCCTCATCAGATGCCCGAATTGAACCATCCAATCTCGGGCCAGCTCCTTATGCCCAGACCTGTTAGCTCAGGCCTCATCAGATGCCCGAACCCTTTAGCTTCAGGAGAAAGCCGATGCCCGGACACTTCTTCGAGCCAGAACATACGGGCAGACCAAAAACAAAATTGCTTATGCTTGCACGGTTAATAGTTTGAGTGGACAATAACGATATAAAAAGGAGCGCATATATGAGGCCTGAGTCACTTAAACTTAAGGTTCAAGAGTTATCAACCGCTGACTTAAAGCAGGAACATGATGAAGCCAGAAGAATAGTGCTCACAGAACGGATCGAGGCTGTCCAGGGCGACTTAGCAGATTTTTTCAAAAAAATAATTCCGCCGGGCGAAAGATATCTCACTAGCCTCAATATTGTTTGCGATAATGTTGACGATAACCAACTTGGTAAAGGCCGCGTAGTTGCTCAGGTAATAAATCTCACCAAGGATCATCTTGGTAGAGCGACTGACGAACTTCGAGGAGTCCATTCTATAATAACCCCTGACTTCGGATACTTAATTCGCTATAGGCTAGAAACCGAAAACGGTCAAGCAAGCTGGAACTGGGGGGAATTGGCTAGAGAGTTTTTTGGAAAAGCCAAAGATGCCGCTCGGGCAGAAGGCGAACCTCATAAATACGATGTAGTAAACTTTGAATCTGTTGAAGATATGGAGCATTCAGTTACAACGATGGAAGCAACCGCACCGGAAACAATTCAAATGCTACTTTGTGCTGCTAGCAACCTAAGCCTGAATCCTGAATATGCGGCACTCCTGAGTAGCGCTGTGCAAGTCGCATAGACATACGAACATCCATCTTCGCCGAATCCCAAAAATAACAGTTTTTTGTTTGGTTTTGAGGCTTGAATTCCCCAAACCCAAAATTTTGCTATATCTCGGGTGAAGGAGTCTCTACACCGAATGCTTGCCTGGCTGCTAGGCAAGCAGCGGCGCCTACTTCGTACTCTCCACAGACGCGGGGACGGTTAGGGCTATCATAAATTCCACAGCGGTTATCTTCAGTCAGGTGGCCGCAATCTTCCGTGAGCAGATATAGGCCGTAGTCTAGGCCAATAACCATGGGAGTTTTAACTGGGATGCGTCTGCCGCTTTCATCAAAACCCTCAGCGTCAAAGATGACCGTTTGAGTATATTTGCGAGCCTTAACGACCCGTTCTAACGCCATCTCGCGTTTGTTCATATATGCCTCATGCTCCGTCATCTGTAATGCCGCACCAGCACGGCAGCAGGCGCCGACGCAATTCTGACACGCAACACCGATAACCTCTAACCTTCTATCCATAACTGGCATATTTTACAATATGTCTTAACAGGATGCCAATCGAGGCAGCCAAAAATAACACTAACCAGGACTTAAATTCCCCCAGCATTAAAATCCTGATACTCCGCAATCCGATTACCGACTGCTGCGCTCAGGTTTTAGAGCTGGGCAAGCCAAAAACAAAATTGCTTGTGCTTGCATTTGTTTTAACGAAATGCGAACTTTAGAGTATGACTATTTGGCATCATCTAGGGAATTTTTTCTACTCTAATGCTTTTGTCGGGCTCGTGGCTCTCGGGGCTGCGACTATTGCATACAGAGTTTATAGTAAGCAAAAACGTGATACCAAAAGGGATGCAGCGAACATTGTATTGCTGGAAATTGAAAACGCAGAACAACAATCAGAAAAGGTCAGCTTTGATAAACCATTTACGGACATTAACGATGAAGATGTCTTTCTAATGCCGGTCGCTAGTTGGGATAAATATAAGTATCTCTTTGTACGCGATTTTGATAGAAACGAATGGGATAAGATTACCAACTTCTATCGAAAGTGCCACTCTTACGATCAATCCGTTGTGTTCCACAATGCATCTTTAGACCATAACATGAAACAACTTCGCGTAAATGTTCAGCGTGAGCTTGCTGAATATGCAAGTGAATATGCTTCAAAATACGCCGGCGCAAACGAGACGGATAAGGAAACTGTAAAACAGGAATATATCAGGAAGCGTAATAATTTTACAGACTTATATACAGGGTCAGAAAAAATCGACCCAATAATTTTTACCTATATACCAACAAAAGCATTTATTGACGCTAAGAGAGCGCTAAGCAATTTAGAAACAAGCCTGTCATTGACCTCCGTTGGTATTAAGTTAAAAAAATTAGTGGATAAAAATACTATTGGAGGCCGTATCAAGAATTGGCTAAACAGTTTTAAGAACCTTAAATAGACATAGTGCCTCAAAACATATAGTTATACTCCCGAAAAAAAGCAGATGGGTTTGGGCCACGGTAGTAGAACAGAGCTTACTACACGGCAAACAGATTTTGCTATGATTGAGCCATGAGATGGCCGACCAAGAAGCAAGCATTGATTTTAGCAGCAATAGTTCTGGTTATATTGATCTGCATAGGTTTCTTTATGCGTGATAGGCGCGATTATAATAACCCTAGCTTCAGAGCTTATTGGACCGATTATGAATATTGTGAAAAGTTCCAGCATATCCCAGGAACTCCTAAAACCCCAATCAAGGATATTTATGACCGCTGGAAGACCAACCAGCAGATTGGCTGCTAAAAACCTAGTTGCAGCGGATGGATTTGGATAGATTTTGCTATGATTGAGCCATGTCAACATCCCAACAGACAATTGATTGGTACGATGAGAACGCAGAGTTATATGCCGCTAATGTAAAGAATGCTGCCAAGTCGCCATATCACGCCCATTATGAAAAGCCGGCTATTTATAGCTTATTGCCTGACTTGGAGGGCAAAAGTGTTATTAGCTTGGGTTGCGGCAGCGGCGAAGACTCCAGTTATCTAAAAAAGCTCGGCGCTGCTCGCTCAGTCGGAATTGATATATCCAAGGGTTTGATTGAAACAGCTAGGCGGGAACATCCCGAGTGTGAATTTGTCGTGGGCGACATGGAAGACCTGCCATTTAAAAATGTGGAGTTTGATTTAGCTTATTCTAGTTTCGCCCTGCACTATCTAGAGACTTATGACAGAGCATTTAAGGAAGCCTATCGGATCCTAAAGCCTGGTGGCGTGCTTGTGTTTTCAGCAGGGCATCCGATCGGGCCCTCAATGGAGGTAGTAACAGATACCGATGAAGTTTTCGATAAAAGACTGGGAATCACTAAAAACCGTAAGACTAAAATCAAAAAAATCTATGGCAACTACCTAAGCCACAAGTCTTTTAGGACGCACATACCTGAGTTTGATGTAACTTTTTGGAAACAGCCCCTGAGCGATACTATTACCCAGCTTGTCGATGCGGGCTTTGTCATTGAAAAGTGCGTAGAACCAAAGCCCACGGAGGATTTTAAAAAAATGGCGCCAGCAGACTATGAGCTCCTTCTACGAATACCAGATATAATCATTTTCCGCGCCAAAAAAGTTTAATCAGCTCTGAGCACTTAACGACTTGGGAAACCGCAGTAGTAGAACAGAGTTCACTACACGGCAAACAGATGAGTTTGGGCATCTGAGAAAACGGATAAAATTTAACCGGGATTTAACCCTCCCGGTGGGGGCCCTGCGCGTCAGCGCAGGCTGGCCATCTGGTACTCGAGGGAACTGGGCGCTCCACGCTCGAGGAGCATGTAGAAGACCGCGAGGACGGCATCGGTGATGACGACGTTCTCGACCATCGCCCAGGTGTGGTAGAGGGCGACTAGGCCGATGGTCATCGCCGCTCCGCCGAGCAAGACGACGACCGCCAGCCGGCTGGCTGGATGCTCGGGGACGTACTCGTCGATCTCGAGTCCGTCGCCCAACGTGACCAAGAAGAGCAGAGTGGCCACGAAAGCAACAACCAGCCACAGCCACTCCAGCTGCATTCCTGGGAACCGGTTTGACCCAGGGCCGAACAGTGCCAGGAACCACACGCCGGCCGCGGTGAGCAAGAGCGACCAGGACTCGAGCTGGGTGGCCATGAAGACGAGTGCCGTGATGACGCCCGCGAGGCCGATGAGCGGGAGCCAGCCGAAGACGTGCCAGGCGACCAGAGTATGGCCGCTCTGGTAGAACCCGCCGATGAGGATGAAGAGACCGCTGGGGATCAGCAGCCAAAGTGCCCTCTCCTCGTTGTCGATGCGCTCGGCCAGGTGATTGAGCCTACGGCTCATTTCTCAAGCCTCCTTCGAGGTTTTTTGGGCGCGTTCAACGCCCCTTCCATAGGGTTAGGACTCCCCCATGAACTATTAGATATTATAATATCTTTTGTTCGAATACGCAACGATAGTCATACTTGGGCTTAGACAGATTTTGCTATGATGTGGCCATGCCTAGATTAAAAATAATGACTTGGAACGTTCTTTACAAAGAGAAAGCCGATAATGTACTCGCGCTCGTTAAAGAACTCAACCCGGATATTTTATGCTGCCAAGAAATAACGACCGACTCATACATCAATCCCGGTCGAGACGTACCGGCGGAGATCAGCCAGGCCATGAATGGGGAATATAAGTATTTCGAAGTTTTAGCCTTGCTTGATAACCACCCCGCCAGTATGGGCAACGCTATAATTAGCAAATTCCCTATAGTCCAAGGCCGTTCAGTATTGCTGCAAAAGGGCGGAGCGGATATAAACTATAGCGCCCAAAACCGCGGCTATCTAGAAGCGGGTATTAAAGTTGGGAATGATATTCTTACCATCGGTACAACTCATCTTTCATATGTAGACTGGTTTGTTGAAACGGAGGCAAGAACTAAAGAAGCCGATAAGCTACTAGACTTTATCAAAGGCAACGATAGAAAATATGTAATAATGGGCGATTTTAATTCAGCACCGAACTCATCGACTATTAAAAAAATGGAAACCAGGTTAAAGGCAGTAGGCCCTGATAATAAGCAACCGACTTTTAGTACCAAGCCTTTTGTCCATAACGATTTTTCGGTGAATAAGCTTGAGTGGAGGCTTGACTATATTTTTGCAACACCAGACATAAAAGTGCTTTCAAGCGAGATCATCAAGACCGATTTTTCTGATCATCTGCCGATTTTGGCCGAAATAGAGATATAGCAAGGAACCAACCTCAAGTTTTTGGGCGCCTGGCGTGCCGCTGCTTTTTGGGTCCGGGCATGGCAGCCAAACCTGAAAGGCTGCGTCAACAAAACAACCAGTAAGGCGAGGACTTAGCCGAGCGACTCATCTAAGATACAGTAAAGAGCGAGACCGATCCCCGTAGGGGTCGTTCCGCAGCCTGTTGTTTTGCTTTTGACAGGCAGGCTTATCAAGTTTGTCTGCCGCCCGGTGGTGGGTGCTACCTTGCCACTCAAGGTAGCAAAATTATTTGCTTCTTTGGAAAAGAAGGCTATAGAGTAAAATATAAAATATGGCCAAATCTTTGGGAGTCAAATATGTCTGCTCTAACTGCGGACAAGGTTTTGGCAGCTGGACCGGGCGCTGCGGCAACTGCGGCGAATGGAACACCCTGCAGCAACAGGTAGAAGTCAGCACGGCGACGGCCGGCGCCAGCGGCAAAAAGTTATCAATTGAATCGCTCACCAAGGCGGTTAATGCCCGAACCCCCAGATTGTATACCGGCATGCCCGAAGTAGACGAGGTTTTGGGTGGCGGTATCGTGGCCGGCAGCGTCAGCCTGCTGGCCGGCGAACCGGGCATCGGCAAAAGCACGCTGCTGCTGCAAGTCGCCGATAATTTATCCAAAAAGCACAAGGTTCTATATGTCAGCGGCGAGGAATCCGCCCGCCAAGTGGGCCTGCGCGCCGAGCGCCTGGGCGCTAACGCCAAGAGTTTGCAGTTGGCGGTGTCCAATGTGGCCAACGACATCGCGGCGACTATCGCCGGCGGTGATTTTGAAGTAGTGGTAGTGGACTCTATCCAAGCCGTAGCGGTTAATGAAATAGCCTCGGCAGCTGGTAGCGTCAGCCAGATTACCAACAGTACCCAACTGCTGAGCGCCGCGGCCAAAACCACCAACACCGCGCTGCTGCTGGTTGGACACGTGACCAAAGAGGGTTCAATTGCCGGGCCAAAAGTGCTTGAGCACATCGTAGACGTAGTTTTACAACTGGAAGGCGACAGATACGGCGGTTTCAAGATTCTTAGGGCGGTAAAAAACCGCTATGGCTCTACCAACGAGGCCGGAATTTTTGAAATGGAAGACAATGGCTTAAAAGCTGTAGATAACCCTTCAGCAGCGCTGCTGGCCGAGCGCCAGATTAGCGACGGCTCAGTTGTGCACGCTACCATGGAAGGCAGCCGGCCGCTGCTGGTGGAAGTGCAGGCCTTGGTGAACCCCACGAGCTACGGCTACCCCAAACGCACCGCCAGCGGCATTGATTTGAACCGGGTTAATTTGCTTATCGCCATGTTGGAGCGCCGCACCAAGTTGAAACTGGCTGACCGTGATATTTACGTAAATATAGTCGGCGGCATTCGCTTAACCGAGCCAGCGGCCGATTTGGCGATTTGTATGGCTATTGCCAGTGCCGCCAAAGGCATGCAGCTAAAGAAGAACGCCGTGGTTTTTGGTGAAGTCGGCCTGAGCGGCGAAGTGCGCCACGTGCCTTTCCTGGAAAAACGCCTGGCCGAAGCTAAAAAACTTGGCTTTGAAGCGGCCATCGGCCCCAAAGTCCGCAGCGGCAAGAAGCCGCCGCTACTACTATCAGTCCCGGATGTTCGATCAGCCCTTAATACGTTTCTAGAAAAAGATTAATTTACTGTGGCGATTGCGGTATAGCCGTTGTTGTCTTGGACCGTGACATTGGTTCCGGAAGGAGCCTGTGCCGACAAGACTGAACAGGTAGGACCGCTAGTAGTACATAATGGAGTACCACCCTTGGAAACTGTATAAGGGGCTGTGCCACCTGACCATGAAAAGACGGTGCTGGTGCCACTTACATTGGCAGTAAAATTCGTTGGCCCTGCCGCTTGCGCGACGATTGTTACCGTAGCGTTGCCAGACTGGCCACTATAAAGCACGCTGTCTATGACCTGGATAGCCAGAGTTGCCGTGCCGGCAGATGTATACTGGAACGAAACCGTGCTTGGTGAATCAGATACCTTGGCCGATTGGGCGACTTGGCCGTTAACCAGTAGGTTAACTGTGCCCGGATACTGCGGATAGTTAGTATCATTGAATGGATGAGTGCCAGCCGAGACGGTTGTAGTTATAGTACAACTGCCGGTGCAGCTGGCCGTGCCACCGTTGGTCACATCCTCTGGATTACCACCGCTGTTATCTTGCACAAAGAACGAATCCACCGTGGGCGGGCTGTCGCTGCAACTATGGACGTCATCACTGCCGCCACTGGAGCTACCAGAACTGGCGCCCCCAACATTGGGCGTTCCGCCGTGGAATATATCGACATTCCAGCTGGCCACGTTGGCATTGTTCTGGGTCTGTTTGGCAAGCGCCGGCGTGCAGTTGGTCGCTAGCTTGCCGGAAACTTTATCTATTGTCGCTGAGGTAGTACTGCCAGAGGTATTACCTATATACCAGGATGGGAATAAGTCGGTGCTAGGGCTTGGCTCTATGTCGCCATAATGGATGTGGTTGCGCACCACGAAAGCCGGCAGAGTTTTAATATCGGACGGCTGTGTCCAGTTGACCGGTTTAAGGTTTTGGTGGGCATATTCCATCCAACCGCGGGTAAGCGGTTCCGTTAAATACTCCATATCTATACCGAGCGCGATGTTGCGGGTGTGGTTGCCGACCCAGGAAACCACGGCATATTTGGTTGACCAGCTGGTCATCAGGCCGTCGAGGCCATTATTGGTGGTACCGGTTTTAACAGCGAAATCCCAGCCGTTGTAGCGCTGGAACTTATAGCCGCTGCGGCTTAGAGGAGTGCAAGTGGTAGCACTACAGCTGCCCGGTAAGTAGCTGGCGTTGGGGTCGGAGAGCATATTATCCAGTATGTAGGCGGTGTCGGGCTTGATCGGTTGAGTTGGCTTAGGCTGCTTCCATTGGTAGATAGTCTTGTTACCTGAATCAGTAATTTTGAGAATGAAAGTCCGGGGTATGGCCTGGCCCAGGCGGGCAAGTGTAGAAAGGCCGTTAACGTGGTCGTCGAGGGTCAGGTAAGCGCCATCGCCGATAGCCGAGGCCCCATAGCACTGAGTTGGTTGAGTGAGAGCTATGTCGGAATAACAGTTGTAGCTGTTCAGGTTATGCTCATTGTCATAGGTGTTGTCCATCATAGCGGTAGCTGTCTTGATGACGTTGTTGATTGAGGGGATACGGTTAGTGCTGGTATCACCTGGTTGGGACTCCAGCATGGTTTTAACGGCGGGGATATTACGTGAGCCGCCCAAGGCGTAGCGCAGGGTTTCAGGCCCGGGTTGCAAAAAGTCGTAATCCTGTAGGCAGTTACCACCGTGGGACTGCGAAGAATTGTTAGTACACGGGTAGCCCGGTAGCGGCCCCTGGGTATCGTATAATACCGAACCTGCGCCAACATTATTGTTGTCGTTGATCAGTGTTGAGTAATCATAAGGCTTAAAGCTCGAGCCGGGAGGAATAAGAATACCGGCTGCGTAATTGTTCTGACCATACTGCGGATTGGTAAAGTCTACGCCGCCCACCAACGACACTATCTGGCCGGTTTGGACATCTTCACCTACTTGGGCCTCTTCGTCGGCATTGTAACGCTCAACGTAGGATAAATTAGAAGCTACTAGTTTTTCCGATTCGGCCTGCAAATTAGTGTCCAGGGTGGTTATAACTTTCCAGCCGCCAACTTTTTTGCTGGAGGCGCTGCTACCGCTGGGTGCGAACTCAGTGGTTAGCTGGTCTTTAGCGGCCAGTACAAAATACGGTGCCTGTATGCCCGCATATAGGCTCTGCTGCGTCTGTACCTCAGCCAAGATGTCGTATTTCTTGGCGGCGGTAGCTTGGGCTTTGGTGATTTTGCCGGTCGCTCGCATGGAGTCCAGCACGTAATCGTAGCGCACTGCAAACGCGGCCTTATCAAATGTCGAAGCATCGTACGGCGAGTAGTAAGCCGGTGACTGTGGGATGGCGGCCAGCATAGCCGCTTCTGGCAGAGTCAGGTCTTTGGCGCTCTTGTGGAAGTAATCCGCGGCGGCGGATTGCACGCCGTAGTCCACGCTACCGTAGGGAGCGGCATTAAGATAACCAGTTAAAATTTGGTCTTTGGTGTAGGTGCGCTCAAGTTCTACCGCCAGAATTAACTCCTTAGCTTTCAGGCTGAGATTGCGTTTCTGGCCAAAATCCTGGGTCAACTTGACCAGCTGCTCGGTGATGGTGGAGCCGCCCTGGGTGCTACCACGGTGGAAAACATCAACATAAGCCGCGCGTAAGATTCCCTTTAGGTCAAACCCTCGTTCACTATAAAAATTGCGGTCTTCGGTGGCCACGGTGGCCTCTTTCATATAATTGGAAATAGCATTGCCAGATACGGGTACCCGCTTGACACCGTTATAATCCTGCCATAACAAAGTTTTACCGGTACGGTCATAATAACTGATACTGCCGCCCAAATTACCGCCGGAAATATCGGTAACGTCCGGCAAATCCTTGCGGAAGTAAGCAAAAACTGACACTGACACCACAAACAGTACCAAGACCCCGACACCGATGATCTTAAGCGCCATAATGCCGCCGTCGTGGCTAAACCAATATTCCGCTTGGCGCCTAGGGTTCAGGCGCCAAATTATGCGCTTTAGTCTGGACTTTGGCAGGCCGCGCATTCGCTCTACTTTACGTCTGGCTTTGGCTTCTTTTCTGGCTGTCCAACGTTCACCCAAATTGCGGTTGACCTTCAATATCTTCCCGCTGCGCGTAGTAACATAACGGCTGCTCGGCCGGCGCGGACGATTGCTGCTGGAACTCTTGTTCGCCATTAACTAAAAATTTTCCTCTTCATGGACATTATAGCAAATCTGCGGCTGGCATAAGCTCTATAATGGATGTCTTGAAATTTGTAGCCTTGTAAGTGTTAATCCTGCGCTATACTTATATATAAGTAATGACAATTTTGCTGAAAGATAGCTTATGAGCCTAAGCGAAGATCTAGCCTGGAGAGGGCTAATCAAAGATAAAACTTTTGCTGAGTTGGCTTGGCTGGACAGCCCCAAGACTTTCTATTTAGGGATTGACGCCTCGTCCAACAGTTTAACCGTTGGCAACCTAGCCATTTTGCTACTGGCCAGGCGCTTGATTGACGGCGGCTGGAAGGCCGTTTTGCTGGCCGGCGGCGGCACCAGTTTAGTCGGCGATCCCGGCGGTAAAGTCGAAGAGCGCGAGCTAAAACCGCGCGAAGAGATTAAAGCCAACATTGAAATTATAAAGAAGCAGGTGGCCAACTTGTTTGCGGGTGAGCACTTTACTGCTGCAGATAATTATGATTGGCTTTCCGGGCTCAAATATATCGATTTTTTGCGCGATGTCGGTAAACATTTCTCGATGACCGAACTGATGCAGCGCGATTTTGTAACCGAGCGTATGGGCGCCGAAGGCTCCGGAATTAGCTACGCCGAGTTTAGCTACTCCCTGATACAGGGTTACGACTTTTGGCACCTTTTCAAAAACCACGGTGTAGTTATGCAGATTGGCGGCTCAGACCAGTGGGGCAATATGCTCTCGGGCGTCAGCCTAATCCGCAAAAAAGAGAACCAGGAGGCTCACGCATTCTCCATGCCGCTAGTTATTAATAAAACTACCGGCCGCAAATTTGGCAAGAGTGAGGAAGAAACTGTCTGGCTTGATCCGGTCAAAACTACACCCACGCAATTGTATCAATTTTGGATCAATACTGATGATGCTGATGTCGAAGACTATCTAAAAGTCTTCACTCTGCTGCCTAGAGAAAAAATAGACCGTGCGATGGTACAGCACAGAGCTGATACTGCCAAAAGAGTTGCGCAAAAGCTGTTGGCCGAAAAAGTGACCGAGTTGGCACACGGAGAGGAACCAAGCAAAGCAGCGACGGGTGCCTCGGAATACTTAACAGGTCAAGTATCTATTAGAGAAGCGACTGATTCAGACCTCGAAGAGCTAAGAAATGAAATCCCCGCCGTGTCAACCCAAGCCGGAGGCTCTATCATCCAAGCACTGGCATTAACAAAGTTAGCCGATTCAAATTCTGATGCCCGGCGGCTTCTGCAAAACGGCGCGGTTTATGTCAATGGGCAATCTGTTAACCGAGAGAATTTTGAAGCTAACGATTTTCAAAATGGCCGGCTGCTGCTGCGCCGTGGTAAAGCTTTCAAGGACTCCGCTTTGATAGAATTAGAATAGATGAAGTCGAAGAAACCGGCCGCGAAAAGAGTGGTCAAAAGGGCGGACCAGTACGACGATCCGAAGTACAACTACCAGAATTATTGGGTCGGTCGCGAATACGAGCACGCCGCCGAGCAGATGGCTATCAAGCGCTTGCTCAAGGGACGGCATTTTGACAACGCCGTGGACGTCGGCGGGGGTTATGGCCGCTTAAGCAAGTTCCTGGCCAACTTTGCTGATAAAGTTACGCTGGCTGAACCCAGCCAGCAGCAGCTGGACATCGCCAAAATCTATCTAAAAGACTCGCCGGAAGTAGAACGTAGGCATCTGCAGGCTGCCGACCTTAAAATGCCGGCCAGATCCGTTGATTTAGTGTTGGTAGTGCGGGTTTTGCACCATTTGCCGGACCCGATGGCCGAGTTTAAGGAAATTGCCCGTGTCCTAAAACCTGGCGGTACTTTTATTTTGGAGTTTGCTAACGATGCGCACTTTTTGAACCGTTTGCGCTACGGCGTACACGGTAAAAGAGTACCTAAAACCCCTGTAGATATCAGCTCTGAAGCCAGCAAAAAAGCCGGCGAAGTAGCTTTTGTTAACCATCACCCCAAAACAATTATCAAATTACTTCACGAAGCTGGTTTTGAAGTAGAGACTGTTTTAAGCGGTTCCAACCTTCGCTCACCCCGGCTCAAAAAAGTTCTTGGCAAGAACGTGCTTTTAGGCTTGGAAAAGGGCCTGCAGCCGCTGCTGGCGCCAATTTATTTCGGTCCCAGCATCTGGCTCCGCCTCAAAAAGCGCTAGAACCCGGGATTGTCCTATTATAACTACGGATGGCTCGAGCTTCTTGGCTAATAATTTTTCTTATTTGACGCCTATAAGCGCCTTCGGTTCGGCAGTACGCTCTATCAATCCTGGTAGATAAAACAATTTGGTCCGTATCGATCTGCACCATAGCCACTTCTGTGCCAAGAAGTAGTGGCGCTTCCGCTCCCTCGCTGCCTTCCGGGGGTTGCATGTAGACTTCTCTAACGTCGCCATAGTAATGAGACTCCGCAGCGAGAGCTTCTTCCCTGGTCGGTAGTTCTGCTGGCTCACGTCCAAATCGCATATTCTATAATTTAATCAAACTTTATCTTATTTGCAATCTATACTGGTGGTAATGGAATTATCATCACCGATTACTGAATTAAAAGGGGTGGGGGATGAGCTAGCAAAAAAGCTGGCCAGCCTTGGCATAAAAAACGTCGGCGATTTAATAGATAACTACCCGCGCCGCTACGAGGATTATTCCAATATCGTACCCGTAGGCCAGCTAAAGCCGGGCGCTGTAACCATCCAGGCCAAAATCGGCCAGGTAAGGGGGCGCTATGTGCGCCGCGGTATGCATATCACCGAGGCGATTGCATCGGATAAGACTGGCAGTGTGCGCCTAGTCTGGTTTAACCAACCCTACCGCGCCGGTGCTATTAAACACGGTAGGGATTATTTTATAGCGGGTGAATACCAACTCGGCCGCGGGCGCTTTGCTATCATGAACCCCTCGGCGGAGCTGGTTAGCGACTTTCCAGTCAATACCGCCCGCATAATCCCGATATACCGGGAAACGGCCGGCCTCAAATCACCGTCCATCCGCAAGCTGGTGCGCGAAGCTATCCAGCAAGTCAGCGAGCTGCCCGAGCATCTGCCGCCATGGCTGATAAAAGAGCAGGGGCTAAACGTTTATGCCCGGGCAGTAAGCGAAATGCATTTCCCTAGCGGCGCCAAAGCCCTCAGCCTAGCCAAAAAACGCTTGGGGTTTGAGGAAGTTTTTCAGCTGACATTGGCAGCGCTGCTCAACAAACAAGAACTGACTAAGGATAAGAGTCTATCTATACCGTTCCGAGAGAAGTTGGCTCGCGATTTTGTCGCAAAACTGCCTTTTAAGCTTACCGATGCCCAGCGCAAGGTCGTTTGGCGGATTTACCAGGATACGGCCAAGACCCAACCAATGAATAGGCTGGTTGAGGGCGATGTCGGCTCTGGTAAAACCGTGGTGGCTGCCATGGCGGCGCTGATGGCCATGGAACAAGGTTTCCAAGCCGCATTTATGGCGCCTACGGAAATCTTGGCCAGGCAACACGCCGATACATTACTTAACTTGTTAAGTAATGTTGGCTACGGAGGCCAAGTCAGCCTGCTAATTGGCGGACTGAAGCCGGCGGCAAAGCAATTAGCGCATGAAAAAATTACCGCCGGCGAGATTAGATTAATTGTCGGTACGCATGCCTTGATAAGCGAAAAAGTTGATATGCACAAGCTCGGGCTGATAATTATTGACGAGCAGCATCGCTTTGGCGTGGAACAGCGCAAAAAACTCCAAGCCAAGGCCGGCCACATGCCGCACGTGCTGCACATGACAGCTACGCCAATCCCGCGCAGCCTGGCGCTGACGCTTTATGGCGAGCTGGACATCTCGGTGCTGGATGAAATGCCGCCTGGCAGGCGGGTCGTGATAACTAAAATTTGCTCTCCCAATTCACGCAAACAACTCTATGTGCAGGTTGATAAAGAGCTGGCAAGCGGCCGCCAGATGTTTGTGGTCTGTCCGCTGATAACAGATACAGAACTTAGCCGCGGCCTGTCAGTAGAAGAAGTCTACGAAAGACTAGCCAAACACGATTTTAAACATCGCCGAGTAGCCCTGCTGCACGGCAGAATGAAATCAGCCGAAAAAGACAAAGTGATGCGTGATTTTCTGGCCAAAAAATACGACATTTTGGTCAGCACGACAGTTATAGAAGTGGGCGTGGACATACCGAATGCCACAATTATGCTGGTAGAGGGCGCAGAGCGCTTTGGATTGGCGCAAATCCACCAGTTGCGCGGCCGCGTTGGCCGCGGCGCCCATCAAAGCTACTGTTTTTTGATGTTAAGTGATAGTAAAGCGCCCAGCCAGCGCCTCAGGGCATTAGAGACTACCACCGACGGCTTTAGATTGGCCGAATTAGATCTGCGCCTACGCGGCCCGGGAGCCATTTATGGCACCATGCAGCACGGGGCACTGGATTTGCGGGTAGCAGAATTGTCCGACACTAAATTGATCGTCGCTGCCCGTGGAGCTGCCCAAGATTTCATTGAGCGCAAAGAAAACCTTAAAAAATACCCGCATCTCAATGCCAAAGTTGCAGCTCTTCGCGCTATCACCAATCTGAACTAGTTATTAGTTGTTGGTTTGTAGTTTTTAGCGATTAATAAAGATTAATATAGAGCGCTGACCGGTTCTTTCTATAAACTATCAACTATAAACTGTAAACTATTTGTATGAGAATCATTGCCGGGGCGCTAAAAGGCAGGCTATTCCGCGACCCGCCGGGACATCACTCGCACCCGATGAGCGAAAAGGCCCGCGGCGCGCTATTTAATGTGCTGGGCGACATCAGCGGCTTGAGTGTTTTAGATGCCTTTGCCGGTAGCGGCGCGCTAGCTTTTGAGGCCATTAGCCGAGGAGCTAAAAGTGCACTGGCTATTGAGCAAAAGCGTGCTCCCCATCAAACGATCAGCGACAGCATTAAGGAACTCGGTTTAAGCAGTCAAGTCAAGGCTATTAATACAGATGCAGCCAGCTGGAGCTCGCATAATCAAACTGAAAAATTCGACATTGTATTTCTGGATCCACCATACCAACATTTACAGCTAAAATTGCTAGCTAAGTTTACCGAACACGCCAAGAAAGGTGGCATCGTGGTAGTTTCCTGGCCCGGACATGAACTACCGCCGGCTTTTGACAGCTGCCAGATAATTACCGATAAAAATTACGGCGACGCCCAACTGGTGTTTTACCGCAAATCATAGTTTAATTATTTTTCCTAAAGTGGTAAGTTACTACTATGGCATACGAAACAACAAAAGTTTCTTCCGCCGAAGCACCAGATGACGGCATAATTGCCCGCCTGCGTAAATTAGCTGCTGGCTTATTTGGCTTTGATCCTGAGCAGAAAAAGATCGATCGATTTAACAGAAAACAGAGAGAGCTCATAGAACAAGAGGTTGCTAGAAATATGGTTTCCTCGGCTTTCGATGGCAAAAGCAGGATTTAGCAGTACTTATCCCAGGTTGGTTTTTATAGAAAAATAAGCTAAAATACATCTGTTACTGTAGTTTACCAATTTTGCAAAATCGTGCTTTGCAGAGCTTTGCGAAATTGAGAGGAAAGGCGTAGCTTAAGATTGAGCTTTTGGCATTTCGCCAAAACGAGATGTGGAAGCGTTAGCCTTGACGAGGGCGAGTGGTGGAATTGGTAGACACGCCAGGTTTAGGACCTGGTGTCGCAAGACGTGAAGGTTCAAGTCCTTTCTCGCCCACCAAGTGATTTTTGTTGCTAACTTCTCTGGGGTCGTTCTGTTCCGATCGCTTGTACCAATCGGTGCTGTAAAAACGACACTATATATGGGCTTTGACGATGAATAAGTTGTTGTTACCATCCGCCGCACAAAGAAGCGCGTATTTTGATTTTGAGAAATGGACTGATCGAGTAAGACGAGATGTTGAAGATTGGGTTATAGAAGTTGCGAAGTATCGTTCACCTGATCAACTGCCATCCGACATGGATGCTGAGCAAAGATACACTCATCGCTTACTAATTAGCGGCTGCCACTGGTATGACTCGCTGAGAAGCCCGGGGTTCAACAAACAACTTCGCGGGCTCATTAAAAGTCAGATTCGTAAAGATGTCGAAGAAGCGGTAAGAAATTTACGGAATCTCAAGGAGCACTGGAGAGAAAATAAGAAGTACTTTGACTTCCCAGATACTCCAATCCTAGCTAATAGAGACAACACCTCTGCTATCTGGTTACGAAAGCAACACCCGAAGAGTTCACTTTTTAAGCCTCCGAGCCCAAACGCCCTCCTACTGCCAGGCTATTACACTGGCCACCCGATTCCTGATGCGCTAATCGCTGGTTGTTTCAACCCAAAGGACTTGCTAGCCGAAGTAGACAAATTTAAGTCCATTGTAGATAGAGATACTACTGAGCACCAATTTGCGAATGGCAGAATGACATATAGATACTGACATACTGCCTGGTGTGGGGCATCGTTTACTGCCTAGCGCTTGTGCCGCTTCCGCCACCCTTCCAGTAATTGTCTAACCCACGGATAGATGTTATAATATCCGCATTCCGTTAAGCTTTGTAGCTCCGGATTGTTCTTTTCAAGCGTGCGTAGTGCTCCTTGCCGGCTATTAGCGCTTTATCCGAGCCTTAATAGCTGGTAAGGACAACGACTGCGAAAGGAATCCTATGGGCCTACTTAGGATGTTCAAGGCCGCAGGCTATCGACGAATCATCGCGGTGGCCACTGACGTCCTGAACTGCCTGGGCGAGTCATCGAAAGGGATGACCGTCACCGATCTGGTTCGAGCCACTGGCCGCAACGGCAGCCTTATCACCGTTGCCCTCCAGAAGCTCGAGCAGCAAGGCCTGGTGCGTAGCACCAGAGGCAAGGGCTTCAGCCATCGATCAGCTGGTGCTGACGTCGATCACTTCATGATCACCCAACACGGCCGGCAAGCGGTCAAGCACGGCTTCGAGTTTTCCGTCAACTACCTCGATAGGAGGTGATCATGCTCACAGTTGTAATTGCCAGCGGAGCAACAGCTGTCTCGCTGGTCTTCCGCCTGGTCGCCTTGGCTGACCTGGTGGCCATGAACTATCCCTGGATCCGGAAGGTGAAACGATCTGGATCCCGGAGTCCACGCTTGCCAAAGCAGGCGCTGTCCATGCGCTGGCCGAAGTCGGTTGGCGAAGCTCTGAAGTGGATCTACATGGCGGTCGTGTTCCTGTTCGTCGTGTTCTTCGGAGCCTTCGTGGTGGGCTGGACGCTGCTCGCCTACACCGTGCTGAACGGAGTTCTTCTCTTCACGGTGTTTGCGCCGCCTGGCATTTGGCAGATTCTGGGAGGGGCACTCTCGGTCATGATCTGCGCAGCCGTGATTTTCAAGCGACCCGTTGCCGGGATAGGGCCCGGGCCGTGAAGCTGCCAGAGGACTGGTCAACCTATGACCCGTGAGCCGTAAGGTTTGTACTACCCAGGTACGTTAATCCTGGGGCTTCACCCAAGGCTGTGATGACTCGTGGCCTTAGGCGAAGCTAGTGATCGTGCCACCTTCGCCACTACTCCATGATGTCCGCAAGCGACCTCATTGGCGACTTTCCTAACTTCGAAGTAAGATTAATAAGGTCTTCAGAAGGGTTTGAAAGATGCCCTCTTAGGACCACCATCGCAAAGCACGGCTTCGTAGACAAAACCCAACCCGGAGCACTGATGGCTTGAGTTTTTGTCTTTTCAGCCGGCTTTGCTCCTTCCGTTTTGTACAGCTCCGCACAAAACGGGACAGAATTTCCGTGGGTTATAATGGTTAGTTGCAGGAGAAATTAAAAGAGAGAAACTATGCTAGAGACGGCGGTCGCGCTTATAAAAGACACCGGTAAAAAACTCAATTTATCAGACGAGCAGATAGCTGATTTGATAGCACCTGACACCGAACACAACTTTGAGATAGAGCTAAAAAGCGGCAAAAAATTCCAGGCATACCGCGTGCAGCACAGCAACAAACTCGGGCCTTACAAAGGGGGCATACGCTTCCATCCCAACGTTGATTTGAATGAAGTGCGGGCGCTGGCGACGCTTATGAGTTTTAAGACGGCTGTGGCCGGACTGCCGATGGGCGGCGGCAAGGGCGGGGTGGTGGTTAATCCCAAAGAGCTGACAAAGGCCGAGCTAGAAGAGTTGTCGCGAAAATACGTCCGCGGCTTGCACCAGCACATAGGGCCAGATAAGGACGTACCAGCACCAGATGTTAACACCAACGCCCAAATCATCGACTGGATGGTAGATGAGTTTGAGCAGTTAACTGGCGACAAATCCAAGGCTAGCTTTACTGGCAAGAGTATAGACAATGGCGGCAGCTTGGGGCGGGACGCAGCGACCGGGCGTGGCGGAGTAATCGTACTGCGTGAATTACTTAACAAGTTAAGTATTAATAAACCGATAACCTATGCCGTGCAGGGTTGGGGAAACGTCGGGTCATTTTTTGCGCTGGTAGCTAAAGCAGAACATGACGACTGGAAACTTGTGGCCGCAACCGATTCCAGCGGCGGCGTATACAACAAAACCGGCTTCTCGGCCAAAAGCCTAGATGAATATAAAAAATCTGGCGGTAAGCTAGCAGGCTTTAAAATCGGGCAAAAAATCAGTAACGAAGATCTAATCGGCCTGGACGTGGATGTGCTGGTACTGGCGGCTTTGGAAGACGCGGTGACCAAGGATAACGCCGGCCAAGTAAGGGCTAAAATTATACTTGAGCTAGCCAATGGCCCAGTGAGCTACGATGCTTACAAAACTTTAAGTGCCGTGGGTAAAACCGTGGTGCCGGATATCTTGGCCAATGCCGGCGGCGTGATAGTCAGCTATCTAGAATGGCTACAAAATAAAAATGAAGAACACTGGCCGGAGGATAAAGTCAACCGAGCGCTGGAGAACTATCTAGTTAAGGCAACAGACCAAGTCTACGAAGCATCAAAAAAACAAAATATGACCTTGACCGAAGCCGCTTTTGCTGTAGCTACTGCGCGGCTAGTCGTTTGAGTTGCTGGTAGCGTAGGGCTGGGGCGACCACGTATAGCATGCCTAAGATCAATGACGCCAACCAGCCGATAAGCGGCACAATACCTACCAAGCTGATAAGAATCATCACCCCGATAATCCCCCAGATGCTGCCGGAATAAGGCTTGCTCATAGCGGCGCTGCGCTCCATTGCTTCTTTGATGCCGCAGTTCCTGTCAATCATTGCGTATGGGGCTAAGTAGTAACGGCGGATCATGATTAATCCGGGGATGATCAGTAGAATCAGACCAATTACGACATAGAGTGCAACCAAGAGGTACAGACCGACTAGCCTCCAGCCGATCTTTTTAACTGTTTGCCACAAATCCCGAAAATCCAGAGCTCTATTCTCGGTGCTATCAAGTGCGGCAATGGTAACCATAAACTGGGCGATGGTACCAGCAACTACGGCGATCAGAAACCACAAGACTGAAAAACCAATGCGGGCGTAATCCCATGAAGCGATAGGGCTGCTGCCCCAGCTGCCGTTTAGGCCATAAAATCCGCTCCACCAGCCACCTGTGGATGAAGAAGCGGGAGTCCAGATCCAGCTATGTATCCAAAATAGTATTGGAATGGCGTACAGTGGGCCAAAAATCCAGATATTTTTGAGCACAATCTCCTTACTGGATGTGAAAAGCTGGAAAGCACCGGGTAAGTTGAGCGGCGAACTTTGACGCGGACGGTTACGACTTTTTGCCATACTTAGGTCTTATCTTATCATTTTTTATGTGCAGCCTGGGTTATAATTAGGTCAAGAATGAGCTTATCTACTCAACCATATAAGGGGGCGCGGGATTTCTATCCGGATGACAAACGTCTGCAGAAGTATATGTTCGGCGTGATGCGCCGGGTGGTTGAGAGCTTTGGCTACCAGGAGTATGACGCACCGATCATTGAACCGCTAGAGCTTTATCTCAGTAAATCTAGCGAAGAGATTGTCGCCGAACAGACCTATAGTTTTATGGATCGCGGTGGTCGCCAGGTTACCATCAGGCCGGAAATGACACCTACAGTCAGTCGCATGGTAGCCGCCCGCCGCCAGGAACTGAGCTACCCGCTTAGGCTTTACAGCATCCCTAATGTTTGGCGCTACGAAAGGCCACAAAAGGGCCGCCTGCGTGAGCACTGGCAGCTTAACGTGGACTTGTTCGGAGTAGCCGATTTGTTAGCGGAACACGAAGAAATTCTGGTGGCGGATTCAATCCTAAAAGCTTTTGGTGCTAAGCACGACGATTACTCTATTCGGATCAACAGTCGCAAGCTGGTGGACGCCATTTTGCGTGACCACGCAGGTATGGACGATGAACGCCTGCAAAAAATCGTGCGTTTTGTGGACCACAGATCCAAGATGCCTCATGATGAGTTTCGCGAAGGCCTGGCCCAGATCGTCAGCGAGGCTAAAGCCCGCGAGTTGATTAAAATCTTCTCAGCTAAATCCTTCGACCAGCTGCCGGAAAAGTACCAAAAACATCCGTCTGCCCAAAATTTGCTGGCCCTGCAAAAGTTACTGGCCGCCAGCGGCATTAGCAACACACTAGAAGATATCAGCCTGATGCGTGGCTTTGACTATTACACCGACATCATCTTTGAAGTTTTTGACGAGCACCCGGATAATAACCGCTCAATGTTTGGTGGTGGCCGCTACGATGGTCTGGTGGCGGCGTTTGGCGTAGAATCCGTACCAACCATCGGATTTGCTATGGGGGATGTTACGCTGCAGAACTTTCTGGAGGGCCACGATCTCTTGCCCAAGCTGCCAACCGAGATAGACGCAGTCGTTGTTATGGTTGGTGATGTTTACGGTGCGGCCCAAAAAGTCTTAGCCGCCTGGCGCACGAACGGCTTGAATCTGGCCGTAGATAACTCCGGCCGTAAGTTAGACGCGTGTATTAAAAGTGCCGTTAAGTCTGGTGTCCTTCACGTCTTATTTATTGGCGAGCAGGAACTGGCAAGCGGCAAGTATAAGCTCAAAAACCTGGAATCGGCCAAGGAGCTGGAACTAGACCAAGAAGAAGTCGTTAAAATCTTAAAAACTGAATAGATTGACAACTCCGTGCAAATAACCAGAACAGATATTAGCCCGACCAGGGCGGCGCTTAAAATCAATGGCAACGCCACGGATCTAGAGCCGATTAAACGGCACGTACTGGGCCATTTTGCCAGAGAGGCTAAAATACCAGGATTCCGCGCCGGCAAAGCCCCTGCGGCTGTAATAGAAAAACACATTGACCAGCGGGCGCTGCTGGATGAATTTATGGAGCATGCCCTAAACGAGCTATACCGCCGGGCGGTTGGGTCTGAAAAACTCCACCCCGTTGGCCAGCCAAACGTGCAGGTTAAGAAATTTGTGCCCTATACTGAGCTGGAATTCGATGTTGAAATGGACATAATCAGACCGATTAAATTGGCTGATTACACAAAGATAAAACTGGCCAAAAAGCCAGTAAGCATTATTGCTAAAGATGTTAATGAGGTGCTGGCATCGCTGCAAAAACGTGCGGCGGTAAGAACAGCTGTTGACCGGCCGGCTAAAGTGGGCGACGAGGTAACTATTGATTTTGCCGGCAAAGATTCGGCTGGTAAACCAGTAGCCGGCGCAGACGGCAAAAACTTCCCGCTGCTACTGGGCAGTAATAATTTCATCCCAGGTTTTGAGAACCACCTAGTTGGTATAAAAGCTGGCGGATCCAAAGAATTTAGCATTAAGTTTCCCAAAGACTACGCTGTGGCCGCCCTGCAGAATAAAAGCGTGACCTTTAAAGTCGATGCCCAAAAAGTCACAAAGCTAGAGGAACCTAAACTGGATGATGCCTTTGCCACTAAAGCTGGGCCGTTTAAGAGCATCGCCGAGCTGAAGGGCGATATTAAAAAGCAACTGGCCGCTGAGCAGCAAGCCAACGCCAACCGCGATTACGAAAATCAGCTAGTCCAGGCAATAGTTGCAAAATCTAGCTTGGAAATTCCCGAAAGCCTGGTCATCGACCAGATTATGCGTATGGGAGAGGAAGAAAAACGTAATCTGATTTACCGCGGCCAGACGTGGCAAGAACACCTCGATCAAGAAGGAATAACCGAACAACAGCACCGCGACCGCAACCGGACTGCGGCCACCGAGCGTGTTAAGGGTGGCTTAGTACTAAACGAGATAGCTGAACGCGAAGATGTCCAAGTTACCCCTGAAGAGTTGGAGGTACGGATCCAATTGCTAAAGGGCCAGTACCAAGACCCTCAGATGCAGGCCGAATTAGATAAACCGGAAAACCGCCAGGATATTGCCGCCCGCTTACTGACCGAGAAAGTCCTCCAAAAGCTGGTTGGCTACTCCTCGAAGTAACCGATTAAATTGGCACTCTTGACCAAGCCAAGAGTACTAACACATATCACCGCTAGGCCTGCCTGGAACAGGCTTATCTTGCTGCTTTTTCCTCCAGTCCAGCTCAATGTATCAACGGATACATCTCGCTCAGGGCTTCGGAAAAATCAAACAAGCTAAACCTACCCAGACCAACCCTATCTGCAACATGTGTTGGCACTCTTGACTTACGAGTGCTAATTTTTATAAACTATATGCATGTCCACAAAATCACAGATCTTAGTGCCAACCGTTATTGAGCAAGAGGGGCGCTTTGAGCGGGCTTACGATATCTATAGCCGTCTGCTTAAAGACCGCATTATCTTCTTAGGTGACGAAGTTAATGAGCACACAGCCAACTTGGTAGTTGCCCAGATGCTTTTTCTAGAGAACCAAGATCCGACTAAAGACATCATCTTTTACATAAATAGCCCCGGTGGTAGCGTTTACCATGCGCTTGGTATTTATGACACCATGAAATTTGTCAAATCTGACATTCAAACTGTCGGTATCGGTGTTAATGCCAGCGCGGCGGCTATCCTGCTGAGTTCGGGTACCAAGGGCAAGCGACTGCTGTTACCGCATGCTACGGTGATGATTCACCAACCAAGTAGTGCCGCCCAGCGGGCTAAAATCAGCGACCTGGAGATTGACCTAAAAGAAGGCCTGCGGTTGAAGAGGCTACTCAACGAGATTTTAGCAAAAAACACCGGCCAGCCGGTCAGTAAAATCGAAAAAGATGTTGACCGAGACTATTGGATGACTGCCGAAGAAGCCAAGAAATATGGCCTGGTCGATAAGGTGATTACCAGCAGATAAAATTTTGGCAAATCGCATTGTTGCCACCTGCGATGCTCGCTCAACGTATATCACAATACGTTTCGCTTGCTTCTCGGCGCCGCCTGGCGCTTTACTCAAACTTTTACCTGCGGGAAGCGACGACTATCTTACTTCGGAGATTCACCATACCCCAAGTGGAGCCGGTGCGGTGCGCCGCGGAGACGCTATAATGTTTAAGCGGCTCAGGCGAGGCACCCTCCGCGCGTGAACGGTCTCCGAATAAGATAGTCTAGCGTATATTCTACAACACTTTTTCCCAGAATAACTTGACGGTTTATCCCCAGATCAATACAATATAGGCTAAGAAGTAGTGTACTTTGGTGCTTGCTGTATTAAATACAATTTGCATCGCCGAACGTAGTGGGCTTCGCTAAGGCGTTTATTAAATAAAAGCAGGGAGTATTGCTTTCGCATGGCCAAAAAATTGGGCTTAAGTGTAGAGCGCACGTACTTTACCAAGTCAGATGATGTATTAAGTCCGCCTAACCTGGTGGAACACCAAAACAACTCGTTTGCTTGGTTCGTAGAAGAAGGTTTGGGCGAACTGCTGGCAGAGATCAGCCCGATTGATGATTACACGGGAACGAAACTAAGTATTGTCTTCAAGGACTATCACTTTGAAGACCCTAAAATGGCCGAAGCTGAAGCTCGCGAAAATAACGTGAGTTATGAGGCGCCCCTAAAAGCGACAGTCGAGCTGACTAATAAAGTTACTGGCGAAATCAAAGAACAAGAAATTTATCTGGGGGATTATCCGTGGATGACTAGCCGCGGCACTTTTGTAATTAACGGCGCCGAGCGAGTGGTTGTTAGCCAGCTTATCCGTAGTTCCGGCGTGTTTTTTACCGCCGATGGCCACGGTACCACCAATTTATATGGTGCAAAAATTATTCCGGTGCGTGGAGCCTGGCTGGAATTTGAGACAGCCGCTAATGGCGCGCTGTATGTGAAAATTGACCGCAAGCGCAAGATTGCCGTTACTACCTTATTGCGCGCATTGGGTATGACTGAAGAGGCTATTAAAAACGCCTTTAAACACGTTGATCAAGGCCAGATTAACTACATCGATGCAACACTGGAAAAAGATCCGACAAGAAGTACCAACGAAGCATTAATTGAGGTTTACCGGCGCTTACGCCCAGGTGATCTGGCGACCGTAGACAATGCTCGTTCACTACTGGAAAACATGTTCTATAACTTTAAGCGCTTTGATTTTGGCCGTGTCGGCCGTTACAAAATTAATAAGCGCCTGAATCTGGACGTCCCCAATACTATCGACAACCGCGTTCTGCGAATTGATGACATCGTAGCTATTGTGGCCGAAATTATCCGTATGAATGTGACTCAGGAACCAGCGGACGAGATAGATAGTCTGGCTAACCGGCGTGTTAAGTTGGTAGGCGAGCTGGTGCAGCGCCAGTTCCGCATCGGTCTGCTTAGAATGGAGCGCAATGCTAAAGACCGTATGAGTATGTCTGATCTTGAGACAGTTACACCAGCACAGCTCACAAATGCCCGCCCTGTAGTTGCCGCCGTGCGCGAGTTTTTTGCTAGTTCGCAGCTAAGCCAGTTCATGGATCAAATCAACCCGTTGAGCGAGCTAGCCCACAAACGCCGCTTAAGTTCCATGGGCCCAGGCGGGCTATCAAGGGAACGCGCCGGCTTTGAAGTACGCGACGCCCACGCCACACACTATGGCCGTATCTGTCCAGTAGAAACACCAGAGGGCGCTAATATTGGCCTGGTACTTAATTTAGCCAGCTATGCCCATATTAATGAGTACGGCTTTATTGAGACCCCCTACAGAAAAGTTATTAATGCGGTTACCGCTAAAGAAGCCGCCGGCCATATTGCCGCTGTGGACTTAGCCAACGAACGCGGCACAGTCATAATTAAGGCCGGGGCTAAAATCACTGAGGCTGCCGCTAAGAAATTGGCCGCTAATAAAAGCCAGACCACGTGGCCGGTAAAGGCTAAAGTTACTAACAAGATTGTTTATCTTGATGCTGCTGAAGAAGAGCAAGCCGTAATAGCTGGCGCCGGTAACCCAATAGATGCAAATAATTATTTTATTGATAGTCGTGTTAGTGCCCGTAACCGATTGGCTCCAGGCGAAGTTGACGCTAGTGAGGTCACCCATATGGATGCTTCGCGCTCCCAGACCATCGGTAGCAGCGCCGGTCTGATACCGTTCGTAGAAAAAAATTACGTGTTGCGCTCACTGATGGGCTCTAACCAGCAGCGTCAGGCAGTGCCCCTTATCAAGCCTGAAAGCCCGATCGTTGGCACTGGCTTTGAAGTTATTGCCGCCCAAAACAGCGGCCAAATAGTACAGGCTGAGGCTGACGGCGTGGTTCAAAAGGCCACCGCTGACGAGGTGATAGTCAAGTACAAAAATGGTAAAAATGTCGCCTATGAACCCCAGCACTTCGTGCGCAGTAACGAGGGCAGCTCTATCAATCAGACTGTATTAGTAAGTAGCGGCGATAAAGTAAAGGCCGGCGATATACTCATTGAAGGCATGAGCATCGCAGGTGGCGAGCTGGCTCTGGGCAAAGATCTGTTAACGGCTTTTATGCCGTGGGCTGGCTATAACTTCGAAGATGCCATTATCATTTCCCGCCGTTTGGTAGAAGACGATACCCTTACTTCTATCCATATCGTGGACTATATGACTGAAGTGCGCGAGACCAAACTAGGCCCGGAAATTGTTACCCGCGACATCCCTAATGTATCTGAAGAGTCGCTCAGGCATCTAGACGAGGACGGCATTGTGCGTATTGGCGCCGAAGTCCATCCTGGCGACATCTTGGTCGGTAAAATTACTCCTAAGGGCGAACAAGAGTTATCCAGCGAAGAACGACTACTCCGGGCTATTTTTGGCGAGAAAGCCAAAGAGGTTCGCGATACTTCCCAACGGATGAGTACCGGACGCCACGGCAAGGTGGTCGGTGTTAAAGTCTTTTCGCGTGCCTCCGGACACGAACTTAAAGCCGGCGTCATTATGCAAATCCAAGTCTTCGTGGCACAAATGCGCAAGATTTCTGTGGGTGATAAATTAGGCGGACGCCACGGCAATAAAGGTGTTATAGCCCGAATCCTGCCGGTTGAAGATATGCCCTTTAACGGAAACGGTACACCAATAGACGTTATCTTAAACCCGCTGGGCGTACCTAGCCGTATGAATATCGGCCAACTGTTTGAGACCCATCTCGGTATGGCCGCTCGCGCCTTGGGCATCCACGTAGCCAGTCCAGCTTTTAACGGTGTACCGATTAAGAAAATTCAGGAACTGCTTAAACAGGCTGGGTTGCCAGAAGATGGCAAGCAGCAACTTTACGATGGTCGTACCGGTGAAGCGTTTGCCGAGCGTACGACTGTTGGAAGTATGTACATCATCAAACTCAATCACATGGTTAGTGATAAAATTCACGCCCGCTCTACCGGCCCCTACACTATGGTTACCCAACAGCCGCTGGGCGGTAAGGCTCAAAACGGTGGCCAGCGCTTCGGCGAAATGGAAGTTTGGGCACTGGAAGCTTATGGTGCCGCTAATACTCTTCAGGAAATGTTGACCATTAAGTCAGATGATGTTTACGGTCGAGCCAAAGCCTATGAAAGTATTATCAAAGGCACTGAAATTCAAGGCCCCAAAGTGCCGGAAAGCTTTAACGTGCTGGTAAAAGAGCTGCAAGGACTAGGACTAAAAGTTGACCTATTGGCTGACAACAAAGTAGTTGATGCTGAGCAGGTGCTAGCCGAACATATCAAGGATGAAAGCAAGCATGCACCTACAGTGGATTTACCTGATAGCAGCGCACTACCGACTACAGATGTATCGGTTGATGATGTAGTTACTGAGTTTGGCGTCAGCGAGGAAGAAGCGCCTTCCAGTGTAAATGATGTTGAACTGAATGAAGAAGCGATTGAAATTAGCAATGAAATGACGGAGGGCACTTAAGATGAGACAATACAGCCCTGGAACCAATATCTCGGACTTTGATGCCGTACGCTTGGCTATTGCCAGCCCGGAAGATATTTTGGAATGGAGCTATGGTGAGGTCACTAAACCCGAGACCATTAACTATCGCACCCAGAAGCCGGAACGTGACGGACTTTTTTGTGAACGCATTTTTGGTCCAGTTAAAGATATAAACCCGCACGACGCCAAGTATAAAGGCGTTCGTAGCCGCGAGGCCGCTGTCGACAAAAATGGCGAGCTAGTAACTCGCAGCATTGTACGTCGCGAGCGTATGGGCCATATCAACCTGGCTGCCCCAGCTGCCCACATTTGGTTTTTGCGCGGCACGCCAAGTGCCATCGGTTTATTACTGGGTATGACTGTCAAGAACCTGGAGAGAGTCGCCTACTTTGCCAGCTATATTATCAAAAACGTTGACACTGGAGCTCTGGATAAAATCCGTTCTGACCGCGAAGCTGAACACAAGGCCGCTGAACAAGCTATCAAGCATCGCTTCGAGCAAGAAGCCGCCAAAAAAGACGCCGATATTAAGATGCTGTCTGAGGCCCGCAACAAAGAGTTGGAGGAACTGGTTCAGGAATTTGAGCAGTTCAACGCCCAGGCTGACAGCCTGATAAAATTCAATTTGCTTTCTGAGACCGATTACCGCAACTTACCAGAGGAATTGCAGGCTTTGATACATGTCGGTATGGGTGGTGCCGCCCTTAAAGAACTGTTGGATGAAGTCGACCTGAAAAAACTCATTAAATTATTGAATAGGGAGGCCGAAGAAGCCAAAGGCCAGCGTAAGAAAAAAATCATGAAGCGCTTGCGCTTGTTAGAGAGCATGGAACGTGCCAGCATTAAACCATCTAGCCTGTGCATATCTGTCCTGCCAGTTATCCCGCCCGACCTGCGACCGATGGTGCAGCTTACGGGAGGCCGTTTCGCTACATCTGACCTCAATGACCTGTATCGTCGCGTGATTAACCGTAATAACCGACTAAAAAAACTTATAGAACTAAATGCGCCTGAGGTTATACGACGTAACGAACAGCGCATGCTGCAAGAGGCCGTAGATGCCCTGATAGATAATAATAACGCTCGTTCTGGCCGTGCTGTGGCAGCTACCGGCCAGCGCCGCCGCCTCAAATCACTCTCCGATATGCTAAAAGGCAAACAGGGTCGCTTTCGTCAGAACTTGCTTGGCAAGCGCGTGGATTATTCTGGCCGTAGCGTGATTGTCGCCGGCCCGGAGCTTAAAATGTATCAGTGCGGCTTGCCCAAAACCATGGCCTTAGAGCTCTTTAAACCCTTTGTGATCGGCCGTTTGATCGACCAGGAGCTAGCTCATAATATCCGCAGCGCCACCCGAATGATAGAGATGGGCGAATCGGCTGTCTGGGATGCCCTAGATGAGGTCATCAAGGGTAAGTACGTACTGCTTAACCGCGCGCCGAGCCTACACCGCCTAAGTATTCAAGCTTTCCAACCGGTACTGATTGAAGGTAAGGCTATCCAATTGCATCCGCTGGTCTGCAAAGGCTTTAACGCCGATTTTGACGGTGACCAAATGGCCGTACATTTACCGCTTTCTGAAATGTCCCAAGCCGAAGCCCGTGAAATAATGGCTTCTACCAAAAACCTGCTCAAGCCGGCCGATGGAACACCAATTTTGCATGTAGAACAAGACATAGTACTTGGTTGTTATTACCTGACTTACGAACGCCCGGGCGTTAAAGAGACCGAACCGCGCAGTTTTTCCAGCTTGGATGAAGCCATCTTAGCTTTAGCTGCACACCGGCTTGCACTGCAGAGCCGGGTTAAAATACCTTTCCGCGGCGAGATGCGCGAAACCACTCTAGGCCGTTTGCTATTTAATGAGATTTTTCCAGAAGACTTTCCATTCCAAAATGAAGCCATGACTAACAAGCGACTGGACAAAGTCATGTCCGCCACCTATGAAAAATACGGTCAGGAAGCCACCGCCCATATAGCTGATGACCTCAAGGACCTTGGTTTCCACTATGCTACATTTTCTGGCCTATCCATTGGCATGGAAGACTTTTCCGACCTTAAGGCGCTGCGCGGAATTGTAACCGAGGGCGAAAAGAAAGCCGCTGAAATTTCTAAACAATACGCCGCTGGTTTCATTACTGATGAAGAGCGCTACCGGTTGACTGTGGAGGCCTGGACGGAAGTCGATGGAAAAGTCGAAAAGGCCCTAGCCGAACAGTTTGCTACTGAAGACAACACCATGTCAATTGCTGTAGCTTCTGGAGCCCGTGGTAACTTAAGCCAGATGAAAGATTCGGTGGGTATGATCGGTATCCGCGCTGACGCCACTGGTCGGGCCATGGAGCTACCCGTACGCTCTAACTACAAATATGGTCTTGACCCGCTAGAATACTTTACCGCCACTCGCGGCACCCGTAAATCACTGGTGGATATTGCCTTGAGAACTGCTGATTCCGGTTATCTAACCCGCCGCCTAGTGGATGTGGCGCAAGATGTCTTTACCGTGGAACGAGACGCCGAAGACCCCGGTTTTCCTGTCTATAGAAGCGATTCCGAATACGTAGGTGTCAGCTTTGGTGACCGTTTAGTGGGCCGTTTTGCTGCCGAGAATGTTAAAAAGCACGTTAAGGCTAATGAACTAATAACCGCTGAAATCGCCAAAGCTATCGACGAAGATGAATCCATTGGTAGTGTACGCATCAAGAGTGTGCTTAGCTGTACTTCCGTGCGTGGAGTATCCCGTAAGTCTTATGGCATCGATTTAGCTACCCGAAAATTGGTCGCGCCAGATTCTCCCATCGGTGTCATTGCAGCTCAGTCCATCGGTGAACCAGGTACGCAGTTATCGCTTGACTCCAAACACCGTGCCGGCGCTGTGACTGCCGGCGACGACGTCACTCAGGGCCTGACCCGCGTAGAAGAAGTTTTGGAAGTGCGTATACCGAAGGGCCAAGCCTACCTGACTGATATCTCTGGCAAGGTTAACGCTTGGGAGGAGGGCGACCAATATATTGTCCAAGTCACCGGCAAAGAACAAAAAGCCCTTAAACTGCCTCTGGCTGGCCGACAAGCCAGTATTAATGATGGCGATGAAGTTGACATAGGTACTGTGGTGGCGACCCAAGAAGATGGCAGCGAACCGCTAACCGCTCCGATGGCTGGCAAGACCCATGTAACCGAAACGACCATTACTATCACACCGACCGCCAAAAGCGTTGTCCGCTATGAAATTCCCGGTTTTAAGCAACTGCTAGTAGCCGATGGCGACCAGGTAGAAGCTGGCCAGCGCTTGACCAATGGCTCCATTAACCTGCACGAACTGATGCGACTACGGGGAATTGAAGTCACGCAGCGTTACATCATGAATGAAGTGCTGTACATTTTCTCCAGCCAGGGGCAGACAATTGCCGATAAACATTTGGAAGTTATTGTGCGCCAGATGTTTAGCCGGGTTCAGATCGAGGATGCTGGCGATAGTCAGTTCATCACCGGCGATATTGTCAGTAAACTGGCGGTTGTAGAAGCTAACGAAGAGCTGGCCGCCAAGGGTAAACAGTTGGTCAAGTACAACCAACTACTGCTGGGCATCACCAAGGCTTCACTGTCCACAGACTCGTTCTTGTCTGCCGCTTCATTCCAGGATACGACCCGCGTGCTAATCGCTGCTGCCACCAGCGGAAAAGTAGACCACCTGTACGGTCTTAAGGAAAATGTCATCCTTGGCCGCCGCATTCCTGTGGGTACCGGCGCACACCCCATTGAGCTAAAAGAGGGAGCCGAAACAGTTGCCTCTAAGGAGTAAATCTGTTAAAATTACACACCTATGCCAACTATTAGCCAATTAATACGCAAGCCACGCAAGAAGGTAACTAAAAAGCCGGGTTCACCGGCTCTTGATCGTGTTACTAACAATCTTAAAACTATAAATTACGAAAAGCACTCGCCATTTAAGCGTGGCGTTTGTGTACGCGTAACTACAAAAACACCTAAGAAACCAAACTCAGCGTTACGTAAAGTTGCCCGTGTGCGCTTGACCAATGGCCATGAAGTCTGGGCTTACATCGGTGGTGAAGGCCATAACCTACAAGAACACGCCGTAGTTCTGGTAAGAGGCGGTCGGGTAAAAGATTTACCAGGGGTGCGTTATCATGTCGTCCGTGGCAATCTCGACCTTCAGGGAGTAGAAAATCGCAAGCAGGGCCGCAGTAAGTACGGCGCCAAGAAGGCCAAATAGATGGGTATTTCGTATCAAGTATCAGGTATTAAGTATGGAGTCGTGGACGATAAATACCTTATACCTTATACCCCATACCCCATACCGCAATCGGAGATTGCTAATGCCGCGTAAGACCACTAAAGCCTTGATTCGGCCAGCCGCACCGGATCGTATGTACAACAGCACCCAGGTTGCTAAGCTTATCAATCGGGTAATGCTGAATGGCAAGAAGCAAGTTGCTGAAGGGTTAGTTTATGGCGGTATGCAAAAAGCCGCCGATAAACTCAAGGTCCAAAACCCGCTGGAAGTTTTCGAGCAAGCCATAAAAAACATCCAGCCTTATATGGAAACCCGCTCCCGCCGGGTTGGCGGCGCTAATTATCAGATCCCCTTTGAGGTTAAGAGCCAACGCCAGCAACACCTGACCACCATGTGGTTCGTAGCGGCCGCCCGTGCCCGCAGCGGCATTAGCATGCAAGATCGTATCGCCGCTGAACTGGTTGACGCTTACAACAATACCGGCGAAGCAGTTAAGAAAAAAGAAGATACACACCGCATGGCCGAGGCCAACCGTGCTTTCGCCCATTTTGCCCGGGGATAATATGGCTCGGACTAGTGAAATCAATTCGGATCACGCCAGAGATATCACCTGGTTAGACAGATTTGGCAGAGGATATCTAACCCCCGTTAAATGTGTCGGCTGTATGGTCCTAAGGGCGTCTAGCGTAGCGGAAGCGGTCGGACTTGACATAGAGGGCTCCCCTGGCAGGGAATTATGCTCGCCACAGAGAGACCAACACAGAGCCGAAAACGAACTAGAGAAGCGCGCAAAGGCAGCCGTTGATGGTACTTGCCAATTTGTCATCGAGCAAGATTGCTGGAGACTAGAGATGGTAGAGGCATAAATATGGTGGATAAAAAATATAATTTGGAGAAGGTAAGGAACATCGGTATCATCGCCCATATTGACGCGGGTAAAACCACCGTAACAGAGGGTATTCTTTACCGCACGGGTTTAAAGCATAAAATTGGCCTCGTGCACGAGGGTGAAACCACTACCGACTGGATGGCCCAGGAAAAAGAGCGCGGCATTACCATTACAGCCGCCGCCGTGACCTGTTTCTGGAAAGATCACAAAATTAACATTATTGATACGCCTGGCCACATTGACTTTACCGTAGAGGTGGAGCGCTCTTTACGCGTGCTTGATGGTGCGGTTGTGGTATTCGATGGCAAGATGGGCGTGGAGTCCCAATCTGAAACTGTTTGGCACCAAGCCGACAAATATAATGTGCCGCGAGTCTGTTTTATCAATAAAATCAATCAAACTGGTGGTGATTTCTATAAATCCCTGGACTCGATCCATCACCGGCTTTCCAAACGGGCCTTCCCGATTCACTTGCCGATTGGCTTTGAGCAATCGGTTAACGGCGTCGTGGATCTTATATCTATGAAAGCCTATACCTATAAAGATTTTGCTGACCACGAGCTTACCGAGGCCGAGATACCAGCAGGCATGGCCGGGCAGATCAAAAAATACCGCAGCTTACTGATAGAGAATGCTGTAGCCGAAGATGAAAAGATGTTGGAAAAATATTTTGAAGTTGGCGAGGCTGGCATGACCGAAGAAGATGTCAGAAGCGCTGTCCGTACAGCCGTTTTATCTGGCAAATTCTTTGCGGTCACTGGTGGTGATGGCCGTGGCGTGATCGTCGAAAAGCTACTTGATACTATCAATGATTTTTTGCCCAGTCCGCTAGACCGTGGCTCCACTTGGGGCACGAATCCCAAAAATGGCGAGGAAATTGAGCGTAAACCCGACGCAAGTGAGCCATTTGCAGCTTTGGCCTTCAAGATTGCTACTGATTCGTTTGTCGGCAAATTAGCATTTTTCCGTGTTTATTCTGGCAAGGTCGTTGCCGGCAGCTATATCTTAAATAGCTCAACTGGCGAGAAGGAACGCGTTGGTCGGATTGTACGTATGCATGCCGACAAACGTGAAGACGTAACGGAGATAGAAGCCGGCGATATTGCCGCTATCGTAGGCTTAAAGGGCACTACCACCGGCAATACATTATGCGACTCAGCGAACCCGATTGTCCTAGAAAGTATTACTTTTCCGGAGCCGCCGGTAAGTATTGCCATTGAACCGAAAACCAAAGCCGACCAAGAGAAAATGGGCGTTGCGCTGCAGCGTTTAGCAGAAGAAGATCCAACCTTCCGTATTAAAGCAGACCACGAGACAGGGCAAACCATCATCTCCGGTATGGGTGAGCTCCATCTGGAGATTATTGTTGATCGTATGAAGCGTGAATTTGCCGTTGAGGCCAATGTTGGCCAACCCCAGGTAGCTTACCGTGAAACTATCCGTAAAGACGGCGTGGAATCTGAAGGTAAATATATCCGCCAGTCCGGCGGCCGTGGTCAGTATGGCCACGTGTGGTTGCGCCTCGCCCAGAACGAAGCAGGCAAAGGCTTTGAATTTATTAACAGCATTAAGGGCGGAGCAGTACCTAGTGAATTTATCCCAGCCGTCAAAGCCGGCGTAGTAGAAGCTATGAGCAATGGTGTAGTCGCCGGTTATCCAGTGGTAGACATCAAGGCCGAAATCTATGATGGCAGCTTCCACGAGGTGGACAGTTCGGAAATGGCCTTTAAAATTGCCGCCAGTATGGCACTTCAAGATGGTGTTAAAAAGGCAGCCCCGGTACTGCTGGAGCCGATAATGAAAGTCGTGGTCGTAACACCCGAAAATTTTATGGGCGACGTTATCGGCGACCTTAACTCCAAACGCGGCCGGGTAGAGAGTATGGAAGATCTCAGCCCCGGCATCAAGGAAATCACTGCCTACGTCCCACTGGGGGAGATGTTCGGCTACACCACTAACTTGCGCAGCGCGACCCAGGGACGCGCCAGCTCAAGTATGGAGCTTGACCACTATGCCGACGTCCCGCCAAGTGTGGCCCAGGACATCATTGCCAAATCCGGCAAGTAGTACGGTGAGCACATGCCTGCAATACCGGAACAACTTAAACCGAACAACCCCTCTACTGTGGCGTTGGAAATTGTCGCTCTGGGATTTTTGACATGGCAGCTGCGTAATCGTTATTATCGAAATCTAGATCAGCCGAACAAACCAAAACCTGGCGATTATCCACTGGTAGATATGGTAGGTGATTCTGACGTGTATGTTCGTCCAGACAGTGAGAGGGTTTTGGTAGTTGGCGAAGTTGACCCCATTGTTGGACTTGTGGAGATTCGCGCTGTCCGCGAAACAGATGAAACTGGCGAAGAAAAGTTCTATTTAGAATCAGCATCCACTGAGGACCCGACCATACTAGGTATGCTAAAGTCACACCTTGTTAGCCTACGCGATATTTGGAACAGTCGAATCAATGGATCAACAGATTCTTAACCCCTTTACAAAGCGCGTAAGTTTATCTATAATGGGCGCATATTCGCGTGAGTGGGCTACTGCTCGCTTGCGCAAAAATATTATCGAATAATAAGACCAGGAGAATCTAAATGGCAGAGCAATTCGACCGCAGCAAACCGCACATTAACGTTGGCACTATGGGGCACGTTGACCATGGTAAAACCACACTAACCGCCGCTATTACGGCCGTGTTAGCCAAAAGACTTCCGAGCTCGATCAATAAACCGGTAGCTTACGACCAAATTGATAATGCACCCGAAGAAAAGGCCCGTGGTATTACTATTGCTACCTCACACCAGGAGTACGAATCCGAAAAACGACACTACGCACACGTGGATATGCCCGGGCACGCCGACTACATTAAAAACATGATTACTGGTGCCGCCCAGATCGACGGCGCCATTTTGGTGGTCTCGGCTGCCGATGGCCCAATGCCCCAGACCCGCGAGCACGTACTGCTAGCCAAGCAAGTCGGCGTACCATCTATCGTGGTGTTCCTCAATAAGATGGATTTGGCTGACCCCGAGCTAGTTGAGCTGGTAGAAGCTGACGTTCGCGGACTGCTTAAGAAATATGAATTTGACGAGAACGCCCCGATCGTTAAGGGCTCTGCTACTAAGGCGCTGGAAGGCGACGCCGCCAATGAGGACACCATTATGGAGTTGGTCAAAGCTATGGATGATTACATCCCCGAGCCTAAGCGCGAGCTGGACAAGCCGTTCATGATGGCCATCGAGGACGTGTTTAGTATCAAAGGCCGCGGTACTGTTGCCACCGGCCGTATTGAAACCGGTGTAGTTAAGGTTAACGAAGAAGTTGAAATTGTCGGTATCCGCCCGACTAAGAAAACGGTCGTTACCGGCGTGGAAATGTTCAAGAAAAACTTGGACCAAGGGCAGGCCGGCGACAATGTTGGTGTACTTTTGCGCGGTATCGAACGCGATGACATCGAGCGCGGCCAGGTGCTTGCCAAACCAGGTACTATCACGCCACACACCGAATTTGACTCAGAAGTTTACATCCTCACCAAAGAAGAAGGCGGCCGCCATACGCCGTTCTTTAAGGGCTACAAACCACAGTTTTACTTCCGTACCACAGACGTGACCGGCGAGGTTGAGCTACCGGCCGATAAAGAAATGGTCATGCCGGGCGACACGGTCACCTTTAAAGTTAAGCTATTACAACCAATTGCTATGGAGCAAGGCCTACGCTTTGCTATTCGTGAAGGTGGCCGGACCGTTGGCGCTGGTGTCGTAACCAAAATCGATAAATAACGCTACTCGATGGCAGAAGCTAAGAAAGAAGTAGAACCCGAAGTCAAGCAGCGGATTAGAATCCGTCTTAAGGCCTATGACCACAAGGTCATTGACCAGTCTGCTAAACAGATTGTAGAGACCGCTCTGCGCACCGGCGCTAAAATTGCCGGGCCGATCCCTCTGCCAACCCGCAAAAGCACCTTTACGGTCATCAAAAGCCCGCATATTTATAAAAAGGGCAGGGAGCAGTTTGAGATGCGCGTACATAAACGCCTGATAGACATTTCCGACCCTACACCGAAGACTATAGACAGTCTTATGAACCTGTCTTTACCGGCAGGCTGTGACGCCGAAATCAAGATGTGATAATTACTTGATTAGTCAAGTAATTTTACTTCTTTCGCAAAGCCGATAATTCATCTATAATTATCAGTAATGAGCTATACGCCCCCAGAAGAGATTCTTGATAAGTATGCCAAGGTTTTGGTGAATTTTGCGCTGGGTGGTGGCAGCGGTATCAAGCCCGGGGAGGTGGTTTTTTTGCAATCGCCACTGTCGGCTCTGCCTTTTTATCGGGCTTTGCGAAAAAATATCATCGATTCAGGGGGGCTGATTATCAACGGCCTTAGCGATGACATGTTCGGTGCCGCCAAATACTTTTACGAACACGCTAGTCACCAGCAGCTGGTTGCATTTCTCGACAAGTACTTCAAGGGACTAGTTGAGCAAGTTGACCATCGAATTGCCGTAATCGCTGAACATGATGTACATGAACTGGACAAAGTAGACCCAAAAAAGATGATGCTCACCCAGAAGAGCGCCAAACCTTTAGCTGATTGGCTTAATGACAAAGAAAACGCTGGCAAATACACATGGACTCTGGCTCTTTACGGCACGCCAAGTATGGCCAAAGAGGCTGGGCTTAGCGAGGAAGACCATTGGCGTCAAATAATAAAAGCCTGTTACTTAGACAAATCTGATCCGATCGCCGAGTGGCGCAAGACTAGCAAAGAAGTCCAGCGCGTAGCAACAAGGCTTACTAGACTGCGAATAGATAAACTGCATGTGGTTGGCAAAGACGTCAATTTGCATATAACAATGGGAAAGAAGCGCAAATGGTTGGGCGGTGGCGGACGCAATATACCAAGCTTTGAGGTCTTTACCTCACCGGATTGGCATGGTACGGAAGGCCGGATCCGCTTTAACCAACCACTGTATTACTATGGCCCGCGCGTCCAGGACATAGAGCTTACTTTTAAGGTGGGTCGGGTAGTTAAAGCCACAGCCAGCAAAAATCAGAAACTCTTGCGGGAAATGCTAGCTACGGATGACGGTGCGTCACAAATCGGCGAATTCTCATTGACTGATAGGCGCCTGAGCCATATCACCAAATTTATGGCTGAAACGCTGTTTGACGAAAATATGGGCGGCCGGTTTGGCAATACCCACCTAGCGGTTGGTAAAAGCTATCACGATACATTCGATGGCGATACAAAGAAAATGACTCCGTCGCTATCGAAAAAGTTAGGCTATAACGAGTCAGCTATTCACGTTGATATGATTTCTACTACCGATCGGATTGTTACCGCTACATTGTCTGATGGCAGTCAAGAAGTGATCTATAAGAACGGTCAGTTTACTGTTTAGTGCTATATTAATTCTTATGGCAAACAACAAAACGGCCAAGCAAGAACCAGACAGCTTATATATTCTGAAACTGGTGCTGTATCTAATAGTTGGCTCGCAGTGGTTCAAGATAGAAACCAAGACCGGTGCCCAAATTCCAATACCTTACGGCGCATTGCTGGGCTTGCTATTTGCGGCCCACGACCATTTTAGGATTGACCGTAAAATTGAATACGCACTGCTGCTGGTGGCAATGTTTGTTGGCTTCTGGGTGCCGATCGGCCTGGTGCTGACCCTCCACTAAACGAGATGTAATTTTTGCTACGAATTGACAGAGGTTTGTTTAGTATGGTAATCTGTTAGCAAGAGTTGGGCATCTTGCCCATATTCTAATTTCACTATGCTTTTAGTAAATCAACTATTAAGGACTAGGCGTGAAGGCATTAATTACCCGAAAACTTGGCATGACCAGCGTCATTGGCGAAAATGGCGCGCTGTTGCCTGTGACTTTGCTTTCGGCCGGCCCCAACGTTGTTTCGCGGATCAAATCAGAAGATAAAGACGGCTATTGGGCGGTTCAGCTGGGCTTTGAGCAGACCAAAAAGCCTGGTAAAACTCAGCAGGGACAATTTAAGGGTTTCAATATGCTGCCGAAGATTATTCGTGAATTCCGTATTAATGAGCAGCCAGAAGACTTGAAGATCGGCGACACTTTAAGCGCCGATCTTTTTAATGTTGGCGATAGTGTAGATGTAACCGGCATTAGCAAGGGTAAGGGCTTTGCCGGTACGATAAAACGTCATAATTTCCACCGTGGGCGCAAGACTCATGGAGGCCGCAGTTACCGCCGTCCAGGCTCCATCGGTTCTATGTATCCTCAGCGTATCTTTCCGGGCAAAAAAATGGCCGGCCAAATGGGCAATGACCGCGTAACTGTTAAAAGGCTAAAGGTGGCTTTGGTAGACAACGACATGAAGGTAATAGGCGTGACAGGTGCCGTTCCGGGTCCGCGTAAGGGCATAGTCTTGGTGAGGGAGGCAAAATAATGCCAGTTGCAACCTTTACTAAATCTGGAGCTAAAACCACCACGCCGGCTAAGCTGGACAAGAAGATTTTTGGAGTTGATGCAAAGAACCACCAGCTCCTTAAAGATGCCTACTTGGCGTACTTGGCCAATGGCCGATCGGCAATGGCTAAAACCAAACGCCGCGGCGAAGTCCAAGGCGGCGGCCAAAAACCTTGGCGTCAAAAAGGTACCGGCCGGGCGCGCTTTGGCTCAAGCCGTAATCCTATATGGCGTGGCGGCGGGGTTGCCTTAGGCCCAACTGGCGAGCAGAACTACGTGCGTTCACTGAATCTTAAGGCTAAACACCAAGCTTTGCGCCAAGCCCTGAGCCTGGCCGCCAAGGAAGACAGAATTAAGGTGATAGAAACCTTCGCCTGCCCGGAAGGCAAAGTCAAACCAACTATCAATTTGCTGGATAAGATGGGTGTAAAAAAACCGGTACTGATTGTTGTGCCCCAAAAAGACGACTTAGTTGAACGAGCCACCAATAACCTGCCCTTAGTTAAGGCAATGCAAGTTAATTATCTTAATGTTTTTGATGCTATGAACGCTGAAACTATCGTGCTGAGCCGGGAAGCGCTTGAGGTTCTAAGTAAGCAACTGGGGGACAAGGATGAATAAATCGGTCGTGCTTAAACCGCGTCTGAGCGAAAAAGCCTATTCCCTAAGCGAGGAGCTCAATACCTATCTATTCGAAGTCCCGAGCGGAGTAAACAGCCTTAGCGTAGCAGATGCCGTAGCCAAACAATACAGTGTCTCGGTTATAAAAGTACGCATCACTGGTGCGCCCGCTAAGACTAAAAGAACATACCGCCGTGGAGGCCGGGTGTCGCATAGAGCGCGGCGTTCTGACTTCCGCAAAGCTTACGTCGTCCTGAAAGAAGGCGATAAGCTGCCGATTTTTGCCGCTGTCGAAGAGCCCGAGACTAAACCAGAAACTAAGGGGAAGAAATAATGGCCGTTAAAGCTTACAAACCTACAACCCCAAGTCGCCGCGGCATGAGCAGCCAGGATTTTGCTGACATTTCTACCGATAAACCGCTGCGCAGCCTAATTCGCATTAAAAAAGGTTCTGTGGGCCGCAATAACCAGGGGCGAATTACCACCCGTCATCGCGGCGCCGGCGCCAGACGGTATTACCGCATGGTTAATTTTAAGCCGTCCGTCGGTACAAGCGCGACCATTGAACATATAGAATACGACCCCAACCGTAGCGCTAGAATTGCCAGAGTCATTGACCAAGATGGCAACCACCACTACGTCTTAGCCGCCAAAGGGATGCGAGTTGGCCGAAAGGTCAATGTGAGCGAAGAAGCCTCCATCGAACGGGGCAACCGCTTGCCAATTAAAAACATCCCAACTGGTACAACTATACATGCTATTGAGCTTCAGCCAGGCCGGGGCGCCCAACTGGCCCGCACCGCCGGAGCCGGCGCACAACTTATAGCAAAAGAAGAAAAATATGCCCAAGTGCGATTACCTAGTGGAGAAATTAGAATGATACACGTTGACTGTATGGCCTCTGTTGGCACCGTGGGCAATGAGCAGCATCAAAATATCCAAATCGGCAAGGCCGGCCGCAAGCGTCACATGGGTATCAGGCCAACGGTCCGCGGTGTAGTCATGGCCGCCGCTGACCATCCGCATGGTGGTGGCGAGGGTAAGCACGGTACTGAAAAAGACCCCCGGACACCTTGGGGCCAGAAAACCCTTGGGTATAAAACCCGCCGCCGCAATATTAGCAGTAAGTTTATCGTAAGAACCCGCCACCAGGGGAAGAGGAGATAACCGGTGAGCAGATCACTCAAAAAAGGTCCGTTTGTGGACCCTAAACTAGCCAAGAAAATCGCTGCCTTGAGCTCAGAAGACCGCAGCGTTGTAAAAACCTGGGCCCGCGCCAGTACTATTGCTCCAGAGTTCGTTGGGCGCACCATCGCCGTGCATAACGGCAAAGTACACGTACCGGTGTTTATTACCGAAAATATGGTTGGCCACAAACTAGGTGAATTTTCACCGACGCGCAAATTCCGTGTCCACGGTGGAAGATTAGCTAAGAGCGAAGCTGAAGGAATTAAGGAGTAAATTAATGCCGGCTTATGCTTCAGCCAAGAAAGTCCGCATCAGTCCGCGCAAAGTTGGCGCAGTGGCGGCATTGGTGCGCGGCCGCTTAGTGGCCGATGCTATAACAATCCTGGAACATACACCGCGGCGAGCAGCTTCTGAAGTCAAAGAAGTTATTAAAAGCGCCAGAGCTAATGCCGAGCACAATCATAGCTACAAACCTGATTCTTTACGTGTTATTTCTATAAGTGTAACTCCGGGGCCGCAGTACAAACGTTGGCGTCCGGCTGCCCGTGGCCGCGCACTACCATTTGCCCGCCGGACAAGCCACATTTTTGTAGAGGTAGAAGGCGAGAAGCGCCAACCAAGAAAACCGGTCGCTAAAGCTGAGCTTAAGGAGACCGAGTAATGGGCCAAAAAGTTAATCCTATAAGTATGCGCTTGCAGGTTAACAAAGACTGGCGCAGTAAATGGTTCGCCGGCAAAAAAGAATACGCCGAGTATCTTAAACAAGATCTGGCAGCTCGTCGGTTGATAGAGAAAAAACTCGGCTCCCGCGCAGCCGTCAGCAAGGTTGATATCGAGCGCTCGCCGAACCTGGTAACGGTGACTGTTCAGACCGCCAAGGCTGGTGTGGTAATTGGTCGTGGTGGCACTGGCGCCGCTGAGCTTAAAGATGCCATCGAGAAACTTTATGGCGTGCCAGTTCGAGTTAACATTGAAGAAATCAAACGTCCCGAGCTTCAGGCCAAATTGGTAGCTGAAAATATCGCCCATCAGCTGGAGCGCCGTATCGCTTGGCGGCGAGCTGTAAAATCAGCCGCTGGAGCTACTATGCGCGCCGGCGCCAAAGGCGTACGCATTGAAATTGCCGGGCGCTTAGGTGGTATGGAAATGAGTCGGCGCGAGAAGGAGGTGCAAGGCAGTGTGCCGTTGCATACTCTGCGGGCCGATATAGATTATGCTAGTGCTCGCGCGCTTTATCCAGGCGCCGGTATTATCGGTGTTAAAGTTTGGATTTACAGGGGTGAGGTAATCTAGTCATGACTCCGTCATTCCAATTTACATTTAACAATTTACATTTAACATTTTTTGCTGATTTTTTATCTAACCAATGGCAAATGCTACCTGGTAAATCACTGGAAAATGGCAAATGGTCAATGGTAAATAGCCCCGAAGGAGCTCTGTTATGCTGATGCCGTCTCGCACTAAGTTTCGTAAGGTTCGCAAAGGTCGTATTCACGGTGGTGTAGCCACGTCCTTGGACGAACTGGCCTACGGCCGCTTCGGCCTGGTAAGCCAGCAAAGCGAGCGCATTACCAGCCGCCAAATTGAAGCTGCCCGCCAAGCTATGACCCGCTACATTAAGCGTGGCGGCCAAATTTGGATTAGGGTCTTCCCGCATATACCAGTTACCCAAAAAGCCTTGGGTACCAAAATGGGCGTCGGCAAGGGCAGCCCGGAATTCTTCGTCGCTAAGGTTAAACCCGGGACTATCATGTTCGAAATGGGCGGCGTAACCGAGGAAACTGCCCGCGAGGCCATGCGCCTGGCCGGACACAAATTACCAGTTAAAACGATGTTTGTGATCAAGGAAGAGCAATAATATGAAAATTGCCGATATCCGCAAACTAAGCACTGAACAGCTGGCCAAAGACAGTTCTAGCTTGCGCGAGGAAATCCTGGAACTACGCCGTCGGCTGTATAGCGGCGAAGTGAGCAATGTCCGCATCCTGCGCAGTAAACGCAAGGACTTAGCCCGCATGCTAACTGTTCTCTCCGAACAATTATCCAAGGAGGAGGCATAAAATGGCCCGTACATTGACTGGCGTTGTTACCAGCGATAAGCCCAACAAGACGGTTATTATTTCCGTTACTGCACGCAAAACCCACCCGCTATACAAAAAACAGTACACCGCAAGCACTAAATTTATGGTGCATGACGAGAAAAATGAAGCCAAGGTTGGCGATCTGATTGTCGTTACTGAAACCCGCCCCTTAAGCGCCCGCAAACATTTTAGCTTGATCAAGATTCTGCAACGAGCTGGAGCCCATTTCGAAGAGACTGATGCTATAGCCGATGTGCTCGTGGAGGAAGCGCCGGAGCCATCTACTGGCTCCAAAGCCAAGGCTGCCAAAGAAAAGTCCACAAAAACCGAAAAGGCCAGGAAGGAAACTTAAATGATACAGCAAGAATCACGACTGATAGCTACTGATAACAGCGGCGCCCGCCAGCTGCTGACTATCCGTGTACTGGGTGGTAGCAGCCGCCGTTATGCACGCGTCGGCGATATCATCGTGGCCAGTGTCAAAACAGCTAACCCCGCGGGCGCTATTAAGCGCAAGAGCATTGTTAAGGCCGTGATCGTGCGTACCCGCAGCCCCATCCGACGCCCCGATGGCACGGTACTGCGCTTTGATGATAATGCTGCAGTTGTGCTGGCAGAAGACGACAAAACACCCAGGGGTACTCGTATTTTTGGCCCGGTGCCGCGCGAGCTGCGCGACATGGGCTATAGCCGCATAATTTCGCTAGCACCGGAGGTGCTATGAGCAAGCTAACAGCTAAGAGCTCTCAGCTAAGAGCTGGCCGAATCTATAAGATTCGGCTGAAAACCGGTGATATGGTAATGGTACGCTCTGGTAAGCACAAGGGCCGTAGCGGTAAAGTGCTGGCTGTTTATCCTAAACTCAACAAAGTTACGGTCGAGGGCATCAACGTCGTCAAAAAACATCGTAAACCCACGCCCCAGCATCCGCAGGGCGGCATCATTGAAATTACCAAGCCTATTTGGGTAAGCAAACTCGGTCTACTGGATAGTGTCGCCAAGAAACCGTCGCGTATCGGCTACAAATTAATCAAAGACGGCGCCAAAGTGCGTGTACTCAAAACGAGTGGCAAGGAGCTAAAGTAGATGATTCGTTCCACTCATCATCAGGCTACAGGCTACAGGTTACAGGTTACAAAAACTGTAACTAAACTGTCACCTACAACCTACAACCTGTCACCTAAAGCGACTAAAGGGAGCGTCTAATGGCTACCGTAACCAAACCTGCTTATAAGCCGCGTTTGAGCACCAGCTATAAAGATGTTTGGGCTGGCGAGCTTAAAAACGAGCTCGGGCTCAGAAATATCCATGAAGCTCCGCGCTTGGAGAAAATTGTAGTCAGTGCAGGTGTGGGCAAGGCCAAGGACGAAAAGCGCTTGCTAGAGGTGGCAGCCAACACTTTGGCTAAAATTACTGGCCAAAAACCCGTGGAAACCACCGCGAAAAAGTCTATCGCCAGCTTTAAGTTACGCGAAGGAAATAAAATAGGGCTGAAAGTTACGCTCAGAGGTGATAGAATGTATGAGTTTGCTGACCGGCTGATCAATATTGTCCTGCCCCGCTTGCGTGACTTTCACGGCGTGAGCACCAGTTCATTTGATAAACAAGGCAGCTACAGTCTTGGGCTGGTAGACCAGTCGGTTTTCCCAGAGCTTAGCTTTGAAGAGACCGCCACAGCGCATGGATTGCAAGTGACGTTTATTATCCAGGCGCAAAATCCCGGACAGGCCAAAGCCTTACTAACTAAGTTTGGCCTGCCTTTCGAGAAACCTCACCCTTCGAGTAGCCCTCAGAGTGCCCTGAGCACGTCGAATGGGCAGCACAAGTCACTTGAAAGTAAGAGTAAATAATGAAATCATTTACAGTAGTAGTTAACCTAAGGGAAAAGAGTAGAACCGGTTCGCGAGGCGAATTTGGATTTATTCCAAAAGGTTCGATGAGGAAAACCGTAGGTTGTCTTCATAAGCCCGGAGGGCGCAAATAATGGCCAAGAAATCTGTATTAGCACGCGATGCCAAGCGCCTAAGGATGATCGACCAGTATGCCGTTAAGCGGGCTGAGCTTAAGGCCGCCGGCAATTATGAAGGTCTTCATCTGTTACCGCGCAATTCCAGCCCTACCCGCCGCAAGAACCGCTGTGCCGAGACCGGCCGCTCGCGCGGTTATATGCGTCAGTTCGGCTTAAGCCGTATCGCCTTCCGTGAGCACGCTTCCAAGGGTGAGATACCGGGCGTAACTAAGAGCAGTTGGTAGGAGATAAAATGACTATGTCATCCCATTTACCGTATCCCATTTACCATTTCACATTAAATTTACATTTGCCAATTAACAACTGGAAATTACTAAATGCTAAATTATTGAAAATTGATAATGTGACCGATAAGGAAGCATTATATGCCAAAACCAAGCTGGCCAGCCTTAAA
>Ga0116131_1000032_pt1 | contig 133714 bp, 111 predicted proteins | sample June2015DPH_17_1_FD_89734 | JGI IMG/M metagenome (GOLD analysis project Ga0116131, IMG submission 89734) | Peatland microbial communities from SPRUCE experiment site at the Marcell Experimental Forest, Minnesota, USA - June2015DPH_17_100 | ecosystem: Environmental > Terrestrial > Soil >...
GAGTAGCTGTTGAATTAAAACCAGGCTTGCTAAAGAACTCCTTGAAAGACTGCCCCCAGCAGTCTTTCTGCGTTAAATATGCTTTAGCAACCAAGTGCGCCTGGTTTTAACAACATCCAATCAAGACTCGTCAGATGCCCGGACCTATTTTCGCCTCTGTTTTCTCGAGCCCGAACCTCTGACTAGGTCCCTTGATCGTTATATTTCGGCTTATATTTCGTAATTTCCGACGCCTCAAAATCCATAGCATCTTGTTCGGTATCACACTCGTGATAGCCGAAGTGAGTGACATCTTGCCAACCTTGGTTAGCAAGATGGTTCAGCAAACGCTCTTCTATGTTGTTACTACGACCGATGTACAGTGGTTTAAGTCCACCTCTTTGGAGGATGTACCCGCAGTAGTAAACACCAATAGAACTGGGTGCGTTAGTGTTGATAGATTGTTCGGTGAAGTAATAGCTGCCTCTGTATGGGTGTACCATTTTACTTTTCCTACTTTACTGTTTCAAGCTGGGTGCTCGACCATATTACCGCCCTCACCTTATAGCTTATCAGATAGCTAATATTAATGTCAATTACTTTTCTAAACGAAAAACAACATTTTGCTATGCTATACTTTCAGTATGGCAAGCAATAAGGATAGAGAGATCGGCCAACGAATCCGTCGAGCCCGTGAGCTTGAGGGGCTAACTCAACCCGAGTTGGCGAAAAAAATTGGCTATGAAAGCGCCACCGCTATTTCGTTGATCGAGTCAGGAGAAAGAAGTGTCCAGATATCCATGCTGGGTAAAATAGCTGAAATTTTGCATCAGGATGTCCAGTTTTTACTTACTGGGTCAACTCCTAAACGTGCCGAGATAAAAGTAGCTCTAAGAGCTGACAAATCCCTAGATAAAAGTGACGTTCAGCAGATAGAAAACTATATTGAATTTTTGAAGAAACAAGGCCGTGGAAGATGACATTATCGCCAAAGCAAATATTGGGGGTGCTAGAAAACAGGCCCGCGGACTTCTTAAGACCGCCAAAGTCACTCAGGCGCCAATACTAATTAAAAATCTTTTACCCACGCTTCGTGAACAATTTGACATAGCGATAGTTCAAACAAATGGGCTCCCGTCAAAGTGTGACGCAATAACAACGAATATTGATGGCAAAATAACCATTAGCTGTAATTCTTCCAAGCCAATTACCAGGCGCAAATTCTCCGCCGCACACGAGCTAGGGCATCTCCATATGGGGCACGTACACAGCGGCGGTCGCGTTGATTACAGATCCACCAATCTCAATGAGACCGAGGCTAATGCTTTTGCGGCCGAATTGATCATGCCACTCGATATGCTGAAAAAAGATATTGCTGGTAAAGTTAATGGCATTAAAGAGATGGCCATAAGATACGAAGTTAGTGAGGAAGCCATGGGCTGGAGACTGGTGGAAACTAATCTGTTCAAGAAGATGTAGCAATCATGAAAATAACACTTTATGCGGCGGTATAATTAAAGAGTAAGAGGAGGAAATATGGCAGTACCAAGTTTGAAGATGAACGATGGGCGGGAGATTCCGCAAATTGGGCTGGGGCTTTGGCTCAATAATGACGACCAAGCCTGCCGTGACTCTGTAAAGTGGGCTCTAGAAGTTGGCTATCGCCATTTTGACAGCGCCCAAGCCTACGAGAACGAACAATTTTTAGGCGAAGCGATCAAACAAAGCGGCATAAAACGCGAAGAAGTTTTTATAACCACTAAAATTAGAACGTCTAATATGGGACTGGAGCTTACTGAGTCATTTGACGAGTCTTTGAAGAAGCTCCAAATGGATTATGTAGACTTATTGCTTCTTCATTTCCCGGTTACTGTAGAGCGCCGACCAGCCTGGTACCGCATGGAAGAGATATTTAATGCCGGAAAAGCTGAAACTATTGGAGTCAGCAACTACACGGTTACCCATTTGGAAGAACTTTTGCGTGAGAGCAAAATCAAGCCTGCCGTCAACCAAGTCGAACTACATGTTTATCTACAGCAGCCAGAACTGCTTGAGTACTGCCGCAAAAACAATATCGTGGTTGAAGCTTACTCTCCACTGGCCCATGGCCGGCGGCTGGAAGACCCAGTTTTGGCTAAAATCGCCAAAAAACATGGCAAATCCATTGCCCAAATCATGATTCGCTGGTGCATAGAAGCCGGTACCGTGCCGTTGCCTAAGTCCGCCCACAAAGAACGCATCAAGCAAAACCTTGAGGTGCTTGATTTTTCCTTGGACAAGCAAGACATGTCTGAGCTGACAAAACTGGACGAGGATTTCCGGACCTGTTGGGACCCCACCCATGTTACATGATGATAAATACTTCTTAAAAATCGCAATCGAAGAGGGCAAAAAAGGGAATGCGCCGTATCTTTTTGGTGCAATAGTGGTTAAAAACGGTGAGATAATCGCCAAAGATCACAACCACGTGGCGGAACGGACCGACCCAACAGCCCACGCGGAAAATTCCGCCCTGGTTTTAGCGGCCAAGAAACTCGGCAATCAAAACTTACCTGGTTGCACACTTTATGCCAGCCATGAACCTTGCATGATGTGCTTCTCATGTGCGGCTTGGGCAGAGATAGATCGAATAGTTTTTTCCACTCCGGCATCTGAACAGGACAGTTTTATGTATGAGTTTAAAGACGTAAATATCTTTGACATGGCCAAAATACTGACCCGCCCGATGCAGGTCGAGTGCATTGAACTGTAAAGGTATAATTAAAGACTAGGAGGAAAGTATGGAAGTACCAAGTTTAAAAATGAGCAGTGGGCGGGAAATTCCGCAGATTGGCTTTGGGTTGTGGCGCAACACGGACGAAAAAGAATGCGTAGAATCTGTAAAGCTGGCGCTAAAAGCCGGCTATCGCCACTTTGATGATGCCCAGGTTTATGACAATGAGGAGTTTTTGGGCGAAGCGCTGAATAAATCTGATGTAGCGCGCAGTGATATTTTCGTTACCACCAAAATTGGCGTCAAAAACTTTGGCTATCATCGCGCATCAAAAAGTTTCAAAGCCTCGCTGGAAAAGCTACAGATGGAGTATGTAGACTTGCTGTTGCTGCACTTTCCGGTGCCCCTACTGCGTGGCAAATCTTGGAAAGCGCTAGAGGAAATCCACGCGGCGGGCCAGGCTAAAGCCATTGGCGTGAGTAATTACACTATCCGCCACTTGGAAGAGTTGTTAAAGGACTGCAAAGTGCGGCCGGCTATAAACCAGGTAGAACTAAGCGTGGTGCTGCAACAGCCGGAACTAGTAGATTACTGCAAAGAGCAAGGCATGATCGTCGAGGCTTACACACCTCTGGCAGAAGGCCACTTTTTCGATAACCCAACGCTCAAAGAAATCGCCAAAAAGCACGGCAAATCAGTACCACAAATAATGCTGCGCTGGTGTATAGACTATGGCGTGGTGGCGCTGACCAAATCCATCCACGAGGACCGCATCAAGAGTAATATCGACATTTTTGACTTCAAATTAGATGATGCAGACATGAAAAAATTAAAGGCACTGGACAAAAACTACCGTACCAACTGGGACCCCACCCACGTAGCATGAAAGAAGAACCGGTAGACATCTTAGACGAGCAGATGAATACGACGGGTAAAACGATGCTGAAATCCGAGGCTCATAAAAAAAGTCTTCGTCATGGCGGCGCACATCTGTGGATCTACAATTCTAAGGGAGAAATTCTACTCCAACTCCGCCACCCCAGTAAAGTTATTCGTCCCAATGTTTGGGATGTTTCTGCAGCCGGGCATATAAGCGCGGGGGATACCCCCGAAGAGACTGCAGTACGTGAAGCCGAAGAAGAGCTTGGCGTAAAGGTAGACCCAGATAAGTTTATTTTTATAGGGATTAACAAGGTAGATGAACCTATGCCGGATGGTTGGACGCACCGGGGCTTCAATTGGTCATACGTGATAGAACTTGATTTGGATTTGAGCAAACTAAAGTTCCAAAAAGGCGAAGTCGCCGATATCCGCTGGGTTCCGCTGGACCAGTTCGAGGCCGAGATTAATGATCCCCAGCGATCTAAAAAATATACTCCTTCTCGCCTAGAGTTTTACCCAGTTATAATAGAAAGCATTCGGAAAGAATTAGGGCGACATCACAGGTGAAAACACTCAAGATTTACGTAGCAGGGAAAATGTCCAAGCACTCCCATTTTGATTCGCATTACTGGCGCGACGATTTTTTGCAGCAGCTAGCAAAACTCACGGGCTTACGGTTTATTAGTTTTGATCCTACCAGCACCACCAAAGACTATACCTTTCCCGAATTGGTTTTTGGCAGCGACGTGCACATGATTTCACAAATTGATGTTCTGGTTGCTTACCTTAGTGATGACTTTAGTGTTGGTGGCTCGCAGGAGATCTTAATCGCCAAATATTATAAAAAGCCGGTTATTGCGCTGGCACCTTTTGGCGGTATATTCCATACCAAGAATAAGGAAGTTACCGGCCAGATCATTGAAGATTTTAAACATCCTTTTGTCTATTCCACCTGCGACGTTGTCTGCGAGACTGTAGGAGAAGTCGCCGAGGCGCTAAAAAACTTGGACAAGATCAAACCCAAAACCCTGAAATTAATTGACGACGCCCACGCCAAATTCAACAAAAAACACCTAAAAACCAAAATGTACCAAGAACATCGTATTGGTTGAATAAACCGATTGGTTAAGCGGCAAGGTCTTGGTAGGGCTTAGATGCAACAATTTTATGAAAGATTGGCTGCAAGCGGTTGACTCGATCGCCGGCTGAACGGGGATGACCGCCATCTGGAATTTTTAATATTGGTAGGGAGCCTTCCTCATTTTGCCGCGCCGTATCCAGCCAAGATTTAGTCTCGGCAATAGCCAATTCTGTCATGATTAGGCCGGCGTGCGTTAAGTTATCTCGTCTATCAATTTGACCTAGCATCGCGATATGCACCAGCCGGGCGCACACTTCGTAGGCTCTATCCTCAGGAATTTTTATAACTATAACTTCGTTAGCAGCCACGCGACCCAATACTCTATCGATAGCCTTTGCTTGAACTTCCAACATATCGGCCGGGTGTTTTTCGATGGTCCCATCGGCCTCAGCCCTAAGTAATATTGCCGATGAAATTATCCCCGCAATATTTTTTCCCTGATTAAAAAAGGCCAAAGCGCTTACTTCTGGATCACCTTCAATATCGTATAAATTCCGTCTGGTAACATTACCATCATGCTGTGATACAGCTCGTCCATCCAACCAGCCGGCCAGCTGGCCTTTGTAGGGCGCCATTAACGAAGCCCAAAGCAGTTCTTTGCGCAACCACTCGCGGGGACTGAACTCGCCTTGGCCAGTAACTTCCACTCGGCTATCAGACATAAGTCACGATATTATAATATAAACACCAGTCCCTTACAAGATGTAGAACAGGCCAAGAGTTTATTAATGGCAGACATAATACTTAGACTGGCAACTTTGGCATCGTTTTATAATTAAAAATTTAGGCTAGCTTAACAAGGCCAGCGTCGGCATCAACAGATACGATCTGGCCATTTTTGAGTACTTTGGTGGCATTGCCAGCGCCCACAATGCAGGGCTTTTTAAGCTCGCGGGCTACAATCGCCGCATGCGACAAAATCCCGCCTTGGTCAGTTACGATCGCGGCAGCTTTTTGTATCAACGGTACGTAATTTGGTGTCGTGACCTCACAAACTAGCACCGCGCCCTCCGGGAAATCTTCATCAACACCGTCCGCCTGGACAATTCTCACCGGGCCCTTGGCTTTACCCGGGCTGCCAACCAGGCCATAAATAAGCGCGTTAGCATCTGTTTTTGGCTCCTCAATTATTATATTTGAATACATTTTTCCCAAGGCCGGGCTATAGTCTATAAACCATGTTCCAAGCGACGAATTGGTAGTTTCAAAATAACCCTCCAGATAATTATGTGTGAAGGTCGCCCTAAGCTTTTTGCTGAGCGTAGTTTGCTTGGTAGCGTCCGGAACATATAGGTAATCAGCCAAGGATTTTAGGTGTTCCAGAGCCTTTTTGTCGGCTGGCGCAACCATCCATTTTTTAAAATCGTACCTAAAGACATGCGGCCGGTTTTTATCATGAAAGCCTTGAGTCAATTGATGATGTCCACCCCAGATTATCTCGCCTTGGATGCCATGTTTATTAACGATAAAAATGGTCGCCCAAGAATAGTCGGGTGGGTGGGGGATAAAATCCGCGCGGTATTTTGCCGGCTTAATGTCTTGCTCTAGGAACCACTTGTAGGCATTCTTTATAGATTTGCCGCGCATACGCAATTTCGGCAAATCATCTTCTTTGGGGATCAAACGCAGGGCACACAACTCATCACCATGTTTCCGCAAATATTTAATGAAACCAGCTGTTTTATCAGCTAAATCCACTGCCTCAAACTGTGTCGGCTTATCAAATGGTAAGCCAATAACATCGTTGAGGATTTTTAATCGCTCACGCTTGTCGTTATCCTCGCGTCTGATCGCTTTGGCGTCTTTGTGTTTGATATCTTCCAACCACTCAGTCAGGGATTTCTGAGTTTTTAGCAGTTCGGCTAATTTCTCGTCCGCCATAAGTTCAATCCTCCTAGAGTTTTTAGCATATCATCTCAACCGAGGGCAGTTACAGGGCGGCTCTGCAGAATATAAAGCTTGCCTTGGGCTATAGTCCACTCCACATCAACAGGGAAGGCAAAGTATTTTTCTAGCCGTTTTACCGCATCACTAACCTCTGTTATTTGCTTATCAGTAAGCATGTTTTTCTTGCCTTTGGTGTGTATTTCTATAACTTGGCCAGTTTTCTTATCAATAATGTAACTGTCCGGCGTTACCTCACCAGATACTAACGGTCCAGCCAATCCACGGACAGCCTCGATTATCATATGATTACGATTCTTGGTAACCGGATGCACGGAAAAGGCGACACCGCTAACTTCACTTGGAATCATAACCTGCACAACGACTGCCACAGCGCCGGTTTGTAAGCCTTTTTGCTTGGCATAAGCCCTGGCTCGCGGAGAATTGGCAGAACCCCAGCATTTTTTAACTGCATCTAATAGATGAGAACGATCTATACTCAAAAAAGTATCCAGCTGCCCGGCCCATGCCGCGCCTTTAGCATCTTCTGCTACAGCGCTTGAACGTACAGCTACCTGTCTGGCGCCCAGACTGTCGAAATCGTCCAAAATTGCTTTTTCCAGCTCGCGGCTCATTTTTTGGAAAGCCTCAGCAGTCACCACAAATCCTGGCGGTACGTTAACCCACTTTTTATGAGTTGGCTCAACGCTTGTGCTTTCCCGCCGACTAAAGAAATGTCTTCGACTTGCCCCAAGGGAACCATCAATAACTCCTCCATATGGATATCATACCAGCCCCCAAAGGTTGCAAGCACGGATATATTATTGTATTATAACCATCGTTAAGAGAGTTTTGTAAGGAATGAACCGCGCCGTTTTTGGCTTTTTAGCTTTTATTATCTTGATCATACTGATCGTGGTCTTGATTTTTGGTGGTGGTAAAAAACCGGCAAATAATTCTGGTCCTTCTCTGATGCCGTTGCCAAACTACTCTACCACTGATGCTACTACCAGCATGACCATAGACGGGCAGGTAAACGGTGACGACATACACCGGGCTATCCGTATTACCGTTAGCCAAAACCAGCGCGAGCTGGATATCATCGGCGGCTACAACGGCAACATTATAAGCAGCCAAACTTTTGGCAACAATCAGGCTGCTTATGCCGTCTTTCTGCGGGCTATCAACAACTATGGCTTTTTGCAAAAGCTCAAGAACGCCAAAGCGCCGGCTGATGAGCGCGGCCAATGTCCGCTAGGCAACCGTTATATCTTTGAGTTGGACCAAAACGGCTCTACACTTTCGCGCCTCTGGGCCTCTGATTGCAGCGTGACCGACGCCACTTTGGGCGGCGCTTCCCAGACTCTACAAGCCCTGTTTGAAGGGCAAATCACCCAGTACGACACCCTGACCGAGAACGTCAACCTCGGCTCCGACTAGCTGTTATAGTGGAGGCGTGAGCAACACTCAAACAGCGGGCAAAATCCTGCAGGATGACGAAGATTTCCTAGTAGAAGTTATTGATTGGCAGGGACGTCTTGCGGTCAGAAAATCTGTAAAGACAACAACCCGCCCCGAGAGGCTAGAGCGGCTCAAAAACGAAGCTTATGGCCTGAAGTATTTTACAGATTTGGCAGCTAAGCATCCAGAAATAAACGTTTATGTACCAATACTCTACGAAGTTAAACCCGAGTTTATCGTTACCGAATATATAGAACAGCCATCGGTCGGTGATAAACCGCAAAATTTAAATAAACTGGCGCGTTTGCTGGCCCAAATCGACCACATCGAGCCGTACGGCAAGGCCAAAATCCACCCTAGCTTTGATTACATGGATATTCGTAAAAGATTTCCGCTTTGGTATATGCCTACAATAAACTCAAAGCCAAAAAAACTACTTACTGATGCTCAGATTAGCAGAGTCAATAAAATTTTGGATAGATACCAGCCATATTTGACCCCGCGGATTGCCCATGGCGACTTGTCGCCGTATTTTCATGCCTTTATGATGCCAAATGACAAAATCGCTTTTGTTGATTTAGAAGTTTTTACGCCGCGCGGTGCGCGCTATTACGACGTCGCCCGCTGCTACACCCGCCTGTACGAAAAAGCCCCCTCAACAGATGTACCAAAGCAATTTTTATCGGCCTTTATGCAATATGCCGATGAGATACAACACCGGAATGAACAACTTATGGCCATCTTAATCCAGCGAACAGTCGGCATGCAACGTGACGCAGGCATTGATAAAACCAAGGGCAGAGATTACAGAAACCGCGCTGCCGAACTGCTAGACTTAGTCTTGCAAAACAAATTGGAGCTGTTGAAAGCATGATTAAAGCGATTATTTTCGATTGTTTTGGAGTTTTGAGCACTGAAGGCTTTGGGTCATTTCGAGATAAATACTTGGTGAATGATCCAGATAGGCGCCAGCAGGCAAATAAAACCATGGACGAGCTGAATGCCGGGCGGATACCATACGACGAATTTGTTAAAGAACTGGCCAGGTTAGCTAATGTTAGCGAACAAACCGTTGGAGAATACCTAAGCGAGAATAAACCCAACGAGCCCCTCTTTGACTATATACGTCAAAACCTCAAGCCCCATTACAAAATTGGCATGTTATCTAATGCAGGAGACGATTGGCTTGAAGAATTATTCGAACAAAGGGACATTAAGTTGTTTGATGATATCGTACTATCTTACAAATTTGGAATGATTAAGCCTCAGTCAGATATCTATACCCTAGCAGTCAAAAGGCTTGGTGTAGCGTCAAGTGAATCCATATTTATTGATGATCAGGAAAAGCACTGCGAAGGGGCACGTGCAGCCGGCATACGAGCCATTTGGTACAAGGATTTTTCGCAGTTTAGGTTTGAGTTAGAAAAAATTCTAGCCCCCAGCGCGGATAACTAGCCTCTGCTTTAAATCACAGGCTTCAATAAGATTCTGGCGCTCCAGCTGGAGAGTGGCCGCTAGGGCAGAGCCGCGTACACTAACGATCAACGCTCCGCGCTCCAGCTTAACGGTGCACGGTCGCTTGTAACGCCGCATCACATAGTCTTTAACCACTGTTATTTCATCCGGCCGCGCGAAGTTTTTCTTGCTCAAAATATCCTGCAGACTGTCCATTACACACTTCCTACGGGGGCAATGGACAAATGGACTAATGAACGAATGGACAATACATTGAACATTGAACATTGAACATTGAACATTTTGGACTCCATGAGTCCAAGTATAATGGAGGTATGTCGGAGTTACCAGAAGTAGACCCGGCAGTAGACTTTCGAGTCAGCTCGTCGTCAGATGAGATATTTATTCGATGTCAGCGCTTAATTAATTGCCTAGGACTTACAGCCACCAATATTCGTGCTGACGAGCTGAAACTTACATGCAAAGTCGAATAATCTCGAAAGCTCACTGCCGGGTAGAGACAGATGGCTTGATACAATATATAAACTATGCCCGAACTCCCAGAGGTTGAAACCGTCAGACTTGGATTAGCTGAGCTATTGCCCAAGCTGGTGATTAAGGATGTGTGGCACGATTGGCCGAAGGGTTTCCCAAACGCGCCAGCGGATGTAGCGCGCTTTATGGTAGGCTCATCAATTGAAGATGTTAAACGACGGGCAAAAGTCTTAATTATTGGCCTCTCGAGCGGCTACAGCTTGGTTATCCATCTTAAAATGACCGGCCAGCTAGTTTTTGTCGGCTCCGCCGACAAGCTAAAAGCTAACAGCTCAAAGCTTAAAGCTGAAGAAAAGTTTGGTGGTGGTCACCCTACAAGTTCATTAGTCAATGATTTACCGGATAAAAGTACAAGGGTAGTTATTGATTTCACCAACGGAGCCAAACTTTTCTTCAACGACCAGCGTAAATTTGGCTGGATGCGCCTGTTACCATCGGTGGAGGTGCCGGAGATTGATTTTATGAAAACCGTCGGCCCTGAACCGCTGGATGATGATTTTACAGCTGACAAATTCATAGAGCGTATCCGTGGACGCAAAAACAGTCCTATTAAAGCAGTTCTTCTGGACCAAAAAGTCCTGGCTGGAATCGGTAATATCTACGCCGATGAGTCGTTATTTGCCGCTAAAATCCATCCGTTGACCAAAGCAAGTGCCATCTCTCGCACCAAGCTTGTAGCGTTGCATAATGATTTGCGGTCCATACTACGGGCAGCCATAAAAAAAGGCGGTAGCACCGACAGGAATTATGTAAACGCCGAAGGTAAAAAAGGCAGTTACATCCAGTTTGCACAGGTGTTTAGGCGGGAAGGCCGACCATGCCCGCGCTGCGGCACCACCATCCAAAAAATAAGAGTGGCAGGTAGGGGAACGCATATATGTCCCCGATGTCAGAAAATCAGGGACCAGAAGATAAGGGACAAAAAATGATAGTAACTTTAGCGGGCAATAACAGCTATCTGTTGCGACGGCGGCTGGACGAATTAATCGCCGAGTTTGTTAACAAACAAGGCGAGCTGGCACTAGAGCGGATTGATGCGACAGAAACCGACTTGCAGGCCATTTTAGATGCCGTACAAAGCCTACCATTTTTGTCAAAACGCAAAATGGTCGTGCTGCGCGACCTATCGGCCAATAAGCCTGCAGCGGAGGCCATTGAACAAATAATTAACTCAATTTCGAATACCACTGACGCAGTATTTTACGAGCCCGTAACAGATAAGCGGACGACTTTTTATAAAATCCTGAAACAAAAAACTAAATTCGAAGAGTTCGATGAACTGGCGCCGCGCGAACTGCCAAAATGGCTGGTGAATGAGGCCAAGAAAACCGGTGCGCAACTATCGCTTACTGAAGCCAATTACTTGGTGGAGAGACTTGGTCCGAACCAAACTATGTTGGCCAGCGAGCTGCAAAAATTAATAACTTATAACCCAGAAATTACACGCGAAAATATAGATTTGTTAACTGATCCCACGCCGCAGGGAAGAATTTTTGATCTGCTGGACGCAGCTTTCGGCGGTGATAAAAAACGTGCCCTAAAACTCTATGAAGAGCAACGTGCGCAGCGCGTGGAGCCGCAAGCAATCTTGGCGATGGTGGCCTGGCAACTGCAACTATTGGCTTTGGTAAAACACTCTGGCAACCGCCTGGCGGCGGACGTGGCCAGAGAAGCAGGCCTTAATCCCTATCCTGTGACAAAGGCTAAAAACCTGGCCGCAAAAATCACTGAGTCCGAGCTTAATAAGATGGTGGATGAGGCTCTGGATATAGATTGGCGCAGCAAAACCACGTCAATTGACCTGGACGAAGCCCTCAAAACTTACATAACGACCCTTTAAAAGGAAAAACCCGCCGCCAGCTTATGCTGGCGACGGGCGATGGAGTTGTTCCGGATGGTGGCGAGATCCTTGCGGAGCGCGACCAGGTAGTCGTAGAAGGGAATGAGGACATACCCCACTGCGAACCGGATCTTGCTCGGCGGTCTTCTGCGTCGCCGCTTGTGGGGGCAGACCCCCAAGTTCATGCTGCAACCGAAGTGCTCGTCATCGAAGAGATCGAAATGCACGATCGTCCTTTCTGCCGGTGGACAACACCTCTGGGAAAACTCGGGAATCACCCCGAACCCCAGAGAAGTGAACATTGTAACATCTTATGCTTAAAAATGCAATAGGTTTCAGGATAATTACTTATGGGTTTTGCCGGCAGATTTAGCGGGTTTCCCGGCAGTAGATCTTCGCGTGGCTTTGCCAGCATCCGCTTTGGCAGATGGTCGCGAAGGCTCACTGCCGGGTTTGACACCCGCAGCTTTGGCTTCTCTGGCGATCCTTGATTTATAGCGTGCCGCTTTATTCTTATGGATCACAGCTTTTTTGGCGGCTATATCTATAGCTTTGACCGCTACTAGGGCGGTTTTGGCTATCTGGTCAGCCTTTTTGCTATCAACAGCTTTGGCAAAGGCCTTAAGCGCATTACGCAAGTCGCGTTTGGTGCGTGCATTGCGGGCACCAGCCTTGGCTGTCACCTTCACACGTTTTTTAGCAGATTTAATAATTGGCACGGTCGTTAACTATAACAGATAGGGAACTCTTTTGTCAAAACCAAAGTCACCCCTTGCAACGCGATAATGGTTATGTTACTCTGATCGGCAGAAGTCACCTCACAAAAACTTCAGCCAAAATAAAAATGCTCAATGGACAAATGCTCTATGTTCAATGAATGGCCGATGAGGCGATGTAGCGATGCATTGCTTATTGTTCATTTGTCGCATTTGTCCATTGCCTCCGAAAGAGGTGCCTAATGGACGCTCCGGCCAAACAACAAGTAGTAGAGCGCGTTAAACAGGCCACCAATATTTTGGTGACTATTAGTACTGATCCGTCGGTGGACCAGCTAGCGGCTTGTATTGGTTTAACGCTATTGCTTAACCGCATGGAAAAACACGCCACAGCGGTGTTTTCTGGCCAAGTGCCATCCACGCTGGAGTTTTTGCAACCCGAAAAAACCATCGAGACCAATACCGACTCCTTGCGTGATTTTATAATTAGCTTGGACAAGAACAAGGCCGACAAGTTGCGCTATAAGGTCGAAGACCAAGTGGTGCGCATCTTTATAACACCTTATAAAACGTCATTGAGTGAAAAAGACCTGGTTTTCAGCCAGGGTGACATTAACGTGGAAGTGGTCATGGCGCTGGGGATCAAAAACCGCACGCATATAGATGCTGCCATTACCGCACACGGCCGTATTTTACACGACGCCACCGTAATTAACTTAATTGCTGGACCAGGTAACCTGCCGCCGCTGGGCCAAATCAATTGGCAGGAGCCAACAGCTAGCAGCTTGTCTGAAATGCTGGTCAGCATCTCTGAAGCTTTTGGCCCTGGGTTGATAGATAACCAGATAGCTACGGCCTTTTTGACCGGTATCGTGGCTGAGACCCAGCGCTTTAGTAATACCAGGACTTCTCCCAAGACTATGACTATGGCCGCGCAACTAATGGCTGCCGGCGCTAACCAGCAGTTGATCGTCAGCAAACTGGAGCCGCCGCAAATGCCGCCGGCTGCCGGAAAACCGGCGCCAAAGCCCCAACCACCCAAACCGCCCATGCAACCCAAAGACAAAGGCACCCTGAGCGTTTCGCATGATAAAGACAAAGGCGATAGCTCCGAAGTCGAAATCGCGCCAGGCGAAATCCATATCGATGAAAAGGGCAACTTAACAACCACCAATCAGCTTGAGGACGAAGTTGAGCAACTACGAAAGCTGCGCCAACAGGAGGCATCGGTGCCTGAATCCATTCCTTTGCCTTCACCACTGGCTCCGCTGGCAACTGCCGTACCCCCAGAAGCTCCCAAGCCACACGAGCTATTAGACCCCGTAGACCACAAACCGGCTTTTAACTCGCCATTTACTGCCGATACCCAAGCCGAGTGGATCGATCCTTATAACAGCGTGACAATTGACCCGCTGAGCGGCAATAGCGGCTCGGCGCCGGGCTCGCAAACAGATGGTTTTATTGAACCCTCCAAAACAATACAACCCCCGGCTGAGCCGCCAAAAACACCGCTAACGGCGGCTGCTCTAGCAAACCCCGTGGCCGTTGGATCCGCGCCTGGTAACACTATGCCGGCGGTGGATAATGCCCGCAGCGCGGTAGAAAGCGCTATCGCCTCCAGCCCGTTTGACCCCGCTTTCGCGCCGCCTGTCAATTCACTCAATGCTCAAACAATGGGCCCGGAATTGCATGGCTCCAGGAGCGCGAATATTACACCGAGTCTGCAGCTGCCTACTAATGGTGCTCCAGCGCCGGCTGCCGATATCGCCCCGCCAGCGCCGCCAACGGTACCGCCGCCGTTAGTACCAATAAACGGCCAATAACTGGTCTAAACCAGATTTGACATCTTACAATTCACACTTAACATTTATTTAGCATTTGTCATTTCACAGGTGTTAATGCTACTTGAAAGATGTAAAATAAATGCTCAATGATAAATGAAAAGTGCTAAATGCTTAAGATGGACGGATTTTTATTGGTTGATAAAGCCGCTGGCATGACATCTCACGATGTTGTCGCAAAAGTGCGAAGCATTTTGCGACAAGTCCAGAGCTCAGAGCTAAGAGTCCACAGCAAAGACCAAGAACTCTCAGCTCTTGGTTCTCGGCTCTCAGCTCGCGCACCAAAGGTGCGCGTGGGCCATACTGGCACTCTGGATCCGGCGGCCACCGGCCTAATGATTTTAGTTTTAGGCAAATACACCAAGCGGGCGGGAGAATTCAGCAAGCTGGATAAGACTTATGAGGCGGAGATAATTCTTGGAAAAGTTAGTTCAACTGGTGATAGTGAGGGCACGATTAGTAAAACGCAAAATGTAAAAAGCAAAAAGCCAACCGAAAAGGAAATTCAAAAAGTTTTGGGCACATTTTTGGGTGAGATCCAGCAGACGCCGCCAGCTTTCAGCGCCATAAAAGTAGACGGCCAGCGGGCTTATAGGCTGGCGCGGCAGGGGAAAGAAGTGAAACTCCAGCCGCGCAAGGTTACAGTGCACAGGTTACAGGTTACAGAATATGAATATCCGACCCTTAAATGCACAACGGAGGTTAGTAGCGGCACATATATCCGTTCGCTGGCGACTGATATCGGCGCCAAACTCGGCACCGGCGGCTATTTATCCTCCCTCCGCCGCACCCAAGTCGGCAGTTTTCATCTGGAAAATGCCCTCAAAATCGACGACCTAACTCCTTCGAACATCGAAACCCGCCTTCGCCCCGCTTAAAAGCCTGAGCGGAGCAGTCGGTAATCCCGCATATTTTCAGCTCTTTTCGCAATCTGATTGCTAGACTGCTCAAAACCAGGAAAATAAGCGGGACAGGTCAGATTATGGAGCATCAAGATTTTAGTGCTGGGGTTGCAAAAATAGCCAAAGTGTGGTAATATTGGTAATATTAAAGAATTAAAATGACTAAAACCGAATTGCCATATTTTGAACGACAACTTCCTATTCGGCCAGAAGGGCTAGTTAAAAACTACAAAGATGCAGTAAAAGAAAAAGATCGAGTTATTAAAATCGAAGATTTACTAAGGAGAGGCACTTGGCGTGGTGCGCTCGGTCGAGTGTTTCTTGGCTGGGGGAACGCTAATAGATATAACAATGCCATGGCAGGTCCCGACAGAGAAAGGTCTATTGCTAGGTCCCATGTTAATGCGTCTCTGGACCTTTATAAAGAACAAGCGAAAAATGAGGCTCGCGCAAAGGGCAAAAATATTGAATTGCTCGAGGATATGCCCCGTAGAAAACGTAAGTATATTGAATATCAGCATATGCGCAACGAAGTGAGGGATTTATTGGCTCCACTTATGGACGAATATAATAAGGTTGCTGCTGAGAGTGATCCTTCGGATCATGTATATTTCGAGTTCAGTCGTGAAGGTAATAATGAGCTTTCAGAGTTCCATATGTACACCATGCCTTTTACTGATAGCGATGATGGCAGACCCAGTTTTGAGGGCCGGTTTATAGAGAAGTGGCCACAGAACAAACCTCATAATGACCATGGCAGTTTCCATTACGCCAACTTCGTCCTTAGCGGTCTTGATAATTGGGAGCGTGAAGAACATGAATTCCGGGCTGCCGAGCGCGTAGTTGAAGCCCTAAAAGATGGGACTATTCATTTTGACGGTGTAGTTAAGCAATCTGACTTAACCCCCAAAACTAAAGAAGTAAATCAATAAACATTGCTAAATCACCTCTGATTTGCTATAATTGGCCGCAAGAATGATCACCAGTGAGAAGAAGCCCGGCAGTGAGCTTTCGAGATTATTCGACTCATCCATGAGGCTTAGCTCGCTGGTGCACCAATCAATAGCAGTAAATCATACGGTCAAGGATGATGTTTATGTCGAATGATGTAGTTACAGGAGAAGGCGAGCTGACTCGAAAGTCTACTGCCGGGAAGGCCAGGATTATATCCGATCTTCAGGCTCACAAAACCGATACCGGTTCGTCCGCAGTGCAGGTCGGTATTATGACCGAGCGGATTACCGAGTTGACGGCGCATATGAAGACGCACAAACACGATTTCGCCGCCCGCCGGTCATTGCTGCAACTGGTCGGCAAACGCAAACGGCTGCTCAAATATATCGCCGCCCAGAGCGGGGATGAGTACCTGGCTTTGATTAAAAAGCTCGGTATTAGACGCTAGCACCTTAATTTTACATTTGTCATTTCACACTTATCATTTATTTATCAGGTGTCATTTCATCAATGATGAATGGTAAATGTCTAAATAAATGTGAAATGTAATCTGTAAAATGTTAAATAATCGTGGGTGATAGAGCACAGCTTTTCGCGAAAAAAGCGAATGGTTGGACCTTGTCACCCATCGGCCGCACAAATTTCGTCCGCAAAGGAGAAATTTCGGCGGCCAAAGAAAGGCAAACAACAGATATGGCAGAGACCAGTAGGCATAACAGTAACTTTTTTCGTATACGAGCGATTCGCTTGGGCGATGCATTGCAATTACCAGGCGAACAAGGTGTATCCAATGGATACATTGCGGAGCGGTGTGATTGCAATGCGCGTCCAAAGAATTGCGTAGTAGAAAAGGAGTTGCTGGTATGACTACTATCAATCCGTTTGGCAAAAAAATAATTAAAGTCAGTACTGACTTTTGTGGCCAGGAGCTCAGCTTGGAAGTAGGGCGTGTAGGCTTTAGGACCAGCGCTTCGGTGGTTGCCCGTTATGGCGATACGGTGGTGCTAGGCACAGCCATGGTGAGCCCGGAAACTGTTCAGGGGCTGGATTATTTCCCGCTGAGCATTGATTACGAAGAAAAATTTTATGCCGCCGGTAAGATTAGCGGCAGCCGGTTTATTAAGCGCGAGGGCCGCCCATCTGATGAAGCGATACTGATTGGCCGTTTGATTGACCGCCCGATACGGCCTCTATGGCCCAAGGGCTATAGGCACGAAGTACAGGGTGTGGCCACTGTTTTGAGCTTGGACCCGGCATTTAGGCCTGATTCCATAGCAATGATCGTTATGTCCGCCGCCTTTATGCTAACCGGCGTACCATTTGAGGGCCCGGTAGCTGGTATACGGGTTGGTTTGGTGAATGGCAAACCCAAGGCTTTTGCCAGCGTAGAAGAATTGGAGCAAGGCGAACTAGACCTGGTGGTAGCCGGCACCAAAGACGGCGTGATGATGGTAGAAGCTGGCGCTCGCGGGGTCAGCGAGGACGCCGTAGTTGAAGCTATGGAATACGCCCATAAGGCTATTCAGCCAGCAATTGAACTGCAGAATGAGCTGGTAAAAAAGGTGGGAATAACACCTCAGGAATATAAGCTTATATTGCCCGACGAAGATATCCAGAAGCAGGTCAATAAGTGGGTAGAAGGCAAAATGGGCAAAGCCCTGCGTGCCCCGTATCCCGAGCGTAATGATTTAGTATCCGACCTGCGCCACAAAATGCACGAGCATTTCCGTAGCCAGCTTGGAGAAGAATATGACAAAGAAGTTAAGGCGGAATGGGATGAGGCCTTTGACATGGCCATCCACAAGGACGTGCGGGATGGCATCTTAGATGAAAATATCCGGCCCGATGGCCGCAAATTAACGGAGATACGGCCGCTAAGTAGCGAGGTAGCCTTGCTGCCAAGGGCCCATGGTTCCAGCCTGTTTACCCGTGGTGTTACCCAGGCATTAAATATTGTTACGCTAGCGCCGCTTTCTTATGCACAAATGGTAGACACCATGGAACGTGAAGGTGAACGCCGCTACATGCACCACTACAATGCTCCGGGTTACACCGTTGGCGAGGTGCGCCGTCTGGGAGCCCCAGGCCGGCGTGAAATTGGCCACGGTTATCTGGCAGAAAAGGCGCTGAGTACCGTTTTACCGACCGAAGCCGATTTTCCTTACACCATCCGCTCGGTTACTGAAATTATGAGCCAAAACGGCAGCACCTCGATGGCGGCAACTTGCTCCTCGTGCATGGCGTTAATGGACGCCGGTGTACCGCTAAGCGCGCCGGTCAGCGGCATTGCTATGGGCTTGATGACCGACGGCACAAAAAATGTTATTTTGAGCGACATTGCCGATGCTGAAGATTTTGCCGGCGATATGGACTTTAAAGTAGCCGGTACTGCCAAAGGTGTTACAGCCCTGCAGATGGATATGAAAGTCCACGGATTGTCAGTAGCAGTACTTAAAAAAGCCTTAGAGCAGAGCAGGACCGGCCGGGCGGAGATCCTGCAGCACATGCTGTCGGTAATTCCTGAACCTAGAGCCGAGATGAGCCCGTACGCACCACGCGTTGAGGCCATTCAAATTAACCCAGAAAAGATCCGCGAGGTTATTGGCAAGGGCGGCGAAACTATCAATAAAATAATTGCTGAAACCGGCGCTGAAATTGATATTAAAGACGACGGCACGGTGATGGTCGCCAGCCCTGATAAAACCAGCATTGATGCCGCCATCAAATATATCCGCACGCTGACAGCCGAACCGGAAGTTGGTAAAATATATGAGAACTGCCGGGTCGTAAGCGTTTTAGACTTTGGCGCCTTTGTGGAAATTATGCCGGGCAAAGAGGGCCTGGTGCACGTCAGCGAGATGAAAGAAGAGCGGGTGGAAAAACCAAGCGATGTGGTCAAAGAGGGCGATCAAGTAACCGTTAAGCTGATAGCGATTGATGACCGTGGGCGTCTGCAGCTATCCATGAAAGCCGCACAGCGGGAGCTTGATAAGAAATAAAATGGCAAGACAAGATGCCAACCAAGTGAATATGCCGGCGTATCTGCAGTATTGGTGGGCCGGGCTGATTACGGTGATCATATTTCTGGTTATATCTTACGGTTTTGTGTCCTGGGCCATTAATTCGGGTAGTTTATGGCAGTATGTCTTGGCTATAGTGTTCTTTGTCTGGGCTGTCAAAGTATTCGTTCGGGCGGTGCGCCGGATTTTTAATCGTTAATGTTTTAAAAGTATGACTAAACAATCAACTAACGCAGAGCTTCTTGAGAAGATTAAGGCCGATATTTTGGTCCAGAAAATCTGTCCAGAACTAGCCGCGGGCGCTACTCAGCTGGTATTTGCTGACGGCAATCCGAACGCGGAGGTGGTTTTTATCGGTGAAGCCCCTGGTAAAAGCGAAGACGAACAAGGTTTGCCATTCGTTGGGGCGGCCGGTAAGTTTTTGGACGAACTGTTAGCCGGGATCGGCATGAAGCGCCCCGATGTTTACATTACCAATATCGTAAAATACCGTCCGCCCGAGAACCGCGACCCTTACCCAGATGAAAAAGTTGCCTTTTTGCCGTTTTTACGCCGCCAACTCGAGGTTATTAAGCCTAAATTGGTGGTGACGCTTGGCCGCCACAGTATGGACGCCTTCTTGCCGAGCCTGCAGATCAGCCAAGTCCACGGCCAACCCAAAAGGTACAAGGGGCAAGTTTACCTACCACTGTTTCACCCTGCCGCCGCTCTTTACAATGGCGGTCTAAGGCAAACAATGGTAGACGATTTTTCACGGATCCCGCGCATTTTAACGCAAATTACCCGCGTGCCATCCGCCAAGGCGGAGGTGCGAAGTTCTGCTTCCCAAAGTTCTAAAAAAGCCAACAAATTGCTGTAAATAGTGGAAGCTCCAATTATTAATGAAACCAAAGTTTTAATAACTAAATCTAAAAAGGAGAAAAATATTTAAAATGAATCCAAAAAACAACAATCAATCAAGGCGTCCGCGCTCACAGCAGACGAATAATTCCCGTAGGCGGAACCCCCAAAAAGATGGAGCAATCCGTAATGTCAGCAGGGGGGCGGCTATACGCGCCCAAAAAATGGCAGTCCAAGACGCCAACCGCGTAGCTAGCCAGTACTTGGACGCGGCTACTAAGCAAACTGACCAGCCCCGCCTGCCAGCCGGCAGGCCGGGGCGTGCCAATGTAGTGGATGACAGCCCGCGGCTTAGAATTACTGGCCTGGGTGGTATGGATGGCGGCGGCTCTAAAAACATGATAGTCATTGAATATAAAAACGATGCGATTGTCATCGACTGTGGCAATGATCTGGGCGTGGATTTGCCGGGCATTAATTATGGCATCGCCGACACTACTTATCTGGATCAAATCAAAAATAAAATTCGGGCTTTCGTAATTACCCATGGCCACTTGGATCATATTGGCGGGCTACCACATATTTTGCCCAAGTACAACGTGCCAGTTTACGGTAGCCGCTTTACTATTGGCCGGGTGGAAGAAATTTTCGAAAATTTTGGGCTGCCAATGCCGGATGGCTTTGAGCTGAAAACAGTCATAATGAACGAAACTACGCACGAGCGTCTAAAAATCGGTGAATTTTTTGTGGAGTTAGTTAGGGTAACACACTCTATACCAGGTAGTACGGCAATAGTAATAGATACACCGCTGGGCAGAATCATAAATAGCGGCGATTTTCGCTTTGATTCCAATCCGTTAGACCACGAAAAGACTGACATGAACCGCTTTCAGGAACTAGCGCGCGATGGCGTATTAGTTCTGATGAGCGAATCCACTACTACCGAGCGCCCGGGCCGGACGCCGTCTGAATCTACTATCGAGCAAAGTTTCATAGATATCATGAGCAATGCCGAGGGCCGTATCTTTGTCGGCCTGTTTTCCACCAACATGAACCGCGTGCAGATGATTATCAATGCTGCCGTTCACCATGGCAAAAAAGTAGCTATGGATGGCCGCAGCATGATCAGTACGTTGGAGATGGCGGTCAGGAACGGCTTCATGAAAATTCCCAAAGGTACATTTGTACCGATATCCAGTGTGGCTAATATGAAGGATGACCAAGTGGTGGTGGTCTGCACTGGTTCGCAGGGCGAGTCCAATTCGGCATTGGTGCGTATGGCCATGGGCGATCACAAGCACATCCAGCTGAAAGAGCAGGACACCGTGATTTTGTCCAGTACGCCTATTCCATACAGTGGTAACGACGCTTTGATTCGTGCCATGACGGACGACATGTTACGCAAAGGCGTGCATGTTTACCGTCACGAAACGCATGACGTAGATAATGTCGGCCCGCTGCATGTCTCTGGCCACGGTAGCCAGGAAGAATACCGCGAGATGATCGAAATGCTAAAACCCAAGTTTTTCATTCCGGTTTATGGCGACTATACTGCTAAAAAATACCATATTGATTTGGCTATCCAGGCGGGTGTTCCGCGGGCTAACACGATCAATGCCGAGAACGGCGAAGTCATTAGCGTCAGCGGCTCTAAGATGGAAAAGGATGGCGAAGTACCGCACGGCACGATTCTAGTGGACCAAACCGGCGCCATCGTCAGCACCGTAGTGGTTAAAGACCGCGTACTGCTGGCCGAAGAGGGCTTGGTGGCAGTCGTTCTGACTGTCGATAAAAAAACCGGCTCGCTGCTCACCAGCCCGGACATCATCAGCCGCGGCTTCATCTACATGAAAGATAACGAGGAGTTGATGAATGCCTTTAGGACAGAACTACGCCGTGCGGTGGTGCAGCGCTTCAAGCGGGTAGATTTGGACCGATTTAAAGCCGAGCTGCGTGATTACGTCACGCACTTTTTGTACGAGCAGACGCAGCGCAGCCCGATTGTCATTCCGGTGGTCAATGTCATTGGCGGCCGGGTAGAGAAGGGCAATAACGACCTGCATAAAACTGGTGCTAACGGCCAACCGGTGGCTAAAACACCAGAGGAAATTGCTCTTGAGCAGCAGCGACGCTTCGCGCAGATGAGGCAACGTCTGCTGAACCAAGACGCCCGCGTCGACTAGGTTGAGGTCCGTCCTTGGAAAAGGATAGATAAAACTTTGTGGTTTTAATTTCTTAACTGTACCTTTTCCAAGGACGGACCTCTTCACGCCTCAGCCGATTGACAACTGAGGCGTGAATGTGTTATAATTACAACATTGTGCACGTTCTATTAATTTTCTTATAAACCTTATAGCTTAAGGTATAATCAATCTGTAATGGCTAAAAAACGCAAACCTGGCCGACCCCCTAAAAAACATAGTGAGCTGGCAAAACCTTCGGCCAATTTTTGGCGCGGCGCTGGTGCCGTAGTGACTATAGTAGCTGGCGTCGTTTTAGCTTTTGGGGCGATTATTTCGGCGCCGCTGCCACACGATCTCTGGAATGGCGTGTGGTGGGCCTTTGGAGCAGCAACACTTATGGTGCCTTTGGCGCTAGTTTATCTGGGCGCCTTGAAATTTTTGAGCGAAGACCAACAGATACCGCTGGCCAAACTGGCCGGCACCATCTGCCTGCTGGTATTTTCAGCCAGCTGGTTGCAGAGCGCTTTTCTGCAAACTGATGCCGCCACTGGTAACTCAATTGGTGGTCACGGCGGCCACGTCGGCCAAGCGGTTGGCAATCTACTGGTAGGGGCGATGGGATGGTTTTTGGCCTCTTTAGTGTTCATTATTTTAACGTTATTTGCGATTTTCTTTACCTTTGGTATCGAACCGCGGGTGTTGCTAAAACTGGGTAAATTATTTAGACGCGAAAAGCCCGAAGGCGGTGAAGAAGATCTTGCCGCCCTGAAAAGTAAGATGAATCCAGGTTTTCAGCTACACGAAGGCGTGCCGGTAGAGCACAGTACGCTAGCACGGGTTTCCTCGCTTCGTAACACTGCTCAAAGACTCGCGCCGGAAGCTGACCATGCGGCTCTGACTGCCGCCAGCGACCCCGATTGGCGATTTCCGTCGCTAGACTTGCTGAGCCAAAAGCAAGATAAGGCCGACCCCGGCAATGTGCAGGAGAACGCTGAAACTATCAAAGAGACTTTTGCCAATTTCAACATCGACGTGGATGTGGAAGGCGCCAGTGTTGGCCCACGGGTTACACAATATACCATAAAGCCGCCAACAGGGGTAAAACTGACTAAACTAACGCAGCTGGAAGACAACCTCAAGTTAGACTTGGCTGCCCACAGTATCCGCATGGAGGCACCGATCCCCGGCAAACGCGCTGTGGGTGTGGAGGTGCCTAATGTTAAAGCATCAACCGTTACCATTCGTAGCCTGCTTTCCAGTCCGGAGTGGAGCGAGTCTCCAAGCAATTTAAGTTTTGCCGTGGGCAAAGACATAGTAGGTAACCCGGTAGTGGCAAATCTGGATACCATGCCTCATCTGCTGATTGCGGGGCAGACCGGTTCCGGCAAATCAGTCATGATTAATACCTTACTGACCAGCTTGCTATACCGCAATAGCCCGTCGGATATGAAGCTGATTTTGGTGGATCCTAAGCAGGTGGAAATGACCCTTTATAGAGATATTCCGCACCTGTTGGCGCCGGTTATAAATGAACCCGAAAGATGTATCAGTGCTTTTAAATGGGCGATCGCCGAAATGGAGCGGCGCCTGAGAACTTTTGCTGAAGTGGGTACGCGCAACATCCACGAATACAACTCGGTGAAAAGAGAAGAAGGTATGCCTTACATAATCATTGTAGTGGATGAGCTGGCCGACCTGATGATGATGGCTGCCCGCGACGTGGAAGCCTTGGTGGTGCGCCTGGCAGCCAAGGCCCGGGCCGCTGGTATCCATCTGGTAATCGCCACCCAGCGCCCAAGCGTAGATGTTATAACTGGCCTGATTAAGGCCAATGTGCCAGCCCGGATCGCTTTTACCACCGTGCAGCAGGTTGACAGCCGTACTATCATTGACCAAGCCGGCGCTGAAAAACTGCTGGGCACCGGCGACATGCTATTCTCTATCCCCGAATACGCTAAGCCCAAACGCTTGCAAGGCGCATTTATCAGTAATGCCGAGACCACTAAAGTTTGCGACTTTTTGCGTGCCCAACGCCCGCCGAGCTATAACGAAGAAGTAGTCAGCCAGCCGGTGCAGTTAACCGGCCGGGGCAGTATAGTGTCACAGATCGAAGGCGGCGCCGATGACGACATGTGGAAAGACGCCGTATCGGTGGTGGTCGCCAACCGTAAGGCCAGCACGTCTTTGCTGCAGCGCAAACTGCGCATCGGCTATGGCCGCGCCTCCCGCCTGATGGACATGATGGAAGAGCAGGGCATAATCGGCCCGGCCGACGGCGCCAAGCCACGCGACGTGTTGGTCCATAGCGTGGATGAAGTCTTTGGCAGGGAAGAAGAAGAGCCCGCAGAACAGGCTAGACACGATGACGATATCTACGACGACATGCCGGACGAGTAGCCCTTAGGCGCAAGGAAAGACGCGGTGAGAAACCGCGTAGTTTTTCTCATACGCTAATAGCGGTAGAACTCGGGCTTAAATGGTCCGTCAGCCGAGACGTCGAGATATTTAGCTTGTGCAGGTGTAAGTTTGGTTATTTTGCCGCCCAACGCTTCTACGTGGAGTTTGGCAATTTTTTCATCTAGATGTTTAGGTAGCTGATGCACTCCCAAATCGTAATTTTTGGTAAATAACTCTATCTGGGCTAGCACCTGATTGCTAAAAGAATTGCTCATCACGAATGATGGATGGCCGGTGGCATTACCCAGATTTACTAGCCGGCCTTCGGCCAGCAGTATTATGCGGTGCCCGTCTGGGAAGCTATATAGATCTACCTGCGGTTTGATTTCTTGCTTTTTAATCCCAGGCAGGCAGTTTAACTCAGCGACCTGAATTTCGGTATCAAAATGGCCGATATTGCAGACAATGGCTGTATCTTTCATCAACTTCATGTGATCTATCGTAATGACATCATTGCAACCGGTGGCCGTTACAAATATGTCGGCTTCTTTTACCGCTTGTTCCATAGTTACGACCTCGTAACCTTCCATCAAGGCCTGCAAAGCGCAAATCGGGTCAATTTCTGTGATAAGCACACGGCAACCGTAAGAGGCCAGCGATTGGGCGCTGCCTTTACCCACGTCGCCGTAACCGGCGACTACGGCGACTTTTCCAGCCAGCATTACGTCAGTGGCACGCTTTATGCCGTCTACTAGTGACTCCCGGCAACCATACTTATTATCGAACTTACTTTTGGTGACAGAGTCGTTAACATTTATTGCCGGGACTTTAAGCTTGCCGACCTTCAACATCTGGTAGAGCTGGTGAACTCCAGTGGTAGTTTCTTCTGAGATGCCCTTAATTCCCGCCAGTAGTTTTGGATATTTGTCGTGCACCCACTTAGTTAAATCACCACCATCATCCAGTATCATGTTGGGGCCTTTTCCGCCCGCGAATTTTAGGGTTTGGTCAACGCACCACCAGTATTCTTTCTCCGTTTCACCCTTCCAGGCAAACACCGGTACGCCGGTTGCAGCAATGGCCGCCGCCGCGTGGTCTTGGGTGCTAAAAATATTGCACGATGCCCAGCGAACTTCGGCTTCCAATTCTTTCAAAGTTTCAATTAAAACAGCCGTTTGGATAGTCATATGCAAGCACCCGGCAATCCGAGCGCCTTTGAGGGGCTTTTTGGCTGCGTACTCCGCGCGGATACTCATTAAACCTGGCATCTCTTTTTCTGCCAGAATAATTTCCGTGCGGCCCCACTTGGCCAGGCTTATGTCCTTAACTTTATAATCAGTTTTTGGCATGACAACTCCTTTATAGCTTATTTAGGTAACAGCTCTTTAAATTCTCGCTGGTAGCGTGAGGCTGCCTCATTCAAGTTAAACACATGATTTTGAGTACCGGGCTGTTCTATCGCATAAGCTGCACAAATGGCACCTAGCCTTGCCGATATTTTTAAATCCCAGCCGCGGACGTAACCATGCAAAAAACCGGCTCTATAAGCGTCCCCGGCACCCGTAGGGTCAACTATCTTCTTGGGTTTACCAATACCAATGTGAATAGGTTTTGGCACGTTTTTACCTTCTACGACTGAACCTTGGCTGCCCAAGGTCGTTATTACTATTGGTACGAGTGATTTTATTTCAGTTTCGGTCCTTCCGGTCTTTTGGCAAATAACGGACAGCTCGTAGTCGTTTACAATAAGCACCTCGGCCACGCTTACCCCAGCTCGAATATCCTCACCACTAATATTAGTAACTTGCTGGCTAACATCATAAAAAAGCCGCAGTCCAAACTCTTTACACTGGGCAACCTGGTGATTCATTGCCTTAGGATCATGCGGCGCAATTACCATAAAGGCATCTTTATTTTTCCAAGGCGCAAAGCTGAGTTTGGCGCTATCAAACATGGCGCCGGGGTAAAAACCGCCAATCTGGCGGTTGCCGCCATCAGTGAATACGTTAAAACTGGCAGTGGGCAGTTGGCTTTTATGTACGTGCTTGGTGTTTATGCCTAATTTGTCCAGATCTTGCATATATTCATCGGCCTCTCGTCCAACTGAGCCTAGGAGCACAGGCTGATTGCCAAGTAGTGCCATAGTGTAAGCAATGTTAGCGCCAATGCCGCCACGACTATCAGCCAAATTATCTAAGAATATAGAAATGGATAATGAATGAATCTTCTCAAACTTAATCAAATCCGTAAAATGCCCACCAAAATTCATAATGCGGTCAATGGCAATTGAGCCCGAGATGACAACTAACGGCAAATTTTGCACTGAGGTAATCTTAGCAGGGGCTTAAGGCCGTAAGCAAGTAATGGCTGATGGACATGATGGAAGAACGCGGGATAAATTGCAAAATAATTACAAAAAGCTTGCGTTAATCCAGCAAGCTTTTTATTATAAGGCTAGAGGGTTAACAAAAATGGCAGGAATGAAACCATGCATCCGGGATTAAATGCCATCCCTGACTGTGTTTCGGGCAACCAAAACCTATCCGCGCCTTTCCGCGCGGATTTTTGTTTTAAGGAGGGCTGGCGTGCCTGACCTAAGAGAAATGGCTCAAGCTGACGAGATAACTGGACTCCCCTATCATATATATTATGGCCCAGAGCATCTTGGTCTAGCTTCTGACATCCATCATGGTAATCAGGGTAATATTCTGGTAAGGTCTGTATTCCCAAAAATCGTAGCTGATGCGTATCGAGCATCCCGGGTACATAGGGTGCCGATAGAATTTCATAGCGGCGGCTCCCCAATCGGCTTCCATAAAAAATACGCTAGTACTGATTTAGCCCTAGGCATTAGCGGCCCAAATGAAAAAATATCTCTAGCCATTTCAGGCGTTGTGCCTCGCTGGGCTTATGATATGAGAAGCGGCGAAGGACTTCTAAAGTATTTAAGTGATGAAGAGCACGAGTTTCTAACCAGCCCAGAAAGAACATTCGTCGAAGGAACTCACTCCAGACCCAGTAAAAGAGAGAGGCATCGCTTAGCTATAGGCCATTACTATGCCTACCAGGCTCTGCAGCAGTTGATGACACAAGACGAAGCAGCTAATAATATAGAGAAGATTCTTCTGAGCAGTGACGAAACAGTAATTCGCGCGCTAGGTAGTTTAATGTATGAACAATCGTTGGATATTTTAGATGATCTGCTACAGCCTACCATGACAATTTATGCAGAAGCTAAGAAACAAGGTATGGTACCTGCGTGGTCAAGAGAGCCCCATCTTGCTATGCGCGAGTATTTGCCAGCAGCCAGATTTGGCGAATATCTTCAGGCGGGCGGCGTAGCAGACGAATCAGAAAGTTTGGCAGCCTAAATGATAGCTTTACAAACAGGGGTAAGAGTGCTACCATTACAAGCATAAACAACTAACTTCTGGTTGGGGCGACTCATATAGGCACCCAGCCCGAGACCAAAGGAAGGAGTGCGAGTTTTGAATCAGTACGAGATTGCGGTGCTTTATCACCCGGATCTAGAAATTGATTTGGCTAAGGCCGAGGACCGCGTTAAAAAAATCATCGCCGATAACGGTGGCGAAATTACCAAAACTGACAATTGGGGCAAGCGCAAGCTGGCTTATCCTATCAATAAACAGGAGCACGCCGTATATGTTTTTTACGACGTATTAATGCCTGCCGAGAACGTCCAAAAAGCCGAACAGACCCTCAACATAACGGATGAGATCATTCGCTTTTTGATAACCAAACCAGACCTGAAGGCCAAGGCTAAGGCAGAGGCGCTAAAGGCTGAAAAAGCCAAAAAAGCGGCCGAGAGCAACGACGAGGACGAAGAATCCACTGATGATAAAGAGGAAGAGTAGTAAAATTAGGTTAATAAGGAGATTTTGAGATGGCAAGAAGTTTTAATCAAGCAACATTGATGGGTAACCTAACCCGCGATCCAGAGCTGCGCACTACGCCCAACGGCCAGAGTGTTTGCAATTTTGGCCTGGCGCTGAACCGCAGCTATAAGAGTGCCGACGGCGAGTGGGTAGAGGCTACGGATTTTGTAGACATCGTGGCTTGGGGGTCGCTGGGCGAGCGGGTGGCGCAATATCTAAACAAGGGCCGGCCGGCACTAGTCAGCGGCAGGTTACAGAGCCGCAGCTGGGAGCAAGATGGCCAAAAGCGTAACAAACTGGAAGTCGTAGCCCAAGACGTGACGTTTCTGGGCAGCCCGGGCGGAGCACCGTCCGGTGCAGTGCCAAAAGACGATGACCAGACCGCTGACGAACCAGCAGCCGCACCCGCCAAAAAAGCCGCCGGCAAGAAAAAAGATGAAGATGTAGTTATTGAGGATATCGGCGACGAGCCTATCAACCTCGACGATATTCCTTTTTAGGGAGTAGTGGGTAGAGAGTAGAGAATAGTAAGTCCATGCAAGAATTTTTAACAAGAGAGTCTGCAAAATGGGTAGAGCTGCCTTTGAATCCAGTTGACCGTCACAGACGCGTTCTAGAGTATCTTGGGGATCGAAGCTTTACAGGCGCACGAGTGATTCTTAACCCGACTGAACGACCGGATGTGAAAGAACTGGCTGACAAGGATCCTATGACTGTAATAGTTCATACTTTTAACCCAATCTACGGTAGATGGACATTGCGAAAGGTCGCAAAGACTTTAGAGGCAGTTGACCGAATGGTCAGTGACGAAATTATAGAAGGAGGTATTGAGAACTAATGGCAAAGATATTTAAACACCGGACGGACGTAGCCTATTTTGACTACAAGGATTTTAAGACCTTGCAGCGCTACGTTAACCAGTACGGTCAGATAGAACAACGTAAAAAAACCGGTCTGACCGAGTCTAAGCAGCGTCAGCTGGCCCGGGCCATCAAGCGAGCCCGCCACATCGCTTTGCTACCATTTGTATCCAACGGCTAATAAAACTTTCGAGGCGGCGCACTGTGGCGTCAAAGCCTGCGCGCCTCACTCGAAGTATTGGCAAAATACATCTCTTTCCAGTGCTCGGCTCTTCCTTACATTGCATTCACCTAGAAAGTTTTAGAAAATGAACAAGGATTTATATGGCTTTATCAATTACTAATCTTAAAAAAGGGACGATTTTTGCGCTGGACGGCGTGCCATACCGGGTGCTGGAGTATAGCCATAAAGTTATGGGCCGCGGTGGTTCAACCGTAAATGTTAAGATCAAAAGCCTGATAGATGGTAGAGTGCTGGCCAAAACTTTTCATGGTAGTGACCAAGTTGATGGCGCCGATGTGGCCAACCGGCCGATGCAATACCTGTATGCCGACGGAACAAAATTTTATTTCATGGATCCGGTGAGCTTTGACCAATTTGAATTGCCTGCCGGGCTATTGGAAGACAAAGCCGGCTTCATGCGCGAGGGCGACGAAATTACCGCCCAGTTTTTTGATGGCCGCATTATTAATATCGAACTGCCCAAAAACCTGTCGCTAAAAGTTACTTATACCGAAAATGCTGTGAAAGGCGACACATCCAGCGCCATCACCAAAGACGCAACACTCGAGACCGGCATGACCATCAAAGTACCGGCTTTTATTAACCAAGGCGACGTTATCAGCGTGGATACGCTGACGGGGACTTACCGTGAACGAAAAAAAGACCAATGATTACTACCTATGACAACTTACCTCTGGTACGACAAGAAGCAGAAGAACCGCCAATCTTTTTAAAAACCGGATCTTTTGATCTTTTTCATGAAGAGCACATAGATATACTGAAGTTCTTGAAATCCCTGGGCGGCATTTCGGTTGTCGGTGTCTCGCCGGATAGTCGAGTTAGGCAGAGAAAGGGACCCGGCAGACCAGTCAAAAATGAAAATGCTAGAGTTCAGGACGTCGAAGATAGCGGTTTAGTTAATTACGTGTTTGTTATGCCTGAGGGAGTACTTGGCGTACCCAAATCTATCAATAGATTAAGGCCTGATGCATTCGTTGAACACCGGTCAGATTCTATAGGAGTGGGAATCACAAAAGCCTTATTGGGATTAATAAGAGTTAAATACGTAGTTTGCGACGACCCAAGAATTTGCTCCACGACAGAGATTATTGAAAGTAAAACAAGATTAGCCGTCGAAACATCTGTCCTTACTAAACAGGGCGATATCATTGGCGAAAGGGTAAAGTAAATGGCCGGGCGGAATGAGCATTTGGTCGTGATAATGCTTGAGCCAATGCCGATGGGTGAGGAATTCGAAATCTGGCCGCCACATATCACTTTGGTGCCGTGGTTCCCGTGCGATGATGGCCAGCGTCTGGATGAAACTTTAGTCAAGGTCGCCAGCCGGCACAAAAACTTTGTAGTAGAAGCAGGCAAGGTGGAAACATGGGGAGGAAAAAAGAAATATGAGGCCCAAAAAATAAATGACGGCGGCGAACTAGGCCGGCTGCACTGGGATATCTTTCATAGCCTGGAGAAAAACGGCTTCCCGCTGCACCAAAAAGATTTTTTGGGCGAACGCTATACGCCGCACATCGCCTTGCGCAACCGCCTGCAAAAAGGCCAGGCGCTGGAACGCGGCCGGGAAATAGCAATAGCGAAATTTACGTTGGTCAAACAGCTAAGGTTGAAAGACTCTGGACGGATGATAAAATCACCAGTGAAAGACTATGAACTCAGCTGAAAACCCGCACTATGTTAGCCGTGCCGCACTTAAGCTGGCTGGTGCTTCTGCCAATTTTGGATTAGATTTCACGGATAAAACAGTGCTGGATGTGGGCAGCAGCACCGGTGGTTTCACCGATTTTGCCTTAAAAAATGGCGCCCAAAAAGTCATTGCCGTGGATGTCGGCACTGATCAGATGCATTCCAGCCTGCGCCATGATCCGCGGGTTGAACTGCATGAAAAAACCGACATCAGGGACTTTAAACTGGACGCTAAACCAGACCTCATCTTAATAGACGTGAGTTTTATTTCGCTGCATGAAGTTCTGCCGGCGGTGGTCAGATTATCATCAAAAAATACCCAAATCGTGGCTATGTGCAAACCACAATTTGAAGCCAGTGCTAAAGATTTGAACAGGGGAGTGATAAAAAATGACACGCTGCGGCGAAGAATTCTAAAGGATTTTGAGGCTTGGGCAAAAGATCTGTTCATAATTGAAGCCAAAACTGACAGTGAAATAGCTGGCAGTAGGGGTAATGTAGAGCGTTTTTATTTGCTCAAGATCAAAGCCCCGAGGCCTAAACATTAAATCTGAACTCAACAACGAAATATGAGGAACCCCACGCGGGTTCCTCACCTGAGCCGGGCACGAAATAAATTCGACGTTCGGGCTGCTCTTCCTGTAGCTAGACATTAAATCTGAACTCAACTACGTCGTCGGGTCGCATAACGTAGGTTTTGCCCTCGGTGCGGACTTTGCCGGCGGCCCGGACGGCAGCCTCTGAACCAGCGTTAATTAAATCGTTATAGTCAATAACCTGGGCGGCAATAAAACCCCTTTCAAAATCAGTATGAATGACTCCGGCAGCTTGCGGAGCAGTGGCACCCTTAGCGATAGTCCAGGCCCGCACTTCTTTTTCGCCGGCAGTCAGAAAGCTTTGTAGACCAAGTGTGTCATACGCAGCATGAATTAGCTGGATGAGACCGCTTTCTTTTTGGCCGTAACTGGCCAGCAACTCCTGCCTGTCTGGCTCATCGAGCCCGCGCAGTTCGCTTTCTAACTTGGCGCAGATAAAAAGCGCCGGGGCAGGCGCGACCAACTCACGCAGTTTTTGCCTACGCGCTTTGTCGTTTAAATCTGACTCGTCAATATTGAATACATAAATAACAGGCTTTGCCGTTAATAACTGCGAATCCTGTAGTAGTTGGTAATTGGTAGTTAGTAGTTCGGGATTAGAAAAAATTGGTTTATTTTGATTTAAAGATTCTTGTATCTTCAGCAGGGCATCGAACTCGGATTTTAGTTTGGGGTCGGCTTTAGCCGCTTTTTCCAGGCGGGGCAGACGGTTATTAACAGTCTGCAGATCGGCCAGGACAAGCTCGGTGTTAATTACCTCGATATCTTTTTTGGGATCGTGCTGGTTGTCGACACGCTGCACATTAGGGTCTTCAAATGCCCGCACCACTTGGCAAATAGCGTTGCAGCTGCGGATATGGCTTAAAAACTGATTGCCCAAACCTTCGCCTTGGCTGGCGCCAGCCACCAAACCGGCAATATCCACAAACTGCACTGTAGCGGGAACAATCTTTTGAGTTTTATAAAGCTCCGCCAGCTTTTGCAGGCGCGGATCAGGCACTGGCACGATGCCGGTATTGGGCTCAATCGTAGCAAAAGGATAATTAGCCACCAGCGCGTTTGCGTCTGTCAGCGCGTTAAATAAGGTAGACTTGCCGACGTTCGGGAGGCCTACAATCCCAATAGATAAACTCACAAGCCTATTCTAACAGATTAGTATCTTGCAAAGAAAGAGATAATGTGGTAGCATAGGGTATGACTAGAAATAAAACAGAATCGCAACTACGACCATCTGATCAAGCAATAGAAGAAATTTTGGGGAGGGCAAGTGCCTTAATGGTCGGATCTGCGTTAACAAAAAAGACTGGTTATTTTGATAGTGAAGATCCAATGACCGGCGATAGAGTGTCTGTAAGTTTTAATGAAGACGACTCCCTCCAGGGTGTACAAGTGACACTGCGAGAAGCTAAAAGACGCCTCGGATTTACACCGGACGGTGAAGTCAAAATGCTCTTCAGAAAAGGCTCGAAGAGCATATACAACTTAGGTCACGGAGTAAATTCAGAACTTAGTCCTAAAGTTCAAAGACAAACAGTAGGTTATATAGCTTTATCGCGTGAAGTATTTGAATCGTTAGTCGAAGAGCCTAAACAGTTGCAATAGACTTAATCTTTAGTTGTAGATCACTGCATTAAATAAAGTGGATTTGCCGACATTCGGGAGCCCAATGATTGCAATCGGAAGACTCATTCGGCTCCACCAATCTTTTCCCACCCCGCACTAAAACTCGAAGTTACGTAATCTGATTGCAGACTACTCCACTCGGGTTTTAGGGCGGGGCAAGCAATCCCGATACTCAAGGCCATAGAGTTATTCTAACAGATAAGAGTTGGTTATAAGTACCTTAGCTATTGCCGTTGAGAGGCATTATAGTTATGCTTAAACCAAGAATTAACGAGAGGTAGGTATGAAATCCAAAGATCAACAAGGCTTCGCGGTACTGGAATGGGTACTGATTTTAGTAATCATAGGTATCTTAGCTGGCACCGGCTGGTACGTTTACCAAGCCAGGGGTAATGCCAACGACAACCTAAACCTAGCTGCTGGAACCAGTGTGGCGGTTAAAGGCACGCCCAAGAAGACTACGGCCAAGACAACTACGCCCGTAATTTCCGCGTCGCTCAAAGAAAATACCGCAGCCGCTATCAGCTCTGGCAATACCGCTGCGCTGGAAGGTTACATGGCCAGCTCGGTCAATGTGGTGATTGCCGGGTCGGAAAAATCCGGCGCCGAAACAGCCGCCCAGGCAGTCAGCGATCTTAGCTATTTAAATGCAGGCACTGCGCCCTGGAATTTCTCAGTGCCAGCCGCCACACTAACAACCTGGCAAAACGGGTCCTACAAACAGTACTTCGGGGCTAATACCACCATTGTTGGCGAGTCAGCCAACAGCTATGTGGTTTCATTCGGCGTTAACACTAGTGGCAAAATAGACACCGTCTTTATGTCCGCCAGCGCCGACCAGCTCCAGTAAGCTAATCCCTTGCCGCGTAGGCTAAGACAACGGTGGTTGTCATAGCAATGCTGAAACCTATTACGTATATATCAGGCACCCGCAGATCCTGGTCGGCAGCAGTATTGGTTATTGAATGGCCCGCTGTTTTGCTGGTACCGGAAGCCAGAACCATGGGCGTGGAGGTGCTAGACTGGCCCGTAGTTTGACTTTGAGCAGGGGTGCTGGATTCTGTTCTGTTACTTTCGGCATTGTTATCGTTCAGATTGCTGGAGGCATCAGCCACATACACTGTTTTGTAAATATCAACTGGCTGGCCCGTGATATCCGTGCCGTAAAAATGCAGGCTATGATAGCCGGCAGAGACACCATCCGAAATAGTTATTTGTGCCGAGAGATTACCCATGGAGTCGGTGGTAAAGTTACCGAGTGCAACCGGCTCAGAATGAATGACAGCCGTCAGCTCACTTAATGGCTGCAGAGAATGGCTCAAGCCATTGATAGTTACGCTGGTAAGCGTGCCCTTGTAGAAGGTGTCATCAGATATATCAGGGTCATATTGCGCGACGTTTATGGCACGGTTGCTTTTAGAGATATTCAGTATGGCCAGACCTGATTCATCGGGCGGCATGGCACTCGGATTAGCTGTTGGCATTGGTTGGTTAAGATTTTGCGTGGCTGCCACTACTGCTTGTGCTAGCAGCTGGTGGCCGAGGTAATTTGGGTGGTAGCTTTCGTCACCGATGGGTCCGCCCAGCGAGCTAGGCCGGTCATTACCGGCAGTTAGGCCGTTGACGGCTACAGAGTAGCTGTTAGTTTCGCAGAGCATGTGGCCATCCAGGGCGTGCTGCGTATCAACATAAATTACGCCGGCCCTGTTAGCTGCCGTCTGAACTACAATGTCCAAATAAGAAATTAGCCGAGCCGCAAAGTCTATCTCTTGGGCGTCCAAATGGACATTGTCAGCGCAGTCGCCGCTGGGTTTGACAATTTGCGGATAGCCGATAACATAAATGCGCGCGTCTGGCGCCCCGGCATTTTTAGCGCGCTGATAAGTATCCACTAACTTTGGAAAAACCGAGCTGTTGATTTGCCGCACCAGCTCTAAGCGGTCTTCGTAGGTGTTATAACAGGTTCCCGGCATAACACAGTCTTTGAGGATCGAAGAAAAACCTATGTCATTGCCACCAGCCGATATGGTAATAATTTTCGGCTGATAGCGGGCGATGAAACTATTTTGGTAGATATACCCGGGCAGAAAACTGGATAATATTGCGGCTAGTTGGTCTTTAGTCCGTGAGCCTTGCTTGATTTTTGGCCGAGCCTGGCCCATATAGTCCGCTCTAGAATTATTTATATCATTGGTTGTGGCACCCGAGCAGGCCACCGAGCGGTAGGAATCATAGCCCAGGTTGTAACCGAGCAAATAGGGGTACGAAATTACAGAAATGTGGCATTTATTATCGCTGGTATCCGTGCCGGCCAGATAATTAAAAGCACCCTCGCCGGAAATATAAGAATCACCCAGTGTCAAATAATCCAGTTGGTGCAGGCCACCACCAGCAGTGCTCAGTATGTATTTAGACGTTGTTTGCATGGCGTCCAGGACGGCAGAAGCGTATAGGCCTAAAGTGTCATCATCAATGAATCTGATATTGCTGGCCCTAGTAAAACCAGCGACCTGGTCTTCCATGAAACTTTTGAGGTCGCGCGACTGGCAAGCAACCGGGCCGGTGATGTGAAATGGCACTGGGCCGCAGGTGCTAAGGTCGTAAATCTTAAAAAAATAGAAGTTTTTCGAGGCGACTACCGCATAGCGGCCGTCGTTGGTAATAGCTGTTTGCAAAGTGGGGTCAAGGCCGATTGTGTAATCAAAACCAACGGCAAACGGGGTAACCTCAAAAGTATTCAAATTGACACGCAGCAGGGCGCCATTGGGCTCCGATGCTACCATCCACTGGCCGTTGCTGGAAAAACTCATAGAATCGTAATCCACAGCTAACAAATGTCCGCTTTGGTCAGCCAGCTTGCCATCCGGTGGGCGGTTTATATCATATTTATATTCCCAATCTACCCCATTAAAGTATCTATTAAAATCAATCGAGCTGTTAAAGTTGCGGTTGAAATAGTAGTAAGCACCGTACGGTGGCTCTAGTGTATAGGTGAGGACAGTGTTGGAGCCGGGGATGGCTTGAAAGTACTGTTGGTTATCCAGGTAGCTATACACTGGGTAGTATCTCGTAGTTCCGTTTAGCAAAACCCGGCCGTTGGAGCTGGCCATGCCGTAAGCAGTTGGTATGTCGCAATATGTTTCGTATGTTTGCTGGCAATCAATGTTGCCATTGAGAGAGTAGGGAATAAATGAGAGGCTAGTCTCGCCTTGCAGGTGCAGAAGCGAGTTATTGAGCCACCCTGAGGGATTGTCGGCACTACTCGTCAGGACAAGAACACTTAGTAGCAAGACCGCGGTAACGGATAAGGCTCCACCCAGACAAAGGCCAAAAGCCCATCGGGATTTAAACATAAGCTTATAATTGACAATCAGTCAAATAATAGCATATTCTAAGCTAATTCCCAGCCAACGGACCCAGAAACTTGCAAAAACACAAGAAGTATGCTAATGTAACAGAGTAAATTAAAAACAAAAATGCCCACCGATAACTCACAACCTACCGTTGAGACTAAACCCGGACGCCGGGGTGCCGGTTTGAAGAGAACAGTCGCCGGAATAGTAGGGGCTGCAGCTTTTGGAGGTTTGGGTGTTGCCTCTGCCAACGCTCAGACCGAAGGGCATTCATTAAAAGCGCACGAGGCTAACAGGGCGGAGCTGGTGACGCCCAACAAATTGCCGGGGTATGGCATAGAAGTCAACCCTGCGACCATAGAGCAGCTAGAACAATCAACGGTCGAAGTAATGACCAGCTCAGGATCCCCAGGTTGTACCGGCGCCAAAATAGACTTTAACGGCGAGAAGTTTGTCGTAACGGCTGCCCATTGCGAGGCTGGTCTGACGGGTGTAGCCGACGGGGCGTTCCATTTGCCGGATGCAAGCGTTAAAGCCAAAGACTATATTAAACTATCCAACCTTAATTATGTCATTGGTGACCCAATGGTACCAACCAGCGAACGCTGGCAACAACCCTCCGGTTTCGTAACAGGCATATCTGTATCTACCGCGGATCAAGATATAGCTCTGCTTCAGGTCGGGGGCAACGGCTTCAAACCGGGAGCCGTTACCGCCGGCTCTCAGCATCAACCGGATGCTCCGGACCGTGCCCAGCCAACAGTCCGGAGGGGTTTCGATCAGATAAACTACATGGACTATTCGAAAGAAGATCAGCCAGGTTATGAACCGATCCCCGGGCAAGAGGTTGCAGTGTTTGGTGTGCCGCAGGCAGCTAATTTTGAGCCGGTGATGGGCAAAGGGGTATATCTGGGCAGGTTTACCTATCGAAACAAAAATGGCTCCACGCGTCTGATGGATTATGCAGCGCTCAATACGCAGGGCATTAACTATGATGCCTGCAATTTCGGGGCCAGTGGTTCGGTTTTCGCTGCCAACATCAACGGCGGTAAAGAAGTTTTTACCTCTGGTCCGCTGAGCGTAAGATACAACGTCCGCTATGATCCCTATAACACTGCTTACATCCCTCCGCCGGAAGGAAGCGGTATCCAACCTGGCGTTGCCTACAATCTGGAGGTCGAGAGGGAGTGGTGGAGCTACCTACAGACCACGACCGGGATCAATCTTAGCTCATTTGATACAGTATGCGGCTATACGGTAGTTGAGGACTTACTGCCAGGTCTTGTAGCTGGTATCGGTCAGTATGCCGGCCCCGAAGACCTTGCCAACTCCGGATAAGTAGCTAGAAGATCAAGCGCGGGGCAACTATAGATGCAGGCTGAAGCTCGAAGAGTGAAATACTTAACTTGTTAAGTATTTTTGGTATGGGTCTGGGCATAAGGAGTCAACCTGAGTAGATGTTGTTAAAACCAGGCGGCCTTGGGTGCTAAAGCATGTCCGACGAAGTCAAATAGTTAGGGACTATTTGACGAGGAGTTCTTTAGCAAGCCTAGTTTTAATTCAACAGCTACATCAAGTTGGCAACGCGCCCAGCAGCTTTGCTACTTTGGGTGGCCAAAGTAGAAAATGTTATATACTGCTTATGTATGATGAAAATCGCGGCAGTGAAAAAACGCTTTGCATCGGTTGGCGTAGTCGTGGTCGCGGCATTTTTTGCGCTGGCCCCGGCGGTTTATGCCGATACCTTCCCATATCTTAAAGCGTTTGGTGGCGATAGCTGGGCTGGCGGCGCATACGTGAGCAATGGCGGTTGTAGCACCTCGGGCGCCTATCAAGATCCGGCCAACGGCGGCAATAAGGACTCCGGTGGCATTTTGACTTATGCTAATAGCTCCGGCGGTGGCTCTTCTGATGAATTCGGAGCGCTGTCACTGGGCGTGATAGACAATAGCGCTACTAACTATGGCTTTTACAGCGATGGCCATGATGCTTCGTCCAGCCCTAAATTAAGTTTCGCTAATACTAACGGCGGCTTGGGCGGGCAATTTGAAGGCACTACCCAACAAGCGCACTGCATACCCAATTATTACGATAGCAAAATTCAGGGGACACCGGTGGCCTTTGGCGGTAACTACAGTGCCTCAGGCCAGTTTCAAGTCGTCCCAGCCGCCACCTTGAGCGGTGGAACAGTATCGGCCGGCACGGACCTGACACTGTTTGTTAACGGCAATGTTTATATTGGTGGCAACGTAACATATGGCAGTTATACTGAGGCCAGCGTGCCCAAGTTTGCGTTGGTAGTAAAAGGTAACATTTACATTGCTCCGTCGGTTACTCAACTGGACGGCGTCTACATTGCCCAGCCTACCAGCGGCACGACTGCGGGGGTTATTTGGACCTGCTACGACACGACACCCTCGGCCTCTAATTCTACTTACGGTCCCTGGATACACGATAACTGCCAGCAGAAACTGACCGTTAACGGCGCGTTGATTGCCCAGCAGGTTAATTTCTTACGGGTGCCTGCCAATAGTAACGTCAGTGCAGTATCCCCCAGCGCCAGCGAGAGCGCTACCAGTAATAACGCCGCGGAAGTCATCAACTACACGCCCAGCATGGTCATTGGCGGACCCTTCTTTAACCCTCCCGCGTCATCCAGTTTGAAGATAGAGAGTTTAGTAAGCTTGCCGCCGCTGTATTAGTGCTCAATGTTCAAGTGCCAATATTCAATGATTTTGGTTTTACCTCATTACCCTTATGCTATATAATCGGAACTGATTATGAGTCCCGTTAGACCTTACTTAAGCTACCAAAGTTTCTTTGAAATTCTAGGTGGGTTAACTTCCGTATCAGCCAGAAAGACTAAACTTGTGGGTATAGCCCGACATATAAAGCACCGTAAGCTTTCTGGAGTCTAACGGAATGAGTTTACTGAGTGGGATATCTGATTTCTTCGGACTGGACATCGGTACGACGGCTCTACGCGTAGTGGAGCTAAAGGGTTCAGGACCGGTTAAAACGCTGCAGCATTATGGCCAGACTGCACTGGAGGGAACTTTGGCCATTAGCGACGCCAAGGTTGACCGCCAAAAGGTAGCCCTGGAAATCCATAATTTGGTGAAAAAAGTTGGTATAACCACTAGTAATGTAGCCGTAAACCTACCTTCCAGCCGAGTCTTTACGGCCGTAGTGGACCTAAACAAAATGCCCGCTGCCGAACTGGCAAAAACTATCCGTTATCAGGCGCAAACTTTTATTCCAACTCCTTTAGCGCAGTCTAAAATCGACTGGGCAGTCATTGGCCCTTCGCCAAAAAACGCCAGCAAAATGGAAATACTGCTTTCCAGCGTATCGAATGATCTTATAGAACCACGCCTGGATATGCTGGAAGCCGCCGGGCTAAATGTAGTGGCTTTTGAACCGGACAGCATGGCGCTGGCGCGGGCAATGATCCCGGCTGACGCCACTACCCCGGAAATGGTGCTGGACGTCGGTGCTAGCTCTACCGATTTGGTGATTACCTTGGCTGGCACACCCAGACTCACCAGGGCAATTCCCATTGGCTCACAGGCGATTATTCGCTCCGCCGTACAATCATTGGGAGTAGAGCCGGCGCAGGCCGAACAGTTCGTTTTCAAGTTCGGTCTGGGCAAGGATAAGCTGGAAGGCCAAGTCTATAACGCCATTATTGGCACTATAGACTCTTTGGTCAACGAAATCGAAAAATCCATTGCGTTTTTCCAGGAACGTTACACTAATATGCGTCTGGATAGGATTATTGTGACTGGTGGAGCCTCGGCGCTGCCGGAATTTCCGTTATATATTGCCAACAAGTTCGGTTTGAATGTTGAGATTGGCAACGCTTGGCGGAATGTCAGTTTTCCGTCGGCGCGTCAGAACGAACTGCTAAGCGTATCCAACCATTTCGCGGTCGCCGTAGGGCTGGCAGAGAGGACTGGGCCATGAGTGCCGTACAATTCAACCTGCTGCCCGACGTCAAACTGGAATACATAAAGGCCCAGACCAGCCGTAGTTTGGCTACCAGCATTGCTGTTTTAGCCACTGCCGTGGCTATCGCCATCTTGATAATTATGCTTTTCACGGTTGAGGTGATACAGAAAAAACAGCTGAGTGACGCCGAAACCAGCGTGACCACAGCCAGCAAGCAACTGACCGGTATCACTGGTCTGGGCCAGGTACTAACAGTACAGAACCAATTGGCTACATTATCTAAACTACACGCCAACAAGCATATAACTTCGCGCATCTTCACTTATCTGCCGGAAATAACTCCCAGTAATGTCCAAATCACCGAGGCTAATCTTGATCTTACTAGCAACAGCCTCACCGTTTCCGGTATGGCGGCTAGCCAACTGGCGGTCAACACTTTCATCGACACGCTGGAGTTTACAAACTACAAGGCTAATGCCCAGAACAGCGAACACCCGGCTTTCACTAGTGTGATAGAAAGTGCGTTTGCATTGACCGATAACGGTGCTACCTATACCATAACCGCCCAGTTCGATCCGGCTCTGTTCGCCAACTCCAACCAGCAAACACCGCAAATAATTTTGCATAACCAGGTAACTACGCGCTCGGTTCTGAATGACCCTAGTAACGTATTGTTCAGTGGCCAGACTAATTCGACCAAGTCGGGGGGACAGTAATGCCCAAGCTGGAAATCTCGAGCAAATACAAGCAGATTAATAAGGCGCAGTCGGCTATGCTGGCTACCGTAACTATTGCCAGCGTGGTGATCATTTTCTGTCTGATGAGTGCCAAAGCTTTGCTTTCGCAAGCCGCCTACCAGCGCAACGTCATCAATGCCAACCATGTTGCCGTCAAACAGTTGCAAACTAACGTATCAGCTGCCAAGCAGCTGGTTAACCAGTATAACTCGGTATTTGAAGGCAGCAGTACTACCAATGTCATCGGCGGCAAGAACGATACCAGCGCCAACGCCGTGCCGCCCAATGGCGACAACGGCCGTATCGTGCTGGATGCGCTGCCCAGCAATTATGATTTTCCGGCCTTGCTTAGTAGCGTCAGTAAAATTTTAAGTAATGATGGTGTCGCTAACTCTTCGGTCGGCGGCACGGATCAATCGGCTACTATTGACAATAACCCCACGGCTAATCCGCAACCGATACAGATACAGCTGACAGTCGCTGGCACCAGTAGCTATAGCGGCGTGCAGAGCTTTATAAAGGATCTGGAGCGCTCTATCCGACCTTTTGACGTTACTGCTTTGCAGCTTTCTGGGCCGCAGGGTCAGTTAACTTTTACGCTTACTGTCAACAGCTATTTCCAGCCGGCCAAATCACTATCTCTAACAACTAAGGTAATACACTGATATGAAACGCGATGACATCATCAAAATAGCGCTAGTCGCCGGCTTTTCGGCGATCATTTCGTTTGTCATAGCCGGGGCGATCTTTAACTCGCCGGCTAAGCACGACCAGAAAGTACCGGTAGTACAGTCCATTAATTCCAGCTTTCCCGATGTCGCTAATGACCCATCGTATAATGTTATCTTTAATAGCAATGCTCTGGATCCGACGCAGACTGTACAAATAGGTAATTCACAAAACACGGCACCTTTTACCGGATCACGGTAGGGGGAGGGGACAGATACGTATCCATGAATCCCATCAGACCCCAAAAAACAATGGATTTCATGTTTAACAGTTTGTATTTAACATTTATTGATCATTCTTTACTTAGTCATTGGAAATTAGCAATTGCTAAATTAATGGCAAATAGTAAACGGCAAATAGTAAACGCCGCCGGAGGTGGCCGGCTGTGAATCCCGTTAGAATCTCACTTAACTTCCAGCCCATAGATAGCGTCTTAAATCGCTTGCATACTTCGTCGCATCAACTAACCTTGATAGTCTTTGAGGTCTAACGGGATGAATATCTTATTGCCCACAGTTCAACAACAAGTCGAAGAAGTACTGGTATCTGATGGCTTACTCACTGATACCCAACTGGAGAAACTTAAGGATAAGGCCGCGCGCAGCCACCAACCATTGTTCGGCTTGTTGCTCAAAGAGGGTCATATTAATGACGAACAATTGACCAAAACTTTGGCCGTGGTTAGCAAGGTGCCTTATGTCAACCTATCACAGACGCGCATTGATTCTAAGATGCTAGCGCTGCTGCCGCGTGACGTGGCTGAACAGTATATGGCCGTGCCTATAGGTGAAATGCAGCACCGCCTGGTGGTTGCTATGCTGGACGCCGACAATGTGCAAGCCGTAGACTTTCTGAGCAATAAGATCAACCGCCCCTTGAAAGTTTATGCCGCCAGCGAATCGGGTATCAAGCACATTCTTAAGCAGTACGATCAGAGTATTAATGCCGGTGATTCGAACATTGATTTCAGCACGCTGGGCGGCGAGGTAGAGGGCGAGAGCCCCTCGTCAGCTTTCGCTCCAGTAGGTACAGCCGAGCGTAAAGTGCAGACCATCGTACAAGATTCCCCGGTCAGCAGGGCTCTAAGCGCCATCATGGATTACGCCGCCAAAAACCGTGCCTCTGACGTGCATATCGAGTCACTGGAAAAAGGGCTTAAGATACGCTGCCGTATCGACGGCGTGCTGCGCGAAGTCATGAGGCTGCCCAAAAACGCCGAAGCGCCGCTGGTCAGCCGCATCAAGATCCTGTCCAATCTGAAAATCGACGAACACCGTATACCGCAGGACGGCCAATTTACCATCATTGCCGACGGTCGCCCTGTAGATATCCGTGTGGCCATCAGCCCGGTGATCTGGGGCGAGCAAGTAATTCTGCGCTTGCTGGACAAAACCGGCACTAGCCTGAAATTGGAAGACTTGGGCTACATAGGCCGGGCGCTGCGTGAAATCAGAAAAGGTCTGACCCGCCCACATGGCATGGTACTAACCTCCGGCCCCACGGGTTCCGGAAAAAGCACCAGCATGTACGCCATGATCCAGGAAATCAAGACCGACTCCATTAATATCGTCACCTTGGAAGACCCGGTAGAATACAAAATCGAGAGCGTTAACCAAATTCAGGTCAACCCCGATGTTGGACTGACTTTCGCTACCGGGCTGCGTTCTATACTGCGCCAGGATCCGGACGTAGTGATGGTAGGCGAGATCCGTGACAGAGAAACCGCCAACCTGGCAGTCCAGGCGGCGCTGACTGGTCACTTGGTTTTTAGTACGCTGCATACTAATTCTGCGGCCGGTATTCTGCCGCGTCTGCTGGACATGGGCATTGAACCTTTTCTAATCGCCAGTACCGTGCACACTGTTATTGGCCAACGGTTGGTACGCCGGGTAGTGCCAGGCGGTGAAAGCTATCAATCTACCAAAGCCGAAACCGAGGCTATCCATCAGACGATCGGTATGTTGCTGCCCAAAACTGGGACCGATGAGCCTAAGGTGGCGCAGGATCTGGGCTATTCCAACTTGCCTCTGTCTGCCCAAAACGCTTATACTTTGGTTAAGGGGAAAGAATCACCCGAAAATCCAACCGGTTATGTCGGTCGCATGGGGCTTTATGAGGTGTTTGAAGTTACCGAGGCCATCCAGGATTTAATCATCAAACATGCGCCGAGCTCCACAATTCAGAGGGCAGCTCAGGCCCAAGGCATGATTAGCATGCGCCAGGACGGCTATCTAAAAGCTCTGGCTGGTCTGACCACATTGGCCGAAGTCAATCGGGTAGCGGCCATGGACGATAGTTAAAGAATAAGGGTAGGGAAATGCAACAAACCTCAAAGATAGAAATACTCCTCGAAACAGTCGTGAAGCGCAAAGCCTCCGACCTGCATCTGCAAGTTGGCTTACCACCGATACTCAGAATTGATGGTTCTCTGACACCAACCCAGGGCGAGCCTAAACTTAGTGAGGAAACTGTCGAGAATTTGGTATTCAGTTTGTTGGACGAAGACCAGAAACAGATTTTGCTGCGTGACAAGGAGTTTGATTTTTCTTTCGCTTTTGGTGATTTGGGACGCTTCAGAGTTAACGCCTTTCACGAACGCGGCAACCTGGCCGCGGCCATGCGCCTGATTCCTAACCAAATCAGGACAATTGAACAACTGGGCTTACCATTGGTACTTAATAAATTTACCGACTACCCGCGCGGTCTGGTGCTAATTACTGGGCCGACCGGTTCCGGCAAATCCACCACACTGGCAGCCTTGGTCAACAAGATTAATGAAGAACGCGCAGCGCATATAATTACCGTAGAAGACCCTATAGAATACACCCACCAATCCAAAAAATCTGTGGTAGTTCAGCGCGAAGTGCACTACGACACTTATAGTTTCTCTACGGCCTTGCGTTCGGTGTTACGCGAAGATCCGGACGTAGTACTGATCGGCGAGATGCGCGATCTGGAAACCATCGCTGCGGCCGTAACAATCGCCGAAACCGGGCACTTAGTATTCGCCACTTTGCACACCAACAACGCCAGCCAATCCATTGACCGCATGGTAGATGTTTTTCCGCCGCACCAACAGCCGCAGGTCAGAGCACAGTTGGGAAATATATTGACCGCCATCTGCTCCCAGCGGCTTATTCCGGCATTAGGCGGTGGCCGAGTGGCTGCGGCCGAAATCCTGGTAGCTACTTCGGCTGTGCGCAATATTGTCCGCGAAGGCAAGAACTATCAACTGGAAGCCGTCATCCAGACCGGCGCGCAATATGGTATGCAGAGTATGGACCGCACGCTGGTCAATCTTATCCACAACGGCATTATTAGCTACGATGAGGCCCGCAATTACGCCGTCGATGTTGAAGAACTTGACCGCTTAATGAGAGGCTAAGTCGTGATTGCATCACTCCAATTCACATTTAACAATTCACATTTAACAATTATTGATTATTTTTCATTTCATCAATGCCAAATGCCAAATGCCAAATTAATGGTAAATGGTAAATGGCTAATGGTAAATGCATCGGGAGGAGTGTCCTGATGCTGACATACACTTATACGGCTCGTAATACCAGCACCGGCGAAACCGTTAAGGCTGAAATCGAGGCCGCTGACGAGCAATCAGCCGCCAAGACCCTGATTGACCGTGGCCTGGCACCCGTAGATATCAAGCTCAAGAAAGAACAGACCGGTTTCTTGAGTGATTTGCGCAACCGTATTAAAACTAAGCAAAAGGTAATCTTTTCGCGCCAGCTGGCGACTATGGTTAATGCCGGCTTGCCACTAGCACAAAGCCTCAACACTGTACGGGGCCAGACTAACAGCAAGCCACTAAAAGACGTGATTAGCTCAGTGATCGTTGATGTGGAGTCCGGTTCCAGTTTTGCCGATGCGCTCTCCCGTCATCCCAAAGTATTCAACAGTGTTTATATCAGCCTGGTAGCTGCCGGTGAAGCCTCTGGCACGCTAGATACCTCCTTGGGGCGTCTGGCTAACCAACAGGAAAAAGACGCCGAAATTGTTTCTAAAGTGCGCGGCGCCATGATTTACCCGATTATAGTAATATTGGTGCTTATCGCCGTAGTGGTCTTTATGATGACTACGGTTCTGCCGGAGGTACAAAGCCTCTACAAAGGTATTCCTGGCGCTAAACTGCCGTTTGTAACGGTGATACTGCTTGGTGTGGCGCACTTTATCATCAATTTTTGGTGGCTAGTGATACTAATTCTGGCATTAGGCGGCTTTTTGCTGACACGCTGGGCGCATACCGGTAGGGGAATAGAGGTAATAGATGGTCTTAAGCTCAGAGTCTGGCCAGTAGGCCCGCTGTTTAGCAAGCTGTACATGGCGCGTTTTGCCCGCACCGGTGCTATTTTGGCGGCCAGCGGCGTGCCGATGATTAAAATGCTCAATACTACTGCCGATGCCGTAGACAACACTCACGTGGCTGAATCTATCCACAAGGCCACGGAACAGGTCAAGGGCGGTAAAGCCTTATCCGATAGCCTAAAAGGCGATCCCAACTTTTTGGAGCTGGTACCGGACATGATCCATATCGGCGAGCAATCGGGCGCCTTGCAGGACATGCTTAGTAAAGTGGCCGACTACTACGAGAAAGAGGTTGATGAACAAATTCAAGCTGTCTCTACCATTATTGAGCCGGCGCTAATGATCATTGTGGGCATCATCGCGCTGACCATCGTGGCGGCGGTATTGCTGCCAATCTATAGTTTGGCGGGCAAGAACTTAACCTCTGGCCTGTAATTCTGCCTAAAAGGCATTGCTTTTTTGACCGCCTATGCCTAGTATGTAAGCATAACTGCTTCAACATAATTCCTAAAAGGGTGGGAATAGCAACATGAAACTAAAACCGACTAAGCAAAATCATGGTTTTACCATAATTGAGATTATGATCGTGCTGGCCATTGCTGGGCTTATCATGGCAATCGTCTTCTTGGCCGTACCAGCCTTGCGACGCAGCGCTAATAATACTCAGCGTAAAAATGATGCCGCCAACATACTTGCTCTAGTCAATGAATATGCCAGCAATCAGGGTGGCGCCATACCAACCGAAATATGCTATACCGCTGGCCCCCCTAGTACTGTGAGTGTTGGAGGAGGAGCTAGCTGTCCCGCTTCAAATGCTGTAAGCACCAATGTCAGCGGACAAATTACCACTGTCAATATTGCCGCAACAGTACCCGCAACTTTGCCCACGTTGAATACTTCAACTCTATGGATTTTCGGAACAGCTACGTGCAGCAATGCTAACACTGTTGCCGCTGGCTCGTCGAGTCGCTCGGTGGCGGCTTATTATGGGATAGAACCGGCCACAGTTAACCTATGTCAGGGGTCTTAGGACCAAACAGAATATTACAGAACTATGCGGACGAGCCCTAAACAGGGCTCGTTTTTTATGTTAGGATACCGCTAATGATCGCCATCATTTTGATTGTTCTCGGCCTATGCCTGGGCAGCTTTGTTAATGCCCTGGTCTGGCGTATGCGCCAACAAGAGCTTAGAGCCGAGAGCTCAGAGCCGAGAGTAAAGAATATAACCCAAAAGCTGGGGACTAATAACTCTCAGCTCTCAGCCAGTAAAAACCTGTCGATTTTTAATGGGCACTCTATGTGTCCCAACTGCGGCCATGAACTGGCGCCGCGCGACCTGGTGCCGGTTTTTAGCTGGTTATTCTTGCGTCGTCGCTGCCGTTACTGCGGCCTACCAATTTCCTGGCAATATCCACTGGTTGAGGCGGCCACGGCGGGTGTGTTTGTAGTTTCTTACTACTATTGGCCAGGCGGTCTAGTAGGAGCAGGGCAGTGGCTGCTATTCATAACTTGGCTAGCAACGTCCGTAGGCTTGATGGCGTTGTTGATATCTGATTTACGCTATATGCTGTTGCCCAGTAAAATTCTTTATCCAGCGTTCATTATTGCCGCCGCTGGCCGCTTGGGCTATATCTTGTTCTTCTCCAACAACATAGCTCACAGCTCTGAGCTCTTAGCTCTCAGCTTGTTGGTCGCCAGCGGGGTGTTTCTACTGCTGTTCTATGTCTCTTCCGGCCGCTGGATCGGCTTTGGCGATGTGCGCCTGGGGCTAATTACCGGTATATTACTGGCCACCCCGGCCAAGAGTTTTTTGATGGTTTTTTTGGCCTCAGTACTAGGTACTCTATTCGTGCTGCCGGCTGTTGCCAGTGGCCGTACTAAGATGACTAGCCGCATAGCGTACGGCCCGTTTTTAGTTGTTGCTACCGGTATCGTGCTGCTGTTTGGCCAATCATTTATTACTTGGTACCAAAACCACCTCTTCTAGCTCTGCCAAACCCTACAGGTTGTCCCCGTAAAAGAGCCTAGGTTACTTTTACCAGTCGTCAAACCCCTTATGCTATACTTTTAGCTATGGAACGTGTCGCCTGGGGCTACACCATCATTGAGGTGATGATCGTGCTGTCTATTACGGCGGTACTTTTTGCTAGCGCTATGTTGGTTTTTAGCGGCCAGCGCAGCTCAACGGGTTTTTCGCAGGCCATGCAAAGCGTCAATTCTAAAATCCAGGAATATGCCAATCGGGTAGTAACTGGCTCTTATCCCGGCAGCAGCAACTATAGTTGTAGTGTAAGTAGTACAACTGGCCGGGCAATGCTTAGCAGTCCGCCGACTGGTAGTGGCTTGACGTGCCTGTTTTTGGGTCTGGCCATCCAAGCCCTGCCGGCGCAATCGTCGCTCCAAGCTTACACTGTCCTGGGCGACAAAGATATTTACAGTGGCCCCCAAGACACTCTTAGCCCGGTTCTAACTATTGATAGCGCCCAGCCTGAACCGGCGATTACTACTATTTCCGGCAACCAGACTTATGTGCTAACAGATAACTTTACTCTTGATGCCGGTACTACTGTGCTATCCTCCAACGCCATAACAACCCTTGGCGCTACGTTGCCCAATAATAGTTACGATTTAGTCGGCTTTTATAACGGCTTGCCAGGTGATAGTGCCGCATCTTCCAGTGGAACTGGTGCGCTGGTGCTCAAGGCCTACGCCTGCAATTCAGGTAATGGCTGCAGCTCCCAGCCGCCGCAACAATCCCCTCAACTTAAAACTTGCATTGAAGAGTCAAACTCAACCGTCTGCGCCAATAGCAATATCAAACAATGGAACGTCTGTTTTAAGGATGGCGGCAGTAGCAATACCGCGCTCTTGAAGGTCAAAAGTGCCCCCGGCGGTATTACCACCCAACTAAATTTCGTGGGATGTAGCTAATATGAAAATATTTGCCAAAACCGGCGTAGGTCAGCGTGGCGACACCATTATAGAGGTGTTAATAAGTATGAGTATCCTGGCGCTAGTGTTGACCGGTGCTTATGTATCCACCAGCCGCAGCTTACAAGACGGCACGGATTCGTCTGACCGCCAGCAAGCCTTGGCGCTGGCCGAGCAACAAATAGAATTTATTAAAAGCAACCCATCCGCTTACCAACCGCCAACCAATTCGAAAACTAATAGTTTCTGTATTGGTAACGATAGTAGCATACAAACCGGCGCGAGTTGTACGTTCAACAGCCAGTACACCATGACAGATACTTACAGCGGCGGCCTATTTACTATTGTGGCTACTTGGCCCAGCGCTGTAGGGTCCGGCGGCCAAAGCCAACTAACACTTTATTACCGCGCCCTATGAAAAACACCCACTCTCCACTCTCCACTCTTCACCTAAGAGGCTTCCCCGGCAGTGAGCCTTCGCGACCATCCACCTTAGTGGATGCTGGCAAAGCCACGCGAAGATCTACTGCCGGGTTCACCATAGTTGAGCTGCTGCTGGCTACCTCTGTTTTCTCGATAATTTTGCTGGCAGCTTTAGCCAGCTTTTTGCAGGTGGGCCGGCTATTTTATAAAGGCGTATCATTGACCAACACTCAGAATACCGCTACCCAAGTACTTAATGATGTCGCTCACAGTCTACAGACTTCCAGCACACTTTCTCTGCCAACCACTGCCAATGGCTACACCTATACATGCATTGGAAACGCCCGTTATACCTACACTACCACTAATATCAGTGGCCAGCAGGTAGCGGTGGCGGCTAACCTGTCGGATTCACCCAACTATGGTAGTGGAGCCAACGGCGGCAACTTTGGCCTGCTTAAAGATACCTTACCAGGCAGCTCCGGCTGCGCGGTCCCATGCTGGCCCGCCAGCAGCTGTAGCAACGGCCAAGTAGTGTTTAGTAATCCGGTAGAGATGCTGGGCGACCAAATGCGCGTGGCGACTTTTAGCATAAGTAGTGTATCTGGCGTCCAAAACCTCTATAATATCAAAATGGTAGTGGCTTATGGGGATAGTTCGGTTATGAGCTTTAGTAATCCCGGGCAACCTGTGTGCATAGGCAATTCGCAAAACCAGGCATTTTGCTCGGTTGTCAACCTCTCTACTACTGTTTTTCAGGGGGTGCGTTCATGATATGGTTACGGCCTCGCACTACTAAATTGACCACCAAAACCGACCAGAAGGGTATGGCCTCGATTGTCATTGTCGCTGTACTAATAGTTCTTCTTACCCTGATTAGCATTGGTTTTAGCCGCTTGATGAACCGTGCCATCAATAATTCTACCGACAAAGAACTCGGCGCCGCCGCTTCTTACGCCTCGCAGTCCGGCATCAACGATGCTGCTTCTTATCTGCAAAAAAATTATAACCCCGCCGCCCCTAGTTCTTTGCTGACCCCCAGCTGTAGCAGCCTCATAAGCGGTAGTGGCGCCCCAATCAATCCGAATTTATCCGGCGACAGTAATGTTAAATATAGCTGCCTGACTATCAACCCAGAGCCCACCGACCTGGTCTTTGGCGGCCAGGATCCGGCACCGTCTTATAAATCGCAGGTTATCAAGGTGACCACCGATGCCTCAACAGGTTCGCTAAGCAGCTTGATGCTTTCCTGGAGCTCCGGTAACGGCAATAATAGTACCGTAAGCGGTACCAGCCTGTATGATGAGACTACGTGGTCCGCTAAACAGCTAGCGCCACTGATGCGCTTAACACTTTATCCAATAGCTAGTTCTAGCACCGCGATAGACAACAGCTCCATACAAAACGCCTCGCGCACTTTCTTCTTCTATCCTAATCCGGGTAACAGCGGTCAGAACATCAGCTCCTTTGATTACAACTCAACCGCGCCGTCGTTACGGGGTATTCAGTGCGGTAATACCGGCACCAACGGCTTTAACATGGGGAGCGACAGCCCATCCGATTATGCCTGCAACGCTATTATTACTGGCATGCCCAGCACCGGTTTCTACTATGCCCGCATAACTCCATTTTATGATTCCACTAATTTTCGCATAGAAGGCAATAATGCGTCCGGCAATCTGATCAAATTCGAAGGCATACAGGCCATCATTGATTCTACGGCCCAGGCCAATACTTCCTCTAAGCGCCTGCAAGCAAGGATAGATCTAAGCAGCCTTACCAGTGGCAGCAGCAGTGACAACATAACACCTGCCGATGACGCTATGCCCGAATTTGCCATAGATTCAGCCAACGCCATCTGTAAACGTTTAGACGTCAAAAACCTTACTGTTTCTGTCACAGACCCCTACTGTATGAACCAAACAGCGGTTACCCAACCGGTTCTAAGCATAGGGCTTTGTGCAGCCAATGGCGGCAGTTCTTGCGATCCATCCTCGGGCTCCACAGTCACTATTAGCGCCGGCGGCACCGTTACACTGGATTATAGTGTAAAAAACTCCATACCCGGCAGCTGCAGCCTCAACAACGGTGGTCGATCCGGGTTTGGCGACGGCACAGGCAATTACCCAACCGGTGCCCTATTCGCCAATACTAAATACACTTTGACATGTACGGACTACAGCGATGCGCTGCAGAACACGTCCGTAACCGTTACTGTCAACCCCGTCTTATCCTTTTACACCGACAATGGCTCAAACTCCATCACCATACCGTATAACAGCTCAACGAATTTGCACTGGCGTATAACTGGTCAAGCCGACTGGTGCTGGGCCAGCGGCGCTTGGAGCAGCTGGGTGAATCCTCCTAGCGGTGGCAGCGCTGGCACAGGCCCTCTCACTGGCACTCAGACCTACCATCTCTACTGCGGCTATAGCGTCACTGGCTACCAAACGCCAACCCAAAATGTGGCGATTACAGTCAGCCCACCACCACCACCAACGGTGAACATTAGCGCTTCGCCGCCTTCTATAACTAAGGGGGGTACTAGTACCATTACTTGGAACAGTGCTGGCGTTGTTACAGGCTGTACGGTTCCGAGTGGCAGCAGCTGGGCGGCTGGTAGCCGCAATGCCAGCGGCGCATCTGGCACTGGTCCTCTTAACGGCGTCGGTACCTACACCTACTCAATTTATTGCTCTGGGCCCGGCGGAAACTCTCCGACTCAAAGCGCCACTGTAACTGTTAACTCGCCGCCTCCCCAGAAAGTCTATATCGACCAACTAGACATTACGGCCATCAGCGGCACATGGAGCGCGCATATTCAAGACAATGGCGATGGCACTACCTTTTCTAGCTGCGTCTTTAGTGGCGCAGTAAATAAGACTCTTGGTGCCTGGGGCCAATTCAATAGGTCTGGCGTAGAAGGCTGGTCTATCTCTGGCGGCGCTTCGGTTACTCTCACTTGTTACGCCCTCGATGGCGCCTCGGGCTCCAAAACCGCCACCGTCCCCACTCCAACTATTACCATAAACGCCTCTTGTGCCAGCGGAGGTTGTATGCACGGCTACGCCACTCCATACGGTGTTGCTACCTGCCATGACGGCTTTCATGATTACATAATGTGTATCAGTTGGAACGCCAGTCAAAGTGGCGGCACTATAGATTCCTGCAGCGCCAGCGCTAATGATCAATCCTACAGTAATACGTACCCTGTCTCTAGTGGGTATGGTTACAGCGGCTATGGTTCTGGACCGGCACCACCCAATAACTGGTGGAACGTAACATTTGGCTTCCAAAATTACCCGGGACCGGTTAGTACTACCATATACATAAGGTGCCACAGCAGCACGTTCGGTAACTATGGTTATGCGACCATTTCGGCCACATGGCCGCAATGTAGTGATAGCGGTCAGACGGGAGTATGGCCCAACTGCCAACAACAGCAACCCGGTGGCGGCAGCGGCGGCGGCCACGGCGGTGGACCGCCACCCACTCAAACTTGTACCCACGGCGGTACCGTAAATGTGCCACCCGGGTGTTCCGGCTGTTGGGATGGTAGTACGGCTACGAGCCTTAGTCAGTGTCCGCCTCAGCCAGTTTGCCGTACAAGATGTGCAGTTTTTATTCCTGGTAAAAGCGCTCTAGCTGATATATTTACTTGGAGAAGGGCATGAGAAAACCGCTAACAATAAAGCTTGCGCTAAGTGTTATTTTAGCCTTAATCATCATTGGATCGCTTGGCTCATATCTGTATGTACATAACAGAAATACTTCTTCTTACTCCCACCCCTATACTTACCACAAGCTTATTAATACTTCTTTGACTGGTAACGGCGCGTCTAATGGCTTTGTTTTTGACAGGCCCGCCGAGTTTACAGCGATTGCACCTGAAGGCAAGCCAAACATTGCTAACTTCGCCCAAGATATAAGCAGTAAAGGTATTAGTAATACTCTGGGCGGTGAGGCGGCCTTTACGGCTGTCGCGCCCGCTGACTACAGTTCAATAATAGATAAAGACTTTAGTTTGCAGACTACCTCTAGCGATTACCGAAGTGCTATAACTCCTGTCCACAACTTCCTAATGTCGGAAATTCCCTATATTTTCTTCTTTGATGACAAAAATGCCAAATTGGATCTAAGCTTAGCCAAGCCCTATCAAATTTATACGAATAACCTGAACCGTGATGCATGGATTTTTAACTTTATGGCTACCAATACCAATCTTAAAAACAGCAAACAGAAGGTCTCTATCATACAAGGGAAACTGGCTTTGGTCGTCGGTAAAACCGATTATTATTACTTGCTCCTCGGTACAACGTCATCTAACTGGAATGTTAATAGTTCAACGTGGGAAAGTATTCTTCTGAGCTTGAAAATAGACCAATGAATCGCCAGCTCTCTTGATATAGTGCTCATGTTATGATATAATCTGGCTGTCCTAGCAACTCCAGGACGCGAGCTTAGTGCTATGTAGGACATGGCGCGTTTCCGAAAGGAAGTAAAGCAATGCGTAAGTGGATTTTGTTGCTCGCCGCCGCCTGCATCGCACAAGCGGCAGGTGGTGCAGCAGCACAAGCCAAGGCCAAGCCGCAACCAAAGGCGGCGTGTACTGCTTCGGCGGTGCCCGGCCAGAAGGGGCAGGTCAGCTTCAGTGGCGGCTGCAAGGTGAACGGCCGGGTCATTCCGGTTGTCGCCCATCGCAGCTACACGGTTGTTGATCAGTCCAAGAAGTACGTCTGCAACTCGGTTTCTGGTGTCGTCTCGGGCAAGACCTTCGCGGTCTTGCCGGCGGATGGCTACCAAGCGACCGGTAGGATCTGGTACACGCCCAAGAACAAGGCCATCAAGGTCGAGAGCAACAAGACTGCGACCTTCAACTTGGTTCTCGGTGGTGCCGACATGTGCGGCAAGCCGCCGATTCCGGCGCTGTCCCCGTCTGCAGTATGCGACTGGGGCATGCTGGTCGGTCAACCCGATCCGCAGTACTCGTACTGCGGCGTGGTCTACTGGAAAGTGGCCAAGCCCCCTGTGCCAGTAGTCACCTGGGCAACCAGGGCGACCGTGGCGGCCGGCAACGTGGTGTCGATAGGCCACCTTGTGAGCCCGTCCGGCATCTGCCGGGCGACCCCGTACGGCGGCGCTCAACCCACGGCCTCATGGTTTACCGTGCTCCAATTCAGTTATTGGCAGTGCGGGCAAATCAAAGCCCGAATCTCCATCATCGATGCTTGGTTGTTCAACTCGGAGGGCAAAGTCTGTCATCTCCCGGGTTACCCGGAAGGGACGAACAAGATCCAACTCCCGTCCGACTGGGATGACGTGCTGCAAATCGCATACACTGTGGATACCTTCACCGGTCCACAGAACGTTTGGAACTGGCAGGCCTATGAAAATAGTACTGCCTATCTCCAGCTCTCGGGCGGCACGGTGGATGGCTGTGCGGCCCTCGGGCTGCCAGTCAGCTAGGACTACAAGGGCCCCCGGCCGAGCTAACTGCTCGGTCGGGGTGCCCGGAACAATGCTCTAATGACCTTTATGTCTATGGAACCGCTCATGCACTTCTTTTAGGTGAGGGTCGGTAACATGGGTGTAAATCTGGGTGGTGGCGATGTTGGAGTGGCCCAACATTGCCTGGACCGAGCGTAAATCAGCCCCATTCATCAATAAATCGGTGGCAAAACTATGCCTTAAAGTATGCGGACTGACATGTTTGGTTATGCCGGCTAGCCGGGCGTAGCGGCCAATCATGCGCTGAACAGAGCGCGCCGTTAAACGGGTAAAATTACCCGATAAATCGACCTTTTTACTACCGCTGTATCTGATAAATAGCGGTTTGGTATTATCCTGGCGCTTATCTAAATATTGCTTTATCCAATCAGCGGCTGTTGGGCTGATAAAAATTGGCCGGTCTTTTTGGCCTTTGCCACGCACCATGAATTCACGCCGGCCCAAATTGATGTGGTCACGGTCCAGACCCACCAGCTCGGATACACGCAAACCGCTGCTGAATAGCAGTTCAATAATGGCCCGATCACGCAGGCCGGTCAGGATAGAGGTGTTGGGCTGGCTGCCCAGGCGGTCTATCTCTTCTGGCGTTAAAAATGTCACTTGCGGCCGGCGGGTACGCGCCAGCTCGACTCTATCAGCCACCATGGCATCGTAACCGCGCTTCGCACAATATTTTAAAAACGAGCGCAGTGCGATTAGGTGATAGTTCTGAGTCGTTTTAGATAGTTCATCAGAGGTGTTAGTGCCCAGGCGGTTAAGCCACAAGCGCCATTTGCGGATAAGCTCGTCGTTGATGTCGGCAAGCTTAATATCACCGGCGAAATCCGACAAGCGGGTAAGATAATGGCTGTAATTTTGGATAGTTTTGGCTGAGCGGTTTTGTTCCAACTCTAAATACTCCAGAAAATCGCTTACCGCTTCATCGTAACTCATAATTTAGTCCGTGTCGCTTGCCCCGCACTAAATCCTGAGCGGAGAAGAGAGGAAATACCTCTATTTCGGAGCATCAAGATTTTAGTGCCGGGGTACAACATAAGCATATTATATAGCGGGCAGGGAATAGTAGATAGAGTTTGGCTTGTTGAGCAAAAAACGTATTCAATTTGCATCCAGTCGTTACATCTGTTACAATCCTTGATAACATGGAAAGAACGTTAGTATTGCTCAAACCCGATGCGGTGCAGCGCGGTATCATTGGCGAAATTATCTCGCGCTTTGAAAAGTCCGGCCTTAAACTTATCGCCACCAAAATGGTAAGGGCTAACGAAGATTTGGCCAAAAAACACTACCCTAGCGACCGGCGAGAATTTATAGAAGGTATGGGCCGTAAGACGTTGGGCAGCTACAAAGAACAGGGGCTTAACGCTAATGAGGCCTTTGGTACTGAAGATCCGCACGCCATAGGCCTGCAGGTGCAACAGTGGTTGGTGGACTCGCTGACTTCGAGCCCGATTATTGCGCTGGTACTAGAGGGGCCGCACGCCGTAGAGTTGGTACGTAAAATCTGTGGCAATACTCTACCTATTAAGGCTAACCCGGGTACCATCAGGGGGGACTATTCCTTTGATTCGCCAGCTTTAGCTAACAGCGAAAAGCGCGCCATCCGCAACTTGGTGCACGCCTCCGGTGATAAAGCTGAGGCCGATTTTGAGATCAAACTGTGGTTTACGGAGTCTGAACTGCATAGCTATGACTCAGCCCACCAAAAACACATGACCGGCTAGAAGCTACACGGGCGTGCGGCTACTTTTTTGGCTTGATCTTAACGGCGGTGCCGTAAGCTGCGACCTCGCTCATTACGCCGCCCAGTTCACTGGTGTCAAAATTCATACCAATGATAGCGTTGGCACCTTTGGCCTTAGCCTCTTGGCGCATCCTGTCTACTGCTTCCTCGCGTGTTCGCCCCAGCAGTTTGGTGTAACCACCGACTTCGCCGCCAAAAATCGTTCTAAAGCCGGCGCCGATGTTGCTGAATAGGTTGCGGCTACGCACAATCAACCCGAAGACCTCGCCGTAAACTTCCACCACCTCGTAACCAGGCACGTCGTTAGTGGTCGTAGTGACTACTAAAATATTATTGTCCATATAACCTCCTTTTTAATTGGTACCCTGGGCAGGATTCGAACCTGCGACGCCCGCCTTAGGACGGCGGCGCTCTATCCACTGAGCTACCAGGGCGTTACTCTAAATTGTAGCATTGCTTAACCCCTATACCCTAAAGCCCATCACCTATATAATGTAGCCATGAGCGCCAAGCCAGAAAAGTCTGACTCCGAAGATGTCGACGATATCGAAGAGCCGGCAGAGCAAAAACCCAAACACTTCAAAGAGCAGTTCGAGGACGAAGAAACACTGCTGGTCTTCCGTAAACATCCAATAGTCATGCGCCGCGGCCTCGTCTACTGCATGTTGGCTATTTTATTGGGGACTATTCCGGCGTTCGTCAAACCGCAGTACAGCTACTTTTTTGGCGGCCTGGCGGCCGGTTTTATCTTAGGTATTATCCTAATTTTTCCGTTCTGGGTACGCTGGTATTTTAGTGTTTACATCATGACCGACAAAAGATTTATCCAGCAGACCCGCTCGCTACTGCAAGTCAATGTCGTAGATATCGGCTTGGAACAGATACAGATGATCAATTATCAGATCTCCGGCCTAGAGGAGACAGTGCTTAACTTTGGTACAATAGTGGTGCAAACGTACGTGGGTGACTTGGTAATCCGCGATGTGCACCACCCGGCCCGTATCCAAAAGAAGATGGTGCATATCTTACGTGATCTAGGGATCCATCCCACTCAGCGCCCGTTTGCCGGTGGCGACGATGACCAGCACAAGACTTTAGGTGATGATTAAAAAATTTCGTAAAAAGTTGAGCAAGAAAGCCAACCGCCAGGCCAAGAAGGTCAGGGGGTTGGTTCCCGATTCTGTGGTCGAAAAAGCCTCCCAGCTCAACCCGCTGGCGCCCCCGCCCGAGCCGACCGTGGTCAGTTCGGTGCCGCAGATTACCACTGAAACCATCGCTGAACACCGTGAGCAGGTACTGTCCGGCGCCCGTAAGTATATTTATCCATTGCAGCACTCTAAACACCGTATTATCACTATCACCGGTAGCATTGTAGCGGCGGCCGTTGCCGGATTGCTTATCTATTGCTCCATCGGCCTCTATAAGCTCTACCAATACAATACTTTCATATACCGCATCACGCAGGTGGTGCCGTTTCCTATCGCCCGCGTCGGCGGTACCTATGTAGATTACGAAAACTACCTGTTTGAATTGCGCCACTACGTCCACTACTACCAGACCCAGCTGGGCCGTGATTTTTCTGGCGAGGATTACCAGCAGCTGGTGTCATTCCGTAAACAAGCCTTGCAGGATAGCATTAATAACGCTTACATCAAGATCTTGGCGCAAAAAAACCACGTTGGCGTGTCTAACGCCGAGGTCAACGACCGTATAGCTGAAGTCCGCGACCAAAACCGCTTGGGCGATAATAATAAGGTCTTTGATGATGTTCTGCGCGATTATTGGGGCTGGTCAGTTAATGATTTTAAGCGGGCTCTTAAGCAGGAAATCCTATCCGAAAAAGTCGTTGCTAAGCTGGATACAACCGATATGGCGCGTGCCAACGCTGCGCTGGCCCAGCTCAAAGCCGGCGCCGATTTCCAAACTTTGGCCAAGCAAGTTTCGGACGCGCCGGATAAAGCCAACGGCGGTGATTATGGTTTTAACATTACGCGCTCTAACCCCAATGTACCGCCACAAGTAGTAGGGGCTATATTCAAACTTAAAGCTGGCCAAATATCCGGCGTGATTGACGCTGGCCAAACCCTGGAAATCGTTCAGGTGGTCAGCAATGACGGCACTAACATTACTGCCCGCCACATATCTTTTAATTTACAGAACACCTCGGTTTATATCAAGCCGCTGCAAACTAAGTACCCGACCCATGAATACGTACATTTTTAAGCCAAGTGCTCAAGCTAACCCATTATGATAATTGAAATGCGCCGTAAGGCACGTAATTTTGTAAGACAAAGACGCAAGGTCTTAACGCCGGCGCTGATTTGTTTGTTGGTGGTCGAATCACTGCTTGTGGGCGGCTACTTACTAATCAATATAGGCCGGAATGACAAAGTGGTGCCGTCGTCGGTCGCTGTTTCTACCCGCGTTATAGCCAAGACCAAGCCACCAAAACCAACCGTCCAAGCCATAACGCCCATACCAGCCAATGATTACACTATTCCAGCCATCAGCAATGGCCTGGCCCCAGTGCTAAGTCGGATACCAACCGCCGAACCAGTGGTCTTTCTAGGCATTGACGACGGTATTTATCAAGAGCCAACCGCAGCGGCGCTTATGAAGGCCAATAACGTTAAGGCCTCCTTGTTTCTTGTCTACCGCTTTATCAAAACTAATCCATCGTATTTCGCTGATTTGAGCGCCCGGACCGGTTCAATGATCGAAAACCACACCTATGACCACTCATGGTTGACCAGTCTCAACTACGACCAGCAAAAACAGGAAATCTGTAGCAATGCCGACATATTCACCCAGTGGTTTGGCAGGCGGCCAATTATTATGCGGCCGCCAGGCGGCTATTATAATGCAACGACTCAGGCAGCCGCTGCCACCTGCGGTATGCAGGCAGTTATTATGTGGGACGCAACGGTTAATAATGGCAGCTTGCAGTATCAGGTGGGGCACGGCTTACGACCGGGCGATATCGTGCTGATGCACTTTCGCACCACATTCGTTGAGGACATGCAGGCTTTTATTAATGCCGAAAAAGCCGCCGGCTTGCACACCGATTTGCTAGAAAACTGGCTGCCAAACAGCGCCACAGACTAAGCAGCCTAGTTTAAACCCAGCTAGTTTCCAGGGCCATACCTTCCCGGTAACCGGCGTCTGATTGGATACCAACCACCGCTTTTTGATAAAACTCTTCCAGGTTACTAGCACCAATGTAAGTCATTGAACTACGCAGGCCGGCAACTAGCCAATCGATTATATCTTCGGCGCCCGGCCGGTCACTATTTAGATAAGCTTTACTGCTACTGATTCCTTCTTCGAAAAACTCTTTTTTGGCCTGTTCAAAGAGTGAATCGGTTTGGTTACGGCCTTTTATGGCGCGTTTACTAGCCATGCCGAAATTTTCTTTATAAAGTTTACCATTACTATCAATTATCGTATCGGCTGCGCTTTCATAGGTACCGGCCCAAAGTGAGCCGAAGAGCACATTGCTGGCGCCGGCCGCCAACGCCAACGCCACATCGCGCGGGTAACGGATGCCACCGTCGGCCCAAATGTGCGCGTCCATTTGCCTGGCGGCCGCGGCACATTCCAAAACGGCGCTAAACTGCGGCCGCCCAACGCCAGTCATCATACGCGTAGTACACATGGCACCCGGGCCAACGCCAACCTTAATAATATCCGCGCCGGCTTCAATCAGTTCCTTAGTCGCATCGGCCGTAGCGACATTTCCAGCTACCAGGGGTGTTTTCTTAGCTACCGAGCGGGCAGCTTTTATGGCGCGGATCATTTTTGCCTGGTGGCCATGCGCGGTATCCAGCACGATTATATCGGCGCCCAAGGCAAGTATTTGGCTGACCTTGTCGGCCAAATTGCCATTAATGCCCACTGCAACGGCTACAGCTAACCACCCATGCCTATCCGTTGCCGGAGTATAAATAGTTGAGCGCAGCGAACCTTTTTGAGTTACCACGCCAATGACCTTTTGCTTGGATATAACCGGTGCTACTGTAACCCGTTTTTTGCGTAAAAGCTCAAATATTTTTCTGGGCTCCAAGCCATCAGGGACGCTGACTATCTCGTTTTTCATCACCGAGGCCAATGGGGTGAACCTATCATAACCCACGCCATCTTTCTCCTTAAATATACCTACCAGCCGGTTTTTAGCGTCCACCACAATTACCGACTCGTGTGAGCGTTTATGAATGATATTTAGGGCATCGGCGATGGTATTAGTAGGCTCCAAAAGTAGCGGTGTTTCATAGACAAGATGGCGTGATTTGATGTAGCTAATGGTGTCTTTAAGCACAGGGAGCGGTATGTCTTGGGGCAAAACCGTCAGAGCGCCCCGGCGGGCCACAGTTTCAGCCATGCGCTTACCAGCCACGGCGTTCATGTTGGCGACTATAAGCGGCAGAGTCGCACCCGTATTATCATGCGGCTTTAAATCAACCGCAAAACGCGACTCAGCATCGCTTTTACCGGGCACCAAAAACACATCGCTGTACGTTAAATCGTAGGCCGGGCGCCGGTTGTTTATAAACCTCATGCAAATTTTATTCTAGGCCAGATATAGGAATAATCAATATACCATTAACTAATAAAAACCCTAAACTTGGCGGGCCCGACCGGATTTGAACCGGCGATCTCCTCCGTGACAGGGAGGCGTGTTAGGCCGCTACACTACGAGCCCTCGGCCCAAGAACAGATGTATTCTAACAGATACGGGGATCAAAATAAAGCCCGTCTGCCCCGCCAGAATCTGCTATACTACAATTTTAGTGGACGGGGCAAACTCTGGAGCAGAACTAGAAGCCCAAATTGAAACCTTAGCCTGGGAGGCTGAGGTTTTTAATATACCCCCTGTACATATCCCTGGATACAACTGGTGGAGTAGACACCTGTTGCTGCAGCCCGGGGTTTTCTTAGAAGAGTTCGGGGAACTTCAAGACCTGATAAGATATTTTGGCAGTCGGGATGATGATCCTCAAAGTCCACAAACCCGACTGCAGCAAGTAAAACGGGGCGGGGTTATCGTACCCGGGGTTATCGATTTTTACGTAAAAATTGGTGTCGAATCGAACAGAGTTTTACGTAAGCATTCCGATACCGCGCGCAGTCTTGGCGGTGCTGCTATCCATTTTGAAACAGATGGCCAGCCAAGCGTAACAGAGTAGTATTTGCTATACTATATCTGTAATGCCGATGCCTAAAAAATCGCGACCAGACTGTTTAAGATGCGGGAAAAAGACAAACGGGCCTAACTACAAGTATTGCTCCAATAAATGTCAGGTTAACTATCAGTATGAGCAATATATAAAGCTATGGTTGCTCGGCGAAATAACTGGACTTCAGGGACACGGCGTTGTTTCCAATCATATCAAACGATACCTGCGTGAGAAATTCGGAAACAAATGTTGCATTTGCAGCTGGGCTCAGGCTAATGTGATTACGGGGCAGGTCCCATTAGTTGCCGATCACATAGACGGCAACTGGAAAAACAATATAGAAAGTAATCTTCGCTTGATCTGTCCAAACTGCGACTCTATATCGGCTACATACGCTGGTTTAAATAGAGGTAACGGTCGAAAACAAAGATTATTAAGTAAAAGGGTCAAAGAAAGCAAATTGTTAGTTGCAGGCGTGCCGGAGTAACTCAGCTGGTAGAGTAGCTCATTCGTAACGAGCAAGTCGTGGGTTCGAGTCCCATCTCCGGCTCCAGCGAGTGTAGTACAGTGGTAGTATGCCAGCTTCCCAAGCTGGAGATACGGGTCCGATTCCCGTCATTCGCACCATGTTTTGATGTAAACTTACATAAGTGGAACTGCCCAAAAAATTTTTACACGACCGCTTAGTGCTACTGCTTATAACAATAGTAGCTATCCTGTTAGTTATAGGTGTTAGTACGGTACTACTGCGTTTTGACGTTTCTAAAAACCCCACCACCATTGTTGCCTATAGGCCTAATATCTCTGGCGCCAGTTATCAAAGCGGCCGGCCCATAGATATCTATAGCTTGGCGATTTTTATGGCGCTTGTCTCCGTTGGCGGCGTGATTTTAGGTGCCCGCACCTACATTGTGCGCCGTTCAATAGCTATTTTTCTTCTTAGCTCCACTGTCTTTCTGCTCATCTTGGCTATCCGCGTGGCCTGGAGCATTATATCGCTCCAGTAGGAGCGAATTTAGCATCTACCATTTGTCATTTAGCATTTATTTTTCATTTGTCATTTAGCATTGAGCAGCAAAGTTAAATGTTACCTGTTAAATAAATGTGAATTGTGAACTGTTAAATGTAAAATAGTCTTATGAGATCAATCGAGATTCCGCAGCCTGAGGACCGCGACTGGAAATACCGGGCCTTCGAGATTCTACCGGCAGTGTTAACCTGGACAATCCTAAGCCTTCCCGTAGTTTTGGGCATTATCAGCGCCCCGGCGGCGGCATTCTTCGTCATTGGCTACTTAATGCTTTGGTTTGTCCGTGCTATCGGTATAGATCTGCGCTCGCTCCAGGGATGGCATAATTTGAACCAACATAAAAGACTCCCTTGGAAAAAGCTCAATAGCGATCTGGAAATCCTCGAACCCAGGACTAAAAATGCCCCTGGCTGGCATGCCCGTAATCTACGCCGGGTAGAGAATAATATCCCCCGCACCCGCATTAAACCCAGCGAGGTTTATCACGCCGTTATCATCGCTTTCTGGAACGAGTCACGCGAGATCTTAGGGCCGACGGTTAAATCGGTACTAGATAGTGACTACGACCCCAAAAAAATCATCCTAATCTTGGCTTACGAGCAGCGCGGCGGCCCGGAAATAGAAGCTACCGCTAGAAGCTTGATTAAAGAATACGGCAAAGATTTCTACTACGCCCATGCCGTGATGCACCCATGGCCAATGACCGGGGAGGTTATCGGGAAGGGCGGCAATATTACTTATGCCGGTCGCTGGCTGAAAACCTACTTGGAAGAACAAAAAATTGACCCATTGCACGTTTTGGTCACCACACTTGATTCGGATAACCGTCCGGATCCTCAGTATCTTGGCGCCTTGACCTACACCTATTGTTCCACCGAGGATCCCAAACACTCCTCCTACCAGCCGGTACCAATGTTCCTCAATAATATCTGGGATGCGCCGGCGCCGATGCGCGTAGTCGCCACCGGTAACTCGTTTTGGAATATCATCTTGTCAATGCGCCCACACATGTTGCGTAACTTTTCCAGCCACGCCCAGCCGATGGCCGCTCTAATCGACACCGATTTTTGGAGTGTGCGCACTATCGTGGAGGACGGCCACCAATTTTGGCGAACCTGGTTCCGCTACGACGGCAACCACCAAGTCTATCCTATATACGTGCCGATTTACCAGGATGCGGTACTGGCTGAAACCTACCGCAAAACCATAAAAATGCAGTTTATCCAGGTCCGGCGCTGGGCATGGGGCGCCTCCGACATAGCTTACTTTATCAACCAGGGCTTTTTTAAGATTAATAACATCCCGCTACATAAAAAAATTGCCAAATTTGGCCGCCTGCTAGAAGGCCACATTAGCTGGTCTACAGCTCCGCCGATCCTACTGCTGTCCGCTTATCCGCCGTTTTTCCTGCATCCGCAAAGTTTTGTAGGCCAAGAGCTGCCCCAGTATGCCAGCGCCCTTCAGAGGATCGCTATGGTCGGTATTTTGATCAGCCTTTTTCTATGCATGAGATCGCTGCCCCCTAAGCCAGAGCGCTATAAGCGCCGCCGCACCGTTTGGATGGTCATCCAATGGATCTATCTGCCGATTACATCTATAATTTTCAGTTCCTTCGCTGCTATATACGCGCAAACCCGGCTGGCTTTTGGCCGGTATCTGGGCTTTATCGTTACTGAAAAAGCCAGTAAGAGTAAACGCGTGGACACCACAGAGTTACTGAAGTAACTCTCACTTGACATTTATCATTTGACATTTAGCATTTATTTTTCATTTGAACATTTTTCATTGCCCCACATTTGTTAAATACTACCTGTTAAATAAATGTAAATTGTTAAATGTAAAATGATAAATCCTGCAAAGCTAGCTTTGCAGGCTAGGGTGTTCGGCCATATAACGTAAACCAGCTCGTTTATCCAAACGGCCCAAGACCTTTGATGTGAGCTTGCTGATCTGTTCTGGCGCGAACAAGGGGCTCTCCGGCAGCTTTAGCAGGTTCTTTATAACAGTGTTAGTTACTTCCCGGGCGTCCACATAGCAGTTTTTTCGGTCCTGTAGGGCTAATAGTACTTCGGTAAACAGCAAATCGGGCAAAAAGGCCTTTGTAGAGGCCCCAGATTGGACTAAAAGGGCATTAGGCAGGTCTATAGCCTCGTGAGTGGTAAAAACCGCCTTACAGGCCAAGCATTGCCGCCGGCGCCATACCTGATTGTTACGCTTCTGCAAACGGCTATTGATGACCTTTGTCTCATGCCCACAATATACACAAATCATAGAGGTATTCCGTATTGTGTATATGGTATTAGGTATTTCGGCATACTTTATACTCCATACCTGATACCCCATACTAAATACTTTTTTGAGTGAACCATGTCAACATATTGACATGGCCCTATTAAAAAAGCTAGTGGATAAAACTCACAAAACTGGGGATTGATAAACAAAAACCCCGCTTTCTTCAGGGAAGAGCGGGGCTAATGGCGGAATATACTAACTGTTAGCGTTAGCCGTTTGCCGCACCCTACGTAGGCGTGGGCGCACCGGCTTAACAGTAGTGATTTCCTCGTAAAACAGCTTGAACTGGTCAAGCGCATTACGCTTATTGGTACTCACTAACTACCTCACGTTAACTCGGTTATGCTAACACAGTAATCAATTTATGTCAATAGCCCTGACCTCTGTTAATGCTCATGCTTTGATCGGATTTTTTGATTTTGCCATCTGTTACAATTAACCAAGATGCCAAAACGCTATTTTAAAGAGGTGCAAAGGAGTAAATCCGGTGGCCGCAGTGGAATTCTCAACACCCGTACCGGTTGGGTGAAAACGCCCTTTTTCATGCCGGTGGCTACCAAGGGCGCAGTGGTGGGCTTAGAGCCGGCCCAGGTAGCGGCTACCGGCGCTCAGGTATTGTTAGCTAACACCTACCATCTGCACATGCAGCCGGGCGAGAAGGTCATCAAAAAACTTGGCGGGCTGCAGGCTTTTACAGGGTGGAAAGGGCCAATGCTGACCGATTCTGGCGGTTTCCAAGTATTCTCGCTGGCCAACGTACGTAAGATCACCGAAGAGGGTGTAACCTTTAAAGATCCTAAGTCTGGCCGCGAAGTTTTAATTACTCCCGAAAAATCTATGCAGATCCAGTCAGACTTGGGCGCCGATATCATCATGGCCTTTGACGATTTAACAGGGTTGGATCCAGCGAAGACCAAAGTCCGTACAGATGAAGCCGTTGAGCGTACCCACCGCTGGCTTGTCCGCTGTATAGCCGAGTTCAAGAAACTGACAAAGAACCTGCTAGAAACAGAACAGCCTCTGTTGTTTGGTATCGCCCAAGGTGGCCTGGATAAAAAACTCCGCGCTAAAAGCCTGGAATTCGTGCAATCCCAGGAGGTAGACGGCTTAGGAATAGGCGGTTTATCCGTTGGCGAAAGCAAAAATGACATGCACGGCATGCTGAAATTCCTAGGCAAATTGTACGACCCAACCAAAATTCGTTATCTGATGGGTGTGGGTGAACCTTCCAATATGCGCTACGCCATTGAACACGGCATAGACATGTTTGACTGCGTACTGCCAACGCGCAACGCCCGCCACGGGTCACTCTGGATCACCGGTGATAAGAGATTGAACCTCAATAACGCCCGCCACGCAGCTGACCCCGGGCCGATAGACAATAAATGCGACTGTAGCACCTGTAAGATGGGCTACAGCCGCGCCTACTTGTACCAGCTTTTTAAGACGGATAACCCCTTAGGCGGCAGTTTGGCTTCTACCCATAATTTACGTTATCTGGCCCGCCTCTGCGAAGAATATCAATAAAAAATATTTCTCTGACAGTTTTTGGTGGGTGCGAAGGGACTCGAACCCCCGAAACCTCTTCCACGTCAAGGAAGCGCTCTAGCCAACTGAGCTACGCACCCAAATTTGTCGGGTGAAACTGAGCTACCCAACAAGAACATTATAACCTTATCTTATTTGATATAAAGATAGGAAGAGCCGCTAATAGGAGTACCATATATGGTATAATTTAGGAGCTGAGAGACCTGTGGATAAATAAGTAAAAAAGTACTAGCATTTTGTGGCTAGTACATATATACTCCTCAGTAGGTTGAGTTCTGCCGATGTGTTAACCCTCACACAAAATGGCTTGAATGACGTTGCGAGATCATTCAAGCCTTTTTGTTTTTCTAGCTGTCGCAAAATATCCTGCTAGCGCTTTTTAGAAAAAGCCCGAACTGTTATGATGTAAATCGAAGATGGAAGAGACTGATAAATTAAAAGAGAATGACCACCGCAGACTAGGCCAAGAACTAGATCTGTTCGTGTTTTCGGATTTGGTCGGAGCTGGTTTGCCCCTTTGGACTCCCAGAGGAACCATTCTTAGGGAAGAGCTGGACCGTTTCGTGCAAGGAATGCGGGATGAATATGGTTTTCAAGCTGTAACTATTCCCCATATCACTAAAAAAGAGCTTTATCAAAAGAGTGGACACTGGACAAAGTTCAGCAATGATCTGTTTCACATTAAGAGCCGTGAAGGGCATGAATTTGCCATGAAGCCCATGAACTGCCCACATCATATGCAAATCTATGCTAGTCGGCCTCGTAGCTACCGTGAATTGCCAATTCGCTACCGGGAAACCACCATGAATTACAGGGACGAACAAACCGGGGAATTAAATGGTCTGCTACGAGCGCGATCATTCACCCAAGATGATGCTCACGTTTTTTGTCGGGAGGAACACATCTTAGACGAAGTTTTAAAAATTTGGGGCATAATCGAGAATTTCTACACAACCTTGGGCTTTGATCTGTCGCTGCGCTTCTCCAGGCGAGACCCTTCTACCCCTGATGCTTATGCTGGCAGTAGTGAAAAATGGCAACGGGCCGAGGGCGAGCTTAAAAAAGCGCTCGATAATCATCCTCATGCAGCTATAGAAGATGGGCTTGGTGATGCAGCATTCTATGGCCCAAAACTGGACTTTATAGCTAAAGACTCTCTGGGTCGAGATTGGCAGGTGGCCACTATCCAGATTGATTTTGCTCAGCCAGAGGGGTTAGACCTTACGTATGTTAATGAAAAAGGCGAAAACGAGCGCCCAGTTATGATCCACTGCGCGATCATGGGCTCTATTGAGCGGTTTCTGGCTGTTTATATTGAGCATACCAGCGGCAAATTTCCGATTTGGCTAGCGCCTGAGCAGCTACGGGTAGCGACCCTCAATGACGAAAAAAACATCTTAAAAATGGCACAGAGTGTTGTAGAAAAGGCAAAGACTATGGGAGTCCGTGTAATGTTGGATGACTCTAATGAATCGGTAGCCAAGAAAATCCGCGACGCCGAAGTTATGAAAGTACCCTATGTAGTAGTAATAGGGAACAAGGAACTAGAAAATGGTAAAGTGGCTCCGCGCCATCGTAGCGACCTGCCGGAACTGCCCGAATCATCCGTAGGCGAACTTCTCCAGAGGCTTTCCGAAGATGCCAAAGCCCGGAAGTAGATCTCCGAGTCAAGGTCGTCAGCGCGACCTTAAATATCCGCTAACGGCGGATAATCTCGAAGTCTCACTTCCGGGAAAGCCCGCAAATAAGCCTGTTATTGCCGTCGATATTGATGATGTATTAATGCCCCATTTTCAAGATCTCATTAATTGGTATAACAAAAAATATAAGACCAAACTAACATTAGCCAACAACCATCCTACTGACCCACGGCCCTGGGGGACAGAAAGCATCCACGAAGCAGTCCAAAGGGTACATGGCTTTTTTGATACCGGGAAGTTTCTAAGCTCCCAACCTTACAGAGAGTCTGTAAAAGCAGTTAATAAACTTAGCCAGAGATATAGTCTTATGGTCGTGACAGCCAGAGATACAATTCTTGAGAGAGTGACGAGGGATTGGCTGAAAAAACACTTCGGCGAGCTTTTTGCAGATGCGCATTTTACAGCCAGATATAGTCTGGATGGAAAGTCACAAACTAAGACCGCTGTATGCCTTGCCATAGGAGCTGGCTATTTAGTTGATGATGCCCTAGACCTCTCAATTGATGCGGCAAAGGCTGGAATAAAAGTCTTGTTGTTTGGTGACTACCCCTGGAATCAGACCAAGAAGTTGCCTAGAGGCATAGCTCGGGTAAAAAACTGGCAGGAAGTGCTGGAGTATTTTAATGCAGCGAGTAGATAATGATTTTAAAGAGCGGGTTTATATGCTGGTGTCACAGATACCCAGAGGGCGGGTGATGACTTACGGGCAGATTGCGGCGCTGGCTGGAGCGGCTTGGGCGGCCTGGGAAGTCGGCCAAATCGCTCATTTCGCACCTTGCGCCGGCCTAAAAACGTGTCCGGCGAATCCAATGAGCGGTACAGGTTTGGATGAAGTGCAAGGAAAGGCCGAGCAGCGGACTGAGGCGTATATGAAATACGGTGAAGGAGCAACGGAGGCTTTGACGCGGCAATTTGCCAAAAGCAAGAGCGGAGCTGCTGGCTCTGCTAGCAGGCAGGCTCTTGCGGCCTGTCCCGCTCATGATTTGCCGTGGCAGCGGGTGGTGAATAAAAAGGGCGGCTTAGCCTGGGGTTATACCCCTGGTGGCTATGCAGCCCACAAGCGCGACCTTGAAGCCGAGGGCGTGGCCGTAGATTCTGATTACAGGGTAGATATAGGTAAATTATTATGGTTTCCACCACATCAGGACCAGAACTTGTTGCTATAGTTGGCCTGACAGCCAGCGGCAAGTCGGATCTGGCGATGAGGCTGGCCAAAGAGCTGGATGGCGAAATAATCTGCGCTGATTCGCGTACGATTTACAGGGGGATGGATATCGGTACGGCCAAACCAACGATAGCCGAGCAGACTGATGTTAGACACTGGGGAATAGATCTGATAAAGCCCGGGCAGGGCTACAGCGCCGCCAAGTTTAAAAAGTATGCCAAAAACGCTATCACGGATATCCAGAATAGGGGCAAACTGCCGATTTTAGTTGGTGGCACCGGCCTATATGTGGACGGCGTACTTTATGATTTTGGGTTTATGCCTAAAGCTCCCAAAAGCCGGCGAGCCAAGCTGGAGGCTATGAGCCTGGAGGCGTTGCAGGACTTTATCCGTGAAATGAGTTGGCCGATGCCATTTAACGTGCATAACCGGCGGCATCTGGTACGTGTTATGGAGCGGCAGGGAAAAACCGGCTCTAAAAAGACCGCACCGCCTGCCGGAGTTTTGATGATTGGCCTGATGCCACCGGACGAGGTACTCAAAGAGCGGATTGCCAGCCGCGCTGAGGCAGTTTTTGGCCAGGGAATTATTAAGGAGACCGAGAAACTAATGGATAGATACGGCCGAGAAAGCGTGTCTAGCACAGCCGGCATTGCCTACCAAGTAATCCTAAGGCTAATCGGGGGTGAAATTACCCAAAATGAAGCCACTCAACTGATAGCTACGAAGGAATGGCAGTACGCGCGACGGCAAAAAACCTGGTTCAAGCGCGACCCTCACATAAAATGGTTCAATGATCCGGACGCAGCTTACGAAGCCATCAAAAAACAGTTGGTGAACACATAAAACAACGTTTTAGCTGGACACTTCTGGTACAATAAAAACAGGGAGAGAGAAGTGATTGAGCAACTGTTTGGATCAAAAACGCGGGTAAAGCTGCTGCAGCTATTTTACGCTAATCCAAACCGATCATTTTATGTGCGCGAAATCACCCGTAAAGTTAGCGAGCAGATAAATTCGGTACGTCGCGAGCTGTCCAATCTATTAAGCATTGGCATCATAACCTCCGATGCCAATAACAACCGGCTTTATTACGAAGTTAATCAAAAATATCAGTACTACGCCCCGCTGGCAATGATTTTCGGCGGACTAAAAGCTGCGCCGGTAGCGTCCAAGAAAACTGCTGGTGGCGCAACCATGCAAGATAAATCCAAAACTGCTACTGTGGCCCCAGAGCACCCCATGGCTAAAGAAATCCGTGGCACTGGGCGGGTGGATCTGGCACTTTTAACCGGCCAATTTACTCGTGACGAGCTTTCTGGTATTGATTTGCTGGTAGTGGGCGATATCAACCAATCTAAGCTGGACCGCTTCGTGGAAGAGCTGGAAAAAGCCGAGAATAAAGAAGTGCGCTATACCTCCATGCCGCTGGCCACCTATCAATACCGCGTGCAAATCAATGATCGCTTTGTTAGTAACGTGCTGGCGGCTAAAAAACAGGTTATAATTAATAACCAGGACCTACTCGTAGAATAAAAAATGATTCGTTACACTCATCAGGTTACAGGTTACAGGTTACAGGTTACAGAAACTGTAGCTAAACTGTTACCTACAACCTCTAACCTACAACCTCAAGCGACCGCAGGGAGCACCTAGTGGAATTGTCGTTTTTTGGTGCTAATTGCCTACGTTTGACGGCCAAAAAGGCTACCATTGTGGTCGACGACAATTTAGCTAATCTTGGCCTAAAAACGCTTACCAAACCAGACAATATCAGTCTGCGCACCTCTGTAAAGTTAATTCCCGAGCACGAGGCCAAGTTCAGCGCTGATATGCCCGGCGAATACGAGATGGCCGGTGTGGTTATCCATGGCGTGGCTGCACGGGCGCACATGGACAAAGAAGGCGAGCACACAGCAATAATCTACACTGTAGCCACCGATGACTTAAAAGTGGCTATTATCGGTCATATTTATCCCGAGTTATCGGACGACCAGCTGGAGCAGATCGGCTTGGTGGATGTGGCTATAATTCCAGTGGGCAATAGTGGATATACGCTGGATGGGGTAGGTGCCCTTAAAGTCGTTAAAGCCATTGAGCCTAAAGTGGTAATTCCCACTCACTACGCCGATAAAGCGGTTAAGTACGAGGTACCGCAGGTTGAGCTGGCCGAATCACTCAAGAATTTAGGCATGGAAGCCTCCGAGACACTTGATAAATATAGGCCCAAACCAGCCGAACTAACAGATACAACCCGGCTGATTGTCTTAAGCCGCCAATAGATAATATAAGACGCGATAATTTTATGGAACTCAGACAAAAGGCTAGAGAACTCATCGACAATAAATATACTAAGCTTGTAAGTTTGCTTGGAGGGCTAGCTACTTTAGCGGCCGCCGGGATTTACTTGCATGAATCTTTACATCCTAATTTTGATCTTTCGACCGGCGGTCTTGCCGTTGGGGCAACACTGGTTTTCCACGGTATAAATAGAGCCCGCGAAAGACGTCCACTTCCAGAAGAACCCGAGTCTTAAATAAGGCCTTTTTTCTTTAGGCTGCGGATGGCGGTGGTGCTGATTTTGACTTTGACTTTTTTGCCGTCTACCACTAGAGTTTTGGTCTGCAAATTAGGCTTCCACACGCGTTTGGTGTGGCGCTGAGAAAAACTGACGTTATTACCATACTGCTTTTTCTTGGTATCGATTTCTAATCTTCGCATAGGTATAATTTTCTAAGTTATTCAAACACCCATTCTATAGATTGTGTCGCATGATTTCAACCCAGCAGTAGACTTTCGATTCGTCCGCCCGTGGTGGACTTATATCTGCGGAGGCAGATAATATCGAAAGCTCACTACTGGGCAAGGGTGTTATTTTACTTGATTTTTTTATCCCTGTCCACTATCTACAGTCCTCTGCTGCTTAAGCTATACTAAAGGTCGTGAGCGCCAATCTGCAAACCATAATAATTCTTCTGATTGTGCTGCTTTTTAGCATGTCTATCCACGAGATGATGCATGCTTTTACTGCCGATTGGCTGGGCGATGATACAGCACGTATAATGGGCCGGGTTAGCTTGAACCCCTTGCGCCACATTGACCCGGTCTTTACAGTAGCCCTGCCGCTGCTGCTACTGCTTTCTGGCAGCCGATTCCTGTTTGGCGCCGCCAAACCGGTGCAGGTTAACTTTAACAAATTAAAATACGGCGAGTTCGGTGGGGCGATTGTGGGCATGGTGGGGCCAGTTACCAACCTAGTAATTGCGGCGGTGATGGCTTTGATCTTTAATCATCTGAGTTTAGTAAGTGGTACAGCTGCCTACAGCTTTTTTCAGCTGGCAATCATACTTAATGTGGGCCTGTTTATTTTTAACTCTATTCCTTGGCCGCCACTGGATGGCTCGCGCTTGCTGTACGCCTTTGCACCGAGGCCGCTGCAGGAATTTATGGAATCTATAGAACGCTTGGGGATAATGGGTTTGGTGGTCTTTATTTTCTTGTTTTACTCCTTTGGCGGATCTATCGGTGACATTATGTTAAAACTGGTGCACGCGCTTGCCCCCACCCTTATAACCTAATTTTCTCGCTAGATACGTGCTTGAGCAAAGTACAAGACGCTGCCGAGAAACAAGCGAGGCGTATTAATAGATACGTTGAGCGAGTCTCGCAGGCAGGCAACGCCGTAATTTGCCAAGAGCAGCAGCGGTGCTACCAGCTCCGCTGGTTGACAGGCGGCTGCGGCACGTATTTAGCGGGGTGTATAATATAAGCAGGTCGGTAAGACTAGCACAATAAATTTTCTGAACAGTTGGTTACTCGAGGGAGCTCAATATTTGCATCGGGCTGTGGCCCGGGCGTGAGGGCACCCACTTTGCGAACGCAGAGTAAATTTTGGTGCTTCAAACCGACCTACACATAAAAAACCCGATATTTATCGGGTTTTTTATGTGGTCGGGGATGCGGGATTTGAACCCACGACCTCACGGCCCCCAGCCGTGCGCGCTACCAACTGCGCCAATCCCCGAAATTGAAGGACAACCTACGGTTTTCCTTCAACGCTCAGTCGGCAAAGCCGCCCCTGACGGGCAAGCCGAGCTACTACCTTTCCCTTAAGAAAGAACAATAACTATTATAAGATAGTAGGGATGAAAACGCTGAAATTTGACCACGGACAGGCTCAGGCTATCGCCATGGGCCAAAAAAACTCTACTTGGCGGCTTTACGACGATAAGGACCTTTCTGTTAGCGACGATATAAAAATTGTCGATAAAGTTAATCCCAAAAACCCGGAGAGTTGGCGGATTATTGGCCAGGCCAAAGTCACAGAAATCATTGAAAAGCTGCTGGGGTCAGTGACAGAGGAGGATTTACGCACCCACCCACCTTTTAAAACCAGAGAAGAGGTGCTGGAAACCTATCGCGGCTACTACGGCCCGCGGGTGGACTTTGAAACGCCAGTCAAGATTATTTATTTTGATTTTACACCCACTGTTGGTGACCAGCCTAGCGGCGCTATGTTACTGGAAGAGGCTAAACTTTATACCGATGGCGCCTCGCGTGGCAACCCCGGCGATTCGGCCTGCGCCTATATTATTTGCAAACCTGATAATACAACGGTAGAGAAGGGCGGTTATTACATGGGTATGGCTACCAACAACCAGGCCGAATACTATGGTTTTATCAAGGGGCTAGAACGGGCCCGTGACTTGGGAATTGATAAAGTGGACCTGTTTTCCGACAGCCAGTTAGTCGTTAATCAGATGACCGGTCGCTATAAAGTTAAAAACCAGGAGTTGGCGCCGCTACACCAGCAGGCTAAAGCTTTGGCAGAATCTTTTGAAGAGATTAGCTTCACTTACGTGCCGCGCGAGCTTAACAAGACAGCTGACGGCGAAGTAAACCGTATCTTGGATCAGGCCGAAAGAAACAAGCGCAAAAAATAGCCATAAGCAGGGTTGATATCAGGGGTAGGGTGTGCTATAATTTATCTCGGCTCAGATTATCGGCTGATTGCCCCGCCTTTGGCGGGGAGGAAAGTCCGGGCAGTACATGGTAAAGGCAGTTGCTAACAGCAACCGGGGGCAACCCTAGGGAAAGTGCCACAGAAACAACACAACCGTATCTCTAAAGGGTGCGGAAATGGTGAAACGAGTGAGGTAAGAGCTCACAGCGACCGCGGGTGACCGCGGGAGAAGGTAAACCCTGCCTACTGCAAGGAGACAGCTACCAGAGCGGCCAGCTACGCTGTCGATTGAACCGCTTGAGCCCAGTGGCAACGCTGGGCCTAGATAGATAATCAGCTAAAACAGAACCCGGCTTACGGATAATCTGGCTGACAAAGAGCTCCTCTGAAAAGAGGAGTTTTTTGATTTTGTTATACTTCTGCCATGACGACGTTTTATATTTGCCGGCACGGCGAGTCCGAGAACAATAAAAGGCGCAGGCTAATGGGCTGGTTGGATACGCCGCTAACAGATGAAGGCGTCCAAAATGCGGCGTCCTCGGCCGCGAAATTAAAGGGCATAAAGTTCGATAAAATTGTATCCAGCGACCTTGGCCGGGCCTTCACAACCGCTTATTTAATCTCCCGCGAACTTGGCTACACGGATGAAATTAAGCGGAGCAGGGAGCTGCGCGAAGTGAACTATGGCGACCTGGCAAACATGCCTTATGCTGCCTATCCTGAGAAGTCGCAGGCCGAAAACACAAATTTTGCCCCGCCGAACGGCGAATCACTAGCCCAAATGCAGCAGAAAGTTTTGGCTTACGCACATAAGCTCAGCGCCGACAACGCCGACAAAACCATCTTGCTTGTAGGCCACCACGGCACCATCAACGCCGTACATGCAAGTTTCACTGGCGAGGATATGGGCACAGCGGACGCTAATGAAAAGACCCACGACTTCGTCGCCAAATTCACCGTCGCCAACGGCTCCATCACCTCCTTCACCGCCCTCTAGCCCAGCCCTCAGTAGAGGTGTTTATGCTTGCACGGGCGCCTACTCAAGAACATACTCATATCATCGTGAAACCCAAGCGTCTATTTGGTGAAACCATGCTGATAGCGGCTTTGACGGTGACCGGATACTTTATATTTATCCTGAAGGACATCGGATATCTAAACGCATTTGGCCTATTTGACACTAATGGTCTAACCAGCATTCAGATACAAGACGTTATTCCCACTGTATTTACTATCACTGTATTTACTGCGACCTTCATAGCCTTTCTAATCCTTGTAATGATACCTGTCCTAAGTTCTGTAAAAAGAAAAAGCAGAAGAACGAGGGCAATTGCTGGGGTATTTGCTTCGATGCTTGGTGTAACGATTCTATTAATTCCAGTTTTCATACAATTATATTTACAGAACCGCAGGCTTTTCGTAGAACAACTTCTTACCCTCGCCCTATTTAATATACTTCTACTCTTGGTTTTTCCTTTGATCCAAAAGAGACGCACAAAAATGGACTATCAAAAGTCACTATTCTCGCTAACACGTCCCTTAGACGAAATTCTTGGTAAGTTTTCTAAAAGTCCCGGAATTCAGAATATAGTCCTAGGGACCATGTTATTTCTGCTGGCACTTATACTGTTTGCGAATTCCATAGGCTACATAGATGCTAGAACACAAAACAGCTTTTACATTACAAGCATTGGTTCGTCAAATTATGTGATGGTAAATAAAGATAATAACCAGGTAATACTAGCCCAACTGGAAGGGAAGAAAGTACTGCCAAATTATAGAATTGAGTATCCAGATGGCAGCCACCCTATCAACTTTTACATTATCAACTCAAGATTAGACTTTACTGAAATTAGGAACAGACCCACACCCGGAATACTAGGTATTTTTCAGTGACTTTTGCCTCGGGCGCCTGTTGAGGCCTGAGTGGATCAGGTCCGGGCATAAGGAGCTAACCCGAGCAGATCGGCTAGAGTTTTATAAGTGGGGCAAAACCCAAAACCTCTTGCCATAATAGAGATAGGGCTAGCAGAATAAATGGTAATTGCCATTTTAGGAACCGGTTAAATTTCGGACGATCTACCTTTACTCCGAGTCGGTCAAGTAACCATTCCTGAAAAGAAATCTCAACACTCCTGAATTGCCGTATTGTCAGGACGCAGCCGCCAAACAGGAATAGCTGAAGATAATTGAGAACAATCAGAATTAGAATTAACTTCCAGCTAAGCCAAAACGGGGAAGCATAGAGCAGAATGATAAGAAGAGTGTGCACAAAAATTACGAGCTGCTTCTCGGCCTTTCCCATATGTGCATTTTACATTTTTCGGGCCCGCAAAAACAGATGCAGCCAATAGGGCCGGGCATAAGGAGCTAGCCCGGCTTTTCGGGCATCTGTCGAGGCCTGAGTGGATGATGTGAAAAAGGGGCGTCTTTGAGTGCTAAAGCATGTCCGACGAAACTAAGCAGTCGGGGACTGCTTAGCGAGGAGTTCTTTAGCAAGCCCGCTTTTTGACTATCAGACACATCAAGCCGAGACAGCCGCCCGAGAGCTTTGATTACTTTGTCGGTACAAAGTAACAGATTATTTAAGCACTTTGCAAAAGTGCTACTTGGTTTTAACAGCAGCTTTTAAGACTTCTTCGAAGCCGACCGGCTCGTTTATTCAGCTAGGCTATTGTGGTCTCTCTGCCGCCATAAACCTTCATCCCTCAAGAAGTCTTTTTTCTAGCGAGCTGAAGAGTGGCAGAGAAATGGAGTGTAACTCTATTACCAAACTTGGTTTCAATCAAATTTCTAACTTCAGCCAAAAAGCCCTCCCGATCAAGTTCAGGCAGCTGTGAGACGTGCGAAATTGTTCGTAGATAATTCAAATAATCCTCCATGTTTTGGTATTCGAACGCAAGTGGCGGATCAGTTACGAAAAAGCCGATTTCATCGAAAAGATTAGTATCCACAGTTAATTTAGGACCCAGGTCCTCCATGTGTTTAACTAGTGGGCTGACAGCCTGAACTGTCCTTGGAGCCATACCAGATCTTAGAACACTAGTAACGCCATAACGTAAAACTATTGGCTCGAACGCGTCAAAATAGGCTTTGTCCTCAGGCAGTTCGACTAAATCGTTATAGATTATCGCTACATGCCCACCTGGCTTAAGCAGGCGAGCCATTTTTTTAAAAAGCGTTTCCTGATTGACCCAATGTAATGAAGTTGCGCCGTAAATAAGATCAAAACTACCTTCAGCAAGTTCTACGTCTTCAAATTTGCCGACAACAACATTGGCGTTGGGAAATGGGGCCAGGTTACGTCTGGCTATATCTGCCAACTGTGGTCCAGGCTCTACGGCCGTAAGTGAGTATCCACGTTTAGCCATAGGTATAGTGGCCTGACCGGTACCCGGACCAATTTCCAGCAACCGGGAGCTAGGATGAAGGTGAGTTTCAGCCGCTAAGATGTCAAATAATTGTTCAGGGTAACCAGGCCGTAGGCGATCATAGTATGCAGCTTCTTTATCGAATAAGTCGCCTGCTAATGTGTTATGCCCACTCGGCGGTGTAGGCTCGGTGCTCATAACTACTTAATTTTGGCGGCTTTTAAAACCGCTTCAAAGGCCTTGGGTTCGTTGACGGCCAATTCTGCCATCACTTTTCTGTCTAAAGTGATCTGCGCCTTTTTCATACCATTAATAAGCACGCTATAAGTCGTTCCATGCGTGCGGGCAGCGGCATTAATGCGGGCGTTCCACATCTGTCGGAAAGTCCGCTTGCGGTTCCGGCGGTCGCGGTAAGCGAACTGCAGGGCGCGGGTTGTGGCCTGGCGGCCGCGCTTCAGGGAAGAGCGGTGGGATTTTTGCATGCCCCGCGTGGCCTTGCGGACTTTTAAGTGGCGCTTATGGGAGGCTACACCTCTTTTTACCCTCATCGCTGCGCTCCTCGGGCATTTGCCATTTGCCATTTGCCATTTGCCATTAATTTACCAAGTGGCATTTGCCGTTGATTAAATGAAAAAAGATCAATAAATGTTAAATGTGAATTGTTAAATGTGAATTGGAGTGACGTAGTCACGACTAGACTCCTAAGTTCCGGCGGATGTCTTTATTGTGTTTGCCATGCAGCTGCTGCACACCGGCAAAATGCCGCTTGCGCGAAGCTGATTTCTTCTCTAAAAAGTGGCTGCCGGTGGCGCGCCTACGCAGCAATTTACCGGTCTTGGTGACGGTAATGCGCTTGCCGGTTCCTTTATGAGTCTTTAACTTTGGCATGGGGGCGATTCATCCTTACGACGAAACTCAGCTGCCGGCCAGCAAATTCGGGTGGTTGTTCAACGACAACGTCGTCGCCCAGATCCGCCGTAATTCGCTCGGCTAACTTATAACCCAGCTCTTTGTGGGCCAGTTCTCGTCCCCTATAGACTACCGCAATCTTCACCTTATGTCCAGCTTCCAGAAAAGCCGTGACTTTGCGCAATTTGATGGCTAAGTCATGGTCGCCGATGCGCAGGCTGGTGCGCATTTGCTTTAGGTCCAGCGGCTTAGATTTGGCGCGGCTTTTTTGCGCCTGCTTGGTGCGCTGGTAATTATATTTGCCCCAATCAACGACTTTGGCTACCGGCGGCTTGGCATCGGGCGAGACTTCCACCAGGTCGAGTTCGGCTTCCCGGGCGGCGGCCAAGGCCTCAGAGCGGCTTAAAACGCCTAGTTGGCGGCCATCTTCACCTATAACACGCAGTTCAGGGGCCCTGATGGCCTCGTTGATCCGGGGGTCCTTAGAGATTTCTCAACTCCATGCTTTTCGTGAATGAATAATATCAAAGCCAATACCTTTACGCAAAGACTTGCTGGCGGTATTGCAGGGCTTCAGATATGTGCTGGGGTTCTATGGTTAGCTCGTTGGCCAAATCGGCGATGGTGCGGGCGACTTTGACCGAGCGCACGTAGGCCCGCGCCGAGATATTAAGCTTGCTGGCGGCACTATCCAGCAGATCTTTAGCCTCGGGGGTGAGACCGGCCATCTCGCGCACTTCTTTATTAGTCATAGAATTGTTATAGCGTGCCTTGCCGAAGCGTCGGTGCTGGACAGCGTAGGCTTTCTCTACTCTTGACCTGATTTCCATCGTTTGGCTTTTGGCGGTGCGCTTTTCTAACAGGCGTTTGTGGTCAACCTCGTGGACGGGCAGATGCAAGTCAATACGGTCCAAAATCGGCCCGGAAACCTTCTTTTGGTACTTGGCGATGGCGCTGGCTGTGCAGATACAGGGCTTGTTGGTGCCGTAGTAACCGCAGGGGCAGGGGTTCTGGGTGGCTACCAGGATAAAATCAGCCGGATAAGTGGCGCTATCGCGCACCCGGGAAATACTGACCGTGCCATCCTCTAGCGGCTGGCGTAGGGCTTCCAGGCAGGCGTGGCTGAACTCGGGCAGCTCATCAAGAAATAGCACGCCACGGTGGGCCAAGGTGGCCTCACCGGGTTTTGGTACGCTGCCGCCGCCCACCAGGGCCGTGGCGCTGGCGGTGTGGTGCGGCGTGCGGAACGGCCTGTTAGTAATGATGTCGCAGTGGCCGCCGTTGCCCAGCGAGTGCAGATGGGTTACTTCCAGCACCTCTGTGTGGTCCAAAGCCGGCAAAATGCCGCACATGGCTCTTGCCAGCATGGTTTTACCGGTACCTGGCGGGCCGTGCAGCAGGATATTGTGGTGGCCGGCCGCGGCAATCTCCAGCGCCCGTTTGGCAATCGGCTGGCCGGCGATCTCAGCAAACTCAATGGCATCGATATCTACCGGGTCGACTTTGATCTTGCCGCGGCCGGTTTTCAGACTTTTTAACGGCAGGGTTTCGCTTAAATCAAGATAAACGTCCCGCAGGGTTGTCGCGGCTTTAACGGTGATCTCTGGTATAAGCCTAGCCTGGTCCAAGTTGGCTCGCGGTATGTAAAAATGGCTAAAACCCAGGTTCTTGGCAGCCAAAATTCGGCCGATTAAGCCACGGACGGGCCCAAGCTCGCCCTCCAAGCTTAGCTCACCCAAGAATATATAATCGCTCAAACTATCGGTTTTGATCTGTTGGGAGCGAGCCATAATAGCCACCGCCATCGCCAAATCAAGACTGGTAGAATCCTTGGGGATGTCGGCCGGCGACAGGTTAATAGTGACCCGTTTTTTGGGGAACTGGATCGTGGAGTTGGCAAAACTGGCGCGCAGGCGCTCCTTGGCCTCGTCTACGGCCTTGGAGGCGTCGCCGATTATCAAAACCGAGGGTAGGCCATTGGTAATATGGCATTCCACGTCTACCACCACGCCGCCGCCCATGTAATCCACGATGCTCTTAACTGGCTTTTTCATGAGATTTAGCTGAATTATCGCACCTCAGCCCCAAAAAATTAATTGCTAGAGCTTAGAAAAGTTCAAAAAGCCTCCCGCACCATGATCTTTTTCGGGCATTAGCGAAGCCTGTAGCTAACGGGTCTGGGCATAAGAAGCCAACCTGAGTAGATGTCGTAAAAAAGGAGCGCCCTTGGGTGCTAAAGCATGTCCGACGAAGTGGATATGCTGGGAGCATATTCGCGAGGAGTTCTTTAGCAAGCTTGTTTTTGATCGGCAGCTACATCAAGTTGGCGACGCGCCCAGCAGCTTTGCTACTTTGGCTGTCCAAAGTAGACATACGTTCGGTTCTTTGGAAACACACACATGGTTTTTTATGTGAGATAAAACAAGACACCCGATTTTTGAAGCGGGTGTCTTGCGGGTCTTGTTGGGTTTTGGAGTTTGCCCGGCAGTGAGCTTTCGCGTGGCTTTGCCAATATCCGCTTTGCGGATAGTCGCGAAAGTCTACTACTGGGTTTGTTTGGCGAACTTTTTGTTTATAAGGTTTTGGATGGAACAACGGCTTGCGAGAAGCCGTTGTTACAGATCAATTTTTGTTTTGAGCACTTTTTTTATTCAAGTGCCATCCTCATCTTATAAACTACTGATTTTGATGTCAACAAGATTTTTATGCTTTTTTAGACAAACCTGTGCATAACTTTTTGCTAACATGCCAGCAAAATCTACGCGAAAAAATGTTTGCTACACTCTAAGCATGAAAAACCTGCCGTTTTTCGCCAACACGCCAGACAATACTCGCTGCGTCCAGGCAGCTTTTAGAATCATACTCAAATATTTTATGCCGGAGCGCAATTTTAGCTACGCGCAGCTGGACCAAATGAGCCAGAAAATGCCCGGCAAGGGCACTTGGTGGCCGCCAATGCTCATAAAACTGCAAAAAATGGGTTTTTCGGTCAAAAGCATCGAAGCTTTTGACTATAAAAGGTTCTACAAGGAAAATGAGGCCTATGTAAGAAGCATTTACCCCAAGGAAATGGCTGACTACCACTTAAACCAAACCAATCTAAAGGAGATAAGACCCCTTATACCCGAGTTTCTGAGTAAAATCGTTACAGCAACGCGCCCGGCAACATTAAAGGACATTGATAATTTACTGGCTGATGGCTGGTTGGTGGGCGTGGCCTTAAACTCGCGGGCCTTAAATGACAAGCCGGGCTATGCCGGACACGTGGTGGTAGTTTTTGGCGCGGATAAGAACAATTTTTGGCTGCATGACCCAGGCCTGCCGCCCATGCCAAGCCGTAAAGTTAGCCGTCAGAAATTACTTGAAGCATGGCAATGGGCTGGCAAGCAAAATACTAACCTCGCAGCTCTAAAAGCGAGCAAAAACAGAACATAAAAAATACAACTTTCAACTTAATACAACGTAAATTTTACAATTAAAAGCTGTGGATAAACCATATCTTACTGCTTGTTATTGTAAAAAATATACCTAATTATCGTTGACGTTTTAACTATTTTTTGCTAGGATGTTTTTTGTAAGTTAAAAACAAAAATAACTTATATCTAGCGGTTCGTGGGGACCGTTTTAGCTATCGCTCTTCAACATGAAGAGCGGTCAGTCAATGGCTTACGCGCGGTAAGCGCTACTTAAGTAATTTAATAGTTGAGCGCATTTACCGCCTAAGCCTCCTTGTTCTATAATGCTTGGTGTGAAACTCAGCCACCATCGCCCAAGACTACCAGCAATTATCACAGCTGGTAGTTTTTTATGTTTGCTGCTCATTGTGCTGTTAACCAGTCCGGTCAAGGATATTGCTTGGGCCATGGCGTTTTTCGTAAGTCTGCTGGTGTTTTTGCTGAGCGTAGGTTATACAGTGGTGTATCTGCAAGCTGGCCAAATGCGCCGCGTTTACCGCTATCGAATTATCATCGCCAGCCTTTTTATAGTTATAGTACTAATGTTTCGTAGTGCCCAATCATTAAGTTGGATAGATGGTCTGGTGCTGTTGATCATAACCACTGGGCTGCTCTTTTACAGTGGCCGGCGTGCCTGAGCACGGCCGAGCCATAGCGTAGGACTGATATAGAGCCTTATGCATTATAATAATGCGTATGGATCCCGTTAGAAGTAAGTATTTTATCAAAGATAAAATCTGCCAATTCTCTGGCAGAGAATTGGACTTCTAACGGGATGAACCCTAATAGCGGGGAAATAAAACCCCAGTTTGAGACGCCGCAAGGTGATGAGGGGCTGGAACGTCGGCACGATAGGGCTATGGAGCAAACTGGTGGCGAGGAAACTGCGGTCGGCAAGCAGTCACCCAAAAACGATTCCACCGCGCTGGCTTTGCCAGCCGATATCCCCGATGCTAATCCGGTAGCTATTCCGGCTGATCAAATACAAGCCGATAAGAGCAGCCAAACTGCGAGGTCAAAAGAAGTAGCCCACGATTCACACCGCATAGAAAAACAGTGGGTGGAGCGCGCCAAAAAAGTTATCGCCCAGACTAAAGATGACCCACACACCCAGAAACATAACATGAGCTTGGTCAAGGCTGATTATATCCATAAGCGCTTTAATAAAACCATCCCCACAGATGATACGGCGGCAGCATGACAATCTTAGCTATCTTGATAAGCTTTTTGGTCTTGGTGGCCGCCGGTTGCGGCTTTGCCTATTTTTATATCCGTAGCATTTTTCGTGAACAGAAAAATTACGAACGTGGACTGAAAATGGTACCGGTACTCATTCATTTACCGCCGCCGAGTGATGATGCCGACACCAAGGGCCGCGATGCCCGTGATGTGGTGGATGAGAATATCTCCCGCGCACAGGTGTTATACGGCATTTTAGCCAGCACCTTTCAGAAGGGACTGCGGCATAAGTTTTATGGCCAGCGCCACATTGCCCTAGAAATTGTCGCTAATCATGGCGCAGTTCATTTTTATAGCGCTGTACCGGTACCACTACTGAGCGTAGTCGAGCAGGCTATAGTCGGCGCCTACCCTACAGCCCGCCTGGAGGAAGTGCCGGAGCATAATATTTTTAGCAGCGTCGGGCGGATAACCGGTACCGTAGGTGGCGAACTCGTACTTAAAGAGAACTTCGCCTATCCAATTGCTACCTACCAAGACATTAAACGTGACACTATGCAGTCGCTGCTAAACGCTTTGTCGGGCTTAACTACTGAGGATGGGGCTGGTGTCCAGATCTTGCTTAGGCCAGCGGATGGGTCCTGGCGCAAAACTGCCAACACCGAGGCCAGTAAAAAACGCACCGGTAAATCCACTCCACAAGGTTTTGAGAGTGCTTTCTGGTGGTTAGGGCAGCTGTTTACAGCCCTTACTAAGCCGCCAGACTCCAAGCAGGGCGAGAAAGAAGAAGGCGCGCCAAAAGATGTTTCTTCGTTAGACCAATCCATTGCCCAGGCCATAGAAGAAAAGACCAAGCAGGCGGGCTACGAGGTGCTGATCCGCGTTATTGCATCCTCCAATGTCATGCAGCGGGCCGAGACGATTAAGAATAATATCGTGGCTAGCTTTGCCCTGTATGACGCGCCGGGCCGTAACGGCTTTAAATTTGTGCCAGCCCGCGATATGGAAACTTTCGTGACGGCCTATATTTTGCGTTTTTTTCCGGCTGAGAGATCCAAGAACATCTTGAGTGCTAACGAGATCGCCACCATATTCCACTTCCCGGACCAGCAGAATATACCCACCAGCCAGCTGGAGCGCCAAGCTTCCAAGCAGGTCGACGGCCCGCGCAACGTACCCGAACACGGCCTGATGCTGGGCTATAACATGTTCCGCGGCGCCAAGAAAGCCATCCGCTTGGACCTTAACGACCGGCGCCGCCATATGTACGTGGTTGGCCAAACCGGTACCGGAAAGTCGATGTTTTTGGAAAACTTGGCGCTGCAAGACATGTTAGAGGGACGGGGGTTTGCTTTTGTCGATCCGCACGGTGATACGGCTGAAAAGCTGCTGGCTATGGTGCCCAAAGAGCGTACGGAAGACGTAATTTATTTCTGCCCGGCCGACATGGATTACCCCCTGGGACTTAATATGTTTGAGTATCACAATCCCGAACAGAAGGACTTTTTGATCCAGGAGGCCATCAATATGCTCTATAAGCTTTACGACCCGGGCCACACCGGTATCATTGGCCCGCGCTACGAACATTTGTTCCGCAACGCTGCCCTGACTATCATGGCCGACCCGAACGGCGGCAGCTTTGTGGACATACCCAAACTTTTCCGTGACCCAGTCTTTGTCGAGCAAAAACTTAAGTACGTCACAGATCAAAACGTTATTGAATTCTGGCGCAAAGAAATGCCCCAGAGCCAGCGGTCAAATGAATTCGGCGAGGTTGTCAGCTGGTTTATTTCTAAGTTTGGCGCCTTTCTTAGCAACGAGATGATGCGCAATATCATCGGCCAGAGCAAGAGCAGTTTTGATCTGCGCGAGGTTATGGATACCAATAAAATTCTGCTGGTTAACCTCAGCCGCGGACGGACAGGCGACCTAAATTCCAAACTGTTGGGCATGATTTTTGTAATGAAATTCCAGGCTGCGGCCATGAGCCGGGCGGACATTCCCGAAGACTTCCGCCAGGACTTTTGCTTGTATGTGGATGAGTTCCAAAACTTCAGCACCGATTCTTTTGCCGATATCTTGTCTGAAGCCAGAAAATACCGCCTGAACGTAGTCGTAGCCAATCAGTTTACCACCCAGTTGACAGATGAGGTACGCGACGCTGTTTTTGGCAATGTCGGCACGGTAGTAGCTTTCCGCGTGGGAACTAATGACGCCGAGTTTCTGGCTAAACAATATGCGCCAATTTTCGATATTGATGATTTGCAGTTTTTGCCCAACTACAACACTGCTGTACGCATGCTGATTGGCGGCGTGCCGGTACAGTCGTTTTCTATGGCGACTTTGCCACAGTTGGGCAACCCCAATAAGCAACTGGCTGATGCTCTAAAGCAACTCTCAGCTGCCAAATATGGCCGGCCGAAACAGGCGGTAGAAGCTGAGATTTTCAAGCGCATGGAAACCCAGCCACGCTTGGGCGGCTCCAGGCCTGGCCTGCCCGCTGGGGCGGGCGCCAGCCCGTTTGACAACTTGGGCTTGCCGCCCGCAGTGGCGGGCGCGGGTGCTTTATCTGGCCCAAGTATGGCTCCAAAACCACCCACGCCTGCCGGCCAGGCAGGCTCGTCGTTTCTCGACGAGTGGTTGACTAAACGCAAAGGTATGGCACCAGGTCAGCCAATGGCCCGCGCCAGCTCTGCCCCCGGCGCTTCGCCCCCGGCCTATGCCACTACGCCGTTTGCAACCTCTAGCAATGTAGCTAGTCCAACAGTTGCTAAATCGCAGCCGGCACCGGCTTCAACAGAATTAGCTAAGCCTGAGCTGGGCGAGTTCAAAATTAGGCGTGATGATAACAATGCGGCAGGTGGTATGACCGATGAGGGGCAGACAATCCATATAGATAAAGACGGCAACCTCTCCTATGGACAGTAGCTCTTGGCAAAAGTACACATAAAAACATAGTTTACAATCTGTAATCTGGCTTGCGCGGCAAGCCGTAATCGGCTACAATATATACGAGATGTTTAGACAAAAAACAGAGAGGGAATCTTTGCTGTGAGTCCCGTTAGAACTCATGGAGCAAACAATATTTATCCAGCGTTTAAAAGAAGGACTGGCTGTCCGACGTTAACCAAAGTACGGAAGTTGAGTGAGTTCTAACGGGATGAGTGCCGAAAATAACCCAAAAGGCCATAGTTATGATGCTAGCCAAATCCAGGTATTGGAAGGTCTGGATCCAGTGCGCAAGCGTCCGGGTATGTACATTGGCAGTACCGGCACCGAAGGCCTGCACCATCTTGTAAAGGAGTTGGCCGATAACGGCATCGATGAAGTAATAGCTGGTTTTGCTACCGAATTGCAGATCACCTTGCACCAAGACGGCGGCGTGACCGTAACAGACAACGGCCGTGGTATCCCGGTAGAAATTCACCCCAAAACCCATAAGAACACCCTAGAAACAGTACTGACAACTCTGCACGCCGGCGGTAAGTTTGGTTCTGGCGGCTATAAAGTAAGCTCCGGCCTGCATGGCGTGGGTTCTAGCGTAGTTAATGCGCTGTCGATTAAGCTTATTGCCACTGTCGCCCGCGACGGTTTTGAGTGGACGCAAGCCTACGCCAAAGGCGTGCCGACAACCAAGCTTATCAAGGGCCAGCCAACGGATCGAACTGGCACCACCATCACTTTTTATCCCGACAGCAGCGTCTTCAATACAACCACGGATTTTGACTACGACTGGGTAGTAGACTACTTGCGCCACCAGGCTTATCTCACTAAGGGGGTAAAAGCTTCGGTGTCAGATGAACGCAGCGGCCAGGCCTATGCTTTTCATTTCGAAGGCGGCATCGAAAGCTATGTCCGCCATCTCAATGCCGGCAAAGAGACGCTGGACGAAGAGATTTTCTACGTCGAGAAAGAGATAGAAGAAGCCATAGTGGAAATTTCTCTGCAGTATAACGACGGTTTTAATGAAACCGTAATGGCTTTTGCCAACAACGTCTATAACGTCGAAGGCGGTATGCACCTGACCGGTTTCCGCACGGCGCTCACAAGAGTTATTAACGATTACGCCCGCAAAAGCGGCTTACTAAAAGATAAAGAAGAGAATCTGACCGGCGAAGACTGCCGCGAGGGCTTGACCGCCGTTATTTTGATAAAAATCCCCGACCCGCAGTTTGAGGGCCAAACTAAGAACAAGCTGGGTAATCCAGAGGTGCGCGGCTATGTAGAGCAGGTGATGAACGAGTGGTTTTCTTACTATTTAGAAGAGCATCCGGCAATCGGTCGCAAGATAGCCGGCAAGGTGCTGCTGGCCGCCCGCGCCCGTAAAGCCGCCCGCGCCGCGCGCGATAACATCATCCGTAAGGGTGCTCTGGAAGGCGCCAGTCTGCCTGGCAAGCTGGCCGACTGCGCTACCCGAGATCGCAGCCAGGCTGAGCTGTTCATAGTAGAGGGTCTTTCCGCTGGCGGCTCTGCTAAAGATGGCCGCAACAGCTTTTACCAGGCTATTTTGCCGCTGCGCGGCAAAGTGTTGAATGTTGAACGGGCACGCCTAGACAAAATGCTGGCCAATCAGGAAATTTTAAATCTTATTAAAGCTATGGGCGTAGGCATTGAAGATCAGTTCGATATAACAGGCCTGCGCTACGAGCGAATCATTATCATGACCGATGCTGACGTAGATGGTTCTCATATTCGGACTCTATTAATGACTTTCTTCTTCCGGCACATGCGTCAAGTCCTAGAAGGTGGGCATGTTTATGCCGCACAGCCGCCGTTGTTCGGAATTGTCAGTGGAAAAAAAGAGGACTATGTCTACAGTGAAGAAGAGCGTGATACCGCTATTGATAAAATCATCCAAGAACGCAGGGATAAAGGTATAAAAATAGATAAAAACGATGAGCGTATCAAGCAAGCAGGGGTGTCGATTAAACGGTATAAAGGCTTGGGGGAGATGAATGCTGAACAACTGTGGGAAACTACCATGAATCCGACCAACCGAGTTCTAGCCCAGGTAAAGATTGAAGATGCCGAAAAGGCTGACGCTATTTTCTCCAAACTGATGGGAACAGAGGTAGAAATGCGCAAAAACTTCATCCAAAGCCGCGCTAAATTCGTGAAGGACCTGGATATTTAGTCATGACTACGTCATTCCAATTATCATTTAACACTTTACATTTAACATTTATTGATCATTTTTCATTTAACAGATTCGAAAAATGGCAAATGCCAAATTAATGGCCAATGATAAATGGCCAATGGTAAATGCCTCCGGAGGAGGCGTTTGATGGACGATAGAACTAAAGGCTTGCTGCCAAGTATAGAAAAACACTCCAAAACTGTCTTGGACCGTTCGGTCGAGAACGAGATGGAGACCAGCTACCTTCAATACTCCATGAGTGTAATCGTGGCGCGAGCCCTTCCAGACGTACGTGACGGCTTAAAACCAGTCCACCGTCGTATTTTGTACGTTATGGATAAAAACGGGCTTGGAGCGGGCTCTAAACATACTAAAAGCGCCCAAATTGTGGGCGATGTGATGGGGAAATACCATCCGCACGGCGATACAGCCATTTATGACGCTATGGTACGGCTGGCACAGCCGTTTTCTACCAGATATCCGCTGGTGGACGGGCAGGGTAACTTTGGCAGTATGGACGGTGACCCGCCGGCTGCCTACCGCTATACCGAGGCCCGTATGACCAAGGCCTCTGAGGCCTTGCTGGAAGACATCGATAAAGAAACCGTACCTTTTAGGGATAACTTCGACGGCTCCCAACAGGAACCAGAGGTGCTACCGGCCAAAATTCCCAATCTGTTGCTAAACGGCCAGGTGGGCATAGCCGTGGGCATGGCCACTAATATTCCGCCGCATAACCTGTCAGAGCTGGTAGACGCCACTATTGAACAGATAGACAATCCCGAAGCCACCTTGGACGATCTAATGAAGCACGTTAAGGGGCCGGACTTTCCGACGGGTGCGGTAGTCTACGGCAAAGAGTCCATCCGCAGCGCTTTTGCCACCGGCCGCGGCGGTGTGGTAGTGCGCGGCGTAGCCGACATTGAGGAGTCCAGCAAAGGCCGCCACCAGATTATCATCAGCGAAATCCCTTATGCCGTTAACAAAGCTGGCTTGGTAGAGAAAATCGCCGACTTGGTTCGCGAAAAGAAGATTAGCGGTATATCTGATATTCGCGATGAGAGCTCGCGCGGCAGCGTGCGAATCGTTATGGATTTGAAAAAAGATGCCTACCCAAAAAAGTTGCTCAACCAGCTGTACAAGTTAACTCCATTGCAAACGGCCTTTCACTACAACATGCTGGCGCTGGTGGACGGCATCCAACCCCGGGTTTTGGGTCTGCAGGACATTATCAATGAGCACATTAAACACCGGCAGGTGGTGGTGCGCCGACGCACCGAGTTTGAACTCAAAAAAGCCCAGGAACGCGCCCATGTGCTGGAAGGTCTGAAAATTGCCCTCGACCATATCGACGAAGTCATCAAGACAATCCGCGCTAGCCAGACCCAAGAAGAGGCTGAAGCCAATCTAATTACCGCCTTTAAGCTTAGCCAAATACAAGCTCAAGCTATCTTATCGATGCAGTTGCGCCGCTTGACCGGCCTGCAGCGCCAAGAAGTTGAAGATGAGCTGGCCAATCTGATATCACTTATCTCCAAATTGCAAACTGTCTTGGCCGATGAGAAGAAGATCCTGAAAATCATTAAAGATGAACTGCTGGACGTGAAAAAACAGTTTGGCGATGAGCGCCGAACAAAGATTGTCGCCGCCGAACTGGGCAAACTTAGCGATGAAGATCTAGTTCCTGATGAGCAAGTTGTTGTTACACTTACATCGGCAAACTATATAAAGCGCACTTCAATCGCTGATTATAAACGGCAGGGCCGCGGTGGCAAGGGCCGAAGAGGAATGGCTACCCGCGACGAAGATTATATAGAGCACGTTGTTAATGCATCAACACATGATTACCTACTTTTCTTCACAAACAAAGGCCGGGTCTTCCGCATTAAAACTTACGAAGTGCCGGCGGTTGGTTTAAATGCTAAGGGCGTAGCTATTGTAAACTTGCTGCAGCTACAGCCAGAAGAGGCTGTTACATCTGTTATAAATGTAACTAAAGGCAGCGGTGAGTCGGGCTATCTATTGATGTGTACGATCCATGGTGTAGTTAAGAAAACACCATTTGAGCAATACCAGAACGTTCGTGCTACCGGCCTAATTGCTATCAGGTTGGATGACAAAGACGAGCTCAAATGGATCCGCCATACCTCTGGTAAGGATGAAGTTATTATTTCTACCAGCCAGGGGCAGGCTATTCGCTTTTCTGAAAAGGACGCCCGGCCAATGGGCCGGGCCAGCCGTGGCGTTCGTGGTATTCGCTTACGCGCCGGCGACCAGGTAATCGGTATGGATATGGTGCAAGAAAAAGCTTCGCTATTTGTCATTAGCGAATTCGGCTATGGCAAACGCACTAAGGTGGAGCAATTTACTCCTCATAAAAGAGGTGGCGTAGGTATCCGCTCGGCAGTAGTCAACAAAAAGACCGGCCCGCTGATAGGTGTTAAATCGCTGGAGGGCTTAGATCAGGAAGTGATAATTATTTCTGCTGAAGGTCAAACCATCCGCTTAGGGCTCAGAAACATCCCAAGCCTAGGGCGGGCGACCCAAGGCGTGCGCATTATGCGCCTTAATGGCGGCGACCAGGTGGTATCGCTAGCACTGGTGGAAAAGGTTGAAGAAGTCGAAGAAGAACCCTCAGGGGTCCCAGCTGATAATAAGCCGGCCAAAGAGCCAAAAACCAAGATCTCCACGAAGCCCAAAAAGTAATCTTCTTTTTCAAAGAAGCAAATAGTCTGCCACCTTTTTCCGAAAAGGTGGCGCCAAACTCTGGGCGCAGGACTCGCTTGACGCAACCACTTGTCAAAGTGCACAACAGCCTGCGGAACGACCCCTACGGGGATCGGTCTCGCTCTTTACTGTATCTATACGAGTCGCTCGACTAAGTCCTCGGCTGACTTAGTTAGTGTTTTTGACGTGTTTACTCAGGCTCGCCATGCATGCCCAAGCCCTTAGCCCCCGCCCAAGTTGACTCTCCACGCCCAGACCTGATTTTGGGTATGAAAATAGCCATGCGGGTGCTGCTTGGATAAGCACGCGCCGCATGGCGCTTGCCCCGCACTAAAACCTGAGCGTAGAAGAGAGGGAATACCTCTATTTCGTAGCATCAAGATTTTAGTGCCGGGGCTGTGAGGACGGAAGTCATCAGTGCTTCCGTCCATTCGAGAAGAAGCTTGCGGGCACATCACGGGCTGCTCTTCCTTAGCCGTGGCCAAAGAAGGATCCAGCTGGGCAGTTGCTCGTTTGGAATGCCCCTTTCGATCGCAATCCACAACCCGATTGCGCAGTAGCCGCAATAGCTCAGGCCGATACCCACTCCGGCGTCGAAGCCAAGATACCGGCCTACGACCAGCCACAGAGTGAGGGCCGGGACGTACATCACGAATATGCAGATAAAACCTGTCAAGAGTCGCATCGGGCTCCTTTCGGTTAGGGCCTTTTGCCGTATCGGCGATCTGCCACAGCAATCGCTACGCGGACGAGTACTGCGATCGACGCGCAGGTAATCGCTGCGGCTGTCAACAAACTCTCCCAATAATCGTGCACCTCGGGCTCCTTTTGGTTCAGACTAGGGTTTTTCCTGTTGCCTCCGTGGACTACCGCTGAGTACGACAAAGGCGAGACCCCAGATAGCGCAGGCCAGTCCGAAGCCGCCACCCTTGTTTTCGAAGACGAAAGCTATGCCAAGCCCGATTAATACATATCCAATCAGCGCCTTTTTCGGCATTTGAAATCCTCCTTAGTTTGGAAAGAGCTAACCTCGGAACCAACCCGAAGTTAGCCCGAAATTCATCTCATATTTTACCATATTCCATTGACTTTTCAAACTGTTTGTGGTAATGTACTATCTGTTAACCCGAAATAAAAAATGTCCGAGCAATTATCAAACGTTATACCTCTAAGAACTGAAACTCATGAAGCTGGTCAACAGAAGCCATGGGAAGCTAGAGTTGAGGCTATTAGATCGAGGTCTAGGGATAACCTAGAGGTTATAGTGGGTGCACTGGATCCAAAGCGTACTTCAGAAACTCCTGAAGCGCAGGCTAGAATTGAAGAAATAAATCATTCTTTAGGAGTAACGATTAACTTCAATGGTGGTGAAACAATACCTTATTTATTAAGCGAGGGTCGCTTAAGGCCACATCTTGAAGACAAAGAGCCGGATTTGATGAGCAAGTTAAAAACAGGGTTTCTCGATAAAATGCGTACGCGCATAAGTACGATAAAACATACCCGCAGTGCAGAGGAAAGACTGGGCATTAGACCTGAAGGGTGGGGGTCAGCTGATGACCCTGAGTTAGTGTATGGCGCAGTTACTGACGGTACAACCGAGGACGAGATTAAGGGAGGTGCTGGAGGCTGGTATGGCCTTGACATATTTGTTTTGAAACCAGACAGAATTAAAGACAGAGCAACCATTACTCCAATGGACAGCTACTACATACAAGATTCGCGTATGGTAGTAACTTGGGAAGACGCACCCACCCTTATGTATTTACGGGACGAGGGAAGGGCTGATTCAACCGCCAACCTTACTCGGGGCGAGTACGTAGAAGCACAAATTGCTGGCGGCGTTAGCGCAGAGGACATAGAGGAAATCAAGTTCTCTGTATGGGGCCCTAATAGCACGCTTGACGATGTTTTAGACCAGTATGGCGGCCGTGCTGTGTTTGAAGAGAAACTGCCCGGAGTTAAGTTAACTGAAATTAGAGCTCAAGACAGAGCAGAATTGGCCGAAGCCGCCTAGAATTCGGGCAAAATGAGCAGGCTTGATAGTTTTATCCCCGGGACTCGAGGCAACTGATGAATTTAGTAGGCGTCTGGCGAATCAGCCAAAAGTTTGCCCCGAGTTCCTACGGAAAGGGCGAGGGGATGCTTGCATTCTTTTGGCGCGCCAGACGCCGTTAAGTAAATTCAATCATGTTACCGAATGTCCCGGCGGTTGGCGCCACCTTACCGCTAAGGTGGCAATATTTATGGCACTTTGTAAAAAGTGCTATTTTGTAGCAATTGCTACATCAAATTATCCTTGACTACACCTTAACTTATGCGGTATCATAGGCTTAGCTTTTAGGGCGTCCTATTTTTGAGTGTCTCCACTACTGAGATACAGGAAGAACAGGAACAATCCGTACGCGAATGAGCGGACGGGTACATCCCCTTAGAGTGCTCATTGAAAACTGAGTAGTGCAAATCAACGTCAGTTCAGCGCGACGAGAGTCGCGCAGGAACAAGTAACAGGTAACAAGGAACTGGTTTTCCAGTTTCAAGTTTCATGTTTCGTGTTCCACAAATTCGCGTAAGCGAATTTTTGTGAAGAGTTTGATCCTGGCTCAGGATGAACGCTGGCGGCGTGCCTAATACATGCAAGTCGAGCGCCTTCACAGTTTGCTCAATCCTGCCAGACAGGACGCGGGAACTTTTCTTTAGAAAAGTTAGTCGCATCAATCACGAAGTGATTGAACGTCTGGCAGAGCTTCTCTACATACAAGTAGAGATGCAGATTGAACAAAGTGTGAAGGAGCGGCGGACGGCAGAGTAACGCGTAGGAACGTACCCCAAAGTGAGGAATAAGCCCGGGAAACCGGGTCTAATACCGCATAATCTCTTCGGAGCAAAGCTTCGGCGCTATGGGAGCGGCCTGCGTATGATTAGCTTGTTGGTGAGGTAATGGCTCACCAAGGCGACGATCATTAGCTGGTCTGAGAGGATGATCAGCCTGACTGGGACTGAGACACGGCCCAGACTCCTACGGGAGGCAGCAGTAGGGAATTTTCCACAATGGACGGAAGTCTGATGGAGCAACGCCGCGTGCAGGAGGAAGGCCTTCGGGTTGTAAACTGCTTTTATTTGTGACGATTTTGACGGTAGCAAATGAATAAGGACCTGCTAACTACGTGCCAGCAGCCGCGGTCATACGTAGGGTCCAAGCGTTATCCGGAATTACTGGGCGTAAAGAGTTGCGTAGGTGGCATGGCAAGCGAAGAGTGAAATGGCTCGGCTCAACCGAGTATACATTCTTTGAACTGCCAAGCTTGAGCATGAGAGAGGTAGATGGAATTTCTAGTGTAGGAGTGAAATCCGTAGATATTAGAAGGAACACCGATGGCGTAAGCAGTCTACTAGCTTATTGCTGACACTAAGGCACGAAAGCGTGGGGAGCGAACGGGATTAGATACCCCGGTAGTCCACGCTGTAAACTATGGATGCTAGCAGTTTGCAGTATCGACCCTGCAAGTTGCGAAGCTAACGCGTTAAGCATCCCGCCTGTGGAGTACGAGCGCAAGCTTAAAACATAAAGGAATTGACGGGGACCCGCACAAGCGGTGGAGCGTGTTGTTTAATCCGAAGGTAAGCGTAGAACCTTACCAGGGTTTGACATCCTGCCAATCTTTCCGAAAGGAAAGAGTGCCCTCGGGCCGCAGTGACAGATGATGCATGGCCGTCGTCAGCTCGTGTCGTGAGATGTTTGGTTAAGTCCATCAACGAGCGCAACCCTTATAGTCAGTTGGATTTTTCTGGCTAGACTGCCCCGGTAACGGGGAGGAAGGAGGGGATGATGTCAGGTCGTCATTTCTCTTACACCCTGGGCTACAAACACGCTACAATGGCCGGTACAAAGGGCAGCTAACCCGCGAGGGGGAGCAAATCCCATCAAAGCCGGTCCCAGTTCGGATTGCAGGCTGAAACCCGCCTGCATGAAGCCGGAATCGCTAGTAATGGTAGGTCAGCATACTACCGTGAATACGTTCCCGGGTCTTGTACACACCGCCCGTCAAGACAAGAAAGTCGCCAATACCCGAAATCTGAATTTATTTCGGCCTAAGGTAGGGGAGATGATTTGGTCTAAGTCGTAACAAGGTATCCGTACCGGAAGGTGCGGATGGATTACCTCCTTTCTAGGGAGAATATTCAACCCGTGCTAACACACGGATTTAGCATTAAGCATTTTCCATTTAGCATTAATTTTTCATTTGACATTTGCCAACTGTTAAATAAATGTGAATTGTGAACTGTAAAGTAATAAATCTCGTGCAGAGCACGAGGTATGGTTGATCCCCGCAGCCGGAGTTGAACTAACCGGTTGCACTCTAAAAGGGGAAAGTTCATTTTTGACGTTTGATCTGCACTACCCAGTTTTCAAAAAAGCCTGCTTTAAAAAGCGGGCTTTTTCTGCTAGAATACCCCTGTTGTGAGGGGTTATAGCTCAGCTGGTAAGAATACTCCGCAAAATAAAATTTTGCGGGGACCCCGAGTTGAGCGCGCCACTGCTACTTAACAAAATGGTGTACATGGGCACGTAGCTCAGCTGGTTAGAGCGCGTCACTGATAATGACGAGGTCCCTGGTTCGAGTCCAGGCGCGCCCACCACGCAAAAGCTCGGCCTATGAGGCAAGAGCCAAACAATGATCTGTTTGACCCTTTGCCTTTTCGGCCGGCTTTTGTTTTTCCCCAAGCCACAGCTCCGTGGCTTGGGGACCCCAGCAGATTAATCTGCTATAATTACCTCTGTTCTTTAACAAATTTTCAAAGCGGCGGTCTAATCACCGTTTGAAAATTTGAGAGGAGCGGCATAGCACTAAGCCGAAGCTTTTGGCTTACTTGGCAAAATGAGGCAAGTGCGTAGGCCGTGACGAGGGGCATTAGCTCAGTTGGCTAGAGCACCACATTTGCAATGTGGGGGTCATCGGTTCAAATCCGATATGCTCCACCAGTCACCTTTAGGCGTATATCAATCTTATAAACTCGTTCTGGACTTGTATACGGCGCGGGCTAGCAGGAGACAGATATTGGATTCGGCGCCGCTGTGGCGGTTGATTTCGCCTCTGTTAATACCGTCGTAGCATTTTAAGTTCTTAGGCTGGTACATTTTCTGTTTGGCGATATTATCACCCTCAAACCAATTCAACCACTGCTTAGCGTTTGTGAGGCTGGCTCTCTGGCCATCAAACTGGTAACAGGCCACCCAGGCCAGCACCATGTAGGCAACATCTACCGGCTGCTGGGAGTAATCCGCTGGTCTAGCTTGGCCTTTTTGGAACCAACCGTCGTTGCCCACCGGACCAAGAACGCGGCCTTTTGTACAAACTTCCTCCAGAAACCCCAGCAACTTATAGGCCTTGTCAGCCATAGTCTTATCACCGCTGATCAGGCTGTAGCGTAAAAGGGAGTAGGGGATTATAGCGTTGGCATAAGTTATTCGTTGTTCCAGCCAATACCAATCTTTGGTGCAATTTTGCAGCAGCTTATCCATTTTGCCCGCTAACTGTTTGGCGAGCCCGGCGTCCCAATAAATAGCTCCCAGTAGCGCGTAAGCGTAACCCCGGATATGCTTCATCTTTGGCAGGGTTGGTCCAATCCGTACTAAAATCTTCCGGCACTCTTGTGGCTTAAATCCAGCTGATAGACTGTAGCCTAAAGCCCAGGCCACCTGGCCCTTGGCATCCTCAGAAGAAGGATAGGTGTTAAATTGTCCGCTAGAGGTGGCGAAGCCGTAAAAATCGCTACCTTTTCGCGAACGGCTAATGTAGTCAAATAATACCTCGGCCCTGCCCAAATCATTATGTGCTAAACACGAGATCAAGCCACGCGCGGCGTCGTCAAGACTATAACCGGATTCTTTAAGCCACCTGCGGCCATCGGTGTGGTGGTGCACCCCGAAGCTATCTACTAAGCTGTCAAAAAAGTACTTCATACGGATTTAGGCAACGCGTCATCTATAATCTTCCAGTAAGCCTCGGCGACCCTGTCCCAGCCCATTTCCTTGCCGTATTTAGTGGCATTTAGCCTGATAGTCTTATACAGCCGCTGATTCGTTATTAGTAATATTATGGCTGCGCCTATGGCTTCGGAATTATTGAATGGCACGAGTAGCCCACGATTTTTGGACAGGAGCTCCCTCGCATAGGCGTAAGGTGTGGAAATCGATACCAAACCGTTACCCACAGCGTAAGCTAACGTACCCGAGGCCGATTGCTCCGGGTCATTGTGGATTGTCAGATACACATCAGAAATAGCCAGATAATCCAGTAGCAACTCCGAGGATATATATTTGTTTACAAATCTGACATGCTGGCTTACGCCCAAATCACGGGCCAGTTTTTTGAGGCTCTTGCGGTACTGCTCACCGGCGTTTTTTATTATCTGGGGATGAGTCTGGCCGACGACCAGTAACTGAATCTGGGGGTACTCGGCTACTAAGTCAGGCAAGGTCTTAATAATGGCCTCGATATTCTTGTTCGGACCAATCAGGCCGCTAACCATTAGGTAAAATTTATCATCAGGCAGCTTTAGGCGTTTTAGGATCTTCGATCTGGCTTCGTTTTTTTCTTTAAGCTCAACCCCGTGGGGAATAAAGGTGGTCTTGCGGGCTATTGCTGGCCACTGATGAATAATCACGCCTTTTGATTGCTCTGTCATCAGGATAATTTTGCATGAGCGGGCGGCTATTTCAGCTAGCACCTTCGAGCGCTCGGCATCTAGATGTGGTAAAACTGTATGCAAGGTAGTGATTATAGGAGCGTTAACACCCTCCAGTAGGTCCAGCAAGTAATTGCCGGTTGGTGTGCGGTAATCCATGCCTTTTATGCGGAAATTTGCCCACTTGCCGCCGTATATGCCGTATTCGTGTTGTAACAATATAACGTCAGGCTTAAAGTGTCTTAGGGCTTCGGCGGCCCTCAAATAGCTCTCTTTAGAAGCAGTGTCGACAACAATCTTAACGTTGCTACCATAACTAAGTTTCTCTTTTTCTTCGGCGGCCACGACAAATAAATCCATCGGGGTGATCTTCTGCATATAAGTGATCAGGTTATTGGTAAAGGTAGCAATACCGCATTTTTTAGGTACGTACGAACCAATTACAGCAACCTTTGGCAGGCTTTTTTCAGAGATTGTACCGACTATTTTTTTGCTCGATTCGGCTATTTTAACCATTAACTAATTTCAGTCAGCTAGCTTTAGTACCCATGCTTTCACACCTGGCTGATTGAGTTATACTTAATATAACAAATGTACTCAATAAAGAACAGATATGGTGGGTTAGAGCTAAGGCTGGAACGGCTTACCGATCAACCTATTTTAGTGCCGGATGGCCGCAGAGACTGGGAAGTGGGAGGAGTATTTAATCCAGGAGTTATTAAAAACGGCACGGACTATATAATGATTTATCGTGCCTTTGGAAAAGACAAAATCTCACGGCTTGGCTATGCTTCTAGCAAAAATGGAATCTCATGGCGCAAAAACCCAAGGCCAATTATTGAGCCAGACCCTAGCGACAAGCAGGAAAGTCGAGGCATGGAAGACCCGCGGATCGTCAAACTCAACGGTAGTTATTACATCACCTACACAGCGGCCGAGGGCTTTCCAGTCCGGAAAAGTTGGCGCTGGCGGACCATGATAAGGATTTTGGTTACTGAAGACTTTAAAGAAATTGGCAAAATAACCCCCAGTTTGCACGGCATCGGCGAAAAAAACGACAAAGACGCAGTATTGTTCCCGGCCAAAGTCAACGGCCAGTATTGGCTATTGCACAGGGTCATTCCTGACGTGCATATCGCCCAATCAACCAACCTTATAAGCTGGCAAGAAAAAGGTACTGTAATTAAAAACCGCCAAGACGGCTGGTCGTACATAAAAGTTGGTGCTGCCGCACCGCCCGTGCTTACTGATTATGGCTGGCTGATGTTTTATCATGGTGTCCGCAGGGATAAAAGTTACGCCCTGGGGGTAGCATTACTGGATGCTGCTGACCCCTGTAAATTGACCCACCTTCTGCCTTATGCAATTTTTGAGCCGGAGCGGGATTACGAACTATTTGGTGTAGTGCCAAGGGTTGTCTTTGGTACGTCAGTGTTGGAAGTTGGTAGTGCGCTATGGGTTTATTACGGCGCTGCTGACAGGGTGATAGGCGTGGCCGCGATTGATAAAAAAATACTCCTCGATAACCTCGTACGATACATGGTTTAAAGCTAACAATTTTGTCTGGTGGCCTCCTTTCGAAGAAGTTACCACCGGTGATTTAATATCTAAAACCAATTCTTCTATACTCAACTGATACCAAAACGTAACCTTTTTTACAGCGATTTGGGGTTGATTACATCTGTTAAAATTGCTAAAATAGTCTTGGTCGTTTGAGTACGGCCAGTTTGTTAGTCGGCAACCGGCCGGTACTAATCCTCTGGGCTTACTCAAACTCTTTTCCGCGAATCGATCTTTCATGACGCACGGTGGAGCGAGAGCAAGCATGTAATTTAACAACTCGGGCTGTATAGCGGCCAGCAAAGCCGCATGCAGATTGAGAAAGCAAATGACAGATAGCATTGGTGAGAACCAATAGCTAGTCAAATGCACAAATCAGTAGTGAGATTTATCTCATTACTTTGTAAAAAGTTACTCAAGCGCACATAAAGGATGCCTTGACGCAAAACACCGAAGAAGGACGTAGATGACTGCGATAAGCCGCGGGGAGCTGCCTCACAAGCTTTGATCCGTGGATGTCCGAATGGGGAAACCTCATGCAAGTTATATTGCATGGCGCATAGCTAAAGTGCTTCTCACTAAGGTTCGAAGCATTTACCATTGACCATTTTTCATTTAGCATTTAAGTTTCATTTGTCATTTTTCATTGCAGCCGCATTGATAAATGTAAATTGTTAAATAAATGTGAACTGTGAATTGTAAAATGTTAAATTGCTCCGAGCTTTTGTGAGGAGCTTATAGGTTATGTAGCGGTAAGCTGGGGAACTGAAACATCTTAGTACCCAGAGGAAAGGAAAGTAAACAACGAATCCCGTAGTAGTGGCGAGCGAACCGGGACCAGCCCAAACCTTTTAAGTTTCCATCTGTTAATTCAGGTGGATAAATTGGTAGATGAATAACTTAATAGGGGTTGTGACAAACAATTAACCAGTACGGAGCCCTGGAGCAATCCAGGACTGCGTACTGCTGCAGGTTCTACCGATGGCCTGCGTAAGGTTACAAATTTCCGGGGCGAGCAGAACAGTCTGGAAAGGCTGGCCAAAGACAGTGAAAGCCTGGTACGCAAAGTGTCGGAAACCTTATCAATTGTTTAGCGGTGCGCAGCACCGCATTTACCATTGACCATTTTTCATTTACCATTGATTTTTCATTGACCATTTACCATTGCAAGCTGCAATTGTTAAATGTTACCTGTTAAATAAATGTAAATTGTTAAATGTAAATTGATAATTGCGATGCTACGCATCGCCTGTCGAGTAGGTCGGGACACGTGAAACCCTGACTGAAACCAGAGGGACCACCCTCTAAGGCTAAATATGTTTTGCGATCGATAGTGTACAAGTACCGTGAGGGAAAGGTTAAAAGAACCGCGGATAGCGGAGTGAAATAGAGCCTGAAATTATGTGCGTACAAGGAGTCGGAGCGAGCTTCTCACTAGCGTGAGAAGCGGTATAGCGTATTTCGTATAAAGTATTAGGTATTTTTTCATACCTTATACCCAATACCTGATACCAAATACTGCTTATCGCGTAAGCGAGAAGCTTGTGACGGCGTGCTTTTTGTAGAACGATCCAGCGAGTTACTCAGTCACCGCAAGCCTAAGCCATTTGGCGGAGGCGCAGTGAAAGCGAGGGTTAAATACCCGAAATTAGTGGGGCTGAGTAGACCCGAAACCGGGTGACCTAACCATGGGCAGGCTGAAGCGTGGGTAAAACCACGTGGAGGGCCGCACCACCGTGAGTTACAATACACTTGGATGACCTGTGGTTAGTGGTGAAATGCTAATCGAACCCGGAGATAGCTGGTTCTCCTCGAAATAGCTTTAGGGCTAGCGTCGTACGGTAACGATCAGGGGTAGAGCTCTGTTTTGGACTAGGGCCAGTGATGGTACCTACCCTTGACAAACTACGAATACTGGTCGCGGAACTACGGCAGTTAGAACGTGGGGGCTAAGCTCCACGCTCGAAAGGGAAACAGCCCAGATCGCCAGCTAAGGTCCCTAAATATACGCTAAGTGGGAAACGAAGTGGGAATTCTTGGACAATAAGGATGTTGGCTTAGAAGCAGCCATTCATTTAAAGAGTGCGTAACAGCTCACTTATCAAGAAATCCTGCGCGGAAAATGTAACGGGGCTAAAGCGTATTACCGAAGCTGCGAACGCCAGTAGTGGGACTAAGTCTACGGACTTGTCGCAAACTGTTCTTGAAGGGAAAAAGAGCAGCCCGAGAGAAATGTATTCCATTTCCCCGGCGCGATGAGAAAAAACCGCAGGTTTTGTCTCATTACTGGTTTGGTAGAGGAGCGTTGATATCGCACTGAAGTCAGATCGTAAGGTCTGGTGGAGCGTTATCAAGTGAGAATGCTGGAATGAGTAACGATAAGGCAGGTGAGAATCCTGCCCACCGAAAGAGCAAGGTTTCCTGGGCCATGATAATCAGCCCAGGGTTAGTCGGTCCTAAGCCGAGGCAGGATATGCGTAGGCGATGGACAACGGGTTAATATTCCCGTACCGGTGTTAATTTGTTAAGTGGTGCGCATTGGATAAGTAGGAGCGGATTCATGGTTATATCCGTCTAACTAGTCCTTACGGGCTAGGAATGAAACGGCTGCAATATGCCGGATTTCTGCCGACACGGTGCCTAGAAAAGCCACCTAGCTTATGATTAACGCCGACCGTACCGCAAACCGACACAGGTGCTCAGGGCGAGTAGCCCAAAGGTGTACGAGTGATTCTTCGTTAAGGAACTCGGCAATATAGCGACCGTAAGTTCGCGATAAGGTCTGCCTGGGCTCTTCACAGGTGAAGAGCCAATGGACAAATGCGACAAATGTTCAATGGACAAATGAATAGTCAGTGCAATCAATGATTCAACGCATTGAGGTATTAAAAGCATTCATTAGTTCATTAGTTCATTCGTTCATTGATTCATTGGGCTCATCGCTTGCGATGAGCCTAGGCTGCAACAAAAGAACCCATGCAACTGTTTACTAAAAACACAGGTCTCTGCTAACACGAAAGTGGATGTATAGGGGCTGACGCCTGCCCGGTGCTGGAAGGTTAAGGGGAAAGCTTTACGGCTAGAACTGAAGCCCCAGTGAACGGCGGCCCTAACTATAAGGGTCCTAAGGTAGGAAAGCTGCTTTAGTAAAATTCGGCTATATGCTGGAACATCTGAGAATCGGACTGTACTATGGTAAAATGTTTCCTTAGATGGGCAACATTAACCTTAGTGACAATCATGTCCGTGCAGACAATCAGCAGGGAAGATTAGATGTATGGTGGATTACGGGTTTCGTTGACGGCGAAGGGTGTTTCTCGATAAGTGTCTTTAAGAATGCGACCACCAAGGCGGGAGTTCAAATATTCCCGGAATTCGTGGTAACGCAAGGCGCCAAAAGCCTGCTAACGCTGAAGAATCTGCAAGATTTCTTCGGTTGTGGCCGGATATATGAAAATAGGCGTACAGATAATCATCGGGAGAACCTTTACAGATATTGCGTAAGATCAAAACAAGATTTAAGGGATAAGATAATTCCGTTTTTTAAGGAATATCCTCTAAAAACTTCTAAGCATCAGGATTTTCTGGTGTTTTGTAAGGTAATGGATATGATAGAGAGCAAATCACATCTTAGCCCCGAAGGCCTTATGATCATACGTGAACTGGCAGCCACTACGAACAGACGTAAACCACGTATCTAAAACCCTCAGAGACTATACGCCGAAGCCGCTTTAAGGCGGCAAGATATAGTCCGATCTCCATGGCGACATGGAGGATGCAAGCAAAAGCTTTTGCATCGTAAAAACAGCAGTAATTGAACTCAAATGAGCGAAATTCCTTGTCAGGTAAGTTCTGACCCGCACGAATGGCGTAATGATATGGGTACTGTCTCGACGAAGAGCTCGGTGAAAGTGCATTGACGGTAAAGATGCCGTCTGTCCGCAGCAGGACGAAAAGACCCCGTGGAGCTTTACTACAGTTTGGCATTGTGCCGAGCGTGTATATGTGTAGCATAGGTGGGAGACTTTGAAGCTGACGCGCTAGCGTCGGTGGAGTCACCGGTGAAATACCACCCTTATATACGTTTTGTACTTACATGGCCCTTGAATTGCAAGCAATTCAGGGCATTTACCATTGACCATTTTGCATTACCATTAATTTTTCATTTGTCATTTTTCATTGCAGCTGCAATTGTTAAATGGTATCTGTTAAATAAATGTTAATTGTGAATTGTAAAATGTTAAATGACCCTGGAAGATTACTTGTAATTCCAGGGTCGTGGACAGTGTCTGATGGGTAGTTTAACTGGGGCGGTTGCCTCCTAAAGAGTAGCGGAGGCGTTCAAAGGTTGGCTAGATACGGATGGAAATCGTATTGGTAGTGTATACGCACAAGCCAGCTTGACTGCGAGGCATACAAGCCGAGCAGGCACGAAAGTGGGAGTAAATGACCCGCTGATCGCACCTTTTGGTGCATGAGTGTGGTATTGACAGCGAAAACGGATAAAAGTTACCCCGGGGATAACAGGCTTATAGCGCCCAATAGTTCACATAGACGGCGCTGTTTGGCACCTCGATGTCGGCTCATCTCATCCTGGAGGGGGAGCACCTTCCAAGGGTCGGGCTGTTCGCCCGTTAAAGAGGTACGTGAGCTGGGTTTAGAACGTAAATTACATTGCGTTCTACTACTGTAAAGTAGTAAAATGCTGGTGTACATCGCACCTATAGCATTAACATTCGGCTAATATCGGTGAAACCCTATCGGACTTTCGAACGAGTCCGAGGGCAATACCGAGGGAAGACGAAATCGTCCATGACTAACGAAGAAAAAGCCTACATAGCTGGGTTTTTGGATGGTGATGGTTCGATCATGGCACAGTTGGTAGCCCGCAAGGGTTACAAGCTGGGTTACCAGATCAGGACTAGCATCGTTTTCTACCAGAAAACGAGTCATCTAAAACATCTCCTTTGGCTAAAGGAGCGGCTAGACTACGGATATATTCGCGATCGCCGTGACGGCATGAGCGAATACGCCATAGTCGGCTTAAGGGAAGTAGAAGCAATTTTAAAGCTTCTAGTACCTTTTCTTCATCTCAAAAAACGTTTGGCGCACGGCGTGTTGGCAATCATTGCCCAACACCCGGCGCAGCGCAAAATGACTAAGGCGCAACTGATTAAGTTGAGCAAGCTGGTTGATAAAACAGCCGCTTTTAACTATTCCAAGAGGCGCACCAACACAAGTGTCCAGGTCATCAATTTTTTGAGCAGTCATGAGATTTCTGTCCCCGTAGAGACTGAAGCTTAGCAGAAGCCCTGTGAAGCTGAGATGGGACCCTCAACCAGAGGCCCATAATACGCCGACTCCTAGTCCCGCCGATCGGCGGGAAAGGAAGAAGATATAGTCCGTGCCATTAGTAATAATGGAATTACACGCGTGAGACAGTTCGGATTATATCCGCTGTGGACGATAGGAAATTTGCGAGGAGTTGCCTCTAGTACGAGAGGACCGAGGCGAACGCACCGCTGGTGTATGGGTTGTTCTACCAAGGGCATTGCCCAGTAGCTATAGTGCGGAATGGATAAGCGCTGAAAGCATATTAAGCGCGAAGCCAACCTCTAGATTAGATTTCCCTATGAGGGCCCAGATAGACTATCTGGTTGATAGGCGCAAGGTGGGAGTACAGTAATGTATGGAGCCGAAGCGTACTAATAGCCCCATTGACTTTTTACGACCCAAGGAATACATGGATTTATCTGTGTAGTTCTTGGAGAGTGGAAGTGCATTGCCCCAATGGAATACTCTGCCCTCGGCAGAATTCCATAGGGCAATCCCGTGGAATTCCGCTTTGCGGACAATTCCACTGGGCTTGACTAGCTTTTGGTGATCATCTAAAGTGATATTTGGACGATCACGTTGTTTGCTTTACAACACAGTGCTAATTGCATGGACTCCGAGCCAGCACCACTTTTCTGTTTAAGGGAAAGGTGGTAGCGCCATTTCGGCTTTGGCCGAATCTGGATTCATTCCAGAAGGCGCATTGAAGGAAAACCACAGGTTGTCTTTCAAAGCAGCTCGGTGCCCATGGCGCTGGGGAAACACCTGTTCCCATCCCGAACACAGAAGTTAAGCCCAGCTGCGGTTACAATACTTGGGTTTTAGCCCTGGGAAAATAGCACGGTGCCGAAATATATAAAAGGTCCCCTAGCGGGGGCCTTTTATCTTTTTATGCACCTAAAAAAGCGGAAATGTACTTTTGAAAAGTACCAAACCTTTGCAACCTTTGATGGCAAAGGTTGCGCCAAACCACCGGGACATTCGGAAACGTGATTGAAAATAAACACTTGCTCACCGCGCCTCAACAACGCAAGCGCCCCCTCACCCTATCCATAGAAGGTTCGTGGTAGAGTTGAGGCTTGATTCGGCTCGCAAGCACTTATTTTCATCAGTTCCCTCGAGTCCCGGACATAGAACTACTAGGTTGGCTCCTTATGCCCGGACCCAGCCCGCTGAGGGCTCGGCAGATGCCCAATATAAACAATCCCTTCATTATGTAGAAATGCAGAGGATTTCCGCACTGGAAAGCGCACGTTTTTATAAAAAAATTGTTCAGATAAAAATAGAAGTGTGGATAACTTTTGATAAAGAATGACCGGTGTTAGAAAAACAACATATGATAAGAGGCACTGATTTAAGGTGTAAAAAGTAGTTAATGTGTAAAAACTACATCAAAAAATCGTGAAAAATAAACTGGACAAATAACACCTTAAAAAAACGCTTTTTCCTCTTGACTTTGTCCAGTTTAAAACCCATAATCTTTAGCAGATTCGCGAACAAAAAAATTAATAAAAAAACAAAGTGGCGCGCCAAAAAAGTATAATTTGTCTCTCTTGTGGTCAAAGGTTCAGAGGACGCTCTGACGCCAAAGCCTGCTCACCCAGATGTCTTAAGCGCTTGCAGCGTGCCGCTAAGGCTACGGCCCGTGAAGCCAAAATTGCCAAGGAGCTAGGCTCTTCCAAGAATAAAATCTGCCAATCTTGCGGCAAGGTTTTTGTCGGCCGCCGGTCTAAAACCTGTTCAGACCGCTGCCGTAGGCGCCTACAACGGGCTGAAGAGCTGCTAGCCAAGGAAACAGGGAAGGTAAAGAGTTCGGGCAAGCGCGCCATATCTGTGGTTGAAAAAGACCTGCATGAACTAGAGAAAGATATAGCTTCGGTCGTTGAGCCTGAGTTCGCCACCGAAGAGGGGTTTGTGGGCGATGAAACCGCTACCCAACAGGCTGCTCCGGAAACTGTTCCGGTACGGTTGGTCAGCCCGCAGCCAGCCCAAACGGTTGTTAATCCGGCGGCGGCTAACAGTTTAGAGCCCCAGCCCCAGCCGTCGCAACTTGACAGCAGTTTGGAGGGCCAGCCGCAAAACCTGACGGCGCCAGCGCCAGCAGCAGATGCCAGTAGTGGCTTGGGTGAGACATTTTTAACAGATGCAGCCCAAGCCCAAAGCGAACCGGACCACTACGAAAGTCCGCTCAGAAGACTCCTTAGTCCTAAACTGGTTACTTACGGCGTCCTTAGCATGTTGCTGGTTGTTGGTATGGCAACAGCGCTATTTGTCTATTCCCGCGGCCAAAAAACCCCAGTTACCTCTGGATCGAACCTGAGCTCGTCACTAAGCGGCTCAACCATCAATACCACTGGCGACAGCCTGCATATAAACTTTAATACGATTGTTGACAGGGGTAAAACCCTGATCGCTACTGGGCCGGTCACCGTCCAAAATACTACCAACTCCGCAGCCAGCTTCCAGATACAGAACGCCGCCGGCACTTCTAATACGTTTATCGCTGATACTATCAATAACCGTATCGGTATAGGCAAGGTCCCGACCCTGGGCGCTTTGGACGTTAACGGTGCTATCTACCAGAATGGCCATCAGGTCTGCGACACTTCTGGCAATTGTGTTATTGCCAGTGCCAACGGCGGTGGCATTGGCGGCTCCGGCTCATCTGGCACCATAGCCCTGTTTACCGGCGCCGGCTTGACCATCGGTAATTCTAACTTGAGCCAATCCGGCACTACAGTTACAGTGGTCGGCAACCTTAACGTTACCGGCCAGTTCCAATCTGGCGGCAACCAGATTAGCTCGGCTAATCTGAGCAACGACGCCAATCTGGCCAAACTCAATGCCAATCAGACGTTTACAGGGGTTAACACCTTTACCGGCGGCGTGCGGCTGCAAAATGCGGGCGGGACAAACCTGCTATCTGTTAATAGCCAGAACAATCAGGTAGAGCTGGGGCAGGCCAATGCCCAAACTGGCGCCCTGACGTTTTATGGTTCGGCTAACGGTAATAGCATTACCGTGGCTGGGCTGAATGGGCCAACTTCCAACCAAAACATCTTCTTGCCAGACGCTTCGGGAACGATTTGCTTGACGACCGGTAACTGTGCTGGTTTGGGCGGCAACGGCAATATTTTACAGGGCGGCAACTCCTTTGGTACAGCGCTGCTGCTGGGAACCAACGATAACTTTGGCTTTAATCTGGAAACCAATGGCCACGTAGTAGCCGGTCTATCTAACACTGGTGCGGCTACTTTCCAGAATTTCTCTGATTCTACAAATGCCTTCCAGATACAGAACGCCGCTGGGACGTCTAATCTGTTTGTGGCTGATAGCACGGATTCCAAAATTGGCATAGGTACTTCCACGCCTACAGCTACTCTAACCATTAAGGATAACTTCTCCAATCCGCCTTCTACTGCCAATCTAACAGTCTCCGGCAACGAAATAACTGACGCTACCCGCACCACCAACACTCAAGGCGACGGCAGAACTCCGCCAGACTCCTCCTACGGCATATGGGAAGCCACCACGAACCTGGTCACTAATGGTGGGTTTGAGAGTAACACTACAGGGTGGGCAAACAACTGGGCTGGAAACAGCGGCGGCGCATCAACGATTGCCCAAAGCTCCACTCAAACCAAGTTCGGAACCCACAGCCTGTCCGTGGCAGTAACCGGGAACTCACAGGGAGCCTACTTTGCGCTGACTCCAACAAACGGTACGACCTACACCTACTCCGCATGGGCATGGATTCCAACCGGACTAACCGTAGTAATTACTTCTACGAACGCTACATCGTCTAACTACATCGGAACGAATTCCTGGCAGAGACTCACCTATACATACACAGCTGGGGGCACCGATACAGGAGTTTACATTAGAACTAACGCTACCGGGAGCGGCACATTCTATATCGACGGCGTGCAGGCCGAACAAAAACCCATTGCTACACCTTACGTAGAAACCAACGGCTCAACAGCTAGTCGCAGCGCCGCCCGCGTGCAGGCACCAGTTAACCTAACAAATGTCACCCAAGGCTGGTTTGCTGCCCGTGTGCGTGCTGGTGGCAATAATAGCCAAATAAGCTCGGTAGATCCAGGATTATTTGTTTTCCAAGACGATAACAATCATTACCTAACAGTAGAATTTAATTCCAACCAATGGAAAATGTATAGAGCTAATGGACTTGGCACATCTGTAAGTGCTAATTCTTCTGCCGTAACATTCTCCGCGGGCGACCTTATGACGGTAATAGGGGCATGGGACTCTACAACTTTGAAAATTAGCGTCAATGGCTCGGCCTTTGCTACTGCCGTGCAGTCTAATATACCGACCCTAGCATCTTCGACTTTCGATATTGGCAGCGGCGGTACATTTGCAAATGGTAAGTGGGATGGCGACATCCTTTGGGCTGCTACCGGCACTGGCACATTAACCAACACCGATGCTGCTAATCTGAATGCTTTTGGTAATACCGATCCAACCACATCAGGATTATTTAGTAATTTGTCTTCTAATGCTGCTTCGACTATGGTCTGGGCGGCTAGCACAGCCAGCTATCAATTGCAGACGGGTATCATTAACCCCACAGCATTGCAGGTACAGGATATGAATGGAACCAATCTATTGACCGTTAATGCCAACTCTTCGGTCGGGAGCTTGCTGAGCCTTGGTACAAATACCACTACTGCAGCCGGCGGTATCGCTTTTGGCACTGATACTTACCTATATCGCTCCGGAACTGGCGCGCTGACTCTGCAAGGTACTGGCGTTAATGACACTCTGCAAGCCGCCGCCGCCGTAGGATCTGATACCGCCGGTTCCAATCTCATCCTAGCTGGTGGCCAAGGCACTGGCGCCGGAGCTGGCGGGAACATTAACTTACAGATTGCAAAAGCGAATCCAGGTGCTACCAATCAAAGCTTTATCACTGGCGCTAGCAGTCCAGGAAGCGTTTTTACAGATAGCGCTCATGTATATTGGTCGAACGTGAACAACAACACCATCGGCCGCGCTAACCTCGACGGCAGCGGTGTCAACCAAAGCTTTATAACCGCTACTAGTCCAGCTGGCGTAGTTGTCGATAGCGGGCATATTTACTGGGCTAATAGAGGAGCTGTCAACACCATCGGCCGCGCTAACCTCGACGGCAGCGGTGTCAACCAAAGCTTCATAACCGGCGCTAATACACCGGGCGGTATGGCTATTGATAGCAGCCACATCTATTGGGGCAATATTGGCAACAACACCATCGGTCGCGCCAACCTCGACGGCAGCGGTGTCAACCAAAGCTTCATCACTGGTACTAACGGGGTATCTGGTGTAGCCGTCGACGGCGCCCACATTTACTGGGGCAACTTTTCTAGCAACACCATCGGCCGTGCCAACCTCGACGGCAGCGGTGTCAACCAAAGCTTCATAACCGGCGCCAGCCAACCGAACGGTACCGTTGCTGATAGCGCTCATATCTACTGGACAAACAGTAATGCTAACACCATCGGCCGCGCTAACCTCGACGGCAGCGGTGTCAACCAAAGCTTCATAACCGGCGCCAGCGCACCAGCTGGCATGGCCGTTGATGGTAACTTCCTCTACTGGGCCAATAATAGCAACGGTACTATAGGCCGCTTTAGCTTCAATACTGCCAATAATGCTTTATCTACTGTAGCTAGCCTGTCAGGTGTTAACGGCGCCGCGCTTTTCCAAAACGCTGCCGATTCTACAACTGCCTTCCAAATCCAGAACGCCGCTGGAACATCCAACCTGTTCGTAGCCAATACCACCAACGCCAGTATCGGTATAGGGACTACTCCGCCGGCCAATGCCACCCTGACCGTAAAGGATATGTTCTCCAATACTTCATCCAGCTCTACCGTAACGGTTTCCGGTAATGAGATTACAGATGCCACCCGCACTACTAACACCCAAGGCGATGGCCGAACCCCACCCGACTCCAGTTTTGGCATCTGGGAAGGGACGACCAACCTGGTCACAAACGGAGGCTTTGAGACAAACCTCACTGGATGGTCAGACTTTGGGTCGGGGGTGACTCGCACCAGGGATGCTACTGTCTCTAAGTTCGGCTCTGCCAGTCAAAAAGTTGTTGCAATTAACAGTAGTGATGCCGGCACGATAAGCAGTACAGTCAGCGCTAGTGCTGGTAATACGTATACGGCTAGTGCATGGGTTAATGCGACAGCAGGCCAATTGCTACTTTTGGCTCTACGCTTTAGTCCGAGTCTTACGGCAAGTAATAACCAATTTAATGCCGCTGGTGGCTGGCAGCGTGTAACTGTCACCGGTACAGCTCCGGCTGGAACAACCGCCGCAGATTTAACACTTAGACTGATCGGTTCGACAGTTCCTTCAGCTACTTTTTGGATGGACGGTATGCAAATTGAGCAAAAAGCCACAGCTACACCTTACGTGGAAACCAATGGCTCTACCGCCAGCCGTAGTGCCGCCCGCGTGCAAGCCCCATCCAGTATATTAAGTGCCTCCCAGGGCTGGGTGGCCATGAGGCTTAGAATGGGGTGGGCTATCGGCAGCGGCACAACCACCAGGCCGGGCTTCTTCCAATGGGGCAACAGTACAACTTGGCAAAATAGCGCCGAGCTCGGCGCATATGTATTCGCGCCAAATGGGCAAATTGCGTTCTATACGCCAGGCGGCAACCAAACTCCCGGTAATGCCTCTTACAACTTGTCAACTAGTGTTGGCGACTACGCTACCCTTGTATTTGCATGGACACCGACGCAGCTAGAAATGAGCTTAAACGGACAGGTGTTTAAGACGACTACACGTACAACTGTTGGTGCGCCATCAGCAGATGCGACATTTGACATCGGCCGCCAGAATGACAGCGGCCTCCAATCCTACATGGACTCCGACTATCTTTGGTTTGCTTCCGGTACGGGCACCCTGACTGACACCGATGCTTCTACTCTGAACAATTATGGTAACACCGACCCCGGTATATCTACTTTATCGAGCGCTCTAGCAAACGGCGCCCCCACCATGTTCTGGGCGGCCAATGATACAGGCTACCAGACCCAAAGCAGTTTTGCCCAACCGCTGGTTTTCCAGGTCCAAAATGCCAACGCCACCAACTTATTGAGCGTAGATGCCACCAATGCCAAATTAACAGCCGGTACTTCCGCCATCTTCCAGAACGCCTCTAATTCCACCACCGCCTTCCAAGTCCAAAATGCCGCCGGTACTACACTTTTGGGCGTTGATACCACCACGGGCTTGGTTAACTTGGGTACCCCAGGTAGCAGCGGCGCCAACGGACAGATTGTCTTTAACTCTACCAATGCCGGCGGTTACGGTGTAACGCTAGAAGCTACCAGTGGCTTATCTTCTTCTTATGCCCTTAAGCTACCAACCGTCGCTCCCAGCCAAAGCCAGTGCCTGCAAGTAGATTCAGTGGATGCTACCCAACTGACCTTCGGCGCGTGTACTACTGGTAGCGGCGGATCAGTTGATTTGCAGGGTGCTTACAATAACTCTTCCAGCCCAGCCACTATCACCACCACTTCACCTAGTAAAACCCTGATCTTCAAGGCCGGCACCAGTAACGACTCGACCGCCTTGTTCCAGATTCAAAACTCTTCTGGTACTGATTTATTCAGGGCGGATACCACAGACAGCCGCGTAATGATTGGCTCGGCAGCTGGCACTCCTCAGTCGGTCTTATCGGTAGGGACTACGACAACCGCCAGCACTTTTGACCTGGAGAGTAACCACACCCGGCTTCAGTTTGATACAGCCGAAAATAATGGTGATTTCGGCTTGAGCCAAGGAGACGCACAAATTATTAACGCCACAGGCAATCTCTACTTAGGAGCTACCTCTGCTCAGACAGCCGTTAAAATTGCTGCCTCCACCGGAGCTGTCACCCTTAAAAATGCCACCGACTCCACCGCTGCCTTCCAGATCCAGAATGCTGCCGGCACATCTAACCTGCTGGTAGCGGATACGGCTGATACAAGAATTGGCATCGGTACGGCTGCGCCAACAGCAACTCTATCCGTTGTTGGTAATGGTTTAATTCAAGCCAGCACAGTAGTTAATCCTACTTTGACAGTCAGCGGCAATGAGATAACGGATACCACTAGAACCACTAACATACAAGGAGACGGCAGAACTCCGCCAGACAGCTCTTACGGCATATGGGAAGGCACAACTAACTTAGTCACTAACGGTGGATTTGAGAGTAATACCACGGGGTGGACTGTTGATTCTACCCACTATAGTGATGGTCGCACAAATACACTGGCAAAGTTTGGAAGCTACGGCTTTCAGCAGACTGCAGCCTCTCAGCCAGGAGATAATTATACCTATATGGACGTTAGCGGTCTTGTGGCCAGCACCGCCTACACCGTGTCAGCATGGGTCAACAGCACATCATTTACGGCAGAAAACAGTATGCAGCGTGGCCTAACTGCGTATGATCCACTAAATGCAGGAACGTTGGTAACAGCACGGATAACAGGTGCAACCTCAGGATGGGTACGTCTCTCTGTCACGGTTACAACAACATCTGCAGGCGGATCACACACGGTTGAGGTTAGACTCTATGGGCCACAGGGTACCGTCTATTGGGATGGCGTGCAACTGGAGCAAAAAGCCATTGCTACGCCTTACGTAGAAACCAACGATTCCACCGCCAGCCGAAGCGATGCCCGCGTTCAGGCTCCAATTAGTAACATGAATGCTACTCAAGGCTGGTTTGCCGCCCGGGTGCGAACTGGTGTGGCGAGCTCCACCGCGCAGACGGGCTATATAGCAGCGTTTGGCGGGGACGGGAATCATAAGATCGTACTGTTTTGGGACGGTAGCGCAGAATGGGCACTGCAGCGCAGTAACGGGAGCTTCCCTGCGGTATCTATTCCTGCCAGTTTCTCGCCCGGCCAAACGGTTACGGTGGTGGGCAGCTGGACGGCTACCCAGCTTGCCATAAGTGTTAATGGCGGCGCGTTTACAACTCTAGCGAACAGCAGTATACCTAGCTTCAGTCCGACCACTATGGATATAGGCTCCGGGGGTTCATTAGCCAGTTCGCGCTGGTTTGACGGGGATATTCTTTGGCTTTCATCGGGTACCGGGGTCCTCACGGACACTGACGCCGCTAACCTCAATGCTTTTGGCAACAGCGACCCGTCCTTTGGCCAACTGCCATCCCTCGGCACCCCGACACTACTGTGGCAAGCTAACAGCTCCAGTTACCTAAGTGGCTCTAGTCCGCCCTTAGTCTTTAACGTCCAGAACTCTACTGGCAGCAACTTGCTTAGCGTAGACGCTAACACAGGGGCGGTAATCCTACAAGGGGCTACCAGCTCCACAGCTGCCCTTATACTCGGCACTGATGCTAACCTCTACCGCTCCAGTGCCGCTACCCTTAAAACCGATGGCTCACTGGCAGTTGGTACCAACCTGGCCGTAACTGGCACTTCTACCTTAACTGGTAATGTCGGTATAGGAACCAGCCCCGGCACCAGCTTACTGACTGTGGGTACTAATACCACCACTGCCGCTGGCGGCATTGCCTTTGGTACTGACACTAATCTCTACCGCTCCGGAACCGGTGCGCTAACCATCCAAGGCACCGGCGTCAATGATACCCTGCAAGCCGCTGCTGCCTCAGGTACCGACACTGCCGGTTCTAACCTCATCCTAGCTGGCGGCCAAGGCACTGGCGTGGGTAATGGCGGAAATATAAACTTACAAATAGCTAAGCCGGGAATAGATACCCCTAATCAGAGCTTTATTAGCGGTGCAAACAACCCAGCGTCTGTGGCTGTTGATAGCGCTCACATTTATTGGACTAATAGTGGTGCTAACACCATCGGCCGTGCTAATCTGGATGGCACAGGTGTTAACCAAAGTTTTATAACAACGAATGACCTTAATGGAGTAAGGGGCATTGCTGTTAATGGTAGCTTCATCTATTGGGCTAACTCAGATAACAATACAATCAGCCGTGCCAATCTCGACGGTACTGGTGTTAATAACAGCTTTATAACCGGTGCTAACGGTCCAATCGGCGTAGCTGTTGATACCAACTTTATCTACTGGACTAATGCTAGCGCTGGCACCATCGGTCGCGCCAACCTCGATGGCTCCAGTCCCAACCAGAGCTTTATCACCGGCGCTAACGCCCCCCGTGGGATAGCAGTAGATAGCTCCCATGTTTATTGGGCAAATAACAGTAACACTACTATTGGCCGTGCCAACTTGGATGGCACCAGTGCTAATCAAAGCTTTATCACTACTGGTACCAATCCAGATGGTGTGACTGTTGATAGCGCCAGTGTCTATTGGGAGAACAGAAGCGCTGGCACCATCGGTCGCGCCAACCTCGATGGCTCCAGTCCCAACCAGAGCTTTATCACCGGCGCTAACTCGCCATCTGGCGTAGTGGTTGCTGCTGGCTATATCTATTGGACGAACAACGGTAGCAATACTATTGGTCGCATGAACCTAAGCAGCGGTCTAAACACTTTATTAACTGTAGCTGCTATATCTGGAGTTAATGGCGCGGCACTTTTCCAAAACGTTGCCGATAGCACCACCGGTTTCCAGATCCAGAATGCCGCCGGTACATCTAACCTGTTTGTAGCTGATACTAGCAACACCCGTATAGGCCTTGGTGCTACTCCAGCTAACAGCTTGCTAACGGTTGGTACTAATACTACCACTGCTGCCGGCGGTATAACATTTGGTACGGATACCAGCCTGTACCGTTCGGCTACCAACAGCCTTAAGACAAACTCCAACTTAACAGTAACCGGCAGTGGTTTGTTCCAGAACTCCTCTGACTCCACAAGCTCTTTTCAGATCCAGAATGCTGCTGGTACATCGAACCTGCTGGTGGCCGATACTACGGATAGCCGCATAGGCATCGGTACGGCTACACCAACCGCCACCTTAAATGTTAATGGCTCTGGCTTAATCCAACAATCGACTGCCGCAGGCAATAACTTAACTGTTTCTGGTAATGAAATAACTGACGCTACCCGCACCGCCAACACCCAAGGCGACGGCCGCACCCCACCAGACAGCAGCTACGGCATATGGGAAGGTACGACGAACCTAGTCACTAACGGCGGCTTTGTGACGAATACTACGGGGTGGAGTAACGCAGGAGTTCAGTCAGCAACGCTCTCGCGCGTCACGACGCAACAGGAGTTCGGATTAGCATCAATGTCGGTTGTAAGCCCCGGGGCATTGGCCTTTGAGGGTGCGTCGACCGACATAAGTGGTGCTTCAGCTGGAGTATCCTACACACTATCAGTGTGGATAAAAGCTCCTAACGGCGCGGACCTCTTTATCACAGGAGAGGATCGTAACAGTGGGGGGGCTTTAACCAATCATAACCAAGAATTTATCGCAACTGGCTCGTGGCAAAGGGTGTCTGTATCATGGACGAGCGTTACAGGCACTACAGCCGTGCGCGCCATGATCTACACGGGCCCGACTCAGGCAATTACTTTCTATGTAGATGGCGTTCAGGTTGAGCAGAAACCGATTGCTACACCTTACGTAGAAACTAACGGCTCCACCGCCAGCCGCAACGCTGCTCGCGTGCAAGCTCCAGCCGGCGTATTGAGTGCTACTCAGGGCTGGTTTGCAGCGCGAATTAGAGCCGGGGTTGCAGCTTCTACCTGGCAAAGCATCGGCCATAGTGACTATGTTTTTGAATGGAGACAGCCAAGCGGCAATCAAGATGGCTTCGAGATTCGATATCGCGGCTTGGACGGTACCTGGAGAGCCGGCAAAATATTTGGTGGAGCTCAAAGTGATGCAATCAGCTCAACAGGAAACTCATTTGCAATTGGTGACTACTTAACCCTGATTGCTTATTGGACCTCTAGCACCATCCAAATTAGCGTCAACGGCTCTAGCTTCGTCTCTGTAAGCCTGTCAGGAGCACCCAACCTATCATCTGTTCCATTCGATATCGGGAGTGATCAGCTATTTGGTAATGGTGATGGAGATATGGATTTCCTTTGGACTGCCTCCGGTACTGGCACTCTGACTAATACCGATGCCACTAACATCAATAACTTTGGTAACACTGATCCTAACCTGACATCCTTTGCCGGTCCGACTGATCCAACCATGGTCTGGGCCGCTAATACCGCCACCTATAGAAACTCCAACAGCCAGCCAATAGTTTTCCAAGTGCAGAACTCAGTTGCTACTAACTTACTCAGCATAGACGCTAATGCCGCCCAACTGACTGCCGGTACCAGTGCTATCTTCCAAAACTCCTCTAACTCTACCACTGCCTTCCAGGTACAAAATGCCGCCGGCACCACATTTTTGGGTGTTGATACCACAAGCGGCTTGGTAAATCTTGGTACTCCAGGCGCTAGCGGTGCCAACGGCCAGATTGTCTTTAATAGCGCCACAGCCGGTAATTATGCCGTGACCTTGGGTGTTAGTTCCAACCAGGCGGCCAGCTATACGCTTAAATTGCCAACTGCCACGCCAACCACCAGCCAGTGCTTGCAGACAAATTCCATAGACGCTACGCAACTAGCGTTTGGCTCGTGCGGTAGCGGCGGCAATATAAACCAAGGTGGTAACTCCTTTGGCACAGCACTGCTGCTGGGTTCAAACGATAACTTTGGCTTTAATCTGGAAACTAACGGCCACATAGTAGCCGGCTTATCCAATACTGGTGCGGCTACTTTCCAAAACTTCTCTGATTCTACTTCTGCTTTCCAAATACAGAACGCTGCCGGTACCAGTAACCTATTTGTGGCCGATAGCACGGATTCTAAGATTGGTATAGGCACTGCCGCGCCTACAGCTACGTTAACTGTCACAGATATGTTCGCTGCCGCTCCCACCAATGCCAACCTAACAGTCTCCGGCAACGAAATAACCGACGCAACCCGCACCACCAACACCCAAGGTGACGGTGCCACTGTCCCAGACTCCTCCTATGGCATATGGGAAGGGACCACCAACCTTGTCAAGCAAGGCGGTTTTGAAGGCGGCGTTAATTCATCTTATTGGGCAGCTGCCCGCGCAGGTGATCCTACGACTATTTCTACTGATAGTTCGACCGCTAAATTCGGCTCGTATAGCGTAAAAGTGGTTGCTAGTGTGGCCGAACCGGACAGTACCAATGGATCAGGTTTATTTGGCGGGGGTGATAGCGCCGGAGTTTCCGGGGCTGGGGCAGGCGATCGCGTTATGCCGGTTACCGCAGGACAAACCTACACGGCTAGTGGATGGGTAAAAAGTACAGCTGGCAAACCTATGTACTTTGGGATGAAATTCCAAGACTCCTCTCGTGCGGGCGTTGGCGGCTTTAATCTTGTAACCACATTTACGGCGACCGGCGGATGGCAGTACGTTTTCTACACTACAACAGCCCCCACAGGAGCCGTGGGAGCCGCTATACAGACAGGTTTTGGTAGTGACACGGGTACTTTTTGGGTTGATGGTGTCCAGCTTGAGCAAAAACCAGTTGCCACGCCTTATGTGGAAACCAACGGAGGCACAGCCAGCCGTAGTGACGCTCGGGTATCAGCGCCATCTAGCGTTGTTACTCCAACTCAGGGCTGGATAGCTGTTAGAATAAGGGCAGGCTATTCCTCGGCATCGCCACCCACCCGCAGTAGTACTTCGTCACTGTTCAGCTTCCAGGATGACTCAAGTAATTATCTACGAATGGCAATATTTCACAGTGATAATACACTGCGAATGTGGCGAGGTGCGGGGGGGTCAAGTACTCAGTCATCTCAGGCCGTACCTGCTTTTAGTGCTGGCGATTATATAACAGTAATTGGAGCATGGACTGGCAGTGTTGTAAAAACTAGCGTCAATGGCGCTGCCTTTACTCAGCAAGCAAATACCAACATTCCTTCTCTAGCCAATTCATTATTTGAAATCGGAATGCAGGCTCCGAGTGCTCCCGCTGAATTTGCCGATTCTGATATATTATGGACCGCTACCGGCACCGGCACTCTGACTAACACTGATGCAGCTAACCTTAATGCCTTCGGTAACACTGACCCGAACTTCAACCAGCTGCCAGCTACTGGCACTCCAACCATGCTCTGGAAAGCTAATAACTCTAACTACATTACATCCTCTAATGCCGACATAGTCCTACAAGCTAACAATAACGCTGGCTCTAGCTTACTCTCCCTTGATGCCACCAACTCTAAGCTAACAGTAAATACACAGGGCCTTTTCCAAAACACTACCAATAGCAGTAATGCCTTTACAGTCAACACCTCTACTGGTACCCAGCTATTCAACGTAAATACTGCTAACCTCCAAGTAAGCACTAATAACCTCCAATCCTCCGGAGCCGTTAACCTAACCAACTCTCAAGGCACTGTCTCCCTAGCTGGAAGTCTGCAAAACAGCAGCCAAACTCTAACTACAAGTGGTAATGAGATAACTGATGCCGAACGTGCTATAGGCGCATCCTCTACCAACACAGCCGGCCAATCCTATGATGGTAAAACTAGTGATAGCTCCTACGGCATATGGGAAGGGACGACTAATTTAGTTACTAATGGAGGGTTTGAGAGTAATACAACGGGGTGGACTATAGTTGCTGGAGACGAAACCCTGGTACGTACAACTACAACTTCTAAGTTTGGTTCCGGTAGTGCATCAGTAACAACTACAGCCAATGCTACACGAGGGCTAATTATTGCCAGTGCCTCACGTCCTGCGGTGTCGGCGTCTACAGCCTATACCTATTCTGCCTGGGTTAATGCCCCTGCAGGTGCTCCTATGACACTAAGATTACGAGAGTATATTGGCGCAACACCGCAGGGCGATACCGACCAAACTTTTATCGGTACAGGTACTTGGCAAAGAGTTAGTGTTACTCGGACGATGACTTCAACTGGTGGGTCCACTGCTAGTTTGTGGGTATTCCAAACGGACGCTACTGTTAGAACCTTCTATGTCGACGGCGCCCAATTGGAGCAAAAAGCGATTGCTACACCTTATGTAGAAACCAATGGTGTTACCGCCAGCCGCAGCGCCGCCCGTATACAAGCCCCGGCCAGTAATCTGAACGCCACTCAAGGCTGGGCTGCTGTCCGCGTCCGGTTTGGTTGGGCGTCAACTACCTCTCTTGGCTTCTTGCGATTTTTGTCCTGGGGTAATGACGGCAACAACGCCTTAGAAATTACTAATCAATTGAATCCGGGCGGTGGCATTGCCGTGGTTAGGCGCACTGCTGGGTCTGGAGCTAACGCGAACGCGTCATTGACATGGAACGCTGGTGATACTGCCACTATCGTTGCAACCTGGACAGCTTCGACATTGAATGTGAGTGTAAACGGCGGCGCATTTATTACGGTTGCCAATAACACGATTCCTTCTATTACATCCACCACTTTTGATATAGGTGATAGATTTGATTCAACGAGTCAGGCTGACTCCGACATCCTCTGGGCTGCCACCGGCACCGGCACGCTGAGTAACTCTGACGCTACGACTTTGAATAATCTTGGCAACACTGACCCGACCTTAGCTAAGCTCTACAGCTTAAATGGTGGAGCAGGGCAACCAACCTTTGTCTGGAACGCTAATACGGCTAACTACCAAGATATAACTTCATCCAACGGCCAAGCCCTAATCTATGCCGCTAATACCTCCGGTGCTACTACCGGTAACCTGATAGACTTGCAATCCGGTCTGTACCCCTCCAGCAAGTTTTCTGTAGACGTAAATGGTAACCTAACTGATGTCGGCACCGCCCTCTTCCAGAACACTACTGACTCTACCGCCGCCTTCCAGATCCAAAATGCTGCCGGCACATCTAACCTCTTTGTAGCCGATACCACAGACTCTAGAATAGGTATAGGTACAGCTACGCCTACGGCCACCCTTTCGGTAAATGGCACCGGCTTAATCCAAGCCAGCTCTGCCAGTAACCCACAACTGACTGTCTCTGGTAACGAGATAACTGACGCTACCAGGACTACCAATACCCAAGGCGATGGCAGAACCCCGCCAGACTCCAGCGAAGGCATATGGGAAGGCACGACCAACCTGATTACTAATGGCGGATTTGAGAATAATACTACGGGGTGGGGCGCATGGTCAGCCAGTACTGCTGCTAGGACAACTTCCCGGGCTAAATTCGGATCTGCTTCACTTGCTTTATCTGGTTCGACTAATCCATACATAGGTGGGTCCACAGGATTTGCGCCGACTACAGGAACCCAGTACACAGCTTCGCTCTGGTTTAAACCGGTAGAAACGGCCACTTACTCACTCAGGGCTAGCGACGCTACAACCTTGTGGAATGCCTATGGTCCACAGATACAGGCTCAAGCGGGAGTATGGACACGCTACACTGTTACCTTCACTCCGGGCAACTCCAACAATCTTGTTCTAGGTATGTTCTACGAAGGAGGAGGTAGTGGTTACTTCACCGGTGAAACAGTCTATTACGACGGCGTACAGGTTGAGCAAAAAGCCATCGCTACACCTTATGTAGAAACCAGCAACGGTTCAACCGCCAGCCGCAGTGATGCGGCTGCATCGGCTCCAGCAAGCCTAATAAATAATATCCAGAGTTGGATGTCCGTCCGTGCCAGAATTGATGCTCCGACTGGTTCTGGCCAGCCCACCCACAGTTTTTTCTCTTGGAATGTTAATAGCAACACGACCCTCCATCTCTACTATAATTCTTCTAGTGGCACGCAGCTGCGTGCAGGACGACAAGTTACTGGTTCTGAAAACACAGTTGCCATCAATTACAGTGGTAATGTAGGTGATTTAGTCACTGTAACATTTGCCTGGACTGCCACTAACCTTTACTTGAGCCTTAATGGTGGCGCTTTTGTATCAGTTAGTAATACAGCGACAAGTGGTACAGGCTATCCTTCGACATTCAATATCGGTTCAGCAGAAAGTGGTACAGGCGTTGGAGCACTTGATGGCGACATTTTGTGGTTTGCTACTGGCACCGGCATCCTGACTAATACTGATGCCAGCAATATCTACGGCTTTGGCAATGCTGACCCGGGCTTCTCCAGCTTCCCGGGTTACTCCACGCCCACTATGGTCTGGCAGGCTAATAACTCCAGCTACATCAATAACTCTAACAACTCATCCATAACCTTTAATGTCCAGAACTCCAGTGGCAATAGCTTGCTTGACGTTGACTCTAACTTGATGTCGGTCAACCTACAGGCTGCTACTAACAGTACTGCAGCCTTAGTCCTGGGCAACGACGCCAACCTCTACCGTAGTGCCGCTAATACCCTAAAAACCGATAGCTCACTGGTAGTAGCTGGCGCTAACGCTAAGTTCCAAAATACCACTGACTCTACAAACGCTTTCCAGATCCAGAACGCCGCCGGTACATCAAACCTATTAGTGGCCGATACTGCCGATAGCCGTATAGGCATAGGCACAGCCAGTGCCACCTCTACCTTAACTGTCAGCGGCAGCGGTCTGATTCAGCAGAGTGCGGCAACTAACTCACTGACTGTAAGCGGCAATGAAATAACTGATGCCAGCCGTACAACAAACACCCAAGGTGATGGCCGCACCCCGCCCGACAGTAGCTATGGGATATGGGAATCTACCACCAACTTGGTTACTAATGGTGGTATGGAGAATAATTTCACAACTTGGGCTGGCGAGACGGGCGGGGAAACTATTAGTCGTGATACTGCAAAAGCCGAGTTCGGTACGGCCAGCCTGAAGGTAATTACGCCAGGTTTGGTTAATAATGAGGGTGCCTATCAATCGGATGCGTCTAGCAATGGCACGGGTGGCCAAACATATACATTTTCTGCTTGGGTGTGGGCGGCTTCGGGAGCGACCTTACAACTAAGAGCAGTTACTGCTGGGCTTGGCGCTATCGGCACTACATCGTTTACAGGTAATAATGCTTGGCAAAGGGTAACGTTTACCGGAGCACTGAGTGGCACTGGAGCCCAAACTGCAAGTGTACAGATATGGACTAATGGTATCCAGGCTACAACTTTCTGGGTTGACGGTGTTCAGATTGAGCAAAAAGCCTACGCTACGCCTTATGTGGAAACCAGCAACGGTTCAACCGCCAGCCGCAGCGCCGCAGGAGTTACTGGACCTTCGAATGTAATTACTTCAGCACAAGGCTGGATGGCAATTCGTCTTAGGCCGGGCATATCATTTAGTGGCTGGCCTCCCATAATATCTATTGATAGTGGCACTACGACCAATGAATTGGATGTCGCGGGTGCTGGGGACGCAACTCAAGCTATGTTAGAAATTCACAACGGAGGAAGTGCTGATGTTGTCAATAGTAATGTGGGGGATGTGAACCTAGCGTCAGGCAATCTCAATACCGTAATAGTAGCTTGGACATCATCTCAAATGAAGATTTCTGGGAATGGCAATGTTTTCCGTGTTGTTAATCGCACCGTTGGTAACCCTGATCTTACCGGAACGGTCTTAAGGATTGGGAAGTTTGGTTGGGATCCCGGACAGATTGATAGCGATGTTCTTTGGTTCGCCGCCGGCACAGGTACTCTAACTAACACTGATGCTAGCAATATTTACAACTTTGGTAACACCGACCCTAACCTTGCCAGCTTCCCGGTCTTGGGGGCACCGACTATGGTCTGGCAGGCCAATACCGCCAACTATATTAATAGCGCCAACCAAGGCTTGGTGTTCAGCGTCCAGAATTCTACCGGCTCTGGCTTGCTTAATGTCGATGCCAATATCTCTAAGTTGTCTGCCAATGCTAGCGCTAGCTTCCAGAATATAACTAATAGCACCACTGCCTTCCAGGTTCAGAATGCCACTGGCGGCACAGTTCTTGGTGTAGACACCACCAACGGATTAGTTAACTTGGGTACCCCAGGCTCTAGCGGCGCTAATGGCCAGATTGTCTTTAACTCTACCAATGCCGGCGGCTACGGTGTAACTATCGCTGCAACTAGCGCCTTAAGCCAGTCTTACACCTTGAACCTGCCAACCGCGGTGCCGACCCAAGGTCAGTGTTTACAGATAGATTCGGTAGATGCTACCCAACTGACCTTCGGCTCGTGCGGTACCGGCGGAGGTGGGGGCGGCGGCGGAACTTTGCAGGATGCCTATAATAACTCTTCTAGCCCAGCAGCCATAATTACCACTTCGCCCAGTAAGACAATAGTGCTCAAAGCTGGCACCAGCAACGATTCCACAACTCTCTTTCAAGTCCAAAACTCAGCTGGCACAGACGTGCTTAATGTGGACACCACTAACAACAGGGTGGGTATCGGTACCAATGCCCCAGGCGCCAAACTAGATATTCAAACCGCCAACAATATCGGGCTGAACGTTAATCAGACTGGCAGTAATAACTTACTGCAACTACAAAACACCGGTACCAATGTCCTGTCCGTCAGCGATACCGGAGCCGTCCTGGCCCAGAATTCCACAAACTCCACTTCTGCCTTCCAGATACAGAACCAGGCCGGCACCTCTAATCTGTTTGTGGCTGATACGACTGATACCCGCATAGGCATTGGTACTAATACTCCTACCGCCACGCTTGCGGTAAACGGTACAGGCCTAATCCAAGCATCATCTACCAGCAACCCAACCTTGACTGTCAGTGGTAACGAAATAACCGATGCTACCAGAACTACTAACACCCAAGGTGATGGTAGAACACCACCAGACAGCTCCTACGGCATCTGGGAAGCAACAACCAACCTAGTTACTAATGGCGGTCTGGAAACTAACGCAACCGGATGGAGTGGCGGAGTAGGGCGCTCAACTGCTGTAGCTAAATTCGGTAGCGCTGCCTATAAAGCAACTCTTAGTTACTCCGGCGATTATACGACATGGGGCAATACATCAGTTCTGACACAAGGCTCCACATATACTGTCAGCGCTTGGGTTTATCAGGCATCTGGGTCTAGCAAGACGGGTTCAGTTGCTTTGTGTTCTACAGACCAAGCGTCATGCCCAATACAGTCAAGCAACGCTTCCGTTACTTCAGGAACATGGACGAGGATAACGGCGATGGGCACTATCCCTACGGGAGACGGTAAAACTTACGGAGCGTTTCGTTTTAGCCCAGGAAGCGGAACGTCAATTGATTGGTACATAGACGGAGTACAGGTTGAGCAAAAAGCAATCGCCACACCTTACGTAGAAACCAGTAACGGTTCGACCGCCAGCCGCAACGCCGCTCAGGTTCAAGCTCCTTCAAGTCTTCTTAGCGGGGCTAAAGGTTGGGTAGCGACACGCATAAGACTGCCATATGCCTCCAACGCAGTACCTAACGGCTATGCGGAATTGTTTCATGTTAATACCGGTTTGGGCGACCAAATAGAACTTTATATACAGAATGGTGTAGTAAGAACGGATTCTCAGGCGGGTGGCGGTACCACCTACGAAGTCAGCCAAGCCACTTCATTTGCAGCGGGCAGCACAATAACCGTTATTGGAGCGTGGGACTCGGGCAACGTATACGTTTCAGTCAATGGGGCAAATTTCACTTCGACCGCTCGTACCGGTACGCCGACCCTTGCATCCAATTTTAATATTGGCTCTGGTGATATAAACCACCAGCTTGATGGTGATGTTCTTTGGTTCTCTGCCGGCACAGGCACTTTGACTAACACTGATGCCAGTAATATCTACGCCTTTGGCAACACCGACCCAGGCTTCTCATCTTTTCCGGGCTACTCCACACCAACCATGGTCTGGCAGGCTAATAACTCCAGCTACATCAATGGTTCGACAAGCTCACCACTAGTCTTTAATGTTCAGAATAGCTCTGGCTCCAGCCTGCTAAGCGTGGACAGCAGCCTGTCTGCCGTAAACCTGCAGGCTGCCACTACAGCTACCTCAGCCTTAATCTTTGGCAACGACACATCCGCCAACCTTTACCGTAGCGCTGCCGCCACACTACAGACTTCCGGCTCACTGGTTGTTGGCAATAACATATCGGCTGGCGGCTCCGGCACCATCACCGGCAACTTCACCAACAACGGCTTGGCCCTATTCCAAAATAGCACTGACTCCACCACCGCCTTCCAGATCCAAAACTCTGCCGGTACCAGCAACCTGCTGGTAGCCGATACCACAGACTCTAGAATAGGTATAGGCACAGCTACTCCGACGGCTACTCTAAGTGTTAACGGCTCTGGCTTGATTCAGCAATCTGCCGCTACCGGCACAACTCTAGCTACTTCTGGTAATGAAATAACTGACGCGATTAGGACCACCAACACCCAAGGCGATGGCAGAACCCCGCCAGACTCCAGCTACGGCATATGGGAAGGCACCACTAACCTAGTCACTAATGGCAACGTAGAAAACAACCTTACTGGTTGGGACGGTTCAGGCACTACTGGCGGCATAACCCGTGATTCTACTAGGGCTAAGTTCGGTAGCTGGTCTGTAAAAGCAATCTATGGGGTCGCGGGGGAGGCTGTGGTAGTTCCTCAATCCACAACGTTCACTAGTGGTATTACCTACACTTTCTCAGCCTGGATTTATTCGCCAAGCGGAACAGGGAGTAACGTTAATCTCTTCATAGGAGGTTCAGCATTCCCGGCAACATATAGCAGTAATATGACTACAAGGGATGCTTGGACCAAAGTAACTGTTTCCGCTACGGCTACTTCTACTGCATCCGGCTCGCTACTTGTTAAATCGCAGGCCACCGGTGGAACTGTTTGGATTGATGGTGCCCAAATGGAGCAAAAAGCCATCGCCACACCGTATGTAGATACCAACGGCGGCACGGCCAGCCGCAGCGCTGCCCGGGTGCAAGCGCCTTCAAGTAATCTCAACGCGACACAGGGTTGGGTAGCCATAAGAGCTAGGATGGGCTGGGTCTCTACTACGCCTCCAACGTCTAACACTAGAATATTCTCTTGGACTGACGGTACCAATAATAACCGTTATATAATCTATTGGAATGACTCGCTTAACCAGTGGTATGTTACTCGCACAGCTGGCGGGGCAAGTGCTTCTGAAGCTGTTTCCGATACTTTCAATGCCGGGGACTTCAAAACACTTATCTTTTCATGGACTGCCAGCCAAATTGGGCTAAGTCTTAATGGCTCTGGCTTTGTTTCTACGCCGGCTTCCGGGACTGTCAGCGGATTATCCAGCCTGTTTGATATAGGTGGAAATGGCACCACTCCAATCGATTCCGACGTGCTCTGGTTCGCTTCTGGCACCGGCACCCTAACCAATACTGATGCCAGCAACATCTACAACTTTGGTAACACAGATCCTAACCTGACTAGCTTCGCCGGTGCAGCTAACCCAACCATGGCCTGGGCAGCCAATACTGCCACCTACATTAACTCCAACAGCCAGCCAATAGTCTTCCAGGTCCAAAACTCAGCTGCTACTAACCTACTAAGCATAGACGCTAATGCTACTCAGTTAGCCGCCAACACCACTGCCATTTTTCAGAATCCTGCCGACAGCATCTCTGCCTTCCAGATCCAAAACGCCGCCGGCACCAGCAATTTGTTTAAGGCCGATACGCTGGATACACGCATAGGCATAGCCGCGGCCGCACCGGCCTACACGTTAGACGTGGGCGGCGATATTAACACCAGTGGAACCTATCGCATCAATGGCGTGCAAATTTCTACGGCCAGTCTTTCCGATGCCGCCAACATCGCTTTGCTCAACGCTAACAACAGCTTTAGCGGCAACAATACCTTTACCGGTACGGTCCTGGCCGAAAACACGGCTAATTCCACCACAGCCTTCCAAGTACAGGGGTCAACTGGTAATATCCTGCTAGTTGCCGATACGACTAATATGCGTATTTATGTCGGTAATCCGGCCGGCGATACAACTGGCGAGCTACTGGTACTATCCAACAAGACGACGGCTGGCGACCCAGCGGGGACTAACGGGGCGATGTATTACAATGCCTCTTTGGGCAAATTCCGTTGTTATGAAAATGGCGCCTGGGAAAACTGTGTTTACGGCGCCCAAACTACCGTCAAGACAGCCGACCAGGCCTTTAGTGGCACCAGCTATAGCAATGTGAATGATATGGGCTTTGCGGTAGGTGCCAGTAAGTCTTATCTGCTGCAGTGTTCATTGCTGGTCTCCGTGAGCGGTAACGGCGGCAATATATCGATGAACGGGCCGGCATCACCCAATAATTACACGGCCACTTTCATGAAGACTAGCGACCAAAGCGCTGGCGATCAGTTTGTGACCAGTAACACCTATGACGACCCCAATAGCAGCACGCCGTTCCAGATAGTTACATCAACCAATGGCAGCAACCGGTTTGAACTTGGCTACACGGCAATCCTGGCTAACGGTGTTAACGCTGGCACCTGGCAACTGCGGGCCAAAGCCATTAGCGGTGGCACCATTACGCTTTACTCATTAAGTACTTGTGATCTGAGGCCTTTCTAATGAGAAACTACGCAGCGCTTAGGTATCAAACTACCCTAGGTAATTCCCGTTTCCAAGGCTGGTCCTTGGAAACGGGTGCAAAAAGGAGTAAAACATAATTATGCCTAGTAGAAACCGCGTGAAAATTTACTCTCCAGACAGCTATTATCATATCTATAACCGAGGTGTTAATAAACGCAAAATTTTCTTAGATGATGACGATTGCCGAGTTTTTCTGAATTTACTGAAGAGATATTTGGACACGGCCCCCATTAAGGATAAAAAGGGTCGGGAATATGAATGGCTTCACGAACAATTACAACTACTGGCCTACTGCCTGATGCCTAATCACTTTCACTTGCTTGTGTACCAAAAGTCTCCGGATGCAATAACAAGGCTAATGAAAGGTGTATCCACTAGCTACACAATCTACTTCAATAAAAAAAATAAAAGGGTGGGGCCGCTTTTTCAGGATATTTTTAAAGCTAGCCAAATTAGTAGCGATGAGTACTTGCAGCATATTTCACGTTATCTCCATCTAAACCCTATAGATTATAAAAACTGGCCGTTTTCAAGCCTTGATTATTATTTAAGACGAAAACACGCTGGTTGGATTGATCCTGCTCCAATACTGGGTATGTTCGATAGAGGAGAATACGACAAGTTTGTTGCAGACTATGAAGCCCATAAACGTGTTCTTGATGACATAAAAGAGGAGCTTGCAAATGCCAGTGAACTTTAGTTTCCAAGGCTGGTCCTTGGAAACGATGGGGGTGAATTGAATTATGCAGCCTGAAGTGATCCAACCAAAAGTGATCCAACCAAATCTTGCAGATCCTGGGGGCGCCGCTATGCCTCTTGTACAAACCGATTATGCTATGATTAGCAGTGAAACGCCCCATATGGAAAACCAAAACACAAACATTTCTGGGCAAAGCTATAAATCCGGCCCGCCACCGGCTGCCCCTCCTTTGGGCTCGGCATTTGATCGGGCTAAAAAATACGCCTCCAGCCACCGTTTACAGATAATAATTATCGTTCTTCTGGTCTTACTTGTAGGCAATATGGCCGTTTCGGCAATACTTTTTAGGCGAATAAACAACTATAGCGCCTTGTCCGCCATCGGCTTCAAGAAAATAGCTGCTTCTTCCAGCACTTTCAACGGCGATAACACCCTGTATATCAACACCAAGAACAGGGGGGTTGGAGTCGGTGCAGCGGCGCCGGAAGGGCTGCAGGTAGAATCTGGAATCACCAGCACTGCCCGAGGCAGCGCCAATGTCAGGGCTGGCCTGCTAAATGGGGAGCCAGCGGTTCTGCTTGAAGATACAAATGCTGTGCAGTGGGAGCTCGGTATCAGCACTACTTCTTTGCAGCTGGGGCAGCCGGGGACAGCTTATATCCAGCTTGATAAAAATGGTTTTACCAGCCTTGGCAATACAATCATAGGCAGCAGCGCCAGCAATACGCTGACTATCCAAGCCTCTAGCTTATCTGCCCCGAACAACCTAAACATTGGCAATAACGCGTTATTTATTGATACTGCGCATGGGGCTATAGCTATTGGAGCCAATAGCGCTTCGGGCTATAAGCTTTTGGTCGCAGGCAACCTTAAAGCGAACGGCTCTATCCAGAGCGGAGGCCAATTTATAGGGGTTGCTGGTAGCGCTACCCAACCGGCCATAACCTTTGGCACCAACGGCAGTGGTATTTTTAGCCCTGGCGGCAGCACAACCTCGGTCAGTGCGGGCGGCACAGAAACGCTGAGAGTGCAATCAGGTGCAGTCCTAACCCTTAATGGCGCCAACCTGGACATCAGCGGTTTTCTGCAAGCTGGTAGCAATGATCCATCCTGGAAGATCGCACGTTATACAGGTACGCTGGATGGGTCGGGTACCGCTGTTATGGCCCACGGTATATCTAATGCTTCATCAAGAGTCATTATGGCGATGGCTTGGTACGATAATAGCGGCTCAGCAAAAGCTCTGTCTGTCGATTATATTGACAGCACAAACATGGAGGTGGGCGGAGGCGTGCCTGGTTCGGCGTGGCGCGGAGCTATTATGTACACGGTCGATACTGCCGGTTGGTAGGTCGCACATTATTGTCGCTACTATAAATTGACTGTTTTTCAACTGCCTGGGGCATTTTTAAGCGCGGAGGAAAGGGGATAGAGCCCGGCGGCTAGGGTTTTGACCTGTGTTCTAGGTCGAAATATAAAAATATCGCACTGACAATCAGTGAAATGACCAGAGAGATCAATGAGATTATCCTTATGGTGTGGGCTAAAGAGCTCTCCGGATTGCCCTCTAGTAGATAAACAGTGCCACTAATAACGGCTATAAATAATAGACTTTCTTTAATCCTGTTCACGCCGTAAATTATACGCTCGGAAGAGGAACAGGGATAGAGCTCACCGCTTTGCTGCTTATTTTGCTGCGCTGATACTTGGACTTCTTGGATCTATGGAGTTTCTGTAGACATTCTAGAGAATCGATCTTTGTTGTTCGGGTTCGGTAATCCTGGCAGCAATTACTACTTGGCGTGCTCGTTCAATGGGATCTGCGCAGGAAACAGCCCCTAGGTTACGGGCGGCATCCGTTGCTGAGCGCCTGAATACGTAAATCACCCTATCCTCAGCAGAAGAATCGACGATGCCGAAATCATCGACAAAATACTCCCGAAAGCCGCTTACTTCGTAATCTGGTTCTGGCTCGTGTCTAAAAAATTCGTATTTCATTGTTGCATCTCCTGGTTAGGCTGATATTAAAAAACTGCCTTCGAGAGGCAGCTAATAACCAGTGATAGATGCTAAAAACTACTCTCGAAAGCCAATCGAGAAAGATCTGATAAAACCAGACCAAGTGCACAGGTGTTTATTGTGTATCATATTTCTTATTATACATGAAGAAGGGAAAGGCAATAGAGTCCGGCCTACTTTGGAGCTAAAAAAGCACAAAAGCTATTCTTTAAACATTTAATCTACTCAAAAGCTGTGCATAAGTCTGCAAATCGCAATTCTAAGGTATAATGTTACACTTATTATCCTTGACAGCGTCACGCTTGTGCTTGATACTTATGGTCAGCCATACTAGCAAAACAAATAATGGCAAAACAAAAAAACTTAACTTGTATTAGTTGTAACCGGCCTTTTATGGGTAGGCGTGGTGCTAAAACATGTTCAGCCCGCTGCCGTAAACGCCTGCAACGCTCACACAAGCTTTTGGTTGAACAAACAAATGTGACCCTAGGAGGGCAGTTAAAAGCTTCGGCCGCCCTACCAGTCAATCTATTAAATAAATCAAGACCGATGGCTGCCAAGCTTTATAAAAGTTTATCCGGCAGCATCCCGTTTAAGGAGATCTCGATTGCGGGGATGGCAGCCAGACTGAATCCAAAAATTAAAGAGTTGAGACAATATAGGCCAAATAAGCCAAACATCAACCTCCAACCACCCCTTTCGGCGGTGAATAGTCTTAATAAATACCTGCCTAACAAAGAGTTGTTAAAAAGTAAGGCTACAGGTTTAACGACGGGCATTAAAAACCTTGGATGGCACAAAGCCGATATTGGCCTCAATTTCGCTATGCCGGCCGCACGCTTGAGAAAGTATGGCTTTGAGAAAGAGTATTTGCCAATAGCCATTCTAGGGGTAATTGGCATGACCGCCGTTGTGGCAATGGCAGCTACTACTCACTGGGGGACAATAGGGAGCTCGCAAACCCCGAAAGCCGTTTTAAGTGCTTCTACTTCGAAGCTGACCGTTGGGAACCAGTCATCTTCTGCCTTGCTACAGCTTCAAACTACTACATTGAACCAAAAACTAGTTTACTTACAAGGTAAAACCGGGCCACAGGGGCAGCCAGGCCCAAGGGGACCAGCCGGTCCTGCGGGACCTATCGGCCCTACTGGCGCTGCTGGCAGCCAAGGCCCACGTGGGACTAACGGCGCCCAAGGATCACAAGGGTCACAAGGGTCACAAGGGCCGCAGGGCCCGTCAGGCACGGCTTCTTGCTCCTATGGAGTTTGCTTATCGTTACAGACTACTAGCCCGGGGACGCAAGAAACAGGCGATGTCAATATATCAGGGACTATTATTGCCGGTGTCTTCTCAGGCAGTGGCGCCTCCCTAGCTTCTTTAAACGGTACCAATATATCTTCTGGAACTGTTGCCGATGCCCGTTTGTCAACCAATGTTACGCTTCAAGGGAATACGTTCAATGGCACCTCACAGCTAGTACAACTGACAGCTGGCGGTATACTACCAGTATTATCAGGCGCTAACTTAACGTCTTTAAATGGCTCGAATATCTCTTCAGGAACTGTTAGCTCAACCTACTTGCCTAACACTGTTACTTTGCAAGGCAACAGTTTCAACGGCGTCAGCCAGCTAGTACAAACTACAGCTGGAGGAATATTGCCGGTAATATCAGGAGCTAATTTAACTAGTTTGAATGCTTCGAATATCTCGACTGGCAGCGGCTCTGTAACTATAGCTCCAGCTTCAGCGACCGCCTTAACGCTCACCAGCCATGCCTCGGCCAGCTGGACCACAGACACCGGCGATTTGACCATTGATGCTACTGCCGCCTCGGCTAATCTATACCTTGGCAACGGCGCCACCGCCCACACTATCGCTATTGGCTCCGGTGCTGCCGTACAAGGTGTAACTATCGGCTCTACTAACTCCACCAGTTCGCTAACACTTCAAGCCGGTACTGGTAACTTAAATATC